>Ga0335075_10007752_pt1 | contig 16485 bp, 11 predicted proteins | sample Lox_Sample_24_FD_206723 | JGI IMG/M metagenome (GOLD analysis project Ga0335075, IMG submission 206723) | Soil microbial communities from Loxahatchee National Wildlife Refuge, Florida, United States - Lox_Sample_2.4 | ecosystem: Environmental > Terrestrial > Soil > Wetlands | place: USA... | reverse complement strand
TGCTGCGGTTCGCCGGCGGCCCGCACCCGGGCATGATCAGCCCGTTCAACATCTTCGACTTCCCCGACGACGAGGATCCCAGCGTCGTGTACCTGGAAACCGACACCGGAATCCAGGAGGTCACCAAAGCCGACGAGGTCGGCGCCTACCGCCAGACCTTCACCCGCATCCGCGACGCGGCCATCGCGCCCGCGGCGACCAGGACCTACCTCGACACCCTCAGCCAAACCCAGGAATGAGCAAGCTCACGGTTAAGCGCATAGGAGGCCGGGTTATGAGGCGATCGCTGATCATCGACACGCACGCCAGCTCCTGCTACTTCCGGACCTCGGTAGAAGGCGATGGGCGCAAAGCGCTGATCCAGATCACCGAACGGTGCAACCTGCACTGCGCGCACTGCTTTGTTTCGTCCGGTGACTGGGGCGAGCACATGTCGGCACAGGACTTTGCGGGCAAGGTGCTGCCAAGGCTCCTGCGGGCCCGAATCGAACGGGTGACGCTCACGGCAGCCGGGTGCACAACCCCGCCAGCGCCGGCGTCGCCTCGGGGTCGTCATTGGCCCGGCCACCGATCAGCGACTGCAGCAGCGCGACCGCGTCGGCCAGCGGCAGCAGGTCCAGGTCCAGCCGCCGGGCGCCGCCGGTGGCCACCAGCCCGGCCAGCGCGTCGCGGTTGGTCACCACCGCGGCGCAGCCCGGATCGCCGGGCAGCAGCGGCCGGACCTGCTCGGCGTCGCGGGCGTTGTCCAGCAGCACCAGCACCCGGCGCCCGGCCAGCCTGCTGCGGTAGAGCCAGGCCCGGTCCTCCACACCGTCGGGCACATCGGTGCCCGGCACACCCAGCGCCCGCAGCAAGCCGGCCAGCGCGTCCGCCGACGCCACCGGCCGGTCCGGGTCGTCGCCGCACAGGTTCACATACAGCTGCCCGTCCGGGAACCGCCCGGCGGCGCGATGCGCCCACAGCACCGCCAGGGCAGTCTTGCCCACGCCCGCTGTGCCAGCGACGGCGCAGATGACAAGCGCGCACCCGCCGCCCCCGGCCAGCAGGTTCGACAGACCCAGCTCAGCCGCCCGCCCGGTGAAATGACCGACCGGGGTCGGCAGCTCGCGCGGCGCAACGGGCCCGGCCGCTGTCGCGCCAGGTCAGCGGCCGGCAGTTGCCTGGGTGCGGCACCAGGTGGTGGCCCGCCGCAGGTGTCGTCTGTCCGGTCCCGGCGGGGCTGGGCACGGGGGCGCCGCAGGCAACCAGCCGCGAAGCCCGGTCCAGATCCAAGCGCTGCAGCTCTGACAACGCCATGGCCTCGGCCAGCAGCCGCACCGAGCGCTTGTATGGCCGCCTGGTCCGGCCGCGCTCCATGTCGGCCAGCGCCCGGACGCTGAGCCCGGCACGCTGCGCAAGCTCCTCCTGGCTGAGACCGGACGCCAGCCTGTACCGGCGCAGCCGCACGCCGAAGCTGCCCGCTCCCAAGACCCGGTCCTCGCTCAAGCGTCCTCCCAGCGCTGGCAGCGTCGCGGCCAAGCCCCCCGCCTGGCAGTCTGGCCGAAATGGCCGAACTCTGCCGATCAAAGTGCCGGAAATTGTGCCGGTCAAAGTTCCTGGCAGCTTCCCGGCGCGTATAGCAGGCTACGCATTGCAAGATAGGCACGACCTGACCGCCCGCGCGACCACCGGCAGGAGGCTGTATCAGGAGATCGGCGTCAGGCCAGCCTGAACCTCCTGCACAGCCGGTGGTAATTACCCCATCACTATCGCTCGAGAGCAGAAAGGAAGATCAGTGAGACGATTCACTCGCTTGGCCGTAGCTGCTAGCTCAGTGGCAATGGCCGTAGGAGGCCTGCTTGCGGCCGGGGGCGCAGGTACTGCAATGGCATCCCAGGTCCATACCGAGCACGTGATCCAGTTCCGCAACGTCGGGACCATCACCAGGACGGTTGGCTCTGCTAGCTGTTCCGATAAGGTCCACACGGGTGTGTATTACAGCGCGTACGACTACTGGACGGACAAGGCGTATTTCATTACGAACTCGTGCGGATATGGACTCGAGGCGGCAATTGAGTGCTCTGGACACTGGATCTATGGATCTCCGGTCTATGGCACTGGGTCCGGCGACGCGAGCTTTGCCGCGTGCAATAAGACGTACCCGACCTTCGACACGTACGGCGTCTACGTCTTCTAGTTCTCAGCGAGCGTGAATGTCGGCCGTCAGCCCGGGCATTCCCGGGCTGACGGTCGGCTGTTTACGGTCGATGGGTCACGTAGACGCGGCCCATTGCGAAGGTGCCACGTTGCGAAATAGAAGTCCGCCACGTGCGCCTGCTCGGCCAGCGGCCCGGGCGGGCCCGAGATCGTGACCGTCGACGACAGCGCTGCTTTCGGTCACCCGCCAGATCCGCTGCGGGTTGGCGTCGAAATCCGCGCTGCGCGGCTCCAGTTGGCAGCTCCTGCCTGCTCTCGTTCTACGGCATCCTCGGCAGCTTGCATACTGGCCCAGTCAAGACCAGAGCGGGAAGCCGAGATCTGCCCATTCCAAGCCTGGCCCGCGCCGCGCTGGTCATCCGTCAGCACAAGCAACGCAGGTCAGAGACATGATCACGAGTGGGGCGGCTGGGACTCGAACCCAGGACCGGCGGATTATGAGTCCGCTGCTCTAACCGGCTGAGCTACCGCCCCTAGCGGGCTCGCACGACCCATTACAGCAGAGGCACGCGGGCCCAGGCCGAGCCTGGCCCGCATTGCGCCCGCGTGCGGAGAGACGTGCTGGCCAGGCCTGAGCTCAGCGCGGGCTGAGCTGCATGGCCATGGCGTGTTCCACCAGCGAGATCAGCGTCGACTTGGTCGACCGGCGGTCCCGCGCATCGCACTGGGTCACCGGCACGTGCGGGCTGACCGACAGCGCCTCCTGCACGTCGGTGACGTCGTGCGGGAAGTCACCATGGAACCCGTTCACCGCGACGATGAACGGCAGCCCCGCCGATTCGAAGTAGTCAACCGCTGGGAACGAGTCCGCCAGCCTGCGGGTATCCACCAGCACCACCGCCCCGATGGCCCCGTGGATCAGGTCGTCCCACATGAACCAGAATCGGTGCTGCCCGGGCGTGCCGAACAGGTACAAGATCAGCCCCGCGTCCAGCGTGACCCGCCCGAAGTCCATCGCTACGGTCGTGGTCGTCTTGTCCGGGGTATGCGACAAATCGTCAAGGCCATCGCTGGCCGATGTCATTACCGCCTCGGTCGTCAGCGGCGTAATCTCCGACACCGACCCGACGAACGTGGTCTTTCCAACTCCGAACCCACCCGCCACAACGATCTTGACCGACGTCATCGCGGCTTCAGCCGCGACGCCGGAGACCGCGTTAGAGCTTGCGAAGTCCACTTAGCACCCTCTCCAGCAAGTTAAGGTCCGGGCGACCCTGCGCATGATCCAGCTGGTGAATCCGCACCAGCCCCTCCACCGCCATATCGGCAATCAAGATCCGCGCCACCCCTAGCGGCATCCGCAACACCGCGGAAATCTCCGCCACCGACCGCCAGTCCCGGCAGAAACCCAAAATCGCCTGGCACTCCGGGCTGAGCACCGACAAGTCCCGCGCCTCATAGTGAGCCGCCGCGACCATCGCCTCAATCTCGAGCTGAGTCCGAGGCTTCGTCCGCCCGCCCGTCACCGCATACGGCCGAACCAAAGAACTACCCGCGCCTGCGCGCCCCAGGCGTGCATCGCGCCCAGTGCCGTCCGCACCGGGGCCACCGCCGGGACCAAGGCCATTGGGACCAAGGGCACCGGCGTCAAGACCAGCCGCAGGGTCGAACACCGACCGGGGTACACCATTGCCCGGCCGGGTGCCATACCTGCCGCCGAGGGGCGCCTGGCTATCCCGGCCCGGGACCGACACCAGCGTCTCCTGTCACAGTCTGCCATCCTCCCGCCACCCAGGAGGCTGAGCACCGCGCACCTCGGGGGTGAGCGCGCTGCCCACCCGCTCGACCAGCAGCGCCATCTCGTACGCCACCAGCCCCATGTCGCAGTCCGCAGCCGCCAGCACAGCAAGGCTCGACCCATCACTGATCGCCATCACGATCAGCAGCCCCCGCTGCATTTCAACCACAGTCTGGGTGACAGCACCACCCTCGAATACCCGCGACGCCCCCTGGGTCAGGCTTGTTAGCCCTGACGTCACCGCAGCAAGCTGATCAACCCGGTCCGGCGGGAACCCCTGGGAGTACGCCATCGGCAACCCGTCCGACGACACCACGATCGCATGCGCGACCGAGGCCACCCGCTCCACGAAGTTCGTGATCAGCCAGTTCAGGTCTTGAGCGGGACGCACAAGCGGGCTCACGAACGCTCCCTTCGCCCTACCATGACCGCCACCAGTTGCCAGCCCTCAGCATGACCGCCACCACAACCGATGTCACCTCTCATTCCGAACCTTCATCCTCTGCGTCGTCAGACGAGCCCTGGCCCGCTGCGGCACGGCCCTGCCTGACGCCGCGCTGGAAGCTGGCGAAGCGGTCCCGCGTGGCAGCCGCCGACCTGGCCGGCGCCGCCGGTGAAGACCCCCCGGCGGCCGCGCCGACGGCCCCGGGAACCAGATTGGCCTGCGGCACCCGCTTCGGGAGACCGGCCGAGGTAACGCCGCCCGAGGACGGGGTACTGACGACCTCGGCGGCGCGCCAGCCCTCGTCGGCGGGCGAGGCCCACCCGTTGCTTGGCTGCTCGGCCACCCGGCTGGTCCGGCCAACGGCCTGCCGCCCACGACGGAACCAGTCCGACTCCACTGCCTCGAAAATAGGCAGCCGATGCTCCTCTCCGAGGCCGTCGGCGGGCGGCACAATCACCTCACTGGGTGACGAGCCCATGTCCCAGCCGGTGGTAGCGGGCGCACCGAGAACCGGCTGCGGGCTGGTGGGCGGCGACTCAGCCGCGCCGCCGTCGAGCGGCTGCGACCCGGTGCCGAACGAATCAAAAGCGGCGGCGGGCAGATCCACGCCGGTCGTCTCGGCCTCGGCGGCTGGTTCCGCACCCGCTCCGATCGCTGGCAGCGGCCCGGTTGCCCCAATCGCTGGCTGCGGCCCGGTCGCCCCAATCGCTGGCTGCGGCCCGGTCGCGGCCACCTCGGACCCGCCGTCGGAGGCCGGCCGGGGCACCGTGCGGAACGCGGGCAACGGCCCGGTCGCCCAGCCGGAGCCCGGCCTGGGTCCCGCACCGGGTACCCGCTTCGGGCCGAGGGCCGATGGTTCTTCCGCGTCCGCCCGCAGCGGCGCGAACCTCGGCGCCCGGGAGGCATTGATCTCCTGCTCGGCCGTTGTTGGGGAGCTGGCGTCTGTTGTCGTGCGGCTGATGTCCCCCCAGCCGCTAGTCACAGCATCGTCACCGGCGGTGAGCGCGCCGTCGGTCAGCCGCCCGAGCGCGGGTTCGGCCAGCGAGCCAACGCGGCGCGCGCCCGGGGTGCTGTCCGACGTCTCATGCACGATCGCCTCATCGGGCAGCCAGACCAGGGCGGTCAGCCCACCGGTGGCCGCGGGACGCAGCCGGACCCTGATGCCGTGCTTGGCCGCCAGCCTGGCCACCACGAACAGGCCCATGCGACGCGAGACCGCGACATCCACCACGGGCGGGTTGTCCAGTCGCCAGTTGGCGTGGGCCATCTCTTCCGACCCCATGCCGACGCCCTGGTCGGTGATCTCGAGCAGCACCCCACCGCTGCTCAGCAGGTGCCCGGCGATCGTGACTGGCATTTCCGCGGCCGAGAACGACGTCGCGTTCTCAACCAGCTCCGCGGTCAGGTGGACGACGTCGCTGACCGCCTGGCCGCGCACCGCGATCCCCGGCTGCACGTTCAGCGTGACGCGCTCGTAGTGCTCGATCTCGGACAGGGCGGCGCGAAGCACGTCGACCAGCGCCACCGGCTGATTCCACCGCCTGGCCTCCTCATGACCCGCGAGCACCAGCAGGTTCTCTGAGTTGCGGCGCATGCGGGTGGCCAGGTGGTCCATCTGGAACAGGCTCGACAGGCGCTCCGCGTCCTGCTCTCCCTGTTCGAGATCGTCGATCAGGCGGAGCTGCCGCTCGACCAGGGACTGACTGCGGCGGGAGAGGTTCACGAACATCGCGTTGACGTTCCCGCGGAGGGCCGCTTCGTTGGCCGCCAGCCGGAGCGCTTCCCTGTGCACCTGGTCGAAGGCCCGCGCGACCTCACCTATCTCGTCGGTGGAATCCACATTGATGGGCTCCACCTCGAGCGACACGCCCTCGCCGTCGGTCTCGCTCATCCGCTGCACCGTCTCGGGCAGCCGGACCCCGGCTATCTGCAGGGCACCGGTCCGCAGCCTGCGCAGTGGCCCCACCATCGACCGGCCGATGAAGGTCGTCGTGGCCAGCGTGATCGCGAGCAGCAGGACAACCGCGAGGAAGATGATGATCGCCAAAGTGATGGCGTGGTCGCGCAGCGATGTGGCTCTGGAGATCACCGACGCCACCAGCTGCTGTTCGACCGAGCCCAGGCTGCTGACCGTGTACGAGGCGTCGCTGGCGGCAACCTCCAAGGTCGGGTCGTTTAGGGATGTAAAGTGAGCGTTGATCAGCGATGACGCTTGGTCGAGCTGGCTCTGGCCCCCGTCCGCCAGCGACGACGACGCCGAGGTGTTGTAAATCGCGCGCTGAGCCGGCGTCGCTGCGAGCTGGAACGCGGACAAGTTCGCTTGCTGCTCAGCCGCATTCTCATTCAGCAGCGACAGCGCACTGCTGCTGAGCCGAACGGCTCCGTTAAGTGAGGTGTTGAGCGCCGAGGTCACAATCGCCTGCTGCTGTGCGAGCTCCTCCTTCATGTCCGATACCAGGCTGAGGACGCGCACGCTGTCGGCCAGAGTCGCGTCGTTACTACCCGCCGCGACCTGGTCTTCCAGCGACAGCAACTGCGTGATGGTGTCTCCGTAATAATTGATCACTGCCAGCGAAGGGAGCAGCGCCTTCGTGGCGGCCTGCCGCACCGATGGGAGATCATTGACCGCCGCGATCGCGTCCTGGGCCTGCTGTTGCACCAGCGCCGGGTAGGAACTCCCGATCGAAGCCGCCACGCTAAGCACCGGGCCCGCTGCCGCGGTCGTGGCCCTGTAGTCCGAACTCAGCAGCGTCAACTCGGGAGCCTCATTAGCAGCCCCGCTACCCCGGCCACTACACGTGGAGCAGCTGCCCAGGGTGATGTAGGTGATCGTGTCCTCGCGCTCGTTCTGCAGCGCCTGCACCAGGCTGGTGACATCGCCGGCCAGCCGGGCCAGCTGGAGCGTGCGCTGGTCAGACTGTGCGCTGACGATTGACGAGCCGACGTTAAAGCCGCCAAACACCAAGGCCGCCACAGTGGGCAAAGTAACCAGCAGCAGCAGACGTGAACGGACACGCCAGTTCCTCAGCGAATAACGGCTCGGCGGACCAGACGCTCGGCCAGCACTCACGGTGTCGGTTGCCGCCTGACCGCCCTGCGCTTGATCATCGGGAAACACACCGTTCGCCGTCGGCGTTCGACGCTCGTCCGACGCATGACCATTAGACGCATGGTCATTACCTGTGACAGGGCCAGCCAGGTTCCGGCCCGAGGCTGGCTGCCGAGCAGCCGCGCCAGCCGGCCTGAGAGCTAGCCGTCCTGCGTTCCTGCGCTTGGGCCGCAAGGCACCAGTACCCTTCACCGTGGCAACGATGTACAACCGCTGAGGCTCGGGCCCCGCGGAACCAACATAGCGAACCCCTTCCCCACCGGCGTTCCTGAACGGACGAAGAAACGCAGTGGCCAGCGACCAACTCTAACGCGCAACCGACCACCGCACACCAAGTACCGGCATTGCGGCGAAAAGCCCTGCATGGGGATCTCCGGTACGCCTAGCCTTAGCGAAGGAAAGAGTATCGCGTATGCTACGGTGCCGCAGTTAAGATCCACATTTGTCGTACTTGTCCGGAACCTCCCCCGGCTATGCGAGCAGAGGAGCCCCATGCAGCTTGCCCACGCCGATGTGCGCGTCGGAGTCCTGGGCCGCGCGCTGCGACGATCCGGCCCAGCCCTGGCCCTGGGCCTGGCCCTCGTGGCCGCGGGTTGCCACGTGCCGGGAACCTCGAATTCGCCCGCTGGAGGCGGTCAGCTCACGGTTGGCATCGTGCCGGGCATCGAAACCGCGCCGCTGATTGCTGCGGTGGACGACGGGCTGTTCCGCCAGCAGGGCCTCAGCGTCACCGTGAAGCAGTTCTCGTCCGACACCCAGGTCTACAGCGCCCTGAATAAAGGCACCGTCGACGTAGCCGCCGGGGACTACACCACTTTCTTCAACGCGATCGCTTCTTCGAGCGCGCGGCTGACGCTGGTGATGGACGGCTACGACGCGGGCACTGGCACGATGCAGGTTCTCACCCTGCCAGGATCTGGCATCAGCACGCCGCAAGCCCTCGAGAACGCGACGGTCGGGACCCCTGAACCAGCAGTACCTTGCCCTCTCTCCTGCCAGCAGGGCGGCTTTGCGTACAACATTGAGACCCTGGCCGCTCAGTCGTTTCTGCAGAGTGACAACGTCACCCCAGGCGACATCCAATGGCGGGGGATTCCCGAGAACAATCTGCTCAACGCGCTGAAGAATCACCGGGTGCAGGCCATCCTGGCGACCGATCCCCTGATCATCCAAGCGGAGACTCAGCTAGGCGCGGTCGAGGTGTTCGACGCCTGCAGTGGCGAAACGGCTAACCTGCCACTTTCTGGCTATTTCAGCACGGCGGCGTTCGCGGGCCAGCATAGCGCGGCCTTGCTCGCCTTCCGTACCGCGTTGACCACGGCCCAATCTAACGCGGCCATGCGCAGCACGGTCCAGTCGGTACTGCGCAGCGAAAATATGACCGCGCAAGAATCCGCCCTGGTCAACATCGGGCAATACCCCACCTTCGTCAACGTCGGACAGGTTCAGCGAGTCGCCGACCTCATGTATACCTCGGGCATGATCATCAGCCCGATATCGGTGAACAGCCTGCTGCTCAAGTGACCGAAGGCGATGCAGGGCCTGGCCGGCTACGCCGGCGACCCGGCCGCTGCCTCCGGGCCGCCGCCGCCCCTCATTGAGGCCCGGCAGCCGCCGCCCGCCGTCGGCTGGCGACGTCATCACCTGCAGCGAAGCCCGCTGGCCGGAACGCGATGGGGTTAATCTCCCCGAACGATGGGGGTTAGCCCTCCCCGGCCGTTCGGGTCTGTTATGCTCCATATCCATCCAAGTGTGCATCATAGGCGCGCCTGCGCCCAATTTCGCCCCCCCGTGCGCATTCGTGGAATGGGATCGACAGTCATGCGAAAATCAAGACGACTTCATGTGCTGGCGCTGGCCAGCGTGGCATGTGTGACACTCCTGGCCGCCTGCTCATCGAGCAGCTCACCCGGGAACTCCACCGGTGCAACCCGCATCCAAGGCGGGACCGCCACGGTCGCGCTCAACCAGACCGATGGCGTGTTCAACTACATCTTCCCGCTGCTTAGCTTCGACTTCGACACCTTCGCCAACGTCACCTACTCGCAGTACCTCATGTGGCGGCCGCTGTACTGGTTCGGCAGCCCAGGGCACGTCGGGGTGAACTTCAACGAGAGCCTGGCCTATCCGGCCAGCGTGAAGTCATCTGGCGGGCAGACCGTGGCCACGATCCAGCTCAAGTCCTACCGCTGGTCCGACGGCACGCAGGTCACCAGCCGGGACGTCGAGTTCTGGATCAATCTGCTCAAGGCGGACAAGTCCCAGTTCTGGGGCTATTCGCCCGGAGAGTTCCCGGACAACCTCACATCGAACGGGTTCAAGGCCCTCAGCAATACCAAGTTCCAGCTCACCTTCAGCCACCCCTACTCGGCGGAGTGGCTGTACAACCAGCTTGGCCTGATCATCCCCCTCCCGCAGCACGCCTGGGACAAGGAAAAGACGGGCGGCCCGGTGGGGAACTACGACACGACTACGGCCGGGGCACTGGCGGTCGACAATTACCTGCTAGCGCAGAACAAGGACCTGTCCACCTACGCCACCAACCCGCTCTGGCAGGTTGTCGACGGCCCGTGGAAGCTGAGCAGCTACGCGAATAACAGCACCGGTGACGCCACCTACGTCCGCAACACGAAGTACTCCGGGCCGGCCACGGGCTCACTGCACGCGATCCGGATCCTCAGCTACTCCAGCGACAACGCCGAGTTCGACGAGCTGCTGTCGTCCACCGGCGTGGACTATGGCTACGTGCCGTACGACGACGCTGCGCAGGTGTCGCGGGTCAAGGCGGACGGTTACGCCGTGCAGCCCTGGGGCTCCTGGGGCATCAACTACATCTTCCTGAACTACTCCTCGGGGCAGAACGGCCCGATTTTCCAGCAGCTCTACATCCGTCAGGCGATGCAGCACCTGATCAACCAGGCCGGTTACATCAGCGCCTTCCTGCAGGGCTACGCCTACCCGACCTACGGCCCGGTGCCTACCCAGCCAACCAGCAGCTTCGTGTCCTCTCAGGAGTCTACGAACCCGTACCCGTACGACCCGGGCGAGGCGACCAAGCTGCTGACCGACCACGGCTGGTCAATGAAGAGCGGCACCCAGACTTGCGTGCGGCCAGGGAACGGCCCGACCGACTGCGGGGCTGGCATCGCCGGCGGTGCCAAGCTGGCGTTCCCCTTCCTGTACGCGAACGGCTCGACCGGGGTAAGTGAGGAGGTCGCTTCGCTCCAGTCAGCGTTCGGGGCGGCGGGCATCAAGCTGACCCCGAGCGGCGCGCCGTTCTCCACGGCGACCAGCGAGATGACGCCCAGTTGCTCGAAGTCGACCTGCTGGCAGTTCGCCTACGTCGGCGAGGCCTGGCTCTTCGATCCCGGCTACAACGAGCCCGACGGAGCGATCCTGTTCAGCACGAACGGGCCATCCAACCTGGGCGGTTATGCCAGCCCGCAGGCCAACAACGACATCAACCAGCTGGGCTCGGGAGGCATCTCGGCGTTCTACAAGTACGAGGACTACGTCTCCAAGGACCTTCCCGGGCTGTGGATGCCGCAGACCGACACCCAGATCTCCGCGGTGAACAGCAAGCTCCAGGGCGTCTACCCGCAGGATCCCCTGGACAACGTTTACCCCGAAGACTGGTACTTCGTGAAGTAGTTCTCTCTGGGCGAGTACCTGCCGCCGGAACTCCAAGGACGGGTGAACGGTCATCCGCACCCGCGAGGAGTTCCGGCGGCAGAACTCGTTCTGGCCCGGCCTGCGAAGACGGCCAGCCACGCCACCAGCGACGAGACGTCAGCCCGCCGAAGGAACCTGAGGCGGTTTCGCCCTCATCGACCACTAGGGTCTGTTATGATCACTTGTTCACCAAAGATGTCGCGATAGGACGCTGTATAGAAATCGCATAAGTCTGTTCCGTTGGGGGGATTGATCGCTGTGCGAATCAGAGGACGACTTCGACTGCTGGCGTTCGCCGGCGTGGCCTGCGCCACGGTGCTGGCTGCCTGCTCCACGAGCAACTCCGGGACCGGATCGCAGGCCCGGGTCAATGGCGGAACCGTGACGGTGGCACTAACACCGGGTGAGCAGTTCAACTACATCTTCCCGATACTTGACACCGAGGATGCGGTCGGGTCCAACATCGAGTACTCGGAATACCTCATGTGGCGGCCGCTGTACTGGTTTGGCGGACCTAACTCTGTCGGGCTGAATACGAAATACAGCCTGGCCGACCCGGCCACTGTCACGTCCTCGGCCGGGCACACCACGGCGACGATCCAGCTCAAGTCCTACCGCTGGTCCGACGGCAAGCCGGTCACCAGCCGGGACGTCCAGTTCTGGTTCAACCTCTTGGTGGCGAACAAGAACAACTGGTGGGGCTACACGCCCGGAGAATTTCCCGACAACGTGTCCGCCTTCACGATCATCAGCCCGAGCCGCTTTTCCGTCACCTTCAAGGGCACCTACGCGGCGGCCTGGCTGTACAACCAGCTCGGCCAGCTGATCCCCCTCCCACAGCAAGCCTGGGACAAGGAGTCGCCAAGCGGCCCCGTCGGAAACTACGACACGACCCCGGCCGGGGCGCTGGCGGTCGGCAATTTCCTGCTGGCGCAGAACAAGGACCTGTCCACTTACGCGACCAACCCGCTCTGGCAGGTTGTCGACGGCCCGTGGAAGCTGACCAGCTACGCCGCGTCAACCGGCGATGCCACCTACGTTCGCAACACCAAGTACTCCGGACCGGCGACAGGTTCCATTCACGCGCTGCGCGTGCTCAGCTACACCAGCGACTCGGCCGAGTTCGACTCTCTGCTGTCCTCGGGCGGCATCAGCTACGGCTACATTCCCTTCAACGATGCCGCGCAGATCTCCAGGGTCACCGCGGATGGCTACAAGGTCGCGGCCTGGCCGACATGGGGCATCACCTACATGTCCATGAACTTCGCGTCGCCGCAGGTCGGGGCGATCTTTAAGCAGCTCTACGTGCGCCAGGCGATGCAGCGCCTGATCAACCAGGCCGGCTACATAGAGTCGTTCCTGGAGGGTTACGGCAATGCGACATACGGTCCGGTGCCACTGGTGCCAAGCAGCAAGTTCGTATCCAGCGCCGAAAAGACCAACCCGTACCCCTATGACCCAGCGGAAGCGACGAAGGCCCTGCAGGCACATGGCTGGACGATCCATGCTCACGGCCAAGACGTCTGCACGCGGCCCGGGACGGGCGCGAACGAGTGCGGTGCCGGGATCGCCGGTGGGCAGAAGCTGTCATTCCAGCTCCAGTACTCGACCGGCACACAGGGAGTCACCGAGGAGGTCGCTTCACTGCAGTCAGCATTCTCGCTGGCAGGCATTCAGATATCGCCAAGCGGCGCACCGTTCTCCACAGTGGTCGGGAACGACATCCCGTGCTCCAACAGCAAGTGCTGGGAGCTGAATTACTACGGTCAGGGATGGTATTTCGACCCCGGCTACAACGACCCCGATGGTTCAGTCCTGTTCGCGACCGGTGGGGTAGACAACGGCGGCTCGTACTCCAGTCACACGGCCGACACCCTCATGAACAACCTGGCTTCCGGGGGCTACCCGGCGCTCTACAAGTACGAGAACTACATCGCGCAGCAGCTGCCGGTGCTGTGGCTGCCCCAGTTCGACGCGCAGATCTCGGCGGTGAGCAACAAGCTCAAGGGCGTGCTCCCGCAGGACCCGGACGGCAATGTCTACCCGGAGAACTGGTACTTCGTGAAGTAGCCCTGATGGGGGAACTGCCACCAGATAGGAGATAGGAACACCGTTGGCCGTCCGGACTGAGTTTCCGTGCCCTGTCCGCGTCATCGAGCACGAATGGATCCCAATGCCGGATGGCTGCCGGCTGGCCGCCCGGATCTGGCTCCCCGAGGGAGCCGAGCAGGCGCCGGTGCCGGCCATCTTCGAGTACGTGCCGTACCGGAAGAACGACGGCCTCGTGCTACGGGATGCCCCCATCCACCACTACTTTGCCGGCCATGGCTACGCGTCGGTGCGAGTAGACATCCGGGGCACCGGCGACTCGGACGGCATCCTCGAGGACGAGTACCTGCCGCTGGAACAGGAAGACGGGCTCGCCGTCATCCGCTGGCTGGCCACCCAGCCGTGGTGCAGCGGCAAGGTGGGCATAATCGGAAAGTCCTGGGGCGGCTTCAACGGACTGCAGATCGCCGCGCACCACCCGCCCGAACTCGGGGCAGTGATCAGCGTGGCGTCGACCGACGACCGCTACGCTGACGATGTCCACTACATGGGCGGCTGCCTGCTGGCGTGGACCGCGCTGCCATGGGCATCGACGATGCTCGCGTACAACGCCCTGCCCCCGGACCCCGCGGTGGTCGGCGAGGAGTGGCGGAAAACCTGGCGAGAGCGGCTGGAGAAGACCCCGCCGTACATCGATGCCTGGGTGGCTCATCAGCGCCGCGACGAGTTCTGGCGCCAGGGCTCGGTGGGCGAGGATTTCGGGGCGATTCACTGCCCGGTCTACATGGTCGGCGGCTGGACCGATTCCTACCGGAACGCGATCCTGCGGTTTCTCGAAGGCTATCCGGGGCCGTGCAAGGGCCTGATCGGCCCGTGGGGCCACGATTACCCTGAGGATGGCGCGCCCGGCCCGGCGATCGGCTTCCTGCAGGAGGCGGTGCGCTGGTGGGATCGCTGGCTGAAGGGCCACGACAACGGGGTGATGGACGAGCCCAAGTTGCGGACCTGGATGCCGGAGGCCTGGCGGCCGTCGGCGGGGCACCTGACCCAGCCGGGGCGCTGGCTGGCCGCCGACAGCTGGCCGGCCAAGGAGGGGGCGGAAACGCACAGCTTCCGCCTCGGCCAGGGAACGCTCAGTGCCGCGGGATCGGATGCCACCGACGGCGGTGACGCGGAACTGCGGATCCCTGATGCGGAACTGCGGATTCGGGGGGCCGAGTCCGCCGCCGGGGACCTGGGACAGTGGGGCGGGCACGGCAATGCCCTCGAATTTCCTGGTGACCAGCGGCCCGAAGATGGGCTGTCGCTGAGCTTCGACACCGGGCAACTCGCCGAGCCAGTGGAGATTCTCGGCGTTCCCGTCGCACGGCTCGAACTGGCCGCGGACCAGGCGCAGGCGCTGGTCGCCGTGCGCCTGTGCGACGTCTGGCCGGATGGTGCCTCCACGCTGATCACCCGGGGGCTGAAAAACCTCACCCACCGCGCGAGTGACGCCGACCCCGAGCCGCTCGTCCCCGGCGAGCGCTACGTCATCGACGTCCCGCTCAACGCGATCGGCTACCGGGTCCCGGCCGGGCACCGGCTCAGGCTGGCGGTCTCGCCGACGTACTGGCCGTGGGCCTGGCCCTCTCCGGAGGGTGTGACGCTGAGCCTGTTTACCCGTGGCTCGTCGGTTGACCTCCCGGTCTGGACGGATTCTGGCCAGCACGTGCCGCCCCCGCATTTCGCGGTTCCCGAACGCGCCCCCATGCCGCCGCACGCGAGCCTGAACGGCGGCTCGGCGCGAGAGGTTCGGCGCGATGTGGCGACCGGCACAGTCCAGGTGATCAGTACCGGGAACGGCGGTCACCGTCTGCTCGAGGACGGGCTTGAGTATTGTGAGCGCGAGCGGGATTTGTTCCAGATCACCGAGGGCGTGCCGTTGTCGGCCAAAGTGGAATGCGAACGCGCGTTCTCTGTGGAGCGCGGTGAGTGGCGGGTCACGGTGCGGACCACGAGCACGATGTCCGCCACGGCAACGACCTTCCAGGTGACGAACGTGCTCGACGCCTACGAAGGTGATCAGCGGGTCTTTGCCAGGACATGGCAGTCCGAAGTCCCCCGGGACTGCGTATGAAGGAATGGGCGCAGTGACCGTGAGCGTACTCGAGATCGATGGCCTGCGGACGTTCATCAAACTGCGCTCCGGCGTGGTTCGCGCGGTGGACGGCGTCAGCTTCGCCGTTGAGCCGGGCGAGACCGTGGGCCTGGTGGGCGAGTCGGGCTGCGGAAAGACGATGACCGGTCTGTCGATTATGGGCTTGCTCCCCAACGGTGGCTACATTGCCGAGGGCGCGGTCCGTTTCGGCGGCAAGGACCTGGCCGCGCTGAACGAGCCGGCCATGCGGCGGATCCGCGGCAACGAGATCGGCATGGTGTTCCAGGATCCGATGACGTCGCTGAACCCGACGATGACGGTCGGCCATCAGATCGCCGAGGTGGTCAGGGAGCATCGCAAGGTCTCGAAGGCGGACGCGATGGCCCGGGCCGAGGAAGTCCTCGCGCTGGTCGGGATGCCGCGGCCCGCTGAGCGGCTGTCGTACTATCCGCACCAGCTCTCGGGCGGCCTGCGCCAGCGTGTCATGATCGGGATGGCGCTCGCCTGTGAGCCGAAGCTGCTCATCGCCGACGAGCCCACGACCGCGCTCGACGTCACCATCCAGAACCAGATCCTGGTCCTGCTTGACGAGCTGAAAGAACGGCTCGGGATGGCGATCCTGCTGATCACTCACGACCTTGGGGTGATCGCGGGACGGGCCGACCGGGTGGTGGTGATGTACGCGGGAAAGATCGCCGAGAAGGCCGGCACCGGCGAACTCTTCCGCGGCACCCGCCACCCCTATACGTCCGCGCTGCTGGCCTCGATTCCCCACCTGGACCAGCCAAACTCGCAGCCGCTTTACTCCATCCCCGGCCTGCCGCCCGACCTCATCCACCCCCCGGCCGGATGCCGGTTCGCGCCGCGCTGCCGTTTCGCCGCGGACGACTGCCGCAGCAGCGAACCGGTACTCGGCGGGCCGGACCCGGAGCACCCGTTCGCCTGCTTCCACCCGGTCGGCCCGGTCGACCAGGACTCGAGGCCGGCCCGGGCCCAGGTCACCGAGGGCCGGCCGCAGCCGTCCGACCTTCACTCCAGCAGCGATCTGCTCATCGTTGACCACGCCGTGAAGGAGTTCCCGGTCACCTCCGGCGCCCTGCTGCGGCGCGTGGCCGGAACGGTTAAGGCGGTCTCGGATG
>Ga0335075_10007751_pt1 | contig 16488 bp, 10 predicted proteins | sample Lox_Sample_24_FD_206723 | JGI IMG/M metagenome (GOLD analysis project Ga0335075, IMG submission 206723) | Soil microbial communities from Loxahatchee National Wildlife Refuge, Florida, United States - Lox_Sample_2.4 | ecosystem: Environmental > Terrestrial > Soil > Wetlands | place: USA... | reverse complement strand
TGGCTTCGTCGACTTGCGCGGGCTCGATGCCGGCGCGGCGGACGGATTCAGCGACCACTTTTGCGCCCAGTTCGGTGGCGGAGAGCGGCGAAAGCCCTCCCATAAATTTTCCAATCGGCGTGCGGACAGCCGAGAGAATCACAGGATTTTCGGTGTTTGCCACGTGCGGCTCCTTGCGATGCACTTCAGCGAGAAATTCCAGTATAAAACGCGCCGTGCCGCACGGTCAATTTGGGCGTGGGGCAGGATTAGGAGCGAGCGGAACGTCTGTCTCGCGCCGGACAGATGCGTTTGTTTTGCACACGGCCCGAACAGACCGGAATACTCGATACGATTGCAGTAACTAAGTAGCTGTGTAATACTCGCGCTTCCCCGCAAGCAAGGAGGCGCAGCCATGCGCGCACCACGCCGAGTCATTTCACTATTCGTGCTGTTTCTGGCAGGAGCATTCGCTTCGACGGCCGCGTTTCCCGTGTTTGCGGGCGGCCCCGGCGGCGGGGCGTCGCCAAAGCCGAAGCCAGACGTGCAGAGGAAGGTCTACACAAACGAGGATTTGGAGGCCATGGCGGCTCTGTATGGCGGTCCTGCCGCGCAAAATCCAGCGGTCCCGGGCGCGGCGACCAAGCAGGCGACCGGAACTTCCGCGGAGGTGCCAACATTTACGGCGCTGCCGCACGATCAAAATCCGGTGTGGTACGCGCAGCAGGCGGCCACGATGCAAACCGAACTGGACAACATCGACGGCGAACTTGCGGCGTTAAATCAACCCCCCGCGTCCGCCACTACCACCGGCGGAGCCGTCAGCGGCGGATTTGGGTTGTATACGTGTTGCCCGGGAGTCACGACGTACAACCGGATTTCAATGCTCGTGCAGCAGCGCCAGGAAATTGCCGCGCAGATGAACGTGCTTGAAGACACATCGCGCGTGAATGGCTTTCCGCCGGGAATGCTCCGCGACAGCAATCAGATTTTGCAAGCCGCTGAGAACCGCGTGACCGTGACGCCGCAAGAGCGCGCAGCCGATCTTGCCGAGAACGAGCAAGCCCTTTCCTCCAAACTCGCACAGGTGCAGGGCACGCTCCGCACGATCCGCGAGCAGGCCGCCGCGCAGAATATTGCGCTCGCTACTCCGACGACGGCGTACGGCGGAAGCATGTTGACGAACGATATCGTGGACCTCGACAGTCAAGCGGGCGGATTGCGGCAGAAAATCAGCGACATTCAGGCCGCGGCGCGTGCGAACGGAACTGCGCCGGGCGCACAGCCCTGACGCGCCCGGCAGCGGCGAACAAGGAACATCTCAGGTCGACGTTCGCAAACTTTCTTGACGAGCTCGCAGCTCCCTGATGGACAGTACAGAGGTCTCTGGCCGTTTGCCTTCCGCTCCGGAATTCGGAGACCTGGCCGCAGGCTCGCCCTTGAGCTGACTTTGCTGGAAATTCCAAAGCCGGAGCAAATCCCGACGAAAGGCTCTTTCCTGCGCGCATCTCGTTAATCGTTTCAAATCGTAGGCGCTCGCATTTGCGCGCGGCGGCGCGTCCTCCCTATTCGCGTTTCATAAATTCGGCTACGATGAAGTTCCGTATATGGCAAAGACGCACGAAACCGAACTGAATTCTTCGCAAAGTGCATTCGCCCTGAATGACGACCAGCGGCGGGCCGTCGAGCACGGCGAGGGGCCGCTGCTGGTGGTGGCGGGTGCGGGGACGGGGAAGACGCGCGTGATCACCGAGCGGATCCGGCGGCTGCTGGAAGACGATCCGGCGCTTGCGGGCGAAAGCATTCTCGGCCTCACGTTCACGGACAAAGCCGCGGGCGAGATGAAACACCGCGTGGTGAAGGTGGTGGGGGAGCGGGCGGAAGGCGTGTGGCTTTCGACGTTTCACAAATTCTGCCTGGACCGAATTTTGAAAGTGGCCGCCCCGAACGTCGAGGTCCTCGACAACCTGGACCACCGCATCCTGCTGCGGCGCAATATCGGCGCGCTGGGACTGAAGCATTTCAAGCGGCTGCAGGAGCCGGCGGAATTTCTGAGCGATTTCGAGACGTTTTTCTCGCGCTGCCAGGACGAGCTGGTGACGCCGGACGATTACGATCGCTACGCCGCCGGGCTGCGCAAGGCGTTTGAAGCGGCGAAGCGGAAGATGGAGCCGGACGCGCGCGCGATCGCCGAAGAGGAAATCGAGAAGCAGGAAGAACTGGCGCGCGTGTATCGGGCGAGCGAGCGGCTGCTGCGCGAGAGAAATTTCCTGACGTTCGGCGGGCAACTGCAGCGCGCCGTGGAGCTGCTGAAGAAAGATGCGGCGCTGCGCGGGCAACTGCGGGCGCAATTCCGCTTTATCCTCGTGGACGAATTTCAGGACACGAACATCGCGCAGCTCGAACTGCTGTGGCTGCTGGCGGAGGGGCACCGCAACATCGTCGCGGTGGGCGACGACGCGCAGGCGATCTACCGCTTCCGCGGCGCGTCGTTCGGCAGCTTCACGATTTTCCTGGAAAGATTCTGCGGCGTGCGCGAGCCGAAGCACGGGCCGCAGACGGCAAAGCATCTGGTCTCGCTGGCGCAGAACTACCGCTCGACGCGGAAGATCCTGCGCGTAGCCGAAGAAGTGATCGGCAATAACGAGCGCTCGCCGCTGCTGCCGCCGAAGGCGCTGGTGACGCAGAACCGCGAGGGCGACAAAATCCGCGTCGCGGAATTTTCGACGCCGGCGGAGGAAGCGCAGTGGGTGGCGTCGGAAATCGAGCGGCTGCACGAGGCGGGCGCGGCGTGGGGCACGATGGCCGTGCTCTACCGCAAGCACACGCACCGCGAAGAGCTGCTCGCTACGCTGCGGCGGATGCGCATCCCGTTTGTGATTCGCAAATTTTCGATTCTTTCGAGCACGCTGGTGCGCGACTTGATGGCCTGGCTGCGGCTGATCGGCGAGCCGGGAGACAACGTGGCGTGCGCGCGCGTGCTGGCCGCGCCGTATTGGGGGCTCGAGCCAAAAGACCTGGTGCGCCTGGCGGAGCGGGCAGACAAAAATCACCGCCGCGCACTGGCGGACGAGGCCGAGACAGCGAAGGGAGAAGCGCCGTTCACGCGCGAGGGCGTGCGGCTCGGTGAATTCGTGGAGCTGCTGGCGCGGTTGCGGCAGAGCGCGCGAAAGCTGCGCATGACGGAACTGCTCGACGAACTGATCGTTGCACTCGAACTTTCGCCGCTGCCTTCCGAAGCCGATTCGCACTATCTGGACCGCTTCGTCGAATTCGTGAAGGAATGGGAGCGGAAAAGCGAAGGGAAAAAGCTCGCCGACTTCCTCGAATATCTTTTCTATTTTCGCGAGGCGGGCGGCGACATCCAAATCGACGAGATTCCCTCGCAGGACGCGGTGCAGTTGATGACCGTGCACGGTGCGAAGGGCCTGGAATTTCCGCACGTCTTCATCTTGCGGGTTTCCCGCAACGACTTCCCTTCCGGCGTGCGGCGGCCTGTGTTCGAATTTCCCGCGGAGCTGATGAAGGAGGAGCAGCCGAAGGGCGATTTTCAGATTCAGGAGGAGCGGCGCCTCTTCTACGTGGCGCTGACGCGCGCGCGACAGCGGCTGACGCTTTCGACGATCGTCAACAAACGCAAGAAGCCTTCGCAGTTTCTGGAGGACTTTCTGCGCAATCCGAAAATCAAGGCGCAGGACGCGCAGCAGCTCGCGCCGCCGGTGGAATTGCCTCCCGCGGAAGAAGCGACGGGCGCGATTGGGGCTTCTTCCGACCCCGTGCAGCTTTTCGGCGCGGCGGGCGAGAATGCGAAGGCCTATTCGCGGATTGCGCTGTGGGCCAAGGCGTACCATCCGCCGAGGCCGGAGCCGCTGCAATTGAGCGCGTCTGCCATCGAGGCGTACAAAAGCTGCCCGATGAAATATCTCTTCTCGTATGGATGGGGATTGCGCGGCGGGCCGCATGCAGAAATGACGTTTGGCAACGTGATGCACAAAACGGTGAAGGATTTCGTCGGCGCAGTGAAGGACGGGCACAAGCCGTCGCTCGAAGACGTGCTCGCGAGCTATGAGCGCGAATGGTCTTCGGCGGGATTCCCGGACGATTATCAGGAAGAAGAGTACAAGAAAACGGGCCGCGAGCAGCTCGCCGCATTTTACAAGTCGTACATGAAGGCGCCGGCGGACGTGATGTTCCAGGAGAAACCGTTCGAGCTGCCGCTCGAGCACGACGTGGTCGTTACCGGGCGCATCGACCAGGTGAATCGCCTTGCAGACGACGCGGTCGAAATCGTCGATTACAAAACCGGCAAACCGAAAGACCAGAAGAAGACCGACGAAAATTTGCAGTTGAGCGTCTACGCGCTGGCGGCGGAGGAAGTGCTGGAGCTCGATCCCGAGCGGCTGGTGTTTTACAACCTGGTGTCCAACGTAGCCGTGGCCACGACGCGCGACGCGAAGGCGCTGAAGGAATTGAAGGAAGAGATTTACGAGACGGCGGACCTGATTCGCGCGGGAGAATTCCGCGCCGCGCCTGGATTCTGCTGCCGCTACTGTGATTTCAAGCCGATTTGCCCGGCGCATGAAGAGCTGCTGTCGATTGCGCCGGCCGCGCCGCGCGACTCCTGAGGTGTGAGCCGCAATGCTCGGCCTTTGCGGCGGCACGGAAATCCGCAGGGCGGTTAAAAGCAAAAACGGGGCGTTCCGTTTGTCCGGAGCGCCCCGTTTATTTTTACCGGGCGTTTCGTTGCCAGCCCGCTTGGCGTTCGCGCATGAACTGCCTTGCGGCTTTCTCCCGCGGAAGAAACGAAAATCATTCCAACCGCACGTTCATCTATAAGCGCGCGCCGGAACGAAGTCAAGAAGAAAAACTTTTGCGCGCTCTAGCGCGAAACACGCGCATTGGAAAAATTCAATTCGTGTTGAAAATTTTTTCGCGCGGTCACTTCTTAAACGCGGATCCGGGCGAATAGAAGCCCTGGCGCGCGATGATCGTCAAATCGGGGCGGCGCACGCGCACTTCGATCGGATGGTAATCCTGATCCTTGTGAAGATCTTGCGGCGAAAAAACCAGAGTGTATTGGTTGCGCGCCTGCTCGGAAACCTCCGGATACAAGCGGCCGAGATCGCCTGCCTTCGAAGCGTAGAAAGTGTCGCCGCCGGTCTGTTGCGCGTAGTGATCCAGCCGCCTGGTCTGCTTTTGGAACAACGCGTGCCCCACCGAAATCGAATAGAGAGAGATGTCGTTGGAGAGCAACAGGTGCACCGTCTCGTCAAAGGAATGGTCGTTGGTGCGCGAATCGTTGCCGTCGGTGACGATGAAGATCACCTTGCGGCGGTCGCGCCCGCGGCTCCTCAGCATCTGGCCTGCCTCGTAGATGGCGTCATCCATATCTTTCGTCACGGGATTGTTAGTGGCGCCGATGGTGGGTACGCCCGTTGCTTGCGATTGCCCATTGATCATCGGACCGGCGGTCATCGGGCCCGTGTCAGGAATATTGGAAAAGTGCGAGTTCAGGTCGAGCCGCTTCAACTGCGTGTAGAGCAGGTCGTTGTTGAAGGAAAAATCGGAGACAAGGTGAGGAAACTGATCGTAGGTGACGAGCGCGACTTCATCGTTCGGGCCGAAGCCGGCGGCGATGGCCGTAAGGCTTCTTTGCACCTCGTCAGCTTGGCGCGAGGAGAGGTCGTCATCGACGAGCACGACGGCCGAAAGTGGAAACGGATCGGCGGAGAAATAGGTGATCACCTGCTCGACGTTGTCGCAGAAGATGCGGAAATCATCCTTCGTCAGGCCGCTGACGAGGATTCCCTCCCTGTCCTTCACTGTGACGGGAACGAGCACGGCGCTCGACGGGACGACGATTCGGCCCGGGTGCTGTGTTTGCGACGCAGGTGCCCCCGGCCTCGCCGGGGTGCCAGGCGGGACGCCGTGGGGCAGCGGATTCTGCTGCGCCTGCGATGGAGAAACGACGAGCCCAAACAAGATGCCGGCTGCAACCGCAAAAGCGGCAAGACTTCGTTTGTCAAGACTCACCCGGTTTCCCTCCGCGGCCATTTTCCATCATAATCATAGCTGTACTTTATCCTGCGCGGGCCATTTCGAGCGAAACATCCGCCGAAGCGCTGACTGCATCGTAGGAAGCGAGGACGTTGTCCCCGGCGGGACTTCGGCAATTCGAAAGGATTATACAATGCGACGCACCAGCTTTGCGGCAGCCTTCGCAATTCTTGCCCTTGCCGCGTTTCCCGGCGCTCCAAGCTGGGGGCAAGACGTCGGCCCGATGCGGCCTCCCGGTTCGGCTCCGCCGCCATCGCAGCAGCAAGCGAATCCGATTCCTCGTTCCCCGCAAACCCTGAAGAGTGAAGTGAATTTGGTGAACGTGTTCGTAACGGTGCGGAGCAAAGACCATTCCATCGTCACCGGGCTCACGAAGGACGATTTCAAGGTATTCGAAAACGGCGTGGAGCAAAAAGTGGAGTTCTTTTCGCGCGAGACGAATGTTCCCATCACGCTGGCCATGCTGATGGATACCAGCGGCAGCATGTACCGCATTCTTCCAGCAGAAAAGGACGCGGCGGCACGGTTTGTCCGCGAAGTGCTGCGAAAGCGGGACGAAGCCATGGTCATGTCGTTCGATACCGACGTGGATCTTCTCGCCGATTTCACCGAGGATCCAAGCGTGCTCGATGAAGGCATTCAGAGGGCGCAAATCAATGTGGACGCTTCGGGAATTGGCGGGACGGCGGGAACGATTCCTTCTCAGGGCGGCGGGACGAATCTCTACGACGCCGTGTATCTGGCCTGCCATGACCAATTGGGGCAGGAAGCGGGCCGCAAAGCGCTGGTGATTCTTTCCGACGCCGAAGACAACGGAAGCAAGATGAGCGAAAACGACGCGATCGAATCGGCGCAACGCGCCGACGCCGTGATTCACTTCCTGCTCATCCGGGACTTCGGCGCGATTGAAGGCTATGGTGGGGGAGTGGCGAGCAAGATGGCCGAGCAGACCGGCGGGCGCGTGATCGACATCCACGGCGAAAAATCGCTCGACAAGGCGTTTGACGAACTCACCGAAGAACTGCACTCGCAATACCTGCTGGCCTACACGCCGACCAACGACAAGCGCGACGGAACCTACCGGAAGATTCAGGTGGAAGTGGACAAGCCGGATGCGAAGCTGCTGGCGCGCAAGGGATACTACGCGCCCTGGCACTAACGCTGCAGAAAAATTCCCAGTCTCAAATTCTCAGGGTCATCCGCCCGGAGGCGCGGAGTTCGGCGCCTGCGCCGCCGTGGAATAATATCCTTTGCGCGTGCGCACGGTGAGTCCCTTGCGGTCGGTGGTCACATCGATGGTGCGATATTTCCCGTCGGTTCCCGGGTTCGAGGGCGAATAGGCGATGAAATACTGGCTACGAAGCTCGTCGCCGATGTCGAGGAAGGACTGCGCGAGGTCCTCGACCTTGTAGGGAAAGAAAACGCGCCCGCCGCTTTGATCGGCAAACTGCTCGAGCACCTTGTCCCCGGCCGCATACTGATATTTTCTCGGGGCTCCGGTATCGATCGACAACCACTCCGTGCTGGTGCTGATGCAATAAATCGAGGCCTCCGCGCGAATTGCGGCTTCGACGGCATCGCTCAGCGCGTGATCGCTCAGATTGTCGTCGCCATCGCTGATGAGAACCATCACGCGGCGAACATCGGTGTCATTGCCTGTCGGCGGAGGAGCGTTCAACAGTTTGTCTGAAGCGAGCACGATGGCGTCGTTGAGAGCCGTGCCGCCGCCGGCGCGCTGCGCGCGAATGGCTTTGGAGAGCAAGTCGAGATCGCCGGTGTAGTCCTGGATCACTTCGGGCTCGTTATCGAAAGTCATCAAAAAGGCGCGATCGTCTTTTTTGCGGCGAATCACGCTGTAGAGGAAATCGATGGCGGCATCCTGCTCGAATTCCAGGCGCTCGCGAATGCTGTTGGAAGTATCAAGCAGCAGGGCGATGCGCAGCGGAAGATCCGTTTCGCGGCCGAAGAATTTGATCTGCTGAGGCACGCCGTCTTCCGTCACCTTGAAATCGTCCTGGTCGAGATCGGTCACAAGATCGTGATGGCGGTCCGTGACCGTGGCAACCAAATGGACGAGGCGCGTGGTGACCTGAATCGAAGGAGGGCCCTTCTGTTGCGGAGCGGGGGCGACGCCGGAAGGAGTGGGCCCTTGCGGCGCCGGAGGCGCCGGCTTCTGCTGTTGCGCGAAACTGGCATGCCCCGCGACCAGCAGCCAAATGAGGACAAGAGCAGGAACCCTGAGAACTTTCACGTACGAAATTATAGGTAGGGCGCAAGCGCAACGTCAAACGAATGCGGATTTATTTTCGCGGCGGCGGCGAGCGCTTCGAGGTAGCCGATCAGCTCCTGCGGCAGAGGGGCTCGCGCCTCGATCCGTTGCCCGCCGACCGGATGGTCGAAGGCCAGCCGCGCGGCGTGAAGAAAATTTCGGCCGAGCGAAGGGAGAAGCGTTTTCTCGATGCGCTCCTGCCGCGGCGCGCCGTAGAGTGTGTCTCCCACCACCGGAGCGCCAAGCGCGGAAAAATGCACGCGGATTTGGTGCGTTCTTCCCGTATATAACTCGGCTTCGATCAGCGTAAACGGCCCGCTCGCCCGTCCGAGAACGCGCCAGGCTGTCTTGGCGGCGCGGCCTTCGCGGCGGCGCGCCGTCATGCGCGAGCGGCGGCGCAGGTCGCGCGCTATGGGAAGCTCGATCACTCCTGAACCGGCTTTCAAGTTGCCGTGCAGGAGAGCGACGTAGGTCTTCTCGACTTCGCGGTCGCGAAATTCCTCAACCAAGCGAAGATGCGCTTCGTCCGTCCGGGCGATCACAATCGCGCCGGAAGTTTCCTTGTCGAGGCGGTGAACGATTCCCGGCCGCAGCGGCCCGCCGACCGTCGACAATCCCTCCGTGCCGTAGCGGTGGAGCAGCGCCGCCACGAGCGTGCCGGATTCGCCTCCTGCGCCCGGATGAACCGTCATCCCTGCAGGCTTGTTGATGACGGCCAGCGAATCGTCTTCGTACAGAATGTCCAGCGGAATCGCCTCTGGCTCAACCTGCGAGACGGACGGCTCCGGCAGATCGATGCTCACGCTTTCGCCTGCCTCGATGCGGTGGGAAGCCTTACGCGGAATCCCGTCGACGCGGATGCGGCCTTCTTCGAGGAGCGCTTGGATGTGCGTGCGGCTCTGGCCGGGAAGCTGGGAGGAAAGAAAGCGGTCAAGGCGCTGGCCGGCGTCGCCGGGGGTGACTTCAAAAATTTTCGTGGAATGCATCATCCGGAAAGAGCCGGCCGTCTGGCAAGGGCCGAGCGCCATTGTCCACGCGGAAAGGAGCGCGCGTCAATCTCCCGTTGCTGCGTGCGCCGGAGCGTTCGGCGCGATGGGCGCGTCGCCGCGAAGCCCGCGCCACCACAAAAACGCGCCCGTAAGAATCATCGCCACGCTCACGAGCTGCATCAGCGAAACGCTGTTGTTGAACATCATCGTGCGTCCGGGATCGCCACGGAAAAATTCGATCGTCCCGCGCTCGAGGCCGTACAGGATTAAATACGTCCCGAACATCTGCCCGACGAATTTCTGCCGCTTCCCGAGCCACATTAGAAAAAGAAAATTCAGGAATTCGGCGGCGGATTCGTAAAGCTCGGTGGGATGGAGGTGGACGCCGAGCGGCGTCCCGGAAAGCCGGTAAGCAATCGGGCTGGTGAAAACGATGGCCCAGGGCGCGTTGGTCGGCTTGCCGTAGCAGCAACCTGCGGCGAAGCAGCCGAGCCGCCCAATCGCGTGGCCCAGAGGAATCGCGGCGGCAAAAACATCGAGGACGCGCAGGAGCGGCATCCGCTGCACATAGGTGTAGGCAATAATCAGCCCGATGCCGCCAAGAAAACCTCCGTAAAAAGTGCCACCGGATTGGAAGACAGCTTCGCTGAAAATTTCGCGCGGATGCGCGGCGTAATAATCCCACGCGGAGAGAACCAGCCAGACCTTCGCCATAAGCAGCGCGCAGAGGACGAGATACAAGCCGAGATTCCAGACTTTTTCCGGGTCGAGGCCCGCCCTCGGAGCCTGCCGCCGCGCATACCACAGGCCCAGCAACACGCCGCTCGCCACCAGAACGCCGTAGGAGTAAATCGTGAGGTGCCCGTATTGGAAGAGAATCGGATGCATCGCCCGGCTCTACGCCTGTTCCGAACTATGATGCGACCAATCGCGGAAGAGTTCCAGGACGACGAGCGCCGCGCCGCAAACAATCGCCGAATCCGCCAGATTGAATGTGTACCAGTGATAGCTGCCGATGTGGAAGTCGATGAAGTCGGTGACGCTGCGGCGCACCACGCGGTCGAGCACGTTGCCCGCCGCTCCGCCCAGTATCAGCGCCAGTCCCAACTGTCCCAGCCGCCCGCCCGCCCGCGAAGTGGCCAGCAGCCAGAGGAGCAGAAAAATCACGCCCACAGAGAATGCCACAAGAATAGGAGCGAGCCAGGGCGAGGAGGAATCCGCGAACAATCCGAAAGCCACGCCTCGATTGTTCGTGTGCACCAGATTCAGCAGGCCGGGAACGATCACGCGCAGCGAGCCGGGCGTGGTGAATTTCTGCACGGCATATTTGCTCAGTTGATCCGCGGCAAGGACGACGAGCGCGAGAATCGCATGGCCCCACCGGCCGGGACGCGCCGCGCCGGACATTCAGTCCCCTGACTTTCCGGCGGCCGCCCGCTCGATCTCCGCAAGCGCGGCGGTGCAGCGTTCGCAGAGCGTCGGATATTCGGCGCTTTCGCCGACGTGCGTCGAATAGTTCCAGCAGCGCTCGCACTTTTTTCCGTGCGCTTTCTCGACCTGCACGGAGACTTCCGCGCCTCCCGGCGCAGCCGGGCCGCTGCCGTTACGGTCCGCGATTTCCACCTGCGAGACGATGAAGAGGCCGGGAAGGAATTTTTCGTTCTGGCGCAAAAGGCCGGCAAGGTCCTTGTCCGCCGAAAGCGTCGTCTTGGCTTCGAGATTTGCGGCGATTGTTTTCGCCACACGCGCCGGCTCGAGCGCCTTCAGCACTTCTTCACGGACGGCCAGCAAACGGTCCCAATCCTTCGCGCGCGCATCGCCGATGGCGTTTTCGAATTCCTCGGCATTCGGAAAGGTCGCCATGTGAACGCTGAGAAGCGTGGAAGCGCCCTGCGGCAGATATTTCCAGATTTCTTCGGCGGTGAAGACCATGATCGGTGCGGCCAGCCGAACCAGCGCCGAAGCGATGCGATGCACGGCCGTCTGCGCCGAGCGGCGTCCGCGCGTCTGCGGAGCAAACGTGTAGAGGCGGTCCTTGAGCACGTCGAAATAAAACGCGCTCAGGTCCACGACGCAGAAATCGTGCAGCGCGTGATAGACGCGGTGAAATTCGAAATTCGCGTACCACTCGCGGCACTCGCGAATCAGCTTTCCCGTGCGCCGCAGCATCCATGCATCCATTTCCCACAGGCCGGCGTCTGCCAGCGAATCCTTCGCCGGGTCGAAATCGAAAAGATTCGAGAGGGCGAAGCGGAACGTGTTGCGAATCTTGCGGTAAGCCTCCGCAAGCTGCTGCATCGCCGCTTCGGACATGCGCACGTCCGTGGTGTAATCCTGCGACACCACCCACACACGCAGCAAATCCGCGCCCCATTTTTCGGAAATTTCCGCGGGATACATGGCGTTGCCGAGAGATTTCGACATCGGCTGGCCCTTGTCGTCGAGCGTCCAGCCGTGCGCGACCACCTGCTTGTAAGGCGCGCGCCCGCGCACACCCGTGCAATTCAGCAGCGAGCTTTGAAACCAGCCGCGAAACTGGTCCGGGCCTTCCATATAAACATCTGCCGGAAACGTGCCGTCTTTTTCGCTGAGCACAGCCAGATACGTTGAGCCGGACTCGAACCACACGTCGAGAATGTCCGCTTCCTGCCGCCATTTTTGTCCGCCGCATGGGCATTTCGTGCCGGGCGGAAGCAGTTGTTCAGCCGTGTGCGTGTACCATGCGTCCGCGCCCTCCTTCTCGAAAAACGGAATCACATTGCGCAGAGCCTGGAAATCCTTCAAATAATCGCCGCACTTTTCGCAAGTGAAGATAATCAGCGGCACGCCCCAAAAGCGTTGCCGCGAGATGCACCAGTCGGGCCTCTCGGCCACCATTTCGCGCATCCGCTCGCGTCCCCACTCCGGCTTCCATTTCACTGTTTCCACTTCGGCCAGCGCAGCCGCACGCAGCGGCGGCGCCTTCGGCGCGGGAATCGACTCCGTGCCCGAATCCATGTGAATGAACCACTGTTCTGTGGCCCGGAAAATCACGGGATTGTGGCAGCGCCAGCAGTGCGGATAGCTGTGCGCAAAATCGCGCGCGCCAACAAGGCGCCCGCGCTTCTTCAGCAGCTCGATGACGATCGGATTCGCCTCGAACACCGTCTTGCCCTTGTATTCCGGCAAACCCTCGGTGAAGCGGCCGTCGTCGTCCTGCGGCGCGTAGGCTTCGAGGCCATATTTCTGTCCGGTGCGGAAGTCGTCCGCGCCGTGCCCCGGCGCCGTGTGCACGATGCCGCTGCCTTGATCGAGCGTGACGTAATCCGCCAGCACGCCGGGAACGCGCAGCTCGTCCAAGAAAGGATGCTGAAATTTCACGCCTTCGAATTCCCTGCCCTTCCATCCTCCGGAGATTCCCGCGACTTCGATTTTCAGTTCCTTCGAAAACGCGTCGACGCGGTCTTTCGCCAGCAACAGTTTGCCGTGCGAAGTATCGGCGACGACATACTCATAATCCGGATGAAACGCGAGCGCGCGATTGGCAGGAAGCGTCCAGGGAGTGGTCGTCCAGATGAGCGCGCTCACATCGCCGGTTAGCCCTAACTTCTGCAATTTTTCTACTGGCAAGATCGGAAACTTCACCCAAATCGACGGGCTGACGTGATCCTCGTATTCGATTTCCGCTTCGGCCAGCGCCGTGCGATCGTAAATGCACCAATAGACCGGCTTCAGCCCGCGATAGACGTAGCCCTTTTCCAGAAAGTCGATAAACGCGCTCGCGATGCACGCTTCGTCGTGCGGGTCCATCGTCAGATACGGCTGGTCCCACTGGCCGAAGACACCTAGCCGCTTGAATTCCCGGCGGTGATTTTCGATGTAGCCCGCCGCAAAATCGCGGCATTTCCGGCGGAATTCCGCGGCCGTCACTTTCGTGGTCTTGCCGCCCAGCTCTTTTTCGACTTTGGTTTCGATCGGCAGCCCGTGGCAGTCCCAGCCGGGAATGTAGGGCGCTTGATAGCCCGCCATCGACTTCGATTTGACGATGAGGTCCTTGACGATCTTGTTGAGCCCCGTTCCCAGGTGAATTTCGCCGGTCGGATAGGGCGGCCCGTCGTGCAGGACAAAGAGCGGCCTCCCGGCGCGCGATTCCAGAATCAGGCGATAAATCCCCATCTTCTCCCAGGCAGCCAACTGCTCCGGCTCGCGCTCGGGAAGGCGCGCCTTCATCGGAAAATCCGTCTTCGGGAGGTTGAGGGTACTCTTCAGGTCCTGGATTTTAGGCATGCGGAAAAATCGGAACCCTTTCGCGTTGTTATTCCTGCTGGACAAGGCACCGAAACACGAAAAATTGCTCGACTCTTGCTATGTTACAATGATTCAGATGGCGTGTCAGCCCAGCCCATACATCCTTTTTGGGATGGGTGCGTCTAAGTAGACGACGGCCCGGTTGGTGCTACCGAGAGTCAGCATGGCGGACGCAAGCGCGAGAATCCCCAATCCCGTGGAGCGGGTCGGCGAAGTGCGGCTGATCGGACGGCTGGAATCGCCGTCTTCGAGTTCGCGTCTACAAGCCTTCATTTCCAACCTGCGCGACTTCCTGGTCGAGCGCCCCGTCAAGTGGCGTGGCAAGCCTCCCGCCTTCGCCCAGCCGGAATTCGGCGGCGGGCTGGCCGATAATTTCCGTGAATTTTTCAAACCGGCGCCCCGCGGCAGCGTCAATTCCGGCCTGCTCATCAACTGGACCGGTGGCGCGAGCCTCTGGCAGAACATCCGCGACCTGATCAAGCCCCCCAAGCTGCCGCCTCTCGAGGTGACCAGCAAGCCGGTGGATGTCCCCGAAATCTGGACCAAGAACACGCAGTTCACGCGCGTGCAGGCGCTCTCGATTGCGTTTCACGTGCTCGTACTGGTTCTCTTGATTGTGCCGCTGCTGCCGGAACTGCTCTCGCCCGCAACCACAAAAGCAAGCGACGTCAACGTCACTCCGATCGATCTTTCCCCCTTTGCCCTGAAGCTTCCGGCGGCGGCGAAGAAGGCAGGCGGTGGCGGCGGTGGTGGCGCGCACGAGGTGTTGCCAGCAAGCCGTGGAAAACTGCCCAAGTTCAGCATGACGCAATTGACGCCGCCGAGCGTTCACCCGATGGTTAACCCGAAGCTCGCGGTGACTCCCACTGTCCTCGGCCCACCTCAACTGAATCTGCCCAGTCCGAACGCCCAGAACTGGGGCGATCCGCTGGCAAAGATTACGAGCGATTCAAACGGCCCCGGCAGCGGGGCCGGCATCGGTTCAGGCAGCGGCGGTGGAGTCGGCAGCGGCAGCGGCGGCGGCGTGGGTCCGGGCTATGGCTACGGTACCGGCGGCGGCTATCCGAGCGCCGGGACGGGCGGCTATGGCTATCCAAGCTGCCTCTATTGCCCGCCTCCGCAATTCTCCGATGAAGCGGTGAAGGCAAAGTATCAAGGCGTCGTCTATCTCACCGTGGTCATCACTCCCGACGGGCGCGCCACCGACATCCACGTTGCCAAGGGTCTTGGCCTTGGACTGGATGAAAAGGCCGTCGAAGCCGTCCGCAACTGGCGGTTCAAGCCGGCTCCCGGGCCGGATGGCAAACCCACGTCTGTCATCACCACCGTTGAAGTCCAATTCCGGCTGTTCTGACCGCGGTTTCTCTCCCTTCTTCGACTAGAAATTGTCTGGCTTTTTTGACATCGTCGTTTTCTCCCGCGCGCATTGGTTTTTACTTCCCAGTGTTATCAGCTCCGGAGGCCTGCCTGCGGGCGGCAGGTGCGACACATGCGGAAGCGTTTCCTGATACGCCCCTCGACGCGATTGCAGCCCTTGTGAGGCGGCGCTCCCAACAGGATGAAATAAACTCCCGCTAGTGCCGTTAACCAGGCACTGCTTTCCAGAAATAGAACCTACGCTGCTATACTCCGCAGCGCTTCAGACGGGAGTTCACCGTGAAACTCTTTTCGTGTGCTCGTGCGGCCTTTTTTGCCGGAATCTGCTCATTCGGCTTGATAGCAATCTTCACCGCCGTTGGGGCGCAAGAGAACTATGACGTTGTAATCGCCAATGGGCGCGTGATGGACCCGGAATCCGGACTCGACGCCGTACGAAACGTCGGGATTATCGCTGGAAAAATTCGAGCTGTTTCGACATCCGAGCTAAGTGGCAAGACCACCATTGATGCCACGGGCTTGGTCGTCGCGCCCGGCTTCATCGATTTGCACGAACATGGGCAGACGAATGAGAAATACAGATACCAGGCTCACGACGGCGTGACGACGTCATTGGAGCTCGAACGAGGAACGGACGACGTGGACGCTTGGTACGCGGCGCGGGAAGGCAAATCGCTGATTAATTTTGGGGTGAGCATCGGCCATATTCCTGTCCGCATGAGAGTGATGCATGATCCAGGAACGTTTCTTCCGGTGGGAGACGCGGCGCACCGCGAGGCAACACCCGAAGAACTCGCGGAGATCGAGCAAGGAATCGAAACAGGATTGCAGCGCGGCGCTCTCGCTGTGGGAATGGGGATCGCCTACACACCCGCGGCCACGCGCTGGGAAATCCTGCAAGTTTTCCGCTCGGCGGCAAAATACCAGGCGCCCGTTCACGTCCATATCCGTTACGCGGGGCTGCAGAAACCGGAAACGGGTTTGGCGGCGCTTCAGGAGGTGATTGCAGACGCCGCCGTGACGGGAGCGCCCTTGCACGTCGTGCACGTCACCAGCATGGGGTTGAAAGACACGCCGCAGTTGATTGCCATGATCGAAGCCGCTCAAAAGCGGGGGTTGGACGTGACCACCGAATGCTATCCGTACACGGCCTCGAGCACGGGGATCGAGTCCGCCATCTTCGATGAAGGCTGGCAAGAGAGATTGGGCATCACTTACCACGACCTGGAGTGGTCCGCGACCGGCGAGCGATTGACCCCCGAAACCTTTGCGAAATATCGCAAGCAGGGCGGCAACGTGGTGATTTTTGATATTCCGGACGATGCGGCGCGCGCGGCCGTGGCCGATCCGATGGTGATGATCGCGAGCGACGGCATCTGGACCGACGGCCCCAATATTCACCCTCGCGGCCAGGGAACCTATTCCCGCGTACTTGGTTACTACGTGCGCGAAGAAAAGGCTCTCAGTCTCATGACAGCTCTGCGCAAGATGACCCTGATGCCCGCGCAAAGACTCGAGAAACACGCGCCC
>Ga0335075_10007750_pt1 | contig 16489 bp, 15 predicted proteins | sample Lox_Sample_24_FD_206723 | JGI IMG/M metagenome (GOLD analysis project Ga0335075, IMG submission 206723) | Soil microbial communities from Loxahatchee National Wildlife Refuge, Florida, United States - Lox_Sample_2.4 | ecosystem: Environmental > Terrestrial > Soil > Wetlands | place: USA... | reverse complement strand
GAACTCGATCGTCCGATGCGGGAGCGCTACGCGGCATACAAGCGCGGCGAAGTTGTTGAGGAAGCAATGTGCGGCGAAATGGTCACGATGCATCGCGGCATAGCGGAAGTGACCTTAATGGCAGCCGCAGAGCGCTTCTTCGATCAATTCTTTGTCACGCAGATTTTTCCCGAGATGCGCGAACTGGTGCGCCGCTTGCACGAACATGGCTGTGAAATATGGGCCGTTTCTTCTTCAAACCAATGGGTTATCCGCGCCGGAATGAAATATTTTGGTATCCCGGATGCTTGCATTCTAGCCGCGCGAGTCGAAGTCGAAGACGGAAAAGCTACTGATCGTCTGGTTCGTGTGCCGTCTGGGTCGGGGAAGCCGCAAGCCTTGCGCGAAGTGGTGGGGAAGGGAATTGACGCGGCCTTCGGCAATTCGCGCTGGGATATGGAAATGTTGATTCTCGCGGAACACGCTTTTGCGGTGAATCCAAATCCAGACCTGGAGGCGACCGCACGGGAGCGAGGCTGGCAAGTTTATTTTCCCGATGGAACGCGCTCGCATGGCTGACGACTGCCTGCAGTTCGCCATTTACAATCGAACTGCAAATGTATTCCGCGAAACTTCTCGATCATTTTCAGAATCCGCGCAACGTGGGTCAGATTGCAAATGCGGACGCGACGGCTGAGATTGAAAATCCTGCGTGCGGCGACTTGTTGTGGCTGACGTTGAAGATTGATGCAGGTGCCATTACCGACGCACAATTTAAGGCCAGGGGTTGCACGGCGGCGATTGCCTGCGGCTCGGCCTTGACGGAGCTGGTTGTGGGAAAAACATTAGCGCAGGCCGCCAAACTGCGCCGCGAAGATATTACCGCCGAGGTCGGCGGCGTACCGCAAGCTTCTACTCATGCCCCGCAGTTGGCCATCGATGCACTGTCCGCGGCGCTGAAAAGCATCCGCGGATGATTGACCGGGGAGCATTTATTTCGATGAACACCTCTCATTTGCCGTGCCGCATTGCCTGCCTGCAACCGAGCGCGACCGTCATCCTGGCTGCTGTTGGAGAAATCGACCGAGTGGTGGCCTGCACCAAATACTGCGCGGATGTGGTTCCCGAAATCGGATCGAAACCTCGGACGATTCTTCACGATTCCTGGACCGCCAATGCTGATCAGATTATTGCCGCCAAGCCCGATCTCGTCATCGCCTCCGTGCCTTATCAGGAAAAGGCAGTGATCGAAATACTAAGGGCCGGAGTTTCTTTCTTAGGCTTCGCGCCCAGGACTTTGTCCGACATCTACCGGGACATCGCAATGATCGCCGGCATAGTAGGGGCGACGGGCCGCGGCGAAGGCGTGATCGTTTCTATGCGAGAAAAGATAGATAAAGTTCGCGACCGCGCGAAGCGACTATCGCGGCCCAAAGTTTTCTGCGAGGAGTGGGGCAAACCTCTGATCGCGTCGCAGGCATGGGTTGCGGAACTGGTTACCGCAGCCGGAGGCGAATTTATGGGCGAGCCGGGAAGGCAGATTTCCGCCGAAGAGGTTGCAAGACTGGACCCGGAAATTGTAATTGCCGCATGGTGCGGCGCTGGAGACCGCGTGCCGTTGGAGAAAATCATAGCGGACCGCAAGTGGCAGGGAACCCGCGCTTTTAAAGCCTCTCGCGTCTGTTGCATTCGAGATGAATATCTCAATACTCCGGCTCCTACGCTGCTACGGGGGCTCGATGCCCTGGCTTTCGCCATTCATCCCGAAGAATTCTGCAGCGCGGAAGGAATCCGGCAGATTAACCCGGTTGCGACTTCCACGGCGAAAATTGGCGACTCTGAGTTAAGATTTTGATCATGCCAGTAACTAGCCGGATCGAAGAAGTTCGTTCAGAAGTGAGTGCGCTGGCCCAATCCGTGGCGTCGGCCAAGGACCTGATGCAGCGCGTGTGCCACCTCTTGCACGAGCGCATGTTGAAGTACAACTGGGTTGGTTTCTATATGCTCGAGCCCGGTGCAAAGCCGCCCATGCTGGTGCTAGGAGCATTCGCGGGCGCCATGACACCGCACACCCGTATCCCGTTGAATCAGGGAATATGTGGCGCAGCGGCCTCGAGTGGAAAAACCATTGTGGTTGACGATGTCAGCAAAGATCCGCGATATCTGGCCTGCTCTCTGGAGACGAAATCGGAAATTGTTGTGCCGATTTTTGTGAAGAACGAAGTTGCCGGCGAACTCGACATCGACAGCCATTTTCCCGCGGCCTTCAGTCCCGACGATCAGAAGCTGGTTCAATACTGTGCGGAAGTGGTGGGAAAAAAGCTGGAGCAGTCGTGAGGGTTGAAAAAGGGCAGGTGCGGGCGCCGGAGATCGGCCGCCTGTGGTTCAATTCCTCGCCTCTGAGCTTTCGCCAGCTGCGCGGCCGCGCCGTGCTCGTCGATTTCTGGGACTATACCTGCCTGAATTGCATTCGCACTCTGCCTTATGTGCAGGCCTGGCACGAGCGCTATCGCGAAAAAGGATTGACTGTGATTGGCGTGCACACTCCGGAGTTCACGTTTGCGCAATATGAGTCGAATGTGGAGCGTGGCATTCGCGAGTTTGGCTTGACTTATCCCATTGTGGTGGATAGCAACCGCGAAATCTGGAAGTCGTTCGCCAACCGCTATTGGCCGACGAAGTATCTTCTCGACAAAGATGGATACCTTCGCTACGGCCACTTTGGCGAGGGCGCTTACGCTGAATGCGAGGAGGTGATTCAGGAATTGCTCCGCGAGATCGATCCGGAGCTGGAGCTTCCTGAAATCATGCAGCCGTTGCGGGAAGAGGATCATGCCGGAGCGGTATGCTATCGGCCTTCGGGAGAGCTTTATCTGGGAAACGCTCGCGGACGAATCGGAAACGAAGGCGGCTTTAAGGAAGATCAGATTGCCGAGTATGAGTTTTCTGGCGAGCCCAAGGAAACATTCTTTTATGCAAATGGCCGCTGGGCATCGACCCTCGAATATTTTGAAGCGGTTGGCGATGGTCCACACTCTTTAAGGTTGCAATTTGAGGCCTCAAACGTAAATTTAGTAATGGCGTCGCCGCGCGGAACTTCCGCGGAAGTAGGAATTCTGCAGGATGGCAAGCCGCTTTCGCGCCAGCAAGCTACGAAAGATACTCGCTTCCGCACGACTAGAGCGATCGAAGAAAGCTATGTCGTAGTGGACTCGGCGCGCATGTATTTTTTGATCGAAAATCAAGAATTCGGAGAGCACGAATTGGAATTGCAGTGCTCCGAGGGCGTGGCGGCTTTTGCCTTCACCTTCACGGGTTGCGTGGATCCAGTGGCCAGCGCGTTGCAGGCTAGCGAGATTTCAAAATCATGAAACGCGTGGTAGCGGCGGTGATTGAAAAAGACGGCAAGCTGCTGGTGTGCCAGCGCACGCGTCATCAGACTATGCCGCTGAAGTGGGAATTTCCTGGAGGGAAGATCGAGGAGGGCGAGCAACCGCGGGACGCCTTGCATCGTGAGTTGGAAGAAGAGTTGGGAATTCACGCCAAGATCGGCGACGAAATCGCCCGCTTGCAGCACACTTATCCGAACGGCTCGGCGGTTGAGTTGCGTTTTTTCATTGTCCGGGAATACCGCGGTGAAATGGAGAATCGCATCTTCCGCGACTTGCAGTGGTCCGAGCCGAAAAACCTGACGTCCTACGACTTTCTCGAAGCGGATGCGTCTCTCGTCAGAGATCTCGCCGCCGGGCGGCTTCCTTAAAGCGCTCAACATTCCAACTGCGGCCTCAGGCTACGCCAGTTCTCAAAGTCCAGAACCAGGCGAGCGACAGGACAATCATCAAAATCGTGGTGAACCACGCCACCACATTAAACAAACGAGTGTTCACATACTGGCCCATGAGTTCTTTCTTGTTGATCAGAAGCAGCATAAAGATCAGTACAAAAGGAAGCACCACGCCGTTCACGACCTGCGACAGCACCGCAATTTTTACCAGCGGCAGATTTGGGATCAGAAGTACAGCAGCGCCGGCCGCGATAAGCAGCGTGTAGAGCCAATAGAAGAACGGAGCTTCGCCGAACTTCTTGTCGACCCCGGATTCAAATCCCAGGCCTTCGCACACGGTATAAGCGGTGGAAAGCGGCAGGATGGAAGCTGCGAACAGCGACGCGTTGAACAATCCCACTGCGAATAGTATGTACGCATACTGGCCGGCCAGCGGCTTCAATGCCTGTGCCGCGTCGGCGGCATACTTTATGTCGCGGTATCCATGGACGTACAAAGTGGCCGCGCAAGCCACGATGATAAACCAGGCCACCACATCGGTAAAAATACAGCCAGTGATTACGTCCCAACGCGAAGCCTGCAGGCCGCGGCGAGTCACACCTTTTTCAACGATTGAGGATTGCAAATAGAACTGCATCCAGGGCGCGATGGTTGTGCCCACCACCCCGATCACCATGAATAAATAGGCCTGATCGCGAAAGGGCTTGAACGAAGGCGGCCTGAGAGTCGCCAGCGCCGCTTCTTTCCACGGCGGATGAGCGAAGGTTCCGGCAAAAATGTAGGTAATGTAGAAAAACGACGCGACCAGAAAAACTTTCTCAACGCTCTTGTACTGCCCCTTTACCACGATGAGCCAAACAATCACCGCGCATACCGGCACGGTTATATAACGCGATAGGCCAAACAGTTCCAGGCTGGTGGCGATGCCGATAAACTCCGTCACCACATTGCCGAAGTTGATGATCAGAATTCCCAGCATCATCAGAAACGTGATGCGCAATCCGAATTCTTCGCGGATGAGGTCGCTTAATCCCTTGCCTGTGACCGCGCCCATGCGCGCGCTCATTTCCTGCACCACGATCAGCGCCAGCGTGATCGGAATCATGGTCCACAAAAGCAGATATCCATATTGCGCGCCGGCCTGGGAATAGGTCAGGATGCCGCCTGCGTCGTTGTCGACGTTGGCGGTGATAATTCCCGGTCCCACTACCGCCAGGAAGAGCAGCGTCCGGCCTTTCCAACGTTTCAGGTTCTTCATGCGCATCTGGAGAAGACATGGAATTAGAACTCCGCGAACCGCGCGTGCGCCGCCAGTCGCGGCTTACAATCTGGTTCGGGGCCGCATCAGGATACATGGACTGACCTTGCGCGCGATAGATGAAAATGAAGTTTCACGAAAGAAAAGAATGGCTTGTGCAAGTTTTGTTCAAAGATTCCCGCTTCGGGGTTTGACAAAGTTCAGCCTGTAGGGCAGGTTAAGATGTTTGCAGGCCAACATTTGGAATGACCAAAACCTCCGCTCGCGTTTCTTATCTTTTGATAGTCCTTGCCGTGGTCGTGCTGGACCGATGGTCCAAGCTCATGGTTGCTCAACGCATCGCTCTTTATACGCATATTCAAATCATTCCGGGATTTTTTCGGCTTACCCATACGGAGAATACAGGGGCGGCATTCAGCCTTTTTGCGGACTCGCCCACCCCGTGGAAGACGGCAATGCTGATTGCATTTTCTGCGATCGCATTGATCGTGGTTTCGGTTCTGCTCTGGAAGAACGACCCCACTCACCGGATTACGGGTATCGGATTATCGCTGATCATGGGCGGAGCGATCGGAAATCTCTGGGACCGTCTGACCCGCGGCCGCGTGATCGATTTTCTGCTGGTCTACGTGAAGCGCTACCAGTGGCCGGTGTTTAATCTGGCGGATAGCGCCATCGTGATTGGGGCGGGATTATTGGTATTGGAGATTCTGTTTCCAAAATCGAGCGGGGAGGGGGCGCAGTCAAACTGAGTTTGGGCAAAGCGAAATGTCTTGACACAGTACATGTGTACACATAAACTGTGTACACTATGAATGTAACTCTTTCTGTAGACGAGCAAGTCCTGGCTCGTGCCCGCAAGAAAGCGGAGGCGGTCGGAAAGAGCCTGAATCAATTGGTTCGAGATTATTTGCAAGCACTGGCGGGCGGCGACGATCCGGACCGAAGCATCGAGGAATTTAGGCGGCTCTCCGGTCAGGGGAACTCGCGCGGCTGGCGTTTCAACCGCGATGAAATTCATTCGCGAAAAGACGATGGCCGCGCGTAGCTTCTTTGACACAAACGTACTCCTCTATGCGGACGATAAAGGGGAGCCGGGGAAACAGAAGCGTGCTCTCACTCTCATAGCAGAGCATCGACGATCGCGGACGGGCGTCGTCTCGATGCAAGTGCTGCAAGAGTATTTTGTCGCGGCCACGCGGAAACTTCGTGTGGATGCGGCCACGGCCCGCCGAAAAGTTGAACTCCTGGCAGAATTCGATGTCTCCGCGCCGGAGTTAGCGGACATCCTGGCGGCGATCGATCTGCACCGCCTTCACGGTTTTTCCTTCTGGGACGCGCTTGTCGTCCGCACTGCCAAACAGTCTGGTTGCACACTCATCTTTTCGGAAGACATGCAAGATGGCCGGGAGATCGACGGCATCCGGATTGTTAATCCGTTTGGGTAAGCGCAGGGACTCTGTCGCTACGGCGTCCCATACAACTGCTTATACACGCTGGCATTGCGTAAAATCGCCTGCACATATTCGCGCGTCTCGGTGAAGGGAATCGATTCCACAAATTCCTGTGGATCGCGATACTTGCCCTGGGCCAGCCATTCGTCCACGCGGTCCGATCCAGCATTGTAGGCGGCGAGAGCATATTCGAATGATCCGCCGAATTTATCGACCATGCCGCGGAAATATCGTGTGCCCAGTTGCATGTTTACTGCCGGGGTATACAACTGGCTGGCATTGAAGCGCCGCAATTTTTCTTCTTTCGCAACTAGCTTGCCGGTCTTCGGCAACAACTGCATCAGGCCAACCGCATTGGCGCGCGATAGCGCATTCGGATTGAATTCCGATTCCTGCCGGATCAGCGAAGCCACCAGATAAGGATCAAGGCCATTAGCTGCCGCATTTCGTTTCAGATCATTCCAATAAGCTTTTGGAAAAAGCGCTTCCCAATACTTTCGGGGCAGATCGGGAATATCGAGCGCGAAATAGTTCGGCGCCGAATGCTTCATCACTTCGATGGCCTGGTTATAGTGTCCTGTTTCCGTATAGATCTGCGCCGTCTCCGCCGGAACCCAATTGCCGCCATCGGACGTTGCCGCAGCTTGCAGTTCACGCACGGCAAAATCCACCAGGCCGCCGTTGCCCAGCAGTTCGGCTTTCTGCACCCGCAACTCATCCTGCGGAGGATCGCTCTCCGTAACTTTCGCGCCACTGTCGAGCGCCGGCACTTTATCGAGCAGCGCATACTGGGTGGTCATGTCGCCGGCGGCGGGAAGATGTTTCATGCGCTCGCGCGCCAACTCCGCATAGTAAAAATTCCGATAGCGATCGGAGAGCTTTTGATAAAACGCCTCCGCCATCAGAGGTTGGTTATCTTCCTCTGCCAGCCGTGCGCGCCAGTACAAAGCCGCGGGAGTTTCCGCGCCCGAGGGATAAACGGCAATTTGTTCCTCGAAAGCCTTTTTCGCTTCTTCGTTGCGGCCTTGCCGCAACGTGAGCCACGCCGCCTTCCAATGCACATAGGAAGCGCGAGGTCCGTTGGGGAATCGTTGTTGCGCTTCGCGGTATGTGTCGAGCGCTTGATCGTATTCGTGATGCACCAGATGAAGATTCGCCGCCGACAACAGAGCTTGCTCCAGCCACGGACTCGAGGGCGCGGCGTGACGCAGATCGTCAACCGTGCGGTAGAAAGTATCGTTGTCGTTCGAGGCGAACGCAACTTGTCCCAGCAAATACAATCGCTGCGCATTCTCCTCGCCGGACACGCTGTCGAGCGATGCCAGCACTTGCTTGGCGTCGCGATTCTTGCCGCCGCGATGTAGCGCCTCCGCCATGTCGAGTTGTATCGACGGACGGTCTAAAGGCCCAATCTGGCTGGCTAAAGTTCGATACTCTTCGGAGGCGTCGGTGTAGCGATGGTGCGCCATCAACCCATCGGCGCGGTTCTTGCGTTGAGATATCGTGGGCTCGGGAGCAGACGGCAGTTTCTTCAACTCGGCAAACGCCGGTTCCGCGTCGGGGCTTGCGGGCATCGTGTAGTAAATGTTTGCGAAGGTCTCTGCCGCTTTCTTCTGCTGACCTGCCGCCGCATAGGCTCGCCCCAACACAAGCTCCAAATCCGAGCGCACTGGGGCGCGTATCGGCTCTAACAACCCAATTGCTTCCTCACTCCGATTCTCAGAGAGCAGCGCGTCTGCGTATTGAATTGCAGCATCGCGCACCAGCAACGAATCAGGATGGGCCTTGGCAAAGTCCGCCAGGTTCGCGACCGCCTCGGCGGTGTGCTCGGTTTGCAGATACGAAGTTCCGAGATAGTACGCGACATAGTCGCCCAAATCTCCCGCATGAACTTTTGCCCGGCTTAAGGGATCGATGGCTTTGGCAAAGTCTCGATCCAGCACATGCGCATAGCCCACGACGAGCCATGCCAGCGCACCCGCATCTTCCTGTGCATGAGCCCGCGCATAAGCTTGAACTCCGGCATAGGCTTGCGGCGAGCGGTCCTGCAAAAGCTGTTGCGCCATGGGACGCAAGCTGGTCGAAGCCACGAATGCCTGGCGCATTCTCCGCACTCGTGGCGATACCGCATGATGTTTTCGCGCGCTCACGGATTTGCGCTGAGCCGCGTTGGCCGCCGGCTTTTTGGCTGAAATATTTTCTGTAGAAGTTTTCTTGGCGGAGGTCGACTTATTTGATTTCTTAAAATCGACTGGGCGGCTGGCGGAAGTCTTCGCCTGGTCCGGTGTAGAGGACAATTCCGACTGCGGCAGCGCCAAAGCCGCGCTCAGCAAAACACAAAGGATCCCACAGACCAATCTGGTCGTGAATACTCGCAATCTCAAACCTGATCGCACTGCTTTTTTTCTTTTCTGCGCAGACACGCTACTGCCACAACCCTCATTGCAATTAATGACGGAAATTGGAACCCATGATGGAAACGTCATCTTCGGCCAGGCTGCGCAGCAACTCATGTTGGAAATAGTCAATGCTGGCTGCTGCCGTGCCGCCATACCGCTTTTGAAACGTCCCCCTGCTCTTGTCGATATCTTCCTTTAACCGGTCGTACAGATCTTTGTTGCGCCGCCCTTCGGCAACTTTCGCCTGATTATAAAGTTTGATTTCATCCACTAGCAGCCGGGCGAATCGTTGCGCCTTGCGATGTACTTCGGCATCTTCCGGGGAAAGTCCAGCCAGAGGATCGTCAGCCGCGGCAGGTGCCGCTGCGCTGGCCGAAGCGTTCGCAGCCGCTGCACTCGAACCATGGGCCGTGGCAACTTCCACCACCTCAGGCGCAGGCTCCGGTTCAGCTGGAGCGCTCACCGGCACGTGCTTGGGTGCGTGCGCCGCGAATGGATCGGAAAATGAAGAAACTGCTTGCACCGGCGGAGCTGCGCTCTGCCGGCCCACGGACACACTATCTTCCCTCGCCGCTACCTGCTTCCGCAGCGACGCCACTTCGAGCCAAGCGCTCGTTGCCATTACCAGCAATTCCAGCGCGGCGGAATGTAACTTCCCATTGTCGCCGCCATCGGCATAAACCAAAGCCGCTACTTTCTCCTTCAGCGCCAATGGCAGAACCAGCACTTGTTCGTTCGCCGGAGTACCAAAATGCTCGACGAACAGTTCCCCCATCTCCGCAATGTTGCCCGGAGTTACAGATCGATTCTGATAAGTATGGGCCACCGGTCCAGCGGTTAGGTCGAGAGCAAAGTCTTTAACCGCTTCATCGTCGCTGAATCCTCGCGAATGCCATCCTGAGGCAGCTCCTGCCTTCACCACGAACAACGCGATACGCGAGCAATATCCGCTTCCCGCATCCAGCAGTGCCCGCAAAATTTCTTTTTGGGTCGATCCCGCATGGATATTCGCAACGGCTTCCGCCAGTGAGTCCGAATCCGTGTGCCCCGCCGCCGGAGCGTCTCCCGGTTCAGCCGGAAAGGCCTCCAGCACCTGCTGTACAATTTGCGACTGCAGTTGTGGAATGTGAGCGTCGAGAGCATGCTCGACGGCCCGCTCTACGCGCAACCGTGCCGCGCTCTGCTTCTCGTTTACGCTGTCATTGTGATCCGCCATGCCTAGAAACCGTGTCCCTCAAATCTAACGTCTTCGACTGCAGTTTGCCCGATCATCCTCTAACTGCTGATTATACGGCACTTGGGGGAGTGTCCCAGAGTACGCAAGGACGTGTTCGACCGCGTCACCAGCTTTGCTTCGAGACTATCGTAAATCCGCGTTCGACTCCAAGCCAGATCGCGGTGCTAGATTGTTCATCTTGACACCTAGGGTAGCGGGATTTCGCTGGGGGAAAAATTATGTGGCCAGCCGCCTCGACCCGACTCCGGATCGCAGGTTCGGACCTTGCCGCTGACCTTTAATGTTTCCTGAAACGGCCGCCGATAAGTCTCATGTACGGAATGTTTTCTATCGTGCTGACTTGGGTGTTTGCAATTTGATTCTTAATTTCGATCCTGATTGCTCGCCCCCACGTAAGAAATATGAAACTCACTCTCGGCAAGAAACTCGGCCTCGGCTTCGGCCTCGTACTTGGTTTAATGGTGCTTAGTTCAGGATTGAGCTACCTGCAAGCGAGCAAGATCCGGCACCGTCAGGACTCTGCCTTCGAGGTACGAGTTCCTTCTCTGACAGCCGCAATCCGCTTGCAGCGGGATCTCAATCAGACGCAAGTCAAAGGCCGCCAGACCATCCTCGCCGGCAGCCAACCCAAACGACTGAAACAAACGAACCAGTTATTCGAAGCGACCTGGGTCGAGGTCGATAAGGATATCGTTGGCCTGGACGAACTGGCTCCGCAATGGAGCCTGGACGCTGACCGGGAACGACTTGAGGAGGTTAAGAAGCAGTTGCCCTTGCTTCGTGAAGTTCAGGAACTGGCCATAAAACACGCATCCCGCCGCGGACGAAATGCACTCGCCAAAGCAGGCAACGAATCGGCCGAGCACGCGACTCCAATCAATATCGCGATGAAGAAATCGCTTGGCGCCATGGCCGATTCCTTCGACAGGTTGGTGGATGAGAACAAAGAAGAGTTGAAGGTCGAAAACCACCGGCTCAATTGGATTATGGCGGCTACAACTTTCGCGGCATTCTGCCTGGGTGTTGTCATTGCAAGCATGTTGGGACGTGATGTAACCGGCGCAATCCGCTCTGTTCTAGAGCGGGCGCAAGCCATTGCGGCGGGAGACCTGTCCGGGGAAGATTTGAATTCTCGCCGGCATGATGAATTGGGTGACCTGACTGCCGTAATCAATGCCATGAGCATAAGCCTGAAACGCGTGATTCTCGCCATTACCGAAAATTCAAGCCAGGTTGCGAGTGCCAGCGAAGAACTCTCTTCTTCGGCCACGCTGCAGGCGCAAGGCGCGGATCACCAGAAAGATCAGGCTTCGCAGGTCGCCACCTCGATGCAGGAAATGTCCTCTACCGTGCAACAGGTTTCCGAGAGTTGCGCGCGCGCGGCGGAAGCCTCAAGGCGTGCGGCTCAAACCGCCCGTGACGGCGGCCTTGTCGTAGAGAAAGCTTTAACGCAGATGCGATCCATTTCGGAATCCGTTTCCGGCACCGCCGTCAACATCGGCGAGTTGAGCCGCAGCTCCGACCAGATTGGCCGCATTGTGCGCGTCATCAATGACATCGCCGATCAAACCAACATGCTCGCGCTCAACGCCGCGATCGAAGCGGCTCGTGCTGGTGAACAAGGCCGCGGTTTCGCCGTGGTCGCCGACGAAGTACGCAAGCTCGCCGAACGCACAGCCTCCGCGACCAAAGAGATTGCTGGAATGATCAAGGCCATCCAAGAAGGAACCCGGCTTGCGGTGAAGGCAATGGAAACCGGCCGACAGCAGGTTGACGAAGGAGTGGCCTCGACCGCTCTCGCGGGCGCATCGCTGCGGGAGATTATCCAGGTATCGGAAGAGGTGGGATCGATGATTACGCACATCGCCGCCTCCGCGGGGGAGCAATCGTCCGCCACCGCCGATGTAAATCAAAGCATGGACCACATCGCTCGCCTGGTGAAAGAATCCGCGGTTGGAGCCCGGGAATCCGCCAAAGCCTGTCAGAGTCTTTCGGAGTTGGCTCTGGCGCAACAGAATCTGGTGCGCAATTTCACGGTAGGACAGAGCGCTGTCCACGAAGCAGACGAGCCGGAACTTATTGAAAACCCCCGTTTTTCAGAAGAGCTTGTCGAGCCAGAATTCGCCGCTGCATCGCATTAAGACCGGCTTTTTGCCGGAGATTGCGGCAGCCCTCCTCGCAAGATTCTTAAGATGGTTGCTTTGATTGCTGCTGGGCAGATTTGGATAACAGCTTGGCGCAGTTGTAAACCGTTTTTGTGCACGTCATTGGTACCCCCACGCGTTCCCCCAACTCCACAACCGCTCCCACCAGAGCCTCTAGTTCCATCGGGCGTCCGGCTTCAAGATCTTGCAGCATGGAAGTTTTGTGCTGCCCAACTTTTTCAGCGCCTGCAATCCTCTGATCGATGGAGATCGGAAGCTCCATTCCCAATTTGTGCGAAACCGCTTCCACTTCCTGCATGATATTGCGGATGATCGAACAAACTCCCGGATCGCGGATCATCTGAACGATGGTGGCTCGGGTCAGCGCGCTGACTGGATTCAGCGATGCGTTACCCAAAACCTTCACCCAGATTTCGTGCCGCAGCCGGGCAGTGATGGGACAGCGCAATCCCGAATCGATCAAAGCTTCAGCAATTGCGCGGCAACGATCGGAGCGCGTACCATCCGGTTCTCCAATCGAAATGCGGTTTCCTTCGATGTGCTGAATCACTCCGGGCGCTGGTATCTCGGTGGAAAAATACACGATCGAGCCAACCACACGTCGTGCTTCAATCGCAGAGGAGATCACGCCGCCAGGATCGACCCTTTCTAGTTGAAGTCCATCGAAGCCTCCGCCGAATCCCTGAAAATACCACCACGGAATTCCGTTCTGCATACTGACCACCGTAGTTTGTGGCCCCAGAACGGCCTTCAGATGCGGCGCAAGCTGCGTGAGTCCATGCGCTTTCACGCCCAGGAATACGACGTCTACCGGACCGACTTCTTCGAGCGAGCCCGCAATTATGGGGTGAACTACAAAATCGCCATCGCCACTGCGAACCTGTACGCCGTGTTCCTGCATGGCATGGAGATGTGGCCCGCGAGCAAACAGTGTGACGTCATATCCGGCCCGCGCCATGTGGGCACCGATGTAAGCTCCTATGGCCCCAGCTCCCGCGACCAGATATCTCATGCCCGGTCATCCGCAAGGGCAGCCGCAACCGCACGGCGGCGAATTTTACCGGTGGCCGTGGTGGGTATGCTTTTCACCAGGTAAATTTTCTTAGGACATTTAAATTCCGCGAGAAACTCGCGGCAATGGTAGATCAGTTCCGGCTCGGTGGCGCCATGACTGTTGTGCAGCACCACGGCGGCTCCCACTTCTTCTCCCAGCGTAGGGTGCGCGCAGCCGAAAGTAACTGCCGCAGCCACGGCGGGATGGCGCAGCAAAATTTCATCCACTTCATGCGGCGCAATATTTTCCCCGCCGCGGATAATGATGTCTTTAATGCGCCCCGTCAAATGCAGGTAGCAGTCTGAGTCGAGAAAGCCCTGGTCCCCGGTGCGAAACCAGCCATCGACGAAAGCGTGAGCGTTGGCCTCGGGATTATTTTCGTATCCGCGAAAAACATTCGCTCCTTGAATCGCAATTTCGCCGCGCTGGTCCGTTCCGAGATGCCTGCCCGCGGCGTCAATAATGCTGATGCGCAGCCCTGTGCCTACACCGACAGAGCCTGCTTTGCGATGCCGCGGCGGCAACGGATTGGAAGTCATCTGATGAGCCGCTTCCGTCATTCCGTAGGCTTCGACGAACGGGACCCCAAACACTCCCTCAATCTTCGTGATCAAATCCGCCGAAAGAGGCGCACTGCACGAGCGGATAAAGCGCAACGTCTCAGCTTCGACCGGTTTGTGCCGCCTGCGCGCCACTAAGAGCTGATGCATGGTGGGTACCCCGGAATACCATGTCACGCGGTTTTCCCGAACCGTCCGCCAAAAAGAAAGCGCATTGAACTTGGTCGGAACCACTACTGTGCCACCGGAAAGCAAAGTCGCCATGGTCGAACCGATCAAGCCATGAATGTGGAACAAGGGCATGATGCAAAGCGAAACGTCTTCCGCAGAGAGCGCGTATGTATTGGCGATGTTCGCCGAGGATACCGCAAGATTGAAATGGCGCAGAGGCACGCGCTTCGGGCGGCCCGTGCTGCCGCTGGTGTGAAGAATCAAAGCAATGTCATCGCCAGTAGGCTCGGCCGCTTTGGCTCCGCTGGGGGCGTCCTCGATTTGAACGACGCCTCGCTCATCCATCTCCACCGAAAAGACTGGAATCTCACAATCTTTGGCTGCGGTGCGTACGAAATCGGATCCCACGGAAGGACACAACAAAGCTCGCGCGTTGATATCTCTGAGAAAAAAATGAAACTCTTCGTAGGGATATGCCGGGTTTAACGGAGCTGCAGTGCCGGCGATCGACCCAGCCAGGAAACTTACAATCGCAGGCAAACCATTGGGCAGTGCAATGGCTACGGCATCGCCACGGCGAATCCCGGCAGAAGCCAGTGCATTGGCCATGTTGAAGACCTGTTCCCGAAGGGAATCATAGGTGATGTTGATTCCCAGCTCTGGCACCGCCACCGCGTTTTTACTGTGGGCAAAATGTAAGACCTCAAGAAGGGTTTGCACCGACTTCAGTCGCATTCGATCTTGCATCATGGCGTCGGTCTTCGATAACGATTGAGCTTTTCCTGTGTATTCGAATTGCGCAAAATGGGCTGTATCCGCGGTCACACATCTCTACGTCTTATAACCTTCCGCGACGAGAGCCTTCTTAAACTCCTCCAGGAAAAACTGCACATTTTTTTCCGTGGCCAACGGACCCATCACGCCAATGCGGAAAACTTTGCCCGCCAGCGGACCGAAGCCTCCGGCGATTTCGATACCGGGTCCATCGATCAGGCGGCGCCGAATCTTGGCTTCGTCAATGCCTTCTGGCACGCAAACCGTGTTGAGATTCGCGATGCGATGTTCTTCGGGAACGTGCATGCGCAGTCCCAGAGCTTCGATGCCTTGCACGAAGATCCGATTGCTGCGGCGGTGCCGCTCCCAACGGTTCTCGATGCCTTCTTCGTTGATCACCAAAAGCGCCTCGCGCAACGCGTAGAACATGGAAATAGGCGCGGTGTGATGGTAGCGATGCGACACGGTGGAGTAGTCGTGAATGAGCTTAAGGTCGAGATACCAGCTGCGGGAGGGGGTGGTGCGGGCCCGCAGGAAATCCATTGCACGCGGGGACATCGCCATGGGCGACAAACCCGGAGGACAGCTCAAACCCTTCTGCGTGCAACTATACGCGACATCGATGCCAGTCTTGTCGAACTCAACCGGAACTCCGCCCAGAGATGTGACGCAATCGCCGATCACTAACGCGCCACCTTCGTGCGCAGCAGCGCAAATAGCGCGGCCTGGCTGCAAAGCTCCGGTTGAAGTTTCCGCGTGAACGTAGCCAACGACTTTCGGTTTTTCCCGGCGAATAAACTCTGAAGCTTCATCGTCGGAATAAACTTCGCCCCACTTTTTCTCGAAGCGCAGCACGTCAGCGCCCTGACGCTTGGCCATCTCGGTGAGGCGATCGGAAAAATATCCATTGGCGAATACCGCGAATTTTGTTCCGGGTTCGACAAAGTTCGCAATGGAGGCCTCCATTCCAGCGCTCCCAGTGCCGGAGATCACAAGCGTGGCGCCCTCCTTGGTGCCATAGGCAACTTTCAGCAACTGTTGCACGTCGCCCATAACCTGGATGAAGAACGGATCAAGATGGCCGACGATCGGTTTGGACAATGCCTCATAAACGCGGGGGTCCACCATGGTAGGGCCGGGACCAAATAAGTAGCGTTGCGGTGGTTGCAGGGAAGAAAAATGAAGAGTGGCGGGTTGTTCGATGGTGCTCATAGTCCTCGCTCCGGTCACAGATTGTAGATATTACGGCACAGGCAGGGCTTTGCGCTAATGTTCCAGTTGGAACATTAGGAGAATCGAGCCTTGCTCGAGGAAAGCCGAGGACGGCACGACCGATGTCGTGCCCTCCAAATTCTAACTGCGACTGGATTTGTCATGCCTGCCAGCGCACTCGTATTGCTAACGCACTGATAGGAAGAAATAGATGCTCATGGCTAAGCCGACGGCGATGATCAGGGCGCGAACTTTGCGCGGATCGGCTTTCTGGGCGAAGTGAGCCCCGAACCATCCGCCCAGGAGCGCTCCAGCAATCATGACGATGCAGTGTGCCCACAAGACTGCGCCCGCGAGAATAAAGGTAAGAACGGCGGCGGCATTGATGGCCGTCGCAAGAAGCGTGCGAATCGCGCCCATGGCATTGATATCGCGCATACCC
>Ga0335075_10007749_pt1 | contig 16489 bp, 15 predicted proteins | sample Lox_Sample_24_FD_206723 | JGI IMG/M metagenome (GOLD analysis project Ga0335075, IMG submission 206723) | Soil microbial communities from Loxahatchee National Wildlife Refuge, Florida, United States - Lox_Sample_2.4 | ecosystem: Environmental > Terrestrial > Soil > Wetlands | place: USA... | reverse complement strand
GCGGGGAAACGAGGAATGTCCCCATTTTCCGATCCCCCACCCGGCAACCGCTTCCTGACTACTGCCGCGGCACCGGCCACAGATAGCAAAGCGTCCCGCTCACCTCGACATCCGACGGCAGTCCGCGACCGTTGCGGCCATGGAAGAACAGGATGCCGCTGGTGTGCGCGTAGATGCCCGTGCCGCCGGTCACTTCATCGATCGTCGCGACCAGTCCGCCCTCGGGATTTCCACGCCGCGGATAGCTGAGCCCGGTCTCGCGCAACGTCAGTTCGCCGTAAGGCGTGGTGATCGTGAACACACCGCTGAAAGACGACGTGCCGGGCGACTGCGCCGGTGTCTCCGCGGAACCGTCGACACTGAAGAACGTGGTCCCCTTCAACCCGAAATTTCCGTTGATCGTGCCGGCGGAGCAGAAATTCAGCGGGCTCGCACAACCGATGTCGGTCTTGAGCTCGTGAATCACGGCCCGGATCTCGCGGCAGATTTGCCGGGGCTCCGGCGCGGGATGGGTGGCGAACGCGGCGCTGGAGGCGCCGAGCGTGGCGGCGACGACCGTGAGGGCGATGGATTTCATGGATCACTTCCTGTGTGTTGAGAACCCACAGGCAATGTCGATCAACGCACGCGCACCGTCACCGGGAATTTGATCAACGGACGTTTCGGCGTGGCGAAATGCCGTTTGCGCCGGATGGGGACAGTCCCTGCTTCCGTTGTAACGATCACCTGCGAGCCGGCCGCCTCACGCAGCCACGGGATCGTTACAACGGAAACAGGGACTGTCCCGCTTTTCCAACTAATTGGTCAGCACATCCGAGTTCGAGACGAACGCCACGTGCGTCCCGTCCGGCGACCACGACGGCACGTTGATCGTGCCCTGGCCACCGTACACGTAGGCGATCACCTTCGGCGGCGCGCTGCCGTCGGTCGGCATGATCCGGATCATGCAGTGCTTGTAGTACGGGTGGTTCGACGCTTCCACGTCCAGCCCGTACGAGATGATCACGATCCACTTGCCGTCGGGCGAGAAGTGCGGGAACCAGTCGTTCCACTTGTGATCGTTGGTCACGCGCTCCTGGTTCTTGCCATCCGGCGTCATGCGCCAGATCTGCATCTGCCCCGAGCGCGTCGAGTTGAAGTAGATCCACTTGCCGTCGGGGCTGAGCTCCGGGCCGTCATCGAGGCCGGGCGAGTTCGTGAGGTTGATCTCCTTGCCCGAGCCGTCCGCCGCGATCTTGTAGATGTCGAACTCGTTGTCCTTCCCACCTTTCGGGATGCGGCCGCCGGTGTAGATCAGCCACTTCGAGTCCAGCGTCCACGAGTGCATGTAGCTGGGCGTGTTCGGCGTGATGCGCACCGGCACACCGCCGCGCACCGGCATCGTCGAGATCGCCGACGCGCCGCTGGAGTTGTCGCTGAGCGCGAACTGCGTGCCGTCGAAGGACAACACGTGGTCGTTGTTCAGGCGGATGGCGTAGCCCGTGTCGATCAGCTGCGGCAGGCGCGTCGCGAGATCGAACTTGTACAGCCGGCCGCGGGTGGCGTTGTCGCCGCCGCTCGACTGGTAGAACAGCGAGCTGCCGTCCGGTGCCCAGTTCGGCGCTTCGAACGGCACGCGCGACGCATAGATCTGCGAGCGATGGCCGTTGGTCACGTTCAGCAGCTCGAGACGGCTGCCGATGTAGTCGCGATACGGCGTGAAGCCGACCTTCACCGGCTTGATCACGCGCACGTTGCGGAAGATCGCGGTCTCCTTGACCTCCGGGTTGTGCGCCGACAGGAACAGGCCGACGTACGTCTCTTCGGGCACGTACGTCGCGTCCGTCACCTGCGCGATCTCGAACGGCTCGCCGAAGCGCGCGGCCGAGAGGATGAACACGTTGCCGCGGCGCTCGAGCTGCATGACGGTGGCGCCCTTGGCGGCGGGCATCTCGGTCTGCGCGGTGTCTTCGCCCTTCGCCTTGCGGAACTGCAGCGAGACGAGGCCGTCGCCGTGGAACGCACCGTCGACGTACGGCGAGTCGAAGTCGTCGATGGAAGCGCGCGCCATGATGCCGGCCTTGCGGTGCGGATCCGTGCCCTTGCCCTGGAACTCCACCTGCGCCTGGATGATGAAGTCGCCCTTCATCTTGCGGTACGCGTACTGGAACTCGTCGCGCTTGGCCCAGATGTTCACGCCGCCGGCGCTCAGCGTGTAGACCTGCGAGGCCGCGTTGTAGGTGGCGTAGCCCGCGATCTTCGGCGAGCCGACGTCGCCGTGGGCGTCGAAGTCGCCGAGCGGGCCGCCGTTGGGCGAGGCCGCGGCGATCGTCGACAGGACGAACAACGGAAAGGCCAGCAGGGCTGGCAATAGCTTCGACTTCATGTGGATTCCCCCTTCTAGACCAATCAGACGTCTAACTGCCCCGACTCCGTCATCCGGCGCTGCCGCTATGTGACAACGAAAACAGGGTACGTCCCCATTTTCTTGTCACAACTGGCGCAGCAACGCGTTCGCGCTCCACAACATCGGCGCCTGCCCGTGCGCATCCCCCGCGACGCGCGGCCGGTCGAGGTAGTACTGCAGGCTGTCCTTCTTGCCCGTCCCGACGCAGACCTCGCGCAGATCGCCGTCGGGCGTGAGATACCCCACCAGCGCGATCCACGCCTTGCGCGCCGCCGGGCCGTAGGTGTCCTCGGCCAGCCAGCCGTTCTTCACGCCGGTCACGAACGCATACGTGAACATCGCGCTGCTGGACGACTCCTCCCAGCTCTGCGGCTGGTCGATCAACTGGCGCCACATGCCGGTGTCCGCCTGGTGCTTCAGCAGCGTGGCCATCATCTTCCGGTACGCCACCAGGATCGGCTTCCGCGCGGCGTGTTTCTCCGGCAGCTCGCGCAGCATGTCCGCCATGCCGACGGCCACCCAGCCATCGCCGCGGCCCCAGTAGAACTTCACGTCCGGCGCGTGGAAGAACAAGCCGTTCGGCTGCTGCAGCTTCGCGAGGTACGCGACCATCTCCTTCGCCGCGCGGTCCCGGTACTTCGCATCGCCCGTCGCGCGCCACGCCTGCAGCTGCAGCGCGGTGATCATGTACATGTCGTCGATCCACCAGCGCGTCTGCGGCGTCAGGCCGTCGGGCGTCGGGTTGTCCCACTGCGCATCGGCATACGCGAGGCCGAGCGAGCGGTACGCGGGCAGGCGCTGCTGTAGATAGAGCTCGAGCGGCAGCGAGCCGAACACCGCCGGGTCGACGTGATCGGTGCGCGGCACGTGCAGCGCGTTCGGCGCGAGGAACGGGTCGAAGCGGTCGACCAGGCGCCGGCGCAGGTCGTCGTCCTTCGTCAACGCCGCGAACTGCAGCGCGCCGGTCCACGTCGCGACGTGCGCGTAGTGCAGCGCGCGGTTGCCGTGGCTGGGCATCTCCATGTGCGGCGTCGGGATGAAGCGCTCGGCGACGCGTTTGCCGACGTCGCGCGGGTCCGTGCCCGCGGGCCAGTCGCCGAAGTACCGGTCGCCGGCCTGCGCGATCATCGCGCCTGCCGACCAGGCCAGCGCCGCGCCCAACAACCAGGCCCGCGCGGCCCTCACTTCGTCACGCGGATGGTCAGCGGATGCTGGATGCGCGCCGCGGCATCCTTCACGTAGGCCTCCCAGGACGCGCGATCCGTGAACTGCCCGCTGCGGTTCCAGCCGGCACCGAGCGAGTAGTTCAACGGCCCCTTGTCGTACACCTTCACCATCAGCAGGTGATCGAGCTTGCCGCTGCTGTCCGGCTCGCCTTTCGCGTAGCCGGTGGGCGTCACGTCCTTGCCGAGGATGATGGCGGTGCCGAGCCCGCCGTCGCCGTTTTCTTCCCACAGGCTCAGCCAGCGGTTGTCCGGATCTCGCGTGAGGATCGGGTCCGGATCGTTCGCGCCCTTCTTGTGTTCGGTGAGGCCGACGGCGGCCGTCAGCGGCTTGTCGCCCGCGAACGAGAACGTCTCGCTGACCTGGTCGAAGTTGACGCCGCAATCGACGGTGAAACGTTTGACCGAGCTCGTGCTCGCACCGCCGGCGATCTCGAAGGCCGCGTAGTCGAGCGTGAACGCCGCGCGGCGCGGGCCGTTCGACATGACGGTGGCTTTGGCGAAGTTGTCGGAGGTCCACAGCTTCGCGCCGTCCCAGATGCCGGTGCCGCCGTCGCCGCGTGCGCCGCCGATGCTGTACAGGTCGAGGCCTTCACCTTCGCCGTCCTTGTGGAACTGGTCGTGGCCCTTCTGGTACCAGCGGTCGACGATCGGATACGTCACGCGTTTGCCCCAGACATCGACGCCGCTGCCGCGCAGCCGTTCGAACGTCGCCGCCGGCGTGTTCAGCGTGGCGCCATACGTGCGATGCGCGATGCGGTCGTTCTCCCAGGCCATGTCGTCGAAGCGCTCGGGGATGAACCGCGCATAGACGCACGGCGGATCCGGCGGCGTGGCGGCCGCGAGGTTGTCGAGCGTGAACGTCGCGCGTTTCTCGCCGGCCTTGAAGTCGTAGGAGAACACGAGGTCGTCGTATTTCACGCCGCGGTGGTCGTGCTCGTAGTTCGTGATCTGCGAGGGGATGACCTTGCCCTTCGGGTCGCGCACCACGAGGTGGTACATGCGCGCTTCCGGCAGCACCGCGGCGATCTCGGTGAACGGGATGCTCACGACTTCGGCGCGGCGCGCGGTATCGAGATCGTGCGTGATGGTGATCGTCGCGCCGGCGGCGGCCGCGACGGACGTGCCCATGGCCAGGACGCCGACGACGGCGCCCGCGAATGCGGTCTTCATCTGTTCCCCCTGCTCGCCGGTTGGCCGGCGTGATCTACGGACGCATTGTACCCACCGCCGCGCCGCGCGCCCGACTGCCAGTCCGACCGTGCTAGGGCACGACGATCGACGGATCGACGACCGCCCAGAACGCCCACTTGGGGTTCAGCGACGTGTCGAACAGCAGCGGCCGGTTCGTGCGGTTGACCGGCCAGGTGTTGAGCCAGGTGTGGTTGTCCGCCAGGCCCCAGGTCGTCACCGACTGCACGCTCGGCCGGTTGAACGCGTTGTAGAGCGCGCGGTACGTCGTGGCCTGCTGCGAGAGCGCGGACTGCGGCGGGCTGGCGCCGTAGTCGGCGAGGCAGGGCGGGATCGCGGGCGACGAGAAACACGTGCCGGGATCCGCGTAGAGGGAGACGTCGAGTTCGGTGACGTGGTTGACGAGGCCGAGCGCTTCGAACGCCTGGAACGCGGCGGTCACGGTCGTGACGTCCACGTTGAGCTGCAGGTGCAGCTGGTGCCCGACGCCATCGATGACGGCGCCGGTGCCCGCGTTCTGGATGTCCTGCACGATCTTCACGATGTTGGCGCGTTTGCCGGACAGCTCGGTGTTGTAGTCGTTCAACATGAGCTTCATTGTCGTGTCGCGATTGAGCGCGTGACGCTTCTGCGTGGCGAACAGGAACGCGTCGCGCACGTATTCGGAGCCGTCGTTGCCGCCGACGGCGTAGGCCTGGTACCACTTGCTGTCCGTGCGATACGGGTTGGCCGCGTTCGGCGTGTCGCTGGCCACTTCGTTGACGACGTCCCAGGCGTAGACGTCCGGGAAGTGGTCCATGACGGTGTCGATGTAGGTCTTCAGCCGCTGCTGCACCGTGGCGCGGTAGTTAGCGACGTTGGTGCGGTCGCCGGCGAACAGCCAGTCGGGCGCGGTCTGGTGCCAGAGCAGCGTGTGCGCGCGCACCTCCATGCCGTTGGTCGTCGCGAACGTGACGAGCTGGTCGGCCGGCGCGAAGTTCGGCGCGGCGGCGGGCTGCGCGGTTGCGCCGCTGGTGCCCGCGGCGTTCGGCCAGATCGTGTCCGGCTTCATCGCGTTCTCGGCCGTGATCGCGCTGAAGTGTTTCTTCAGCAGCGTCGAGGCGCCGCCGGTGATCGAATCGGCTTCGATGGCCGCGCCGACCGGGAAATCCGGCGAGCCGTATTTCGCCGCCAGCACGGTCTTCAACGCCGGCGCCGTCGCGGGGTCCGGCAGCTGCGCGCCGCCGCTGCTGCTCGAGCTGCTGGAACTGCTGGAGCTGGAACTGCTGGAACTCGAGCTGGAACTGCTGCTCGACCCGGAACTCGAGCTCGTCGACCCGCTGCCACCGCCACCGCAAGCCGACAGGGCGAGCGCGCAGCCCGCGATCAGCGCGAAACGAAACGACGTCATCCAACCCCCAGAATTTGTCCGAGTGTGCCGGCCGCGGGAACGCGTCACAAGGCGGGCCGCACCGCTCATCCGGATTCGAGTCGCGACGCGCCCGCCGGGTTCCTCAGGGCTTGCCGGCGAACGTCTGCGCGAGGATGCGACGCACTTCCTGGATGCGCCGCGCCGACGGCGGCGACAGCAGCCCGCGCTGCGCGGGCGGGAGATGCCGCATCGACTGTTCGGGATCCGTGAACACGAGGTGCGCGAAGATCCCGCTCCACACCGCGCGCTGGTCGGCGGGCAGGTCGCGCAGCGTCAGCGCCGCGTGCAGCAGCACGCTGTACGGCGAGCCGAGCGGCGGCGCGTCGTTCCACCAGTAGTTCACGAGCACGTTGAACGGCGTCAACGATTCGACGTGGTGCCACCAGCCGTAGGGGATGTACAGCGCGTCGCCGGGTTCGAGCTCCGCGCTCCGGGCGTGGCGCAGCGCCTCGGCGTAACGCGGGAACTGCGCGGCATCCGGCGCGACGAACGGCACCATGCTGAGCGGCGTTCCCGACGGCGTGAAATCGATCGGCCCCGGATATAGGTTCGGCATCTGTTCCGGCGGGAACAGCGTGAAGCGCCGCCGGCCGCCGACGACGCAGGCGATGTTGTAGAGCAGGTCGAAGTGCGTCTGCACCTTCACGCGGTTGCCGATCCAGACGCGCGGGCCGGCGTCGCGCGGCACGAATGGCATCGGGTGCGCGGCCGCGAAGTCCGGCAGGAACTCGGCGGTGGGCATCGACTCGAGGAAGATCGTCGGCGCGTCGGCCTCGGGCTGATCGGCGATCGCCAGCAGGCGATCGAGCGTCGCGCCGATCTGTCCGGGCGCGCGCGTGAAATTGAAGCCGCTCATGTCGGGGCGGTAGAAGAGATGGCCCGAGCTGCCGGCCGGCCGTTCGACCACCGTCACCGGGCGGCCGCGGTCGAAGCCGCGCAGGCAATCGGCCAGCGCCCGGCGCGACTCGCGCGCGGCGCGCACCACCGGCCAGTCGCTCACCAGGTCCTTGAGCACCACCGGCTGCGCCGCGGGACGGATCTCCGCGTCGAACGTCTTGAGATCGACGCCGTGACGTATGAGTATCTGCGCGGTTTCGGACATAGGGGGCGGCGATGGTACAGCGAACGCGCGATGGCTTGGGATGGCGGGCGGCCGGGGTCGTGTCGATGGCGGCGATCGTCGCGCCGGTGGCGAACGCAGCCGATCCGCCGCTCATGTCGGCCATCTTCGGCAACCACGTCGTGCTCCAGCGCGACCGGCCCATCGACGTCTACGGGCGTGCGCGCCCGGGCGAGTCGGTGACCGTGACGCTGTCCGGCACAACGCAGCAGGTCAGCACGGATGCGGCCGGGCACTGGCGCGTCGCGCTGCCGGCGTTGCCGGCCGGCGGGCCGTACACGTTGAGCGCCCGCACGCAGGATCGCGCGCAGACCGTCGACGACGTGTTGATCGGCGACGTGTGGCTGTGTTCCGGCCAGTCGAACATGGAATGGGTGGTGCGCAACACGCTGAACGCGTGGAACGAGGCGCAACACTCGGCGAACGACCGCATCCGCCAGGTGACGATCCCGCGCTTCGCGGCGGCGACGCCGCGCGAGGATTTCGAGCACGCGCTCGAGTGGAAGATCGCGGGGCCGGCGACCACCGGCGATTTCTCCGCGGTCTGCTACTACACCGTGCGCGAGTTGCAGAAGACGGTGAACGTGCCGATGGGGATGGTGGTGTCGTCGTGGGGCGGCACGCGCATCGAAACGTGGCTGTCGCGCGAGAAGCTGCGCGAGCTCGGCGGCAACGACGCGAACCTGGACCTGCTCGCGGAATACGCGACGGACAAGCCGGCGGCGATGCGGCACTGGGGCGAGAGCTTCGAGAAATGGTGGCTGTCGCAGGCGCCGACGAAGGGCACGAAGCCCTGGGTCGCGGCGAAGGCGGATGCGTCGGCATGGTTGCCGGCGCCGAGCGTCGAGAAGAACTGGGAAGAGTGGGGCGTGCCCGCGCTCACCGAGTACGACGGCATGATGTGGTTCCGCGCGCGCGTCACGCTGACGAAGGCGCAGGCGGCCCAGGCCGCGACGCTGTCGTTGGGCACGGTGGACGACGTCGACATCGCATGGGTGAATGGCCGCGCGATGGGCTCGGGCTTCGGCGAAGGCGAGCACGCCTATCCGGTGCCGGCCAAACTACTGAAGGCCGGCGACAACTTCATTGTGCTGAACGTGTTCGACATGTGGGGCACGGGCGGGCTCGAAGGGCCGGCGAGCGGGCGGCAGCTGCGGTTCGCCGACGGCACGAGCGCGGCACTGGAAGGCTGGGAATACCAGCTGCCGCCGGCGAAGCTGTGGGCGCCGCGCGCGCCGTGGGAAGCGATCGCCGGCCTCAACATCCTCTACAACGGCATGATCGCGCCGCTCGGGCCGTTCGGCCTGCGCGGCGTGCAGTGGTACCAGGGCGAGGCGAACGCGGGGCTCGACGATGCGCTGCGTTACCAGCAGCAGCTGCAGGGCCTGTTCGCGGACTGGCGGCGCCAGTTCGGCGCGCCGTTGCCGTTCCTCGTCGTGCAGCTCGCGAACTTCGGGCAGCTGACGCATGGCCCGGTAGATAGTGGCTGGGCGCAGCTGCGCGATGCGCAGCGTCGCGCCGTGACGGCGGATGGCAACGCGGGCCTGGCGGTCACGATCGACATCGGCAATCGCGACGACATCCATCCGCAGAACAAGCAGGACGTCGGCAAGCGCATGGCGCGCGCGGCGCGGAAGATCGTGTACGGCGGGAAGGAGTCGGGGTGGGGCGCGCGGCCGGAGTCGGCGCGGCGTGTCGACGGCGGCGTGCTGGTGACGTTCGGGGATGCGGAAGGCGAGCTGCGGGTGGTGGGTTCGAAGGAGCCGTCGGCGTTCGAGCTGTGCGGCGCGATGGCGGAGTCGTGCCGGTTCGTTCGCGCGAAACTGCGCGATGGCGCGAGCGTGCTGCTCGAAGACGCCGCGTCCGACGCGACGCGCGTCCGGTTCTGCTGGGCCGACAGCCCGCTCTGCAATCTCTACGACAGCGCCGGTTTGCCTGCTGGTCCGTTCCAGCTCGACGTGAACTGATGGGGACAGTCACGCAGTCGGTGCACGCCTGCACAGACCCCGCGGACTGTCCCCATTTGCTAGAAAACGGGGACTGTCCCCATTACAACGTGACGGGGCGGCCCTTCTTGATGGAGTCGTAGACGGCCATCAGTAGTTTGACGTCCTGCAGCCCCATCTCGCCGTTCACCTTCGTCGGCCGCTTGGTGGCGACGCAGTCGGCGAAATCTTCCAGCTCCGTCTGGAACTGGTCGGCGACCGGGATGTTGATCTCCGTCTCGTCGCTGCGCTTGCCCCGGTTGCCGCCGTAGTAGTAAGCCGGCTCGAGGCCGAAGAACCCCTTCGTCGTGCCGACGCGGAACCCGCGGAAGCCGTTCGCGCCGTACGTGCTCAGGCAATGCGCGATGACGCCGCTCGGGAATTTCATCTGCCACGAGATCGTCTCGTCGACTTCCTTGAACTTCACCGGGTCGGTCTTGGTCTCCGCCGCGGAAATCCAGTTCGGCTCTTCGCCGGTGATCATGCGCGCGGTCTGCATGCAGTAGATGCCCACGTCCATCAGCGAGCCGCCGCCGGCGAGGTCGTGCTTCAGGCGCCACTGCGTCGGGTCGCCGATCGCGAAGCCGAACGTCGCGTCGATGATCTTCACGTCCCCGAGCACCTTCTCCTTCGCGAGGCGGACGCACTCGAGGTTGTTCGCCTCGAACTGCAGGCGGTAGCCCACGCCGAGCTGCACGCCGGCCTTTTTGCAGGCGTCGATCATCTTCTGGCAGCGCTCGACGGAGATCTCCAGCGGCTTCTCGCAGTACACGTGTTTGCCCGCGGCCGCGGCGGCCAGCGTGTGCTGCATGTGCAGCGAGTTCGGAGTCACCACGTAGACGATGTCGATGTCCTTGTTCTTCGCCATCTCGTGCATCGTGTCGTAGGTGTAGACGCTGTTCGCCGGCAGGTTGTACTTCTTCTTCCACTCCTCGGCCTTCGACGGCGTGCCGGTGACGATGCCGGCGAGCCGGCAATTGCGCGTCTTCTGCAGCGCCGGTGCGATCTGGTTCGTGGCGAGGCTGCCGAGGCCCACCAGCGCGACACCGAGCTTGCGTCCCGGCGTCTGCGCCTGGACGAGATCGGTGAGCAGCGGCGTGGCCGCGACGGCGGCGGTGGTGGCGAGGAATTGACGGCGCGAGTTGGTGGTCATGGCGGGTCCTTTTCGACTAGGGGCTCTCCGTCTGCTCGAGCAGGCGGTTGCGGGGAAATCTTACCGAGTAATAGTGGCGGATGGTTTCGGTCTTGCGCGGCTCGCCCTCGAGGCGCCACAGGTACACGCCGGCATGGCCGTCGAAATCCTTCTGCGCCGGCGGTGTCGCGCCCTTCAGCACCTCGACCTTGATGGCGTCTTCGCTGGCGACGGGCACGCGGTCGATGATCTCGATGGGCAGAGCGCTGGCGTGGAAGCTCGTGACCTCGAAGCGGCGCTTGTGCTGTTCGACGCGCTCCTTCGACACGATGCCGGTATTGCCCGAGTCCTCGCGCTCGTCGCGCACGACGATGCGGATGCGATCGTCCTGGCCGAACGGGATGCGCACGTCGGCGCCCGGCAGCACCAGCGGCAACGCACCGAGACCGACGAAGGCGTCGTCCCGGTAGAGCTGCACTTCGCCGGCGTCGATGGGCACGTCGCCCTTGTACGTGAGCTTGGCTTCGAGATACGCGGCGCGGTCGGCGGGCAGGATCGCGCGCGCGACCAGGTCGACGTCGAGCACGTCGTCGTTGATCGGATAGACACGCGGCTGGCGATCCGCATCGACGCTGACGCGGCCGGGGATGCGGTAGTCGGCGACGAAGTCGGTGGAGAAGACTTCCGCGGTCGCGCTGGCGGCCTGCTCGGGCGTGCCGCTCATGTCCATCTCGGCGGATTTCTCGCGCATGCGGTCGCGCGAGCTGCGCATGCCGGTGACGACGACTTCATCGAGCGAGGCGCCGTCGCCGGCGTACTGCGGCGCCGCGAACTTCAGGAACGCCGAGGCGATCGGCGGTGTCACCGCGTTCATGCCGGGCCGCGCGGTGCTGATGGTCAGTTCGACGTTCTTCCAGTCCTCGCCGGTGCCCTGCGTCAGCTGCGCCTGGCGCACCAGCGACACCTTCTTCGTCTGGGTGTCGAGCCGCGCTTCGTACTCCCAGTTCCAGCTCACGCCGGTCATCTGGTAGTCGAGGCTCACGGGCACGGTGCCGGCCGCCGTCGCCGTGACGGACACGCGCAGCTCGGTCGTCGCCTTGCGCGCGGTCGCGATCTTCGCGAGCTCCGCCTTGACTGTCTCGGCCTCGGCGTCGAGATCGCGGATCTGCAGGCGCGCGGCGCGGATGCGCGACCGGGCCGCCGCGTCGTTGTTGCCGACGGCGTTGACCAGCACGGGGATGTTGGCGGCGGGCACGGCGGGCGCGTTCATGCCCGAGCCGGTCGGCGAGGCGACCACGCTGTCGAGTAGTTTGATCTGCGACTGCGCCGAGGCGATCTCGTCGGCGATCGCGGCCTTGTGGTCGTCGATGTCGCGCAGTTTCTTCGTGAGCGCGCGCTCGGCGGGATTCACGAGATCGCCTTCGACGATGTGCTGCACCTCGACGCCGGCCAGCTTGAGCCCGCGCGACGCGGCCGACAGCCGCAGCGTCGCCGGGTCGACGCGGTCGGAGAGCCCGCGGATGATGAGCCGGTGCTCGCCGGCCGGGATGTCGACGCGGCCCGAGCGCGTGACGATCGCGCTGTCGCGGTACACGGTGACCTGGTCGATGGTGAGCGCGGCGACGATGTCGGCGGCGCCGGCGGCGGGCGCCAGGCCGATCGAGATCGCGCCCGCGATGACTGCTGCGGTGATGGAACGCATGAACCCCCTCCCGGGTGACGACGCGCGAGTATCGCAATTCCGGGGCTCTCCCGGGAACGGAAGGCGGGGACGCCGCATTAGATAGGAGTCTCACATCGCTGGAGCAACCCCATGTCCTTCCTCGATCTTCGATTCGCGGACGCGCCGCTGGCGCGCCGTTCCTTCCTCGGTGCCGGCGGCCTGGCCCTGTCCGGCGCGGCGGTCGCGCTGCTCGCAGGCCGCGATGCGCTGGCCGCGGGCGCCGACAAGAACGCCAATCCGGCGAACGACATCGGCATCCTCAACAGCGCGCTGGCGGCGGAGCAGCAGGCGATCGCGGCGTACGGCGTCGGCGCGGGCAGCGGACTGCTGAAAGGCCCCGTGCTGGCGCTGGCCACCACGTTCCAGGGTCATCACAAGCAGCATGCGGACGTGCTGGCGGGCGCGATCCACAAGCTCGGCGGTTCGCCCGTCGCGGCGAAGGCGAAGTACGACTTCCCGGTGGAGACGCTGAAGACGCAGAACGACGTGCTGCGATTCGCGGCCGGGCTCGAGCAGGGCGCGGTCAGCGCGTATCTCGGCGCGGTGCCGCTGTTCAAGGATCGCGAGTTGTCGAAGGCGGCGGCCAGCATCCTCGGCGACGAGGCGATGCACTGGGCGGTGCTGCGCCAGGCGCTGGGCGACGAGCCGGTGCCGGCGGCCTTCGTCTCGTAGACTTCGTCGCGGGCCGCCGCCGCTGGTAGAGTGCCCGGCACCATGCTGGGCATTCACCATTACTGGCTGTTCATCGCGACCGCCATCGTGCTGATCCTGACGCCGGGGCAGGACACCTTTTTCATCCTCGGCCGCAGCCTGTCGGCCGGGCGCAGTGCGGGGATCTCCGCCGCGCTCGGCATCAGCTGCGGCACCGTGATCCACACGATCTTCGCGGCGCTCGGGTTGTCGGCGCTGCTGGCGACGTCGCCGTACGCGTTCATGGCGGTGAAGTTCGCCGGCGCGGCCTATCTTCTCTACATCGGCGTGAAAGCGCTGCTGACGCGCGCGGCGGCCTTGCCCGGTCAGGGCGAGACGCCGCCCGGCGATGGCCGCTGGCCGGCCTTCCGCCAGGGCATCGTCACCAACCTGCTGAATCCGAAAGTCGGGCTGTTCTTCCTCGCGTTGATGCCGCAGTTCATCGAGGCGGGCAGCAACAGCAAGGTGGCGGCGTTCCTCGCGCTGGGTTTGTCGTTCGTGACGCTCGGCGTGGTCTGGTGCTGCGTGCTGGCCGTCGCGGCGGCGAAGCTGCGCGGCGCGTTCCTGCGCCGGCCGTCGTTCGCCACCTGGCTGAACCGTGTCGCCGGCGCGATGTTCATCGGCCTCGGCATCAAGCTCGCCACCGCGCGGCAGTGAGTCGCCGGGGATGAGTCAGCGGAAGAAGCTGATCGTTCCCTCGCCGATCGGCGTGCTCGGCACCGGCGTGGATTTCTACGAGCTCGAGATGGCCGCGCTGGCCGAGAACCGCGATGGCGCGGTGTTCATGATGGGCGACAACCCGGCGCTGGCGAAGATGCCGGACCGGCCCAAACTACTCGACTTCTACCGCCTGCGTTTCGGCCGCATCGCCCGGCAGCACCATTGCCTGTCCGCGAAGCTGGCGCTCGAGGCGGGGCACGACGAGAAGATCGTCGTCGCGTGTTTCCTGCACGACATCTCGAACGGCGCACTGGTGCGGTCGGACCACGGCTACTGGAGCGCGCAGCTGATCGCGCCGTACGTCAGCGAGGAGATCGCGTGGGCGGTGAAATTCCACCAGCCGCTGCGCTATTTCGCGGACGAGTCCGTCGGCTACAAATATCCCGAAGCGTACAAACGCTACTTCGGCGAGGACTACGTGCCGCCGGAATACATCCGGCAGGCGCACGACGAGGCACGGGCGCATCGCTGGTACATGACGTCGCGCATCGTGACGATCTACGACACGTACGCGTTCGCGCCGGGGCCGGAGATCGATTGCGCGATGTTCGAGGACATCCTCGGGCGGCATTTCCGCGAGCCGGCCGAAGGCCTGGGGTTCGACGGGTCGCCGGTGGCGCACATGTGGCGGGCGATGATCTGGCCGAACAACTTCCTGTAGGCGGACGCGCATGGCCGATACGTTGAAGAGCCAGTTCGGGCCGGCCGTGCCGCGCGAGCTCGCGCGGATGATCCGGGCGGTGCACGCGGAATTTCCGCACGAGGACTTCGTGCGCGACGTTCTGAAGGGATACGGCCCGCTGTCGCTGACCGGGCGTGGCTGGCACATCGCGGCGGCCTTGCAGCGGCACCTGCCGGCCGACTACCCGCGGGCGGTGGAGATCCTGGTGGCGTCGTCGACACAGCCGCGGGCCGCGGCGGCGGGCGGCATGGACTCCTTTCTATACATACCGCATCTGTTCTTCGTCTCGAAGCACGGTCTCGCGCATTTCGAGGAATCGATGCGTGCGCAGCATGCGTTGACACAGCTGTTCACGGCCGAGTTCAGCATCCGCGCGTTCCTCGAGACACATCCGCAGCGGACGCTGGCGCGGTTGCGCGAGTGGACCAAGGATCCGAGTCCGCACGTGCGCCGGCTGGTGTCCGAAGGCACGCGGCCGCGGTTGCCCTGGGCGCCGCGGTTGCGCGCTTTCCAGCAGGATCCGGCGCCGGTGATCGAGCTGCTCGAACTACTGAAGGACGATCCCGAGCTGTACGTGCGGCGGTCGGTGGCCAACAACCTGAACGACATCGGCAAGGATCATCCGGAAGTCGTGGCCGGGCTGGCGCGCCGCTGGTTGCGGGAGGCGACGCCGGAGCGGCAGTGGATCGTGCGGCATGCGCTGCGGTCGGCGATCAAGCGCGCGGATGCGGGGGCATTGCGGGCGCTGGGGTACGGCGGCAAGGCGAGTGTCGCGATTCGCGACGTGCAGATCGCGCCGGCGAAGGCGGCGATCGGCGGCGACGTGACGATTTCGTTCACGGTGAAGAGCACGGGCGCGAAGCGGCAGCGCGTGATGGTGGATCTGGTGGTGCACTTCGTGAAGTCGCGCGGCACCGGCGCGAAGACGTTCAAGCTGAAGGCGGTGGAGCTGGCGCCCGGCGAGAGCGTGGGCGTGCGGAAGAAGATTTCGCTGAAACAGCACACGACGCGGAAGCATTACGTCGGGAAGCATGTGGTGGAGGTGTTGCTGAACGGCGCGCGGCGGCGAATGGGGACATTCCTCGTTTCCTAGCAAAAAGGGACAGTCCTCGAGTGTTTTCGATTGAGGACTGTCCCTTTTTGCTAGGAAACGGGGACTGTCCCCATTAACGCCTCGTGCCCATCAGGGCCTGGGCGATGTACGTGCGCATCACCTGCGCCAGGCGCGGCGACGGCGGGCCCTGGATGCCGCGCTGCCGGTCGGTGAGATGCGCCAGCGCGTCGTCGCCGCCGGAGAAGACGTAGTGCTCGAACAGCTTGCGCCACAGGTCGCGGCGCTCGGGCGGCAGGTTGCGCACGGCGAGGATGCCGTGCAGCAGCGCTTCGAACGCCGAGCCCTGCCACGCGGGGATCTCGTCCCACCAGTAGTTCACCAGCACGTTGAACCGGTCGAGCGACTCGACGTTGTGCCACCACATGTACGGCACGAACAACGCGTCGCCGGGCTCCATCTCGGCGACCTGCGCGTGGGGCAGCGCGTCGCGGAAGCGCGGGTACTTCTCGTAGTCGGGCGCGTCGAGCCGCACCAAGCTGATCGGCTGACCAGCCGGCGTGAACTCGAGCGGGCCGACGTACAGATTCTCGAACTGCTCCGGCGGGAACAACGTGAACCGGCGCCGGCCCGCGGCGACGCAGGCGATGTTGTACGAGAGGTCGTAGTGCGTCTGCACGGTGAGGCGGTTGCCGAGCCAGATGCGCGGCACGATGGCCGGATCGAGCAGCGACAGCGCGTTGTCGCGCGCGAAGCCGGGCAGGTTCTCCGGCAGCGGCAGTGCGCCGACGTAGTACGCGGGCGGCGCGGGGTGGTCGAGCTGCGCGAGCAGCTGCGTCAGCGCGGCCGCGAACGGCACCTGGCTGTTCTGGAAGTTCAGCCCGGTGAGATCGTCGTCGTAGAAGAAGTGTCCGCCGATCGACGCATCGGCCGTCATCAGGTGCGCGTTCGCGCCGCGGTCGAAGCCGCGCAGGTACGCGACCATCGCCGCCGGCGACTCGCGGCCGGCGCGCACCGCGGGCCAGTGCGCGACGTGGCCGCGCAGCAGCGCCGGTTTCCCGGACGGCAGGATCTCGGTGCGGAATCTGTCGGGGGTGACGTCGCGCCACTCGGCGACGGTTTGCAGGGAGGACATCGATCCCGAGTGTACGGGATCGACAGGGTCAGAAGTTCTC
>Ga0335075_10007747_pt1 | contig 16492 bp, 16 predicted proteins | sample Lox_Sample_24_FD_206723 | JGI IMG/M metagenome (GOLD analysis project Ga0335075, IMG submission 206723) | Soil microbial communities from Loxahatchee National Wildlife Refuge, Florida, United States - Lox_Sample_2.4 | ecosystem: Environmental > Terrestrial > Soil > Wetlands | place: USA... | reverse complement strand
GCGCTGGTTACCGCGCCTCTGGGCGGGCGCGCAACTCTTTCTTCGGCGGGGACCCTCAGCGGACTTGGCAGTGCGCACCTCGGGCACTATCTTGTAACGCACAAGGCGGCTAATTGTTCCCGCCTATTTGTCGTGCGCGTGTTTTATGGTGTTCTGGACTGGATCAGGATTAGGCGCACTGTACTCCGATTGTCCGCAATGCTGCCCTATCCGGCTTTCCGGAGGGCAGTAGCGGAAATTCTGGCACAAAGACCAGTTTCCTGGGCGCCGCACTCGCCGGAAGAACTTCCCTGACGGCTGACCTGAGCCGGTCCAGCTGCGGCAAACCGCCAGGATCCGCGGGCACGACGAACGCCGTCACTGCCTCGCCCCATTCCGGATCCGGCAGCCCGACTACTACAACGTCAGCGACGCCCTCGCACGTTCCCAGCACAGCCTCGACTTCGCCTGGCACCACCTTCTCGCCGCCGGTGTTTATGACGTCATCGGACCGGCCGAGAACATCAAGCCGACCGTCGGCTCGCCACTGCCCGAGATCAGAGGTATGAAGCCAGCCGTCTGCAAGCGCCGCCGCGGTCAGTTCCGGCTGGCCCAGGTAACCGCCGAACAGCGTCGGGCCCGCGATCTCGACTTGCCCGCCCGGCCCGAGCCTGACCTGCACGTCATCCAGGGGAACGCCCGCGTACACGCAACCGCCGCAGGTCTCGCTCATGCCGTAGGTGGTGATCACCCGCCAGCCTGCGGCCCGCGCCTCGGCCAGGAGGCTGTCGGCCGCAGCGGCACCACCGAGCAGGACCGTCTTGACCTGTCCCGGATCTGCGCTCGCGTCCAGCAGACGGCGCAACTGGGTCGGGACCAGGGAAACGTGCGCGCAGCCACTCGCGGTCAGCACGTCCGGACTGACAGCCGGCCCGAGTACCGGATCGGTGCCGGTCAGTAGCGAGCGGACCAGCACCCCGATGCCGGAAATGTGAAAGGTCGGCAGGCAGCACAGCCACCGCTCGCCCGGACCGGCGCCGATCCGGCGCAGCGACGCTGCTGCCGACGCAGTCATCGCGGCGGCGCTGAGCTGCACCCCTTTGGGCACCCCGGTAGACCCGGAGGTACCGATCACGACCGCCGTTTCATCAGCCAGGACGGGCGGCGGGTTGCCGCGGGGAGTGACCCCGACAGTGCTCGTTCCCGCCATGGTCTCGATCGTGGCGGGCGCGAATGCCTCCAGCATGCGGGTGAGCTCCGCCGCTGGCAGGCCGGGGTCAAGCGGCAGGATGGCCGGGCCGGACCCGTCGAGCGCGGCGGCCAGGGCGGCGAGCATCCGCTCGCCGGCCGACGGCGCGAACTGGACCGCGTGCAGGGGCCTGGATGTCACGGACGTAAGGTTAATCGGGCAGATCAGGGCAACAGCAGGAGGACGCGCGGTGATCGACTGGAAGGCTTCGGGGCCGGCGGACGGTCAGGATTACACCGACATCCGGTACGAGACCGCCGAGGGGATCGCCAAGATCACCATTAACCGGCCCGAGGTGCGCAACGCCTTCAGGCCGACCACCCTGTTCGAGCTCTCGCACGCCTTCAACGTGGCCAGGGACGACGCCGGGATCGGCGTGATCATTCTCACCGGCGAGGGCGACAAGGCGTTCTGCTCTGGTGGCGACCAGCGGGTCCGCGGGGATGACGGCTACAAGGACTCACGCGGCGTTGGCCGCCTGAACGTACTTGACCTGCAGGTTCAGATCAGGCGCACGCCGAAGCCAGTGATCGCGATGGTGGCTGGCTACGCCATCGGCGGCGGTCACGTGCTGCACGTCTGCTGTGACCTCACGATCGCCGCCGACAACGCGATCTTCGGGCAGACCGGTCCCAAGGTCGGCTCGTTCGACGCGGGCTACGGCTCGTCGCTGCTGGCGGCGACGGTCGGGCTGAAGAAGGCACGCGAGATCTGGTACCTCTGCCGTCAGTACTCTGCGGCCGAAGCGCTGCAGATGGGCCTGGTCAACACCGTCGTCCCGCTCGACCAGCTGGAAGAAGAGACGGTTAGCTGGGCGCGCGAGATGCTGGCCAAGTCGCCGCTGGCGCTGCGGATGCTCAAGGGCGCGCTGAACGCCGTGACCGACGGCGCGGCCGGAATGCAGCAGTTCGCCGGCGACGCGACGATGCTCTACTACATGAGCGAGGAGGCCCAGGAGGGCCGGGACGCCTACGTGGCCAAGCGCGCGCCCGACTTCGGCAAGTTCCCGCGCCGTCCGTGACCGGCCCCGCGGCCCCCCGCCTGGACGCTGGACTGGCAGCCGAGCTGCTGCCGACGCTGCGGGCGTTCGCGATCCCGATGCCGACCAGGTTCCGCGGCATCACGTTGCGCGAGGGCGCGCTGCTGCGCGGGCCGGCCGGGTGGGGGGAGTTCTCGCCATTCGCGGAGTACGGGCCGCGCGAGTCCGCCCGCTGGCTAGCCTGCGCGCTCGAGGCCGCTGTGCACGGCTGGCCAGCACCCGTCCGCGACAGCGTGCCGGTGAACGTGACCGTGCCCGCCGTCGGTGCCGAGCAGGCTTACAAGATCGTCGCTGAGTCCGGCTGCCGGACGGCGAAGGTCAAGGTCGCCGAGCACGGCCAGGCCGCTGCGGACGACATCGACCGGGTCGGAGCGGTCCGGGACGCGATCGGGCCGGATGGCTGCGTCCGCGTCGACGCCAACGGCGGCTGGACCGTTGAGCAGGCTGAGCGCCAGCTCAGCGACCTGTCACGGTTCGGGCTTGAGTATGCCGAGCAGCCGTGCGCAACGCTCGCCGAACTGGCCGAGCTGCGCAGGCGGACCGACGTGCCGCTCGCCGCGGACGAGTCGATCCGGCGGGCCGAGGATCCGCTGAAAGTGCGCGCGGCCGGCGCCGCAGACATCGTGGTGCTCAAGGCCCAGCCGCTCGGCGGCGTGCGGGCAGCGCTGGAGATCGCCGAGCAGTGCGGGCTGCCGGTCGTCGTGTCCAGCGCGGTCGACACCTCGGTCGGGCTGGCCGCCGGGGTCGCGCTCGCTGCCGCGCTGCCTGTACTGCCATACGCCTGCGGCCTCGCCACCATGAGCCTGCTGGCCGGCGACGTGACCGCCAACCCGCTGGCCGAGATCGACGGCGCGCTGCCAGTCCGCTCCGCCGTCGTCGACGAGGCTGCGCTGGCCGCCTGCGAGGTGGACCCGGCGGGCTGGCGAGAGCGGCTGCTCGCCGCAGCCGAGTTCCTGCCCTCGATGTCGTCGACACCATGATCGCGAAGAGTTTCGGGCCGCCGGCGAAACGTTCTCTACGTGATCATGGCCAGGGCCCGTGATGAACCCCTCGACTGCCCTTGCCACCGTCCTGGTAGACGAGCTCATCCGGTGCGGGCTCACCGACGCCGTCGTGGCGCCGGGCTCGCGCAGCGCGCCGCTGGCACTGGCGCTGCACAGCGCTGCATCGGCACCCGGCTCGCCGCTGCGCCTGCACGTCCGCATCGACGAGCGGTCGGCATCGTTCCTCGCACTCGGCCTGGCGAAGACCCGCGGGCGCCCGGTCGCGATCGTCACCACGTCCGGGACGGCTGCCGCGCACTGTCACGCCGCCGTGATCGAGGCCGACGAGGCCGGCGTGCCGCTGCTGGTTCTCACCGCCGACCGGCCGCCTGAGCTGCGCGGCACCGGCGCGAACCAGACGATCGACCAGCTCAAGCTCTACGGCAGTGCGGTCCGGTGGTTTTGCGAGGCCGGGGTGCCGGAAAACCGTCCTGGCCAGGTGGCGTACTGGCGCTCGCTAGCCTGCCGGGCCTGGTTCTGGGCAGCCGGGAAGGGGGCGGCCGGGAACGCGCTTACCTTCCCCGGTCCGGTTCATCTCAACCTGCCGCTGCGTGAGCCGCTGGTGCCCGGCCTTCCGGACGCAGGCCTCGCCAATGCAGGTGCGACTGGCGATGCGGCGTGGTGCGAACCGCTCGAGGGCCGGTCAGGCGAAGCGCCCTGGACCGAGTTCGCGCCCGGGCCAGGTGCCGATGTCGAGAGCGTTCCCGCACTGGCGCTGGACTGGACGGAGCGCGGCGTGGTCGTCGCCGGCGACGGCACCGCCGATCCGGCCGGCCTGGCCGCGCTCGCCGCGCAGGCCGGCTGGCCGCTGCTGGCCGAGCCGTCCGCTGGCGCCCGGCAGGGGCCGGTGGCGCTCACCTCGTATCCGTACTTGCTCGACTCGCCGGCGTTCCGCCGCGGGCATCAGCCGGACCTGATCATCTCGGCCGGGCGGCCCGGCTTGTCCCGCGGGCAGCTGGCGCTGCTGCGCGGAGCCGGCGCCGGGATGCGTCATGTGGTCCTGAACCAGGGGCCCGGCCGCTGGTCCGACCCGGCCCGGACGGCCAGTGAGGTAGCAACTCGCGTGGTGCTGCGCGGGACGCCGGCCGAAGCCGGGCAGTCGGGCTGGCTGCGGTCCTGGCTCGCGGCCGACGCCGCGGCCAGGCAGGCAGCCGCTGACGTGCTCTCCGCCGACGGCAGTCTCAGTGAGCCCTTGCTCGCCCGCGAGGTCGCCGCCGCGATGCCTGCAGGCGGGCTGTTGTGGGCGGCGTCGAGCATGCCGGTGCGGGACCTGGACCGGCACATGCTCGCACGTTCCGATCTAAGGGTGCTTGCGAGCCGGGGTGCGAGCGGGATCGACGGCCTGGTGTCAGCGGCGATCGGGGCGGCGATCGCCCATCAATCGGCGGGCGGCGGTCCCGCTCTTGCGCTGCTCGGCGACCTGGCGCTGCTGCATGACGCGCCGGGGCTGATGCTGGGCCCGCTGGATCAGCGGCCTGACCTGTGCCTGATGGTCGTCAACAATGACGGCGGCGGGATCTTCTCGACGCTGGAGCAGGCGGCGTTCCCGGTCGCGTTCGAGCGCGTGTTCGGTACCCCGCACGGCGCAAGCCTCAAGGCGCTCGCTGCCGCGGCACGGGTGCCGTATTCGCAGCTGGAGCAACTGGATGACCTGCCCATGGTGCTGGCGGGCACTGGGCTCCGGATCGCGGAGGTGCGCACCGACCGGGCCGCAGGCGCCAAACTGCGCACGGCGATCGCCGAAGCCTGCGCGGCGGCGCTCGGGCCGGCCTGATTGCAACGCCGGCCTGCTCTGCGACGCGGTACGGCGCTGGCCGCAACGGACACTTCATGGGTTTCAGTCAATTCTGCGCCCGTTATGCCCCTTATGTGGCTAGGAAATCCATGAAGTGCTGGACTTCTGCCGCTCATGCCCGGCCCGGGCTCCGGACGGCTCTGCTTCCAGCGCTTTCCACCACAGCAACTGCACCTCGTCTGGTAGCTCCGGATAAGCGAACCGGTCGATCGCACCGAGGGCGCAGCCCATCTTGCGGTAGAAGCGGCAGGCCGCGACGTTAATGTTCTGAGTCTCGATCTTGAGCCAGCCGCAGCCATGGCTACCAGCCCAGCTCTCGGCGGCGCGGAACAGTGCCGACCCGGCGCCCATGGCGCGCTGCGCGGGTGCGACGCGGATGTCCCACAGCACGGCAATGTCGTCACGATCATCAAGCATGTGCAGCCCGGGCGTGCGCCACGCGATGACCGCACCTCCCGCCACGTTGCCGTCCTGGCGCGCGCGGATCAGCCGCCAGTTCGAGGTGTCAAAGCGGCCAGCCCATCGAGTCGGCCCCTCGCCTGCGATGGCGTCGTAGTCCTTCACGTACGGAACCGCGACGGCCGTCTCCGTGAACGAGATACCGCCGATCCCGCCGTCGGCGAGCGTGACCTGCAAGATCCGGTCAACCGTGAAGGCAATAGGAATTGTGGCGTGCTCAGAGAGGGTGACAGGCGTGACCGGTCCAGTCCTCAGCTTCAGGCTCATTCTCCAAGCATCGCCTGAGCAGCCCGGGATGGTGCTCGGCGGGTAAGATCCGCGACTAGCCGCGTACGCCGCTTGCCCGGTCGACGATCGCCTGCAACCTGGCCGCATGCGCTCCGCGCCAGTACACCTGGCCGCACGACTGGCACTGCGCGAATTCCTGGTAGCTGCGCCGGGTTCCGGCCTCAAGGAGCGATTCCACTGCCGGCTTGGCCACCGCGCGCAGCTGGCCGTTGCACGCAGTGCACCTGGTCCACGGCGCGAGCGGGGGAGCGAACCGGTCGAGCACGTCCCGCAGCTGATCGTCGGCGTGAGCGCCGCGCACATACGCGCCGGCCCATAGCTGCCGGCGGCAGAGCAGGCCGCGGTCTTGCGTCAGCAGCGCGCGCCGCTCCGCGTTTGCCTGGCTAACCAGGTCATCGTCAGCCGCGTCGTTGGCGTAGGCGGTATCGAGCCCGATAAGTCGCAGCCGCCGCGCCAGGGCACCCAGGTGGACGTCGAGCACGAAGCGCGCTAGTCCTGGCCGCTGCGGGCGCCGCACGGCAAGCACCTCCACCACATCGCCGCCGCGCGGCAGGTAACCGGGCGATTCAGCGGCGCCGTTGACGGTCAGGCTGCCAACTTCCGTCCGCGGCACCCCGAGCGACTCCACAACATGCACGAGCGACGAGACCCCGTCGCACGGCACGCTGACCGGCCCGTCGCGCCGGCCGGGCCGGAGGAACATCCGCAACTCGGCCGCTACCGTCACGACTGCCTCCGGCTTACACATCTCGATACCATTCCCCGCCCGGCCCGGCGGTCACCCGCTGGCCGCTGCGTAGCTGGTGAAGACTGTGACTATGCAGTCCGATGACGCCCAGTACGACCTGCAGCGGTTCGTCGTCGCTCAGGACGCAGGCGGGACCTACGACCGGGCGATCGCTGAAATCAGGCAGGGCCGGAAGACGAGTCACTGGATGTGGTTCGTGTTCCCGCAGATTGCCGGACTCGGGCACAGCCCGACGTCGCGGCTGTACGCGATCAGTTCGCTCGCGGAGGCCCGCGCCTACCTTGCGCATCCCGTGCTTGGCCCGCGGCTGGCCGAGTGCGCGGAGATCGTCTGCGGTGTCCGGGGTCGCAGCGCCGAGCAGATCTTCGGCGGGATTGACGCGCAGAAGCTCCGGTCATCGGCGACATTGTTTGCGCTGGCCGATCCGGCAACCCAGGTGTTCCGGCGAGTACTCGACCAGTACTTCGACGGCGCCCCCGACCCGGCTACCGAAGGACGCACCTGACCAGAACGCAGCCGTTGCGCGGCCTGGACAGCTCACCCTCAGCAATACGGTGCAGACCTGGTCATCGGTAACTAAGGTAATGCGCGTGCCTCGCCACCGGGCCCGCAGGCGTCCCCGCGCCATTGTGCTGGCTGGCGGGCTGGCAACAATCGGTGTCCTGGCCGGCGCAGGCTATGTCCTCAGTCACGGTGCGGCCGCACATACCGCCAGTCGGTCCGCGGCCAGTGCGGCAGACCGCTCCGTAGCGGCGTCATGCCCGGTAGGGTCGTCAGTCGCTTGCCGGACGGCCTCGGCCAGCTCGCCGACAGCGGCCGCGGAGTCAGCCGCGCCGAGCCGCCCGGCTCGACGGTCGGCGAGCCCGACCCGGACTGCGGCACCGCGCCGCCCTCGGCCGCAGCGTACAGCCGCCACGGCACCGTCTACCCCAGCGCCGTCGCAGACCGGCACCACAGTCAGCAGCGCCGTCGCCAGCGTGCTGGCAGTGATAAACCAGGCACGCACCCAGGCCGGGCTGCCGGCCTACGCGATCCTGGGCGGTCTGCAGGCCAGTGCGCGCAAGCATAACCAGCTCATGGCGGGCGGCTGCGGCCTGTCGCACCAGTGTCCGGGAGAGGCTGCACTCGGAGCCAGGGAGACGGCAGCGGGCGTGCACTGGACGGCGGCAGGCGAGAACATCGGTGAGGGCGGCCCGGTCGCCGACACCGTGGCGGCGATTAGCCAGATGGCCGACAACCTGACCGAAGACATGCTGCACGAAAAGCCGCCGGACGATGGCCATCGGCTTAATCTGCTGAGTTCGGCCTTCACCAGCGTCGGCATCGCTGTCTACCGCAGCAGTGACGGCACGGTATGGATGACTCAGGACTTCGCCAACTGACCGGGGCATAGGCAGGTAATGCTGTACGGCCGCGGTCCCGGCAGATCAGCGGCACCGTTACCATCGCGAGGGTGGAGCCGATTCCTGTCGATCTGTCCGGGGTGCCGGAGACGCTGCTGTGGAATCTCGGACGGCGCGCCGCTGCAGCGCGCACCGATGCTTCGCTGCTGGACGATCCGCTCGCCATCGAGGTGGCCGGCCGGCTCCGGTACGACTTCGCGGATGCCACCGGGGGCGCCAGGTGGCATGCGGTCCGGGTGGCTACGTTTGATGATGCCGTGCGCCGCTTCCTGAGCCCGCATCCGGACGGCACGGTGGTTGCGCTCGGCGAAGGCCTCGAGACCCAGTTCTGGCGGCTGGACAACGGCGGCATGCGCTGGCTGAGTGTTGACCTCGCTGAGGTTCTGGACCTTCGCCGCCGGGTTATGCCCGAAAGTCCGCGACAACGCAGCTATGCCGGGTCGGCTCTCGACCTGGGCTGGCTCGACCTGCTGGATCCGGCGGCGCCAGTGCTAGTCACCGCCCAGGGCCTGCTCGTGTACTTCAAGCAGAACGAGGTCCATGAACTGATCGCAGCGATGGCCGAACGGCTTCCTGGCTCGTCCTTCGTCTTCGACGTCGTACCCGAGAGGATGCTCGAGCTGGCCAGGAGGACGCCTGGCCGCGAGAGTGACCAGGCGGCCGAGCTGTGGTCATGGTTGTTCAACTCTGAGGAACGCGCGGCGATCAGCCAGATTCCTGGTGTCGCGGGGATCCGCGACCTCGTGCCGCCGCGCGCAGCCGGGCTGGTGCCACTGACTTTTCGGGCTGTTCGCCGCCTCCCGCGAAGAGTGCGTTATGCCCTTCCAGTGCTCCCGGTCCTCGAGGTTAGGTTCCGCTGACGTGAACGGGGCGGTCGCGCGGGTCCGCAGGTCTTGACTATTTCTCACTGACTGGCCGTTACTGCAGACTGGCGTGGTGGACGCAGATCTCGTCGTCATCGGCGCGGGCGCGCTAGGCCTGAGCACTGCGCTGAACGCGGCGTTGCTCGGCCGGCGGCCCGTCGTAGTGGAGCGGCATACCGCCGGATCGCAAGCGTCCGGGCGCGCCGCGGGCTTGTTCAAATCCGTCCAGGCAGACGAGCTACGGACCTGGCTTGCCCGGCGCAGCATCGAACTGGCGCTGACGTTCGGTGACTGGGCTGGCAGCGAGCTAGCGGTGACACGCTCGGGCAGCCTCCTGATCGCGCGCACCGATCAGCACAAGGCGTATCTGCAGACCGAGGCCAGGCAGTCCGCGCTCTGGGGCGTCGATGTCCGTGAGGCACGGCAGGGCGAGCTGTCGAGCCAGGTCTCGTATTTCCGTGGGGACGGCCGCGAATACGCGCTGTGCTGCCCGGAGGACATCTACATCGAGGAGCCGATCAGCCTGATCCGGGCGTACCTGGAAGCCGGCCGGCTGCACGGTCTTGAGCTACTGGAGTCCGAAGCGGTCACCGGGGTGATCGTGGCTGGTGACCGGGTGACTGGGGTCGAGACCACGAGACGATCCATTGCTGCTCCGGTAGTGGTCGACGCGGCCGGAGCCTGGACCAGGCAGGCGGCCGAACTGGCCGGGGGAGAGGTCGCAGTTGCACCGGTTCGCCACCAGCTGCTGATCACCGAGCCTGCCGACGCCGTCGACCCGGCGGACCCGATCGCCAGGATTGTCGATGCGGCCGTGTACCTGCGCCCCGCGCGGGGCGGCCTGATGGCAGGTTGCTTCGAAGCCGCTCCGCTGCCGCTGGACCCGCGTGCCCAGCCGCCCTCGTTCAGCACCGATGACGTGCCGCTGGACATCGCCGTTCTCCAGGTCATGGCCCGGCAGGTCGCCCGTGAGGTGCCGGTGCTGAGCGACGCAGTGGTCAGCGACGGGGCGGTGACTACCGCGGTAGCCGAGCATCGCGGCGGGCTGTTCACGATGACGCCGGACGGCCGGTTCGTGACTGGCCCGGTGCCGGACGTGCCCGGCCTGTGGGTAGCCAGCGGCTGCAACGGGTCGGGCTTCTCCTCGTCGCTGGCCCTAGGCGAGGCCCTGGCTGGCTGGATCTTCGGCCGGGACCCGCATGTCGACCTCGGCCCGCTGTCGCCGGGCAGGTTCGGTCCGGTGACCGACGAGGCACTAGTCAAGGCCGGCGTCTGGCAGTACGCCCACTACTACGATCCGGCCCCGAGCTAGCCCGCCTCGCCGACGCCCGCAACCGCGAGGGCGGTTCTGTCGTCACAGACTGCACGCGGCCGGACCGGATTGGAGGGACAATGGCGGGCAGGATGACCTCGCGAATGCGACCGCGGTCCCCGACGATGCCGATGCCGCGGTGCCGAGCCGAGGAGGATCACTATGCAGCGCAGGAATGCCAGGCCGGGCTTGCGGTCGGCGGTGACTGCCGCTATTGCACTGCTTGCAGCAGGCTGCGCGGTAAGCGGCCACTCTGGCGGACACCCTGCGACCAGCCGTGGCCAGACGCACAGCGCGGCAACAGCGGCGGCAGGGGTGACGATAACCCCCGCGAACGGCACCAGGGATGCCGATCCGTCAGCAGGCATCACCGTCACCGCGACCCGCGGCACGCTGCGAACCGTCCGCGTGCGTTCCCGCGGTGGTGCCGTGCCAGGGGACCTCAGCGATCACGGGAAGGTCTGGCATAGCCGGTGGGCGCTTGGTGTCTCGCAGGACTACACGGTCACCGCCGCCGCGTCGGGCAGCGGCGCGGCGGCCACGAGCCGGTTCCGCACGCTGACGCCGGACAAGACTTTCGTCACTGAGATCTTCGAGGGTTACCGGCAGACCTATGGCGTCGGGATGCCGGTGATACTTACCTTCAGCCAGCCGATCACTGACAAGGCCGCGGTCGAGCGGTCGCTGCAGCTGACGACCTCCAAGCCGGTCGTCGGAGCGTGGTACTGGGACGGCAACCAGGCGCTGGACTTCCGGCCCAGAAACTACTGGCCGGCCGGCACCACGGTCAGTTTCACCGGGCACCTTGACGGAGTGCAGGCGGCGCCGGGCATGTACGGCACGCACACGCTGACCCAGAAGTTTGACATCGGCCCGTCTCTAGTGGCGGTAGGCAACACCAGGACGCACCGCACGCAGATTTACTACAACGGCAAGCTCCGCTACAACTGGCCGATCAGCTCAGGCAAGCCCGGCGACGCTACTCCTGACGGCAGCTACCTGACCATCGAGAAGGGTAACCCGGTCCGGATGAAGGGCCCAGGGTACAACCTGCTGGTTCCGTGGTCGGTGCGGTTCACCTTCAGCGGTGACTACTACCACGACGCCTACTGGTCGGTGAACGAGCAGGGCTTCGAGAACGTCAGCCATGGCTGCGTCAACTTGTCGCCGGCCGATGCGAAGACCTATTACAAGCTTGCCGTGCCCGGCGACCCGATCACGATCGTGGGCAGTCCCAAGGCCGGCAAGTGGGACAACGGCTGGACGGAGTGGTTCCTCAACTGGCGGCAGTACCTGCGCGGCAGCGCGCTGCACGAGGCAGTGCTGGCCGGACCCGACGGCAGCAAGTTCGTCAGCCCGGCGTCATTGCCCGCCTCGACTGCGAAAGCGCCGCTGCAGACCTCGCCGGGGAACAACTGGGCTGCGGCGTAACCGCGGCTAGCCCGCCAGCAGCACGCGAATCCGGTCCTGGCCTGCGGCGAGCAGAAGAGTAGGCAGCCGCGGCCCGGTTTCGCGGCCGATCAGCAGCCGGTACACCAGCGCGAAGAACGCCCGCTGCGCTGCTTTCAGCTCGGGCGTCGGGGAGGCGTCGGCACTGAGCCCGGCCTGCAACTTCGGTACAGCGTAGACAAGCCGGGAAAGTCCCTCCAGCGACCAGTCCTCGGCCAGACCGGCCAGCAGCAGATCCAGCGAGCTGCGCTCGGCGGGTGACAGCCCGGCGAGCGTGGTGTGGTCAGGCTCGCTGGCCAGCCTGGTCCGCTCGCCGGCAGGCAACTGGGTCATGGCCCAGCAGCGGGCGCGGTCCAGCCGTGGCTGGGCCTCGTCGAGCGACCTGAGCGGTCGGTCGGGATCGGTGTCGCTGAGGATGCGCAGGATCTGGTCGCTGTCGCCGGTGGTGATGTCAGCGACCGAGGTAAGCATCCGGTACGGCAGCGGACGCGGCGTCGCCGGCATTTCGCCGGTCGCGGTTCGTGTCGCGCGATCGTAAGAGCTCGCATCGAGGGCCGAAGCGCTGCCGTCGGCGACCTTGCGGGCGACTGCGTCCCACTCGTCGTAGAGCCGCTGGATCTCGGCGTCGAAGGCAACGGTGAACGACTGCTGTGGCCGACGCCGTGCGTACAGCCAGCGCAGCACGGGTTCTTCCATGATCTGGAGCGCGTCGGCCGGCGTCGGTACGGCGCCGCGCGAGCTTGACATCTTCGCCATCCCGCTGATGCCGACGAATGCGTACCCAGGGCCGATCGGCTGCCAGCCGCCGAAGATCTCGCTGACGAGCCGCCCGCCTACCACGAACGACGAGCCTGGCGCCTGGTGGTCGGCACCGGACGGCTCGAAGATGACGCCCTCGTACGCCCAGCGCATCGGCCAGTCGACCTTCCAGACCAGCTTTCCGCGCCGGTGCTCGGCCAGCCTTACGGTCTCGGCATGCCCGCATGCACAGGTGTAGGTGAGCTTGCCGCTCCCGTCGTCGTACCCGGTGACCGTGGTCAGGTCGCGCTCGCACGCCGAGCAGTACGGCCGGTACGGGAAGTACCCTGCGCTCGTCGCGCCGTCGTCCTCAGCTGCGGCGCCGGACCCTTCGGCCGCCGCGTCGAGCGCGTCGATTGCAGTTTCCGAGTCCACGGCAGGCGCGACCACGGCTGCCCGCGGCTTCGTCCGGTACTGCGCCAGCACGGCATCGATCCGAGTTCGCTCGCGCATCGCCAGCAGGACCTGGTCGACGTAGGCACCTGAGGTGTACATCTGGGTCTGGCTGATGCCGCGGAACTCCACGCCGAGACGAGCCAGCGCGACGGTGAGCGGCGCCTTGAAGTGCTCAGCCCAGTTCGGGTACGCGCTTCCTGGCGGCGCCGGAACAGACGTCAGCGGTTTGCCTATGTGCTGTGCCCAGGACAGGTCGACACCAGCCGGAACCTTGCGGAGCCGGTCGAAGTCGTCAAAGGAGAGGATGTGCTCGCACGACACGCCGCGCCGCTTGATCTCGTCGGCCACCAGGTGCGGAACCATCACCTCGCGGAGGTTGCCGAGGTGGATCGGCCCGGACGGGCTCAGCCCTGACGCCACGATCACGGGCCGGCCTGGCGAGCGGCGTGCTGCCTCGGCGACGACCTCGTCGGCGAAGCGATTCACCCAGTCAGCCGAGGACGTCAGGTCTGCCACGACAGGAGCTGTCCCTTCCTCCGGTGTTCGGCGCGCTGATCGGCGCTCGGCCGTAGCCTACCGGCGGTGCCGGCAGGCCGGACCCCGCTGAGAGGCCGTCCGGCCGATCGTCAGAGGCAACCAGCGTGGCGGGCGGTGGTGACAGCCGGCCGCCCTGCGCCAGGCGTGACTAGCCTTCCAGAGCACGGCGCATCGGGCGGAACTTGGTCTCGGTCTCGGCCAGTTCCGACTCCGGCTGGGATCCGGCAACGATGCCGCAGCCGGCGAACAGCCGGGCCCGGTTGCCGATGATCTCGCCGCACCGGAGCGCGATGGCCCACTCCCCGCTGCCGCGCGCGTCGACCCAGCCGACCGGGCCTGAATACCGGCCCCGGTCCATGCCCTCAAGCTCCCTGATCAGTTCCATCGCTGCGTCGGTCGGAGTCCCGCAGATCGCGGCGGTCGGGTGCAGCGAGGCCGCAAGGGCAAGTGCGGAAGCATCCCTCGCCAGCACACCGGACACCGACGTGGCCAGGTGCTGGTAGTCGGCCATCTGCAGCAGGAACGGGACCGGATCCACGCGCAGTTCGGCGCACAGCGGCTCAAGCAGCTCGCGAACCGAGTCCACTGAGTAGCGATGCTCCTCGGCGTTCTTGGCCGACGCCAGGAGCGCCCTGCTCAGCGCCTCGTCGTCGGCCTTGCTGCCGCCGCGCGCCATGGTGCCCGCCAGCACCAGTGAGGTCACCTCGCGGCCCTCCCGGCGAATGAGCAGTTCAGGGGTAGCGCCCACCAGGCCAGCGCAGGCGAATGTGTAGCAGCCTGGGGAGCGGGCAGCCAGCCGGTCAAGCAGAACCCGGATGTCGATCTCCTCAGAGGCGTGTGCCTGCAGGTCGCGGGCGAGCACGACCTTGCGAAGCTCGCCGGCCTTGATCCGCGCGACAGCAGCCGAAACGACCTGTTCCCATTGCGGAGCGGTGAGGCTGCCGTCACTCCAGCGCACCTCTGCCGGGTTCGTCCTGGCGGCGGCGGAAACCGGGGGCGCAGCGCCGGACGCCGTGATGGTGGTCTGCCAGCTCACGCCGGACCTGCGGCCGATGATGACGGCGGGGACGATCAGTACCGAGCCTTCTGAGGCTGGGTCAAAGGTAAAGCTGCCGAACGCTACCGGTCCGGTCCCTGGTGCCTGCACGTCGTCACTGACCGTGGCCGCGTCGAAGAGCTCGGCCAGCCATTTCTCCCCGGCGGTGAAGCGGTCCAGTCCCGCCGGGATAGTCAACCGTCCGGCCTCGCCCCAGCCCACCAGGCCGTCGCCCTGGTGGATCCAGGCCGAGGCTGCCGGGTCCGGCAGCCGGGACAGCAGGTCACCTGGGTCGGTGATGCTGACTGTCTTTACAGTCAGGCCGTCTGGCACGGGCCGTTCCCGGCTGTTGCGCTGTGCTTCCACGGCAGTCCACTTTACGTGCGGTGCCCGGCCACCCTAGCCGTGGGGACCGGCCGCCGCTCAGCCAGCGGTAGCCCAGGGCGGCGCAACGCGGGCCTCCCGGCAGCGCGCCCGGCCGGAGTCGCGTAACAGAGCGCCTGCCACCAGGAATCCGAGCCACGCGAGCAGCACGCCGACAACGAGGCTGCCGATGACGTTCAGCCCGGCCTCGCCGATCGCGCCGTCCTCGAGCAGCCGCAGCGTCTCGTACCCAAACGTGGAGAACGTCGTCAGACCGCCGCAGAAACCAGTGCCGAGCAGCCCGAACACGACTGGCGGCAGGCCGAGGTGGCGTTCTGCCCCGAGCAGGAAGCCGAGCACGAGCGATCCCGCCATGTTGACGGTGAACGTTCCCCACGGGAACACCGAGTCGTGCCTCGCCTGGACGATCCGGTCGGCCAGGTACCGGGCTGGCGCGCCGATCATGCCGCCAGCCAGCACTGCCAGGACGATCACGACGTTGCGCCGCCCGCGGCATCGCCGCCCGCAGCCTGCGGGCCGCCGGCGTACGTGTGCACGTGCACGTCGTCGACGATGACCAGGCCCCCGGTCACCAGCTCTGCCACCTCGTCAAGGAACGCCTCCGTCTGCTCGGCGGTGTCGACGATGATGATGGCAAGCGGCAGGTCCTCACTCAGGGACAGCAGCCGGCTGGTGTGGATTCTGGAGGCCGCACCGAACCCCTCGATGCCGCGGAAGACGCTGGCGCCAGCAAGTCCGCGCTGATGCGCCCGGTGCACGATCTCGGCGTACAGCGGCTTGTGGCGATACCGGTCGGACTCCCCGATGAAGATAGTGATCCGCCTAGCTGGTCCTTGGAGTCTCATCGATCCAGTCCCGGTTGCGCCAGTCTCATTTGCCACAGCCTCATTTGCGACAGCCTCATCCGGCACCTCGCTCGCGCCGCTCGGTTATCCAGGCCGGCAGCCGGGCCGCTGTCCTGGCGGCCTTCATGCCGCACCATACCGCCACCAGCGCGGCCAGGATGCTGGTCAGCGCGTAGGCGTCGGCGAGTGCCCCGGCATGAGCGGTCAGCAGCGTCATCACACCGCCCGCGTAGGTCGAGAACGTCGTGTAGCCACCGATCAGCCCCACGGCGAACAAGGGCCGGAGGAACCGCCGGGGTGGCCAGACCTCCAGCAGATAGACCATCAGCAGCCCGAGGCAGAAGCAGCCGGAGACGTTCACGGCAAAGATCGCCCACGGGAAGCCGTGACCGGCCGGGAAGGCTGCTGAGAGCTGGTAGCGCGCCACGCTACCGATGCCGCCGCCAACCGCCACTGCCGCAAGATCAGCCACGCCAGGCCCGGACGCGCGATGCGGCTGCCGGGTCGGCGACTTGCTCTTGAGCATCGAATCGGTGTCCGGCAAGCGTCTCCCCTCAGTTAGGTCTCCGCGAGCGTCCGGTGCGCCGCAACGGGGTGGCGACTGACGATCTGCTGTGAAAAGAGTAGACAGCCGTGCCACCTGGCGCAGAACCGCATCCGGCGTGCTACTTTTGGTAAATCCGACTCACTCGATGGGATTACTAGGATGACTCTTCAGACGGCAGGCCAGGTCAGCACACGCCCGCGCAGCGTGCGGCGGCCCCCGCCAGGCTTCGAGGGGGAGCCTGGCACCCGTGGCCCCGGCCCAGGCGGACTCGGCCCAGGCAGACTCGGCCCAGGCAGACTCGGCCCAGGCGGACTCGGCCCAG
>Ga0335075_10007746_pt1 | contig 16492 bp, 16 predicted proteins | sample Lox_Sample_24_FD_206723 | JGI IMG/M metagenome (GOLD analysis project Ga0335075, IMG submission 206723) | Soil microbial communities from Loxahatchee National Wildlife Refuge, Florida, United States - Lox_Sample_2.4 | ecosystem: Environmental > Terrestrial > Soil > Wetlands | place: USA... | reverse complement strand
CGACACTCAGACTCGCGTGCCAGATATCCTTGCAGCTACATTGACTTTCCTACCGCTAGCCGTCTTTACTGTAGCTCTGCGGTTATGGGTCCGAATGCGAATGGTCAATGCTTTAGGCTTGGATGATATATTGATTGTTCTTGCTCTTGTGCGCACATTGGATTTTCTCCAGACGCCCAAATGCTAATAGGAATTGTCAGCTCACATTCCTCATATACATCAACGGATGTCTGGTTATCGTCTTTCAGTACGGTGGAGGAACGCATACCGAAAACTTTGACCAAATGAAGGCTGCAGTCAATGTGAGTTTCAGGGCTTACCACTCGGCATGCACGAGACTGATCAATTCCAGTGGGTCATTGTGGACGAAGCTTTCTACCTTGTCACGACCATATTTCTCAAGCTCTCCCTCGGCATGTTCTTCTTGCGTATTTGCATCAAGAAATGGCAAAGATATCTCATCTACGGCATCATGAGCTTCAACACCCTCATCAACATCTATCATATCCTCTTCATCACCTTCATGTGCGGCCACCCAGGAAACTTTCTCATGAACGCGCTTGAGGGCAAGTGCGTCTCCAACAGTGTGATTCTCGGTGTCGCATACGAACAAGGCGTCGTCACCACTTCAACTGACTGGATCTTTGCCACCCTACCCGTCACCATCCTATGGCGCGCCAAGATGGATCGCCGCACGAAATCCGTCTGCGCATTCGTGCTGAGTCTCGGCGCCTTTGGCTCCATTTGCTCCATCGTTCGATTCAAATACATCAATGGTCTCAGCGTCTCGCCCGACTTCTTCTGGAACGCAGCAAACATCTCCATCTGGTCAACCATCGAACTGGGCACGGGTATCGTCGCCGGATCGCTAGCAACGCTCCGTCCGCTCTTCAAACGCCTCTTCTACAGCGCCCGCCATCGCGTCGCGCACGCCGCAGACCACGCAAAACGCTACAGCCAGGCCTTTATGAACAAGCGCCTGTCACTGAAGAACTACCGAATTGGAAGCTTTAGCTTCGGTGGCTCTCCGACTCCATGGGAGAGCCCGAGCAAGAGCCGTATTGCGACCCACTCGACTTCTTGCTATGGGCCAGATGAAATGAAAGAGGAGTCGATATATCGTGAGGAGAAGAGGATGCATCTCATGCATGTTAGGGGAAGTCGTAACATCCCGAACAACATCTGGTGCACAGACCCTGCAATCTGGCCATATTCTGAGGATATCGGACAACCTGGCCCTGGTGAAATCAGTAAGGTTGTCGATGTTGAAGTCAGCGTGATGAGACACGTTGGTAGCAGCGAGGAGAACTTGAGCTCCATAGAGAAGCCAAAGGAGCTAAGGAAGCCGGAGAAAGCGGCAACAAGAAGTTGCGAGAGGCTCACTGTAATGAGGCCGGTACCGAGTCAAGACGAGTTGCCCATGTGGGAGAGAATACCAAGTGTGGAGTTGCAGAGGCAGAGTTGGCTAGATTTGGACATCGGTAGCAGAGCAATTAATTCTAGATAATCGACCGAGTTGCTACGGTTGCGTTGTTTTCCATGGGCTAGGCGTGTGAAGTTCGGGTTTTTGAGTGGTGTCCTGATGTTCGTTATCCATGGGACCAAAAGAATTTTGGAACTGCTGGTTTGGGTATAAGGAGATGTGGAATAATGTTTGATGATACCACGATCGTTACGACTGATATCTTTATACACAGTCAATATATACCAAAGGACATGATCCTCACCATGCTTGGCTAGTAAAGTCCTGGCCACCTGACGAAAATATTCGACTACTTCAGTTAACAGATCCATTTGTGCCTTTGCAGCACGTTCTCATGACCAGTAGGATTATGATAAATGGTTGAACCCACACCAACTGGAAAAGCCGTTCGCCGCTTATCCAGTTCCTCGTTTCGGCAAGCCCCTTAGGTATGATTATCCTAACGCAGTGTTTGACCGTATCACATGCGCTAGATTAACCAAGGAGGAAAACAAATCTAGCGTAACTAGGGAAATTGCATTGGTGATTTACACGACGTGCCTGACATTCGAATTCGTTCAAGATGCTCAGTCGCTCTCACCGCAATCGCCTTATAGTGCGAAGACGAGAAAGCGGGAATGGAAACTTGGTCTGGTACAAAATTTTGTTCCCGAATGAGGTTCACTGGAAACATGCATAGAAACTGCGAAAGCAATCGCAGGGTGGCGGATATCTTTACTCCACAGCCGACAAGCCCTCGCCTCCACTTTTAGTGTCCAGAGGAACAGTCGGACTGAAAACGGGAGTCAAAGAACTAAATGTAAGCCAACAATTCGGAAGCGTTTTAAAGAAAGAGGTTGCATTTGCATGCCAGCCAATCCACAACGCAAAAGTTTGAGCACAGCACATTGGTTCAGCTAAACCTTTCTGCATAGCATGCTCATAGCTCCCTCTCAAACATAAGAGGGAAAGCGAAATTTCATCCTTACCACACTGAACTGGTTTAGCGCGACGCTAACGGGGCGAAAGGAATGCTTTCAACAATGCTTTCGTATTCCTTCCCTTCATTCTTTGCCATCTTTATTTGTCACTTGCTGTTTGTCGTACCATTCCTTACTTTTTCATTAAGGAGTCATCTTGATTTCTTTACACCACCAAAGCTTGTGACGGACAACCGAATGGAGGCCCATGATGCCGCAGTGGCAGGCATATCTTCACGTGTGCGAAGCTTCTTCGAACGCCAGAAGCCATTCCGGATATACCATGGCTCAACAAACAGCACTCGTCCTTCCCAATATCATAGAGAAAACATCGTTGATATCAGAGGACTCACGCATATCCTCAAGGTTGACAAGGAGAGGGAGACCGTCTTGACAGAACCAAATGTGTCCATGGACGCACTTGTCAATGAGACACTCAAATACGGATTGGTGCCTCCGGTTGTTATGGAATTTCCTGGCATCACTACAGGGGGTGGATTTTCTGGAACTTCTGGTGAAAGCAGCTCTTTCCGATATGGATTCTTCGACAGGACGGTCAATTGGATTGAGATGGTTCTTGCCAATGGTGAAAAGACTATTGCCTCCAGAGAAGAGAAAATGGATCTCTTTTGGGGTGCTGCTTCGTCCTTTGGGACACTTGGCGTAGTCACGCTCTTGGAGATTCAACTTATCAAGGCAAGGAAGTACGTTCAATTGACGTATTATCGGCTTGAAAGCATGTCCTCAGTATTGCAGCAAATCTCCAAAAGCATGCAGGATGAATCCATCGATTACGTGGACGGAATAGTGCTCAAGAAGAACTTGTTCATTGTCTGCACTGGTCGCGTCGTGGATGAATTACCAATAGGATTGAAGATACAAAAATTTAGAAGAGCGAAAGATCCGTGGTTCTATCTTCATGCGAAGAAGGTAACCTCGAGAACCGCTGGACCGGTTATTGAAGCCATACCACTGCTGGACTACCTCTTCCGGTACGACCGTGGAGCGTTCTGGATGGGAAGTTACGGATTTAGGTACTTTCTTGCGCCTTTCGACTGGCTCTCCCGCTATCTCCTCGATGAGTACCTCCGTACCCGTACTCTCTATCACATCCTGCACGCGAGCGGACTGTCGAGGGAGTACATCGTGCAGGATGTTGCTGTCCCCTTTGATGCTTGTAAGGAGTTTGTGGATTGGCTTGAAGATAATTTTGGCTATTACCCGCTCTGGATATGTCCAATTTCTCAGCGAGGCAAACTTTCAACATCACCCAGAAGCTTGTTCCTGCAGACGAGGCAAGAATGTCTCCCAGATGTTCTGATGAATTTCGGTGTTTGGGGTCCTGGCCCTTCCAACCGACAGAAGTTCGTCGAGGTAAATAGAAGCCTGGAGAGGAAGGTCCAGGACTTGGGCGGACAGAAGTGGCTTTATGCGCATGCGTACTACAACGAAGATGAATTCTGGACCATATTCAATCGTGATGAATATGAGAGCTTGCGAAAGAAATACCATGCCACATACCTTCACAGCATCTGGCAGAAAGTACGCACAGATTCAGACGTTCTGGTCAGAGATATTTCATATAAATGGCTTCGTTGCTGGCCACTCCGAGGATTTTATGGCCTATATAAGGCAATCGTGGGTGGTGATTACCTTCTGCTGGAAGACAAGCGGTTGGCAATAGATTGAATGAAACCCAATGAAAGCCAAATCGAGCAAGATGTGGAGTACATTTTCGAGTCAAAAGAGCGATATACAAATTTCGACAGAAAATTCTGGCCACGGCCACGGTATCACATGCGAATTCCATCAACGAATAGAGTATCCAAGCGATGCATTAGATATTTTACGCACATCTTCCAAGAACTCAGAGGTGGGGAATGAAAGCCGACCAATTGACTGTAAGATATGCGCTCGCTGGCAGTGATCGTAGCTCAATCAAGTCTTCTAGAAAGAGAAATGTGCGCGCGTGACAATAGACAAAACCAAGGACGTAGATCGGAAGAAGAGCCTTAAGCGGCACGTCTACAGCAGGATCTTTACCAGGAGAATTGTTCCGTAAGTTTGCCGCAACACGCTGAAGTTTCTTTGTGATGTTCGATTTATACTTTGGACTTCCCTCTCTAGAGTGCTGGCGTCGTAATATAGGGAAGAGTTGTTCAAATTTCGCTTTCAGCTTGGGGTAGGTGTTAAATCCAAATTCAGAAATTGCCCAGAAGGCAATAACAGAACCGGGCTCGATGAGGCTCGCAACTCGCCATAGCGTTCGCTCTATCTCAGTTGGAAAGTCAAAGTCCCAAGCCAGAATGAAGAGGCTGACGTATGCAAAAGAGATAAGAAGCAAAAGTCCATAGATGGCGTCGGGAATGAACGGGTAGATGGTATTTTCGAATCGATCCACTGGGCGCCTCTGCGGCTCAAAGACGAAGCCGCAATGTCTGATGATGTTGATCCAGTTGCTCCAGTACTTGGACCAATGCCATTCTCTTCGACTTAAAGCTTCCAAAGGCGTTCGGGTATAGTAGTGGGTCCTTTCGCCTGATGTTTTGTCCTTCGACTCTGATCTCCGTTCTGGTTCTGATTCTCGTTCTGACTCTGATTCTTGTTCTGACTCTGATTCTTGTTCTGACTTCGATCCTCGTTCTGCCTCCGCATCAAGTCTTTCATACATTTTGAGAACAATCTCTTTAATCGTATACGGGCTTTTAAGGTGCTCTGATGTTTGGACATCAGTTGGCTTCTGTATCCAACAAATTGTTGTGCCAATATTGCAGACAATGAAGGCTCCAGTTGTTAACTCGATGCAGGTGATGGCTAGCCCTTGAGCTGCTCTTCCGATGGTGTTCACTCCAAACCAGACGATCTGGGCGAGGGTGATGAGTCTGAGCAAGTCATCGGTTTTATTCCTATCCCAAATACTCTCTCTTTCTACGGTCGGTTTGTCCACTAGTCCTTCGGTGATGAGAAAAAGGAGTTGTTTCGCGTCAACGGGGAAGGGAGGAAAGTCGTCCTTGGTGTGCAAGACAAAGCCCCCCATATCAGCATAAAATGCATGAACCATTGTCCAACCTTCGATATCCGCATCCTTGAAGTCTTGAACGGAACGCCGCGCCGAAGCCCATTGTCCAAAAGCAACCAACAAGATGAATTCAGGACCCAATACGCAAAGCGCTGTAAGCCAAAGCCGGCGGTAAAGGACTTGCCATGGTCCGTCGGTTGGGCCAGGGACGTTCAGGCACAATATGGACCATGTGCACAAGAACATTGTGAACACAGAGTTCCAAATTATATCAATCGTGCCTCTGGTATTCGGTGAGGATGTCCATCCCTGTCTCCGTAGGGTGGTGGTAGAGGTATCATTATATGCCGCTGTTGTCGAATTGATGACAGGAGAAATTAGGTCAAGTGATGCCGCAGATACTTGGTAACGGCAATGCAAAAGAAAGGCAAAAAGGAATATCCATTGCAAGGAGCGCATTGGACTGAAATGGTGCTGCTTTGCACCAAGGCTAAAAACAGACAAAATTTCAAGCTTTTTGGAGGGAATTTGGATTGAAGTGATTTGTAGAACAGCGATCTACACCAAGGACTTCGAAGGCCATAGTGCTCCAAGGAGAAAATAAGGAGAGTAATTTTGGTAAGGATTCCACGACGTCTTCGGGCCACAACTAGCTCTTTAACATCAGGTAAACAGAAAGATGAACGAGCTGTGCCGCAGAAGACAGCCATTCACAACGAACTGATCGCCATTGATATCTCATAATCTCGTATTATGCAACTGGTAAGGCTATGCTGACACGGTGGAAGTAGGAAGCCAGATGCTCCGCGCTTAATGAAGCTGCTGAGCAGTGGAAACCGCTTGCATGATTGGCCATAATGTCTGTTAACACTAGCTGATGCGCAGCCGCTGTGCCGCCAGCAAGAGGTGAAGATCATTTCCGGCAGGGCATGTGCAGCTGGGCGGAGCGGTGGCTCGTCATGCATGTAATGAAATCCATGTCTGCCATGCCACTGCCATGCCATTAGGAATTGGAAAAAGATAGTAGGAGAGTAGTCGCGCTGGAACTTGATTTGTTGGTTTGAGTGCGTTTTCGTCTATTATATCCAATCGTTCTTCGTTGGTTCAAGGGGCCTGTGGGCTGTGGGTCCTCCGTTTCGGAAAGCGACTGTGGCGGAGCAAACCTGTGGTTGTTGGGCTGACAGCACACACGAGAAGGCCGCCTCTCGTCTCATCTTCCATCTCTACCTGACCTCCTGGTCATCAATTTGCTTTCGCATTCGTTTAGTGCATAATATGTCCCTGCCCAAGGAGTATGCCGGACTCCAAAGGTACTACAACTCACTGGAGTCAAGGATTGGGTACCGATTGTTTCTCGGAGGCACTCGGCACTTTGGATACTATGAGTCGAAGGATTCATGGCCTTTCCCAATAGCTTCAGCCTTGCGTCGAATGGAAAACGTACTCTTTCATCGGCTAGACCTAGAGCCAGGAGCCAAGGTCCTCGACTGTGGGTGCGGTGTCGGTCATGTCGCGATCCACCTCGCCAGAAAGGGCCTTCGCGTCGTGGGCATCGACATTGTGGACCACCATGTTTACAAAGCCAAACAAAATGTCTTGGCCGCAAAGCTCGAAGATAAAGTGAAGGTCGAGAAAGGGGACTATCACGATTTATCTCGCTTCGACAACGACCAGTTTGATGGCTTGTTTACCATGGAGACTTTCGTCCATTCAACGGATCCAGAAGCGGCTTTGGACGAGTTCTTTCGGGTGCTGAAACCGGGTGGCCGTGTGGTTTTCCATGAATACGACCATTTATCACGCGATACGATGCCACCGGCTGTACAAGAGTCCATGACCTGCATCAACACCTACTCTTCCATGCCAGGAAATGAACGTTTCGAGCGAGGCGTGTTGCAAGAGTTACTCGAGAAAGCGGGATTTGAAGGAATCGAGACCGTTGACTTGTCCGACCATGTCTTACCAATGTTATGGCTATTTTTTGTTGTAGCAGTCATACCGTCCCTGATCATCAAATTCTTCGGACTTGAAGCCCGCTTTGTCAACACCATAGCTGGTGCCGAAGGCTATCATACGATGAAGAAAGGCTTGGCTAGATACATAGTGGTTAGTGCGATTAAGCCAACTGAGCGAAGGAGAGACCTGTCCAAAAGAAAAGATGTAAGCGCGAAATTGGAAAAGAATTTGTAGAAGAGGGAGCTGTATATGTAAGTAGATCCTAAATTTTGAAAAAACAGCTTCATCAAGAACTAATTGTTTGCCAGAGAAACACAGCCAAGGTCGGGTTTCGTCAAGCTGCCGCACGTACGTTGGTTCTGTCAACAGCCTAAGTTGGAAACACGATGAATGATTTGTTGTTTTGACGTTGTTTGATCGTTTCGAGGACTCGGTTCCATATGTTGGATCGTGTGTACATAAATCTCCATTGTGTTTGGAAGACTAGGTCGTTCGTTCCCAATGTGGTCCATAGGAACTGCTCCGGCAAGTCGTCGCGGCATTTCACGGGATCTTTGGACAGGATGTAGAAACAGTGGTGATCTAAGATCGTGTTTGGGTTGTCTAAGGCTCAACAACAGGCATCTGCTTAACCAGAGCCGCGTAGCACTTAAATGTTGGACAGCATTCGGTTAGTGATTCAAGGTGCAATCTAATTTCTCCACTCTGCGGCCAGCTGGTCACTGACAACTCTAGCTGGAGACGCAACTTACGAATCTTTCCAACATGCTTAAATGGAGATCATGCTGTATCTATCCTGGAGTATTCAGTTCCTCTGGCATTTACAGGCGTGAAGAAACGTCGAGATTTGCTTCAAGACGTTTAACTATCACATATCCCATGCTAGAAGCTTCAATTTCTCCGCAAAATATCACACAATCCTGTGCTACGTCTTTCACAGAAAGGGGTTGTAACGTTGGAAAGCTCGACAAACTGCCAAACCATTGCGCCCGTCTTTCAATTTGATCAGCCGTCGGGATCGCAGTCCAGAACATATAGCGCTGGCATAAGGTTTAAGCACATGTTGGACCATAAAGCGCATATCATGTATGCTTCGACCTAAAGAACCGAATGTAATATTCGCAATCTCTATCGAGACTCAAACTACCAAAGGGACTATTAATCCGCAAAAGTAGTATCAACCGCAAATCTCAACCAATAAAACTTCCTCTCATCCTGCTCAACTTCAAACCAACCATACAATTGCACTGCAGGCTGCTCAATCGCCCATCTCCTAAGTCAACTTCTCTAACAACTCTCCGCTCACCCTATTGATATCCAGCAACGCCGTCGCAATCGGAGTACTTGGCACGCCCTCGATCCGATCTTCATCCTCATTTCAATGATGCCGGCTTAACCTGCCACCCCATTTATTGCATTGACAGTACATTCAAGCTCTAACGAGACTGAGACGAGGTTGGAGTCTTTGGTATCCATCAATCGTCGAGGAGTGCAACAACGTCAGAGAGTGTGAAGGATCGTTGAGCAATGAAGCAGGAGGTGAAGAGATGCGTGAAGGTAGAGGGGTGAGAGGAAATGAGTGGTCCAACATGCAGAACCTTTCAGCCTCGTTGATACTTGCATTGCAAGACCAGGAAGCAGAGTATTCGAGGGCGAGGTTGGCGTGACGAGGAAAGAGCATTATCGATGATAAAGTTGGAGGAACTAGACATAATATTTTGTACAATTGTGTATCTTAAGCCGAAGTGTAGTTATGGATCTGATGTTTTCGAACCGATTGTCCTTGCTAGATGATACGCATTGCTATCGACAATGCTGCTTATATTCTGTTGAACGATGATGCCGATGCCAAAATTATGGTTTCTGCATTCATCTCTACTTTGTTGCTCTTCTCAATCCTTTCTGCACCGACTGCGTACGTTAGCACATTGGGCCCTCGCTGAATGCATCAAGCAGCTGAATATATCGTGAGGGAGTCATAGAAGCAAGCACGGAGATCACTTGCTCTCTTCCTCATGCTCATCCCCATTCTTCTGAACACCCGCCTTTGCATTCGCCTCCGCACTCTCACCTTCCTTCACAACCTGGGCAAACGTCGGCTCATTATCACCCGTTCCCTTCAAATGATGGGAATCATCAGTAGCACCATCAACTTGTGACGGCTCCTTCTCCTCCCTGACGGGTGAAGCCATGCCATTCACTTTTGGCGTCCCAACCCGATTGGCCGCAGCGGCCTTCTTTACCGGACTTCTGCTACGACTCGAGTCCTTGGGTCTCGGAATCTTGGAATGGGGTTGAGCCTTGTGGGTCGAGTCGCGGCTCTGCGTTCTCGAAAGGGGCGATGATTCTGTTCGCTCCAGCTGTGCGTCGTCTTCCTTTTTATCATCTCTCTTCTGCTGCTTGACCTCACTGGCATGCAGATCCTCCCAACTCGCGTCTGTCCCTTTACTCTCTCCCGCCCTCAACTCGGCCGGCTTTTGATTCTCATCCTTATTGGAGGCTGAGGTCTTGTACTGCTGGTCATCAATCTCTAGCCCGTCCTGCCCAGTCGCAGAGTCCTTCCTCGCTGCTTCCTTGCCTCGGTCTGAAAGCTCCTCCATGGCAGACTTGGACTCCTTCGATTCGGATTTCGGCGACACACCACCTTCCATTTCTGTTTCTAATTTCTCGCCCGAACCCTGCGTCGCGCCGGAAACTGCCTGCTTGGCTTTCTGAACAGCGTGTTCCGCCGACTCCTCCAACTTGGATACGACCTCATCCGCCGGCGCAACAATAGCCTTCTTAACACTCTGCATGCCGTCGAGCGCAACGTCCTTGGCTTTGATGGCCGCTTCCGGGGAACTCCGTCCATCCATACCCTCCTCCCACATGCTCCTCAGCTTCTCATGGCCTTCGGACGCTTTCTTCCTCAGTTTCCCCGCTGCCGGACTACCATTGCTCCTTATCTTGTCCGCCACATCCTTGACCGCCTCCTCAGCCGCCCCCTTGCCTTCCTCAAATCGCTTACACTGGCGCTCGATTGTGGCACTGACGCGGCGCTTATCCGAACTCTTCAGCCTTTCCAGGTTCTCGTTGCCCTCGCCGAACGCCGCGCTCTTCAAATTCTCCACAGGTTCACCAGCTCCATCCTCCGCCGCCTTGCCAAGCTGGTCGAGCTCCCGATCGACGCCGTGCGCCGCGTCCTTGGCCGCCTTGTTCAGTCTCCCGCTCTTCGTCTGATGTCTTGCCTTCGGATTGGCACGTCTCGTGTAACTCCTGATGAAAAACCGCACAAACAGCCACGTAAGCGGCGCCAAGTATATCAGGTTGAGGTAAATGGCAAAGGCCTGGCCCTGGGTGTCGATGCACGACACGGTTTCGTACTGGATGCGGTACCGGACTTCGCGCTTCACGGTCTCGACGATATCAGTTGCGTCAGGACCAAATGGCTTGCCTTGGTCGTTGAGGACGTTTTCGGCGAGGCCTTCTTCACCGGCGGCGCGGAACGCGAGCTTCTTCAGCCAGGAGGCAATGGGTGTGGAGATGGTGGCTGCGGCGGCACTCGTGACCGCGCTGGAGATTGCGGCGGAGGGAGAGAAGGCGGCGGAGGCGATGGAGGTAAAAGTCGAGGTTATGGTGTATGGAGTGGAGACGGGGACAGTGTATTCGACGAAGAGATGGCTCAAGGCGAAGGTGAAGCCGATAAGGAATTGCATGATTTGCATGGTCGTGAGGGTCTTTTTGAAGGATTGGGGGACTTGGTAGCGGAGGCCGGAGAGGGTGAAGTATGTGTACTAGAAGAGGATTGTCAGCTCGATTGTCATCTGCCAAGTTGTGAAATCAACGCACCATCATCGTGTGGATGCCCGCGTTGATAAACACAAACATCCAAATCGGCGAACTCATGAACCTTATCCCAGCCCACATGCATAGCATCGCGCCGGTGTGATGGTACGTCTGCAACGTCGAGCTCCTTTTGCCCTTGGCGAGAATAATAAACGTGTCCAGCATCTCATAGAACTTGGACAAGTAGAACCAGAACCCCCAAAATGCAAGGCCCTCGTTCCATAACCTGCCCACGTCCGTCGGGTCCGGATTTCCATCCGCTGCCAGCAGCACGAGCTTGTTCTTGTTCTCCCAAGCACTCACATCGGCATTATAATACGCAGCATCGCCAAACCCGCGCGGACCATGCATCTTGCACAGCGCATCGGCAGCACCGGCCAGCCCGTACTGGGTCCGCAAACCGGGCCAATATTTACCCAAGAACAAGAACTCCCTCCTGCCCGGCCACGAGTGCGCGAGCGCCCGCAACATGGCCCAGCACGTGAGCAGCGAGAACACGGCCAGGAACACGTTGTGCACGATCATAAAGCAGTAGAAAGCTCTCGTCTTCGTGATGGCCCAGGGCTTGTTGCCTCGACTGCGATTGTATCTGTTGAGGGCTATGACCATGATGGCGTAGACGGAGGCGACGGTGACGGGGACCTTCCAGTCCAGCGCTCCATTGTAAAATTTCGGGTCGATGCCGAATGGGGCGGCGAAGGTGCGCTGGTCTTTTGGTGGAGAGAGCGTGAGCGGATCCGATGCTGGAGGGAGGTGGAACAGCCATGACGGTGGCCAGCGGAGGCGGATTGAAGGGCCTGACATGACGAACTACTGCTGTAGGCGACAATTGAAGTGCAGAAAAGTTAGGACGACCACGGGTGAGACGGAGATTTTAGGGAGCTGGTGGCGCGATTGGGGAGGCTGGGAAAATCAGGTACACGCGATGCTGGTTCGTTGGAGGCGATGTGCACAGATTTTGTGATTGTCAATATGCAACTCGTCCTTTCGGCGGAGAGCAGACAATCATGACCGTGTTGCAAAGGCAGAAAAGAGAAGAAAGAACCACCGGGTGCTTGGGGATGTTTTGACAGACTTATGACGTCGAAGTGGCCATACGTCAGCCTAGCCAATCACCAGCTGAAGTTCACAATAATTAACGTCAGAAATATCAATTGACTTCGCTCGACTTCCATCTTCCAAGTTATGTATCTTGGGCAATTGCCATCGCTTTCTCAACATTCAACATTTGTTGGGATGTGAAGTCTAAAATGGGAGCAACTCCGAGGTCTCCAAATTAACCTCACATATGCTCCGAGATGATCTCGAAGCTTCCCCGACATGAAAACTGCACTTCCGTCATAGAACTTTAACGACACTGTAACCAAGTTTCCAAGTCAAAATCTTAGTGAGGAACGATTGGTTGTCAGTTAATTCTCACCGTCTTTCACCCTTCGGCGCACAGCCCAAGAAACTTCCTCATGCAGCCTACAAATCCTTGCAATGTCGCGTGCTTGAAGCAAGGGCTTGTTATGTCGGCTTCGGTTTACTGCCGAGGGGAACCGGAGGAGGCTCCGGTGCTCTGCCATTCCATTCATGTTTCTTGGGCGGTGGCGGAGGAGGAGGCCGTTTCTTATGTCCTACCTGTGTCGGAAAGCCCGGTGAACCAGGAGGCTCTGGAGCTGTTTCTTCATTCGAGGAATGGCTCTTCACTTTGTCCATGATTCCATATTTCTGGTTGAGATTACTCGCCGCTTTCCATCCAGCCGCAACTTGCTCGCCATGTCGTTCACGGAAGTTGTTCGCCGTCGAAGCTGCATCGCGGAGATCGGATACCGACACTGACGACGGATCGTCCCTGAACTTGCTTGCTGTTTCCAGTGCGGCCCGTTTCTGCGCCCAGGTGGTACCGCCACTTGGATTTTCAGATGAGCCGGCTCTTAGGTGGGCAAAACGACTTTGAAGTTCGGACAGCTGGCTCTGCTGCGGTGCGGATGCACTTTCAGCCTGTCCTGTGGATGTGTTGTTACTTCTAGGAGGCAGCTGAGAAGATGACGTCTGTCCGGTGCCAAGTCCTGGTACAGATACACCGACTCGTCCGAGTCGATCAATTGCTCCTTGATTGAGTAATGGTTCGGCTGCAGGTTGAACCGCATCATTGTATGCTGGAGGAGGTGTGGTAGGAATTGTGATCGAAGAATCTCTTGGAGGTAATCTGGGTGGCAGTTTGGGCTTGGGCTTTCCTAGAGACTCGGGTTGATTTACAACCCCATCTCGATATACAGGAGGTGGCGGGAAGTGAGCGGTGGTTAAACCAGTCGTGTCTGCTCGGAATGGTCCAGTCGGGGCAGGTTCCTCTGGCTCTGTTGTACCTTTCTTTGCACCGGGCCTCCGCTCTTCCCGTGCCAATGGTCGCTCTGAACTTGTGGAGGGTGAGGTTGCGGTTGGAGATCCAGTCACACCTGAGGAGCGCTTCGGCGGTGGTCCAAATTCAGTGGGATCTCGGAGAGCGGATAGAGGCGTTGATTGATGTTGATATGCTGCTGAGGTTGTATCTTTTCCTTTACCAAGCCATCCTGCTACCTGATTGACGCCTTTGAAATCTCGCCATGATTCTCGGCCACCATCGTTGCCTGGATATCATCAGTTCGCTGGATCTATAGAATAAAGATTCAAGTAAAGGGCCCAAAAAAAGCATCCGAAAGTTCCGAGCTATCTAAGCCATAGCGAGACAGTATGGAGAGAAATCAAACAAGAGAGAGCAATGTATCGGTATGTCTCTTATTGACAGATCTCCTAACTTCCGAAACTACGTTTGAGGGTCACACTAACCTTTAGGATGCCACCCGCCCTTAGCGATGTCTTTCAAACCGTTCATGACTTGATACTGTGGTTGCCTCTTGATGGTGTTGTGAAGTTCAAAGTCTGAGGGAAATGACGCAAGAGGGATTGCGGCAGTGACCCCGCGAAGTGGCGTGTACTTCTTCGAATCTTCAATCTCTTTTCCTCGAAGCTAAATCAGGCCTAACTCTCCCCGAAAAAGTTGAATTAATCGAGCATTCATTACTTACAGCATGCTATTCATGCCCTTAAGACGTGTAACGATCCAAGAGATTCTGAGTGACAACCAACACGACAAACGACTTTGATTGCTGTGGAGAGTTTGACTTTTAATATAGATCGAGAACATTTTCATAGACCGCTGTTCATTTCATTCCTGTACCGACGTCACTTTTTCACCAGATCCATATATCCGTCAAAATATATCCCCATCCGCAAGCTAACTGGCCAAGTCATCATCACAGGCACAGCAGTGGCGTTGGATCTCACCCACCTTTCAGCGAAAGCCATGAAGGTGCCTTTCAAACATGGACCTCTCGATTGAAATCTACCATGTGAGGAAACCTTCCGGTACATGCGAACCACCAGTGGATAAAGTTCCACGCCACAACGCTGTCCATACCGAGTCCCGTCATTAATTAATGGTGACCATCCAACATAGCCAAATCGATGTCATTTTGTTTCCATCCAGTCCTTGCATACAAATGATTTGATCACTGAACATCATCTAAGGGACCCAATCATATATTGTAGAGAGCTCTTTTTCCGAAGCTGGGTGTGCAAATTGACTCGCGAAAAACTTGCAGCAAAGTAGTTTAAGAGGAAACTTCACAGGGTGCTTCTTCAGAATCGAGACTGAATTCAATAGAGTTGCAAACGTGCATAGCATCAACACTCCAATTAAAGATTCCAGCAGAACTGCTCGCAGTGCGATGTGTATTATTAAGGAATCGAAAATGGGCAGCTTAGGCCCTTGAGCTTGAAAGTAGGATCTAAGTCGAAGTCCTAAATGAAGCTTGAACCGGAACGAGCTTCTTTGAAAATCATCAGCAATAGCCTTCTCACCTCGCGGTATTGCAAGGCTGTTTATAAAGGGAGCACACAGGGCATAGTAATGATACGTAATAAGAAACACTAGTTCTTGCTGAATGGAGCCTCACTTTGAAAGCTTTGAAAATCAAATCAAAGCGAGACTTGGGGACTGAGTCTGAGATACAGGATCCAATGGCTTAGGTTATCACAAATCTACGGAGATGCTAGTTTTCTTTTATTTCTTTTTTTCTGGATGATCTGCTCCCAATCATTCACGATTCAACTCAAGCCAAGCTCTTCTCTTAGTTCTAAGATTGATTTGGCCATGGATTCGAAATCGGACAGAGCAGTGTGTGTTGTAGAAATGCGATGTGTTAGCGTCGGCAAAGCTCAAAATAAAGTAAGAAATCTGCAGTGCGGGACTTTCGGGCCCACGTAGTCATCTGTTAACCACGCTCGATTTGCTAGCTTTGTACGGTAAGACCCACTCCTAGAGCAAATCCTAATCAGCTGGAGACATGGATCGGAGAAGTCGAAAAAACTGAGCAACGGAGCACGACGATCTCGGGTGATGATTGGACTAAAGGCTGGAATTTGTACGCTTGATCACGATCACAAGTCTTTCTTATGAATGAGAGTTTCAGTGCGCGAAAGCGCGGATGGCATTGTGGATCTGGCGTTTCCTCCGTCCCTCAATTTACATGACCCTGAATGTGCCGACCACCTCATCTTTCAATCCCTACACGCATAAACCACAGTGCAGATGCAACCCATGGCCTTCTCCACTCTTATGGTCTGTCAGCGACATCTTCGCCTCTGTTGGCGTTTCCACGAGCGGGACCCTTCATTTTGTTTTCAAACAACAACGTCATCTTCACCTAATTCTCATCCAGTCACAACAAGGCGTTTCGAGCTTCCAAGCCGCTGACTCTCAAGATTTGTTGAACAGCCTCAGCTCATGACTCCCATGCCCGCCTGACTCTGATCGACTTTTGCGCTGCTCCCAATGTATCACCGCATTTGGGTATGCAATGCTGTACTGGCAACCTGCAGCCAGGCTGTGTGTCCATAATTCGTGCAATTATTTCATGCTAGCCACAGTATCCCAGGATAAGGCGGGCATACCCAGCCGCATCTGGAAGGTCTTCGGAACCATTTCCTTGGCCCACATGGTCTCTAAGCGGATGAAACCCTGCACGATCCCAGTTCTGTTTGTAGATTAACATGACGGTCCCATAGCCATGTTCTCTCCTATTTAGTCCATCACTACTCTCTCTCACTATTTCCTTCGTCAACTGCTCTTGCCCCCGTAGGCACATTGTTCAACCTATTCTTTAAGGACTCACTCGCTACGGTCCTTTCACTTTCGTTTTCGCGTTCGACCATTGCCATTGTTCC
>Ga0335075_10007745_pt1 | contig 16495 bp, 13 predicted proteins | sample Lox_Sample_24_FD_206723 | JGI IMG/M metagenome (GOLD analysis project Ga0335075, IMG submission 206723) | Soil microbial communities from Loxahatchee National Wildlife Refuge, Florida, United States - Lox_Sample_2.4 | ecosystem: Environmental > Terrestrial > Soil > Wetlands | place: USA... | reverse complement strand
GCTCGCGCTACTGGAGCTATGTGCCGTTCGGGGCCGCGCGCGCGGCCTTTCGAGGGGCCGGCATGCTGCTCGGCGTCGCATCCCTCGTTTTTCGCGAGCCAATGAAACCCTCGCGGCCGGCGGCAGCGCCCGCCGAGCCCGTTTCACGCGGGCCACGCCCGAATTGCGTGGCGAGCTCGCCACCCGGTCTATAGTCCGGGTGTCCTGGCGAGGGGTTCGAATGAGAAACGAAGCCCAGTGGCGGCCGACCAAGTTCGTCCTGCGCGGGGATGCGCTGCGCGCGTCTCGCGACGAGAAAGCTGTCACGCCAGCGTCTCGGTTCATCGTCGACTTGCTGGCGCCCCGCTACCACGCGCTGTTGCGCTGCCACGCCGGCGGGCGCCTGTTGGATCTCGGCGCTGGGGCGGTGCCCCTGTACGGCGCGTATCGCGACCTCGTGGATGATGTCACATGCGTCGACTGGAGCGAGAGTGCCCACGGCGATGATCACATCGACATTCATGCCGACCTCAATCAGAGTTTGCCGCTCGAGAGCGGGAGCTTCGACACCGTCGTGCTGACCGACGTGCTGGAGCACGTGTACCAGCCGCACCGACTGATGGCCGAGATCGCGCGCGTCCTTGCTCCGCGGGGCAAGCTGCTGCTGTCTGTGCCCTTCTTTTACTGGGTCCACGAGGCACCCCACGACTACGCGCGCTACACGAGCTACATGCTGCGGCGACTCTGCGAGGAGAACGACCTCGCGGTACTGTCCCTGGAGCCTACCGGCGGTTCGCCGGAGGTGCTGCTGGACTTGATTGGCAAGCACCTCGCGTGGTCCCCTACGCTCGCGGGGTTGCACGGACGCACAGCGCGCTGGGCGTTGCGGCTCCCCGGCGTATCGAGATTCTCGAATTACTCGGCACGTTGGTTCCCGCAGGGGCACGTCTTGGTCGCACAGAAAGGTTGCGCGTGACGTCTGCTCTTCATCTGCGTCCCGGGCCCGCCGCATGACGACAGGAGAGCGACGCATCGCCGTCTTCTGTCCCGAGTTGTTCCTGCCCTATTCGCAAACCTTCATCTGGGACGAACTGCGGTCGCACAAACGCTACCGCGCCGACGTCTTCGCTCTCGGCAGGAAAAACGAGAGCATCTTCCCCTACCCGTACGTTCATACTCCCGGCAGCATCCCGGCGCTCCTGCGTTATGTCGCGACGTCGCGCTCCGCCCGCTTCGAGCGCGTGTTTCGTTCGAATCCGTTTTGCCTCGTACACGCGCACTTCGGCACCAGCGCTGTCTTCGCTCAGCCCTACGCCAGGCGCCATCGCCTGCCCTTTGTGGTGACCTTTCACGGCTACGACGTGGCCGTCTTGCTCGGGTCCGCTCGGCTGTTCCCTCATCGCTGGCGCTACTGGGCGCTGTCGCGCTCGATCTTCCGCGACGCCGCGGCGCTGCTCTGCGCCAGCGAAGAGCTACGCGACCTTCTGATTCAGCTCGGTGCGCCTCGTTCGTCCGTTCGAGTCTACCGGCTCGGCGTCGACGTCGACCGCTACCAGCGCGCGGACGAAACCCGCAAGGTGCCGCGCGTCACGCTGATCGGTCGCTTCGTGGAGAAGAAGGGCCACCTGGACGGGATCGAGGCGTTTGCCCGCGCGCTCGACGCAGCGCGACCCGCGACGCTCAGCATCGTCGGCTCCGGGCCACTCGAGGCGCGCTATCGCGAGCGCGTGGCACGTCTGGGCATTCAGTCTTCCGTAACCTTCCACGGCGTGCTCGACCCGGAGCAGGTCGCCGCCCTGCTCGTCCGAACGGACGTGCTACTCGCACCGAGCCGCGTGGCGGCGAACGGCGATCGGGAGTCGGGCTTGCTCGTGGTTCGAGAGGCGGGCGCGGCGGGCGTTCCCGTCATCGGCACCTATCACGGCGGTATCCCGGAAAGCATCGACTCGGGACGGACCGGATATCTGGTGCCGGAAGGCGACGTCGAGCAACTCGCGCGGCACCTGCGAGAGCTGCTCGAGCAGCCCAGCCGCCGACAACAGATGGGCAATGCCGCGCGCGACCGCATCCGGCGCGAGTTCGATCTCACCTCGCGCGTGGAGGAACTCGCCCAGATCTACGACCGCGTCCTCGCGACGGACCCGCGCAGCGCTGCTTCGCGCCGCACTTAGCTGCCGCGTCTGCGATAGACAAAGAAGTCTGCATTTGACGTTTCAGCGTCACCGAGCTTCGACGGGTAACGGTTCGGGATCGTGGACTCCAGGAGGAAGTCTGGCTGATGGCGCTCCACCCATGAGGTGAACTGGCGATGGCGGACATGCGGCGCCGCGAACCGCTCGTCAAAGTTGCTGGAGTAGATCACCACGTAGCGCGTCGACGTCGCGAACAAGTCGCGCATATAAGCAACGAACGTGGCATCGTCGACGAGGTGCAGAATGACATCGAGCGACAGCGTACAATCGGAGCGAGGCACCTCAGGCGAGCCCGAAACCAAGAACAGCTTCGACGTGTCGTGAGCGAACCGCTCGCGACAGCGGCGTACCGCTGACTCCGAGATGTCGACGCCCACGTAGCTCGGATACCGCGCGAGCTCGAGCTGATGGCCATCGCCACAACCGAACTCGACCACGGACCGAATGCCGCGGGTGCTGACGAGCTCGTTGAGCACCTCCGCCTTGAATTGCGAGAGCCGCCCGAACGAGCCACTGCCAGAATCGCCGCCACTCCGATAGCGCCCCTCCCAGTACTCCCGCACGTTCGGCCGCCGCAGGGCTGCGTGTAGTCGGATCACGGCGGGACCGACGATCGGCAGCGACAGCACGACGCGCTGGATCTGCCCGCGCAATGTATTCTCCCACGCCACGCGCACCGGACCGACCCCCGTTGGTTGCACCGAATCTCCTGCTCTCAACGGCATACCGTCATTCCGCCGCACCATCCGTGTCGAGACCCGCACGACATGACCGCGCGTCGAGCAACGGCCAGACCCGCTAGAAATGTTTGGAGCGCACGGCGTCTTTCGCCAGCTCACGGATAGTACCCGTGGCGACGTTGGAAAAAGGCGCGCCTTGAACGCGCGACCATCCCAAATCTCGCCCCATTCACCACACCGACTGACGTTGACACCAAGTCGCGCTCCCGGCGCTCGCCGCCACTCACGCCGGCGATCCCATGTTGCGCCGCCCTTCTCATGAATCGAGCGATGAGCTACCGTTCAGCGATGGCTCGCACGGCTCTGGAGCAGACCCGTGAGCGCGTGGTTCCGGAGCATTACCAGCAGTCGGAGCAAGCCGCACTCATTCACCTCCTTCACACCGCGACCTATCGTTTTGCCGCGCCGTTCACCACGGGCAAGGACGTGCTGGATTACGGCTGCGGCACGGGCTACGGCGCTGAGATGATCGCTGCCGACGCTCGGTCGGTCGAGGCCGTAGACGTCGCTCCCGACGCCATCGCCTACGGGCGCGAGCACTACGCGCGTCCAAACCTGGAATTCCAGGTCATCGACGCAGGTGGGCCGCTGCCATTCGCGAACGGCAGTTTCGACAGCGTGATCTCGTGCCAGGTCATCGAGCATGTGGCGACACCCGATGCCTACCTGCGCGAAGTCGTGCGCGTGCTCCGACCGGGAGGAACGCTGGTACTCGCCACGCCCGATCGGCGGACACGGCTCTTGCCATTGCAACGACCTTGGAACCACTTCCACCTCACCGAATACAGCGAGCGGTCGCTGACGCGCCTGCTCACCCCCCACTTCGTCACGGTCGAGAGCTATACGATGGGAGGCAAGCGCTCGGTGCTCGACATCGAACTCCGGCGAACGCGCCGTCTCAAGTGGGGTTCGCTGCCATTCACACTGCCGATCATTCCCAATGCCGTCAGGATCAAAGGCATCGAGGTGCTCGGCAAGCTGAAGCGGCGCGTGCTGCCGCCACGAAACGGCCAGGAGCGCACGAGCAGGACGCTGCTGGAAAGCGACGTCTCGATTGGCAAAGGGCTCTGGCCTTCGGTCAGCCTGGTTGCCGTTGCCCGCCGGGGCTAGGCGATCGCGGCTATCCGTCGTCAGCGTTGCGATGACCTCAATAAGTGTACACGCGCTCGAAGAATCGGATGGGCAGTCGCGCGGTTTGCTCGACGAAGCGCGGCGCCTCACTCCACGCTGCAAGGCGCCCGCCCGCGACCGAGCGAACGTGGTGCACGCCGGCAGTCAACGTGATGCGCGCGTCGAGCACGAGCCACGGGCCACCGTCGATGCTCACGCGAGCGTCCTTGGGCCCACTCACCCGATAGAGCCCACCCTGCGCGTAGTGCGTCTCGGACTCCCCTTCCGGCAGCAGCGGCGCGTACGTCCAGAGAGTACCGCCCACCGGAATGAACGACTGGCTTAGCTGCTCGCGGACCACGGGGGGCAGCGCCTCCACCCGGTAGTTGTCGATGACGAGCCTCGGGGGCGCCCCACGAAGCTCGCGCAGGGCTGCTTCTGGATCTTTCCGGACTGCTTCGATGTGAGGTCGGTCGAGCCAGGAGAGCTGCGTCATGTGCGACTGTCGCCAGAGCAACTCGGTGCCCGCGAGGTAGGTGTCGCCGGGCAGCAGGAAGGCCTCGGCGGCCTCCACGACCCGTCGCTGCGCGGTCGACGAGCGTTCGAGCACCAGGGGCAACCGTTGCGTCAGCGAGACGATCGCGGCCACCACGACGAGGCCGCTCACTCCGAGATGCCACGCTGGCCCGCGGTCGAGCTGACGATCCAGCGCTGCGACGACGAGCACCCAAACGGTTGGGATGAGCATCACGAAAAAGTATGGCCAGGGCTGCTTGTGCCAAACGCAAAGGGCGACATGCACGAGCGAGTAGGCCCAGAGACGCTCGCTTGGCGTATCTCGAGGCGTGGGCCGCCAGGGCAGAAGCAGAAGCCCGCCGGCGGCACCCAGTGCGTAGAATATCGGGTTGCGCTCGAGCGTCTGAGTCCAGAACTCCGATAGGTCGTAGAGGTCCTTGAAGGCGATGAGCTGCGGCCCTTCGAACATGCTTTGCCAAAGCACCCGTGGGCTGCCGACGACGCACCAGAAGCCCACGTAGGCGAAGAGCACGCCGAGAGCGGCGAGCCCCGTGCGCACGGCCTCGACGAACAGCGCCCAGCGGCGCCAGCGCAAGAGGAGCAGCGCCGCGGCCCCGCCGAGCGAGATGGCGAAATAGGCGCCCTTCTGCGTCATCAACACCGCCGCTCCAGCGGCGATACCGGCGACCACGGCGCGTCGCTCGAGGAACGCGAGCAGCGACACCAGCCCGAACAGGGCCGAGAGCATGTCGACGCGCAGCTCGCTCGAGCGCTCGAGGAACGTGCTCTGCGTGCAAAGCAGCAGGAGTCCGCCCAGGACGGCGGGTGCGGCGAAGTGCCGGCGCAGACGGAACGACGCACCGGACATGACGATCGCGGTGAAGAACGCGATCTCCACCTTCGCCGCCAGCATCGCTATCCAGCTCGACGCGAACACCACGAGCCCGGGCAGCAGCAGGTAGTAGCCGAGCACCGTCTTGTACGGGACGTAGTCGCGATAGGGCACGCCGCGAGCTACGCGAATGATGTGCGCGGCGTTGGCAAACTCGTCCATCACCAGTGGCAAACCGGCGATGTAGCGCAGCTGGAGCAGCAGATAGCCACCCGCAAAAACCAGCACCAGGAGCCGGAAGTGCCGCTCGAGCAGAGCCACGACACGTCCCGCCGCGGGGCGTGCGCCACCGACCGCCGAGGCCGTTGCCGGCCGCAGCCACTTGCGCGAGACCACGCCAGCCATCAGCACTGCAGCGGGTAGAATTGCACCATCAACCCATCGAGCTCGGACGGAGTTACGCCGAGCTCGACAATGTCCAACTGCGGGTGCTGCCGGCTATCCGAGCGCTTTCCCCTCACGGAGAGACGTCTTCCCGCAGCGAGCGCGACCGGGGGCCATCCGTCAGACGCGGCAACTCGACGCAAGTTCTTCGGAGTAAACACTCGTAGCTGGGGCTACGGCGGCTCTTGACGGCAACGATAGCCGCCGCAATCAGCCGTTCGGGACCGTCGGCCAAAAGGGGTTAGACCCCCGTGTGGCAACCCGCAGGGCGCTCTTGGAGGGGTTGGACCCCCGTGTGGGCAGAGCCTCAGCTTCGATCGAGGGGTCCAAACCCTTTGAGGCGACCCCGCACCTGCCTTTGGAGGGGTCCAACCCCTCCGCGAGGACCACTCGCCTCATGATCGAAGGGTCCAACTCGTTGGAGCGAGCTCGGGTGCCACACCGTCGATCCGAGAAGGAGCTCCGAAAGCGCCCTCCGCCGCTGATTGGCGTGCGTCTGCATGCCGTTCGAACCGAAGGCGAGCATGGTGGCCCCTGTAGACACCACCCAAGCGAATGCTGACCGAGACCCGCGTCGCACGTTGCACCGCGCGCCGCTACGCCCCGATATCCAGGGGCTCCGGTGCGTCGCCGTGTCGCTGGTGCTGTGCTTTCATCTGTGGCCTTCGAGCGTCCGAGGTGGCTACGTCGGCGTCGACGTATTCTTTGTGCTGTCGGGGTATCTGATCACCGGGCACCTCGCGCGAGAACTCGACCGCACGGGACGGCTCGACGTCGTCGCCTTCTGGGAACGTCGAGTTCGACGGCTGCTTCCCGCGTCGTTATTCGTCCTGGCATCTTGTGGCCTGCTCACGTTCATGCTGGCCCCCGAGATCCTGTGGCGGCAGTACTTCAGCGAGTTGCTCGCATCGGCGCTCTACGTTCAAAACTGGACCCTGGCGAGCGATTCAGTCGACTACTTCGCGGCGAACAATGCGCCCTCCCCCGTCCAGCACTTCTGGTCACTGTCGGTCGAAGAGCAGTTCTACGCGACCTGGCCGCTCCTGATCCTGAGTACGCGAGTCTCGACTCGACGCGTTCCTGGGCGCTTCCGAGGTTGGCTCCTCGCGTGCACGGGCCTGCTCTTCCTGTTCAGCATCACCCATGCCGCTGCGACGACCGCAGACGCCATCCCCACCTACTTTTCGACGCCAGCGCGAGCCTGGGAGTTCGCAGCGGGCGCAGGACTCTCGCTCGCGGCGCCAAAGAGCCAGAGGTCGTTGGCTGGCGGGCTTTGCGCGTGGCTCGGCTTGCTCGCCATCGCGGTTGCCGCGTTCCAGGCTCGCGTCGAGCCACGTGTTGCCACGAGCGTTGCACCGGAGATCCTGCTGGCCGTCGCAGGAACACTCGCGGTCCTTTGGGGTGGAGACGCCCGCGCGCGGTTTGCTGTCGGACGCGTGCTCGGGTGGCGCCCAGTGCAATTCATGGGCGACATCTCGTACTCGGTCTACCTCTGGCATTGGCCACTCATCATGCTCCTGCCATTTGCGCTAGACCGCGATCTCGACGACATGGCCCGGCTGGGCGTGATCGTTGCATCGGTCATTCTGGCAGCGGTGACGACTGCGTGGCTCGAGCGTCCCGTTCGGTTCGCTTCTTCGCCACAGGGCGCCCGCATGTGGGCGGGCGCCGCCGCGGGCACCCTGCTCGTCGTCGGGATATCGACGTGGGGAAAGCACCTCGTGACCGAGCGCGAGCTCACGTCGGCTGCCCTCGCAGAGAGCGTTCTGACCGAAGGTCCGCCGTGCTTTGGCGCCGCGGCGGGCCCCGGGCGTGGCCCCTGCGAGAATCCCAGACTCGCAGGCCTGCTAGTGCCAGACCCGGACGTCGCTGCCCGTGACGAGGGAAATCGCGACGAGTGCTGGGCGACCTCGGGTGAAGTCGATGTCGACATGTGCCAGCTCGGCCCTCGCGTGGGGTACCAAAAACGTCTTGCCGCGCTCGGTGACTCACACAACAACGCGCTCCTGCCGGCGTACGAGGTGATCGCCCAACGGATGCAATGGCGCATCGATGTTGCGGGCAAAATCGGGTGCTACTGGACCTCCGCCGTTCAGCAGCAGAAGACCGAAGCTCTGGTCAGAGAGTGCGAGGAGTGGAAGGCCAAGCTCAACGAGCGGCTGGCTCGGGATGAGCCGTATGATGCCATCATCGTCACCCATGGCGTGAGCCGCATGCAACCCGAGCCCACCGGGGAAGACCGGAGCGTGGCGATAGTGCGTGGGTTGCTCGAAGCGTGGCGCTCCCAAGCGCGGCGGGGCACGCGAATCATCGCCATCCGAGACAACCCGATCGCCGAGAGGAGCACTACAGCCTGCGTCGCGAAGCATCGTCTTCGAGCCAACGAGCACTGCGCGCTCGATCGGGCCGTCGCTTTCGCCCACTTCGACGGCAACGTGCGTGCGTCTCAGCTACTGCAGGGGGCAACCCTGATCGACCTGAGCAACTATTACTGTACGCCTCAGAGCTGCCTGACGATCGTCGGCCACGTCCCGGTCTATCGCGACGCGGATCACATCACGGCGACGTTCGCTCGTACCCTGGCGCCTTTCCTGATGCTGGGCATGCGCAGAGCGTTCGACCGCTGATCCATTCCGCGGCGACCCGTCAGCGCCGCAAGATGGAGAGTTGCTCCTCGAATGCGCGAGCGATCTCGTCGACCTCGCTTTCCGAGAGTTCGGCCGGCGGCAGCAGCTTGCCCCTGTCGTCCTCGAAGCCAAGCAGCGACAGCGCGGGCCGAGTCAGATCGAGATCCAGACGCAAGCGGTGGCCGCCAACGCGCAGCTGCGTCTCGACCACCTGCTTGTTGAGCCGCGAGTGCGCCTCGAGCAGTGAAGCGTGTGCCTCTCCGGCGAACCAGTCGACACCGTGCACGTGGTCGAGTTGGGGGCGTGACCCGGTCAGGGCGTGTAGCGTGCTCGGCAGGACATCCACGTGAGATGTTGGCCAATCGATATGGCTCGGGGCCACCCCGGGGCCCACCATCGCGAACGGCGTGCGCGTCAGGATCTCCGCGAACGAATAACCGTGGGTGTAGCGGCCGTCGTCGTTGATCGATTCGCCGTGGTCGCCGGTGAAAATGATGAGGTTGCGCGCTGGATCGAGGCGCCCAATGGCGTCACTGACGAGGTCATCGAGGAAACGCATGCAGTTGCGATAGCGGTTCCTGTGGGGCACCTCCGCCTCGGGTCCGAGCGCACTCACCATCGTCGTGAGCCAAGCAGTATTGGCGACGGGCCGATCGATCTCGTACTGAGGTGGATACCGGTATTCGAAATGTGACGACATGAGCAGCACGATCGCGAACACCGGTTTGTCGCTGGTCTGCATGCGCTGAACCATGTTGTCGAGCGCGCGCCGGTCCCAATCGGGCCAGTCATCCCTGTCGTCGTGGATGAAATGGTCCATGGTCCGTCCGCTCAAGAACTCTTCGCGACGCATCCACTCGACGGGATGTCCCGTGTAGTAGTCGCATTCGTAGCCCGCGCTGCGCAGCGTCGTGCAGAACTGCGGGGGCACCTGGGCGTCGAGGGTCTGATGGTAGACCGCGGGGCTGCGCCCGTACATCAGCGCGAACGCTCCCGACTGCGAATAGATGGTACCGGCGTCGTGCCGAGTGGCGACGAGGCCGCCTTCCGACCAGCGGCTCATCCGCGGCATGAGCTCGGGCCCGAAGGCGTCGTGCCGAAAGCTCTCGGTGACGATGAGCACGACGTTGGGCGGGCGCGCGGGTGCCGTGAGCGTGTGTGTGTCACCGGGCCGTCCGGAGGTCAACGCTGGAAAGGCCGCTTTGTATGAGCTTTGCAGCCGCGCGTAGAGGCCCGCCAGGCGCGGGTCGATGCGGCCCGCGCCGTCTTCACCGTGGATCGGACGTATGTCGATGGGCATGCTCGCGTAGAGGCGCTCGACGACGGCATGGTTGCCCCATGCGCTGAGCAAGAGCACCGGAGCGGCGATCGCCATTGTCATCGCGGTCGCTCCGGCAACGGCGAGCACGGCTCGCAACAGCCGTGTCAGATAGCGCGACATGACATCGACCAAGGCCTGAGAGAGCCGCGTGAGCAGAGCCGTGGCGACGGTGGCAATGGCGGCCCAACGCAGGACGACGACGACCCAGCCCCACAAGCCACCGCCAGCGACATGACCGTGAGGCTCGAACGCGAGCTGCGCGATCTCGGCGAGATGGCGTCCAATCGACCGTAACAGGTCGAGATCGAGCAGCGCGAGCAGCAGCGTCAGGCTGGCGATCGCGATGAAGCTGCGCCGGCTCGCGACAGGCCGTTTGGCGAGCATCCACGCTGCCGCCACGAGCCAGCTCGGCGCAAGCAGCGCCAAGGACGACGAAACCAGAATGGCGGGGAACAACCACGGATCGGGCCCCGGCGTGCCGTTTGCCGAGAGCGCGAGGAGATCGGAGAGGGCACGGCGCTGAAATGCAAAGAGCACCAGTCCGAGCGCAACGCTCGCCACGCCCGCGGCCGATAGGGTCCACGGGGCTGCTCCCGCGAGCACTCGCCCCGCGCTGGCGGCGCGCGCCACCTTGCGTGCGAAGGGAATCGCGAGCGGAGCGTCAGCCATATCTGCATCTACGGTCGTTCGCGGCACATCGCGAGATGCCCTTACGCACGTTGCATGGCCACAAAAGGCGAGCAGGCCGCCGTCGCGAAGGACGGCAGCCTGCAGGATTTCATCCCAAGGAGAGATTACTCTTCGGGGTTGGCTTCCGCGATCGACGGGGAAACCATGAGCGTGAGCTCATCACTCTGGCTAATGACCTTGCCGGTGAGGGTAAACGAGGACGTGACACCGTTACCGTTCAAGTCGCCGCGCGCGATCGCGGAGAAATCGTCGTTGACGGCACCGGGGGTGCCAGCCGCAGCGCTGGAGGTGTACTCATATTGGAAGTACTGCGGGCCATCCATGCTGAATCGCAGACACGTCCAACCGCCCGTTTTCCAGTCTGCCGTTGACGACTGATACTTCTGATTGGCGATCTTCGCCGCGTCGTCCGGAACCGCAGGAGCCGAGACGCACAATTGCTTGGAGTTGATTCGGCTGTCGCCCGGATCCATCACCCCAGCCGACATGGTCTCACGATCCCACGCCGACGAAGCGTCCTTCGCGATGCGGCCGATGGCCGTGCGGGCCTCCGCCGTCTTCGCGTTCGCCAGGTACTTGCGCACGCCGTAGATGGCGAGGGCCGCGAGCACGCCGATGATCGCGACGACGATCATGAGCTCCACGAGCGTAAAGCCGCGCTTGTTCCGAATCTTGCTGAGTTTGTCTTGAATCCGCATGGGTTCCTCTTCCTGTTCTGTCTTGTTGATGTTGGCGGCGAGGCGCGCATGCAGCCGGCCGCAGTTCGTGTTGGGGGGTGTCAGAACGTCTCGTCGACGTAGATCTCGGTCGTGTCGCTGTGGCTGAGCGCGTAGGTGTAGACGCCGTCGCCGTTGAGGTCGGCCTTGGCCATGGCGATGTAAAAGGGCCCTCCCGGCTCGGGGAAGTCCCACGTCTTCACGGTGGGGATGCTGGGCATGTCGCCCCCGGCGGGGCCAGCGACGACGGCGTATGAGTAGGCCACTGCACCGTCGGGCATGACACCGAGTTGGTTCATGATCGGGGTCATGGCCGTCGTCCCCGACTGCCAGCCGCGCTTGCCGTTGCCGGGCGAGTTTGTGGGGTGCCAGTTGTCGAAATTCGCGAGCCCGAGGTATCGAAACGTCTCGTCCTTGTAAGACTCTTCGGCGGCGCGGATCTGCACCAGCATCGACGAGGCCTCGGCCTTCTTCGCTTCCATCACGTACTTGCGCACGCCGTAGGTCGCGAGGGTGGCGAGGACGCCGACGATGATCACGACCGTCATCAGCTCGACCAGCGTAAAGGCGCGTTCAGATGAACGATGCCGAGCAGCGGCGCTCGAAGCGCCCACTCGATGTTGCATCGAGCTGTCGGTTGCCTTGATCAGCATCGAGAACCCCTTAAGCAGGGCGCGTGCCACCGGCTGTTTTTCGGCGTTTTCTGGCAGAAAGGCGGCCAAGGCTCGAACTCGAGGTGCACGCGCAGGCTGAAGCGTTCTGAAACGCGAGGGACGTTTTTTGGCATGAAGCGAGACCTTGGTGACAAATTACGGCAACGCCCTCGCCGGCTTCAGCTCGCTGTGAAACAAGGAGCGCGTCTGACGAATCAGCGGTGATACACGGCGCGTGTGCCCGATGGTGCGCAAGCGGTGGCCCTTCACACCGCGCCCATCGCACCCGCTGATGGCCGTGACAGGTGGCGAACGGCGCCCTCTCCGGAAGCGCTCCACGCACGCCCTGGGTGGGTCGTACTCGTCTGCGCCTCGTCGGCCCGTCAACGCGCGGCAGCGGCACGCGGCGACGCCGCGGTTCACGCCACGCGGCGGAGCGGCTGACGGCTCACTCGCCGTGGTTCACGCTGAACACTTCGCCGTCGAGGCTCGACGCGCGATAGTACGACACGATGCCGTCGCCATCGGGGTCGCCGATGGCCTGGATGACGTACCAGTTGTCCTTGGGTGGCGTGGGCCAAGTCGCCGCCGGCCCCGGTGACGCCGCGGCCGTCATGTTCACGTCGGCGGTGCCCGCGTTGACGAGGTAGCCGAAGCGCACGGGTCCGGGGGCCGTCGGCCGCAGCTGGAGCCACCGGAGATTGTCCGCATGCTCCTCGTCTTCGGGCGCGTAGTAGAACGCCTGCCGCGAGCCGGCCGCGGTGCCCCGCGGGTCGCGCGGGAACCACGCCTCATCCGTGCTCACGTCCAGGTACATCATGTGCTCGGAGCGATAGCGCTCTTCTGCAGCGCGGATGCTCTGCACCATGTTGAGCGCCTCGGCGCCCCAAGCCGCGCTCACGTGCTGGCGCAGCGACCCAAACGCCAGAGCGGCGAGGATGCCCGCGATGACCACCACGGTCATCAACTCTACGAGCGTGAAGCCCCGCTCGCCCCCTAGGGTGGGACAAGTCGCACTTCCATCCACTCGCTTCCGCTCGGCGCGCACGCTCTCAGTATTCAATCGAACCCCGAGCGGCGCAATCGCACGCGAGGAGCACTGCCCGACGCACTTTGGCGAAGCCGATTCAAACAGCAAACGCCGGGCTTCCCATCGTTCAGGCCCATCGCCGATGGGAAGAAGCCATCGTCATCGAAGAGCGTGCTCAGCGTCGAAGAGTCCGTGGGGCACGAGCTGCCGCGGCCCCGCCGGATCGCCTGAAAAGCGTAGTGCCCACGGGCCACGATGCCCGAGCGCGTTTCCCGGCGACGCCAGGGTCGTGCTATGCTCGGGAGTGGGATGTTGCTCGACCTTTCCTCCTTCAGCAGAGCTCTGGCGAGCCTCGACCGCGCCGCACTCCGAGCCCAAGGCGCGCCGGACGACGAGGAACTGCGCGACGCGGTGATTCAACGCTTCGAATACACCTATGAGCTGGCCTGGAAGATGCTGAAGCGCCACCTCGAACAGGTCGTGCCCGATTCTGCGCGTATCGACAGCCTGTCGTTCCGCGAGCTGATCCGCGAGGGGGCCGAGCGCGGCATCGTCGCCGATCCGGAGCGTTGGCTCGAGTACCGGCACCAGATCAGTCTCGCGTTGCACGCGTATGACAGCGCCACTGCACGGCTGGTGTTTCAGACCGCGCTCGTTTTTCGCGACGCGGCGCGCGCGCTGCTCGTGGCGCTCGCACGGAGGAGCGAAGGATGACGCGGCCTCACCGTCTGTCGAGCACGTCGGCGCTCCTCGGCTGACTCTCAGCGCTACAGCTCCACCCCCGACTCAGGCCCATCCCCCACATCGAGATTGTGCTTCTCCAGCCGATACCGCAGCGATCGAAACGTAATTCCCAATAGCTGCGCCGCCGCCTTGCGCACCCCACCCGTGCGCTCGAGCGCCTCCAGCATGAGTCGCCGTTCGATCTCGCCCATCACCTCGTCGAGGTTGCAGCCCTCTTCGGGCAAGCTCACCAGGCGTGGGCCCGCTTCAGAGGACATGCCGCTCACTTCTTTGGGCATGTCGCCGAGGCCGATCGCTCTCGAACCCGCGAGGGCGACGGCGCGTTCGACGAGGTTTTCGAGCTCGCGGACGTTGCCGGGGAAGTTGTAGCGCTCGAGGGCGCGGAGGGCGTCGGGGGTGAGGCCGCGGACGTCTTTGCCCATTTCGCGGGCGAAGCGCTGGACGAAGCGTTCGGTGAGGAGGGCGATGTCTTCGGTGCGGGCGCGCAGCGGCGGGAGCTCGATGCGGATGACGTTGAGGCGGTAGTAGAGGTCCTGGCGGAAGCGTCCGTTCTGGACTTCGACTTCGACGTCGCGATTGGTGGCGGCAAGGACGCGCACGTCGATGGGCACCTCTTGGCTGGAGCCGACGGGGCGGACCTTGCGCTCCTGGAGGACGCGCAGGAGCTTGACCTGAAGAGGCAAACTGAGCTCGCCGACTTCGTCGAGCATGACGGTGCCGCCGTCGGCTTCGCGGAAGATGCCGGCGTGGCGCCCGGTGGCGCCGGTGAAGGCGCCTTTTTCGTGCCCGAAGAGCTCGCTCTCCATGAGGTTCTCGGGCAAGGCGCCGCAGTTGACGACGAGGCAAGGGCGATGGGCGCGATCGGAGCGCTGATGGATGGCGCGCGCGACGCACTCTTTGCCGGTGCCGCTCTCGCCGGTGATGAGCACGGTGGTGCGCATGGGGGCGACGCGGTTGATCATCTCTTGCACGGCGTGCATCGCGCGGCTCTTGCCGAGGAGCTCGCTGGCGGGGCCGCCCTTCTGCACCTGGGCCTTGAGGCGCGAGTTTTCTTCGACGAGGGCGTGTTTCTCGAGCGCTCGGCGCACGAGGCCGGCGAGCGCCGCGGGCTCGAAGGGCTTGGTGACGAAGTTGAAGGCGCCGGCGCTCATCGCCGAGATGGCGTTCTCGACGGTGTTGTGCGCGGTGAACAGGATGACTTCGGTGTTGTGGGCGCGCTGCTTGGCCGCCGCGAGCACGTCGAGGCCGGAGCCGTCGGGCATCGCGAGGTCGGTCAGGATGACGGGGAACGGCTGCGGCGATTGCGCGATCGCCTCGAGCGCGACCTTGTAGCCGGGCGCGCTGACGACGCGGTATCCCTCGCGGTTGAGGAGGATCTCGAGCATTTCGCGCAGCGCGGGCTCGTCGTCGACGACGAGCAGCGGGATCACGGGTGGGACGATGGATGCCATCAACCTCGAGGGCTCGCGGGCGTCGTCCGATACGGGGCCGATTCCGCGGCCGCCCGCTCCGTCGCGGGGCAAACGCCCTGTCGGGCAGCGTCGTACACCATGGATCGAGCCACTGCCCTCGCGACTACGGCACGCTCCGGCTCGCGGGTTACCGGCGCCGCTCACCCCCCGCGGCAACGCGGCGATCTTGTTGCTGCGGCGCTTCGGAACTAAGATGCGGGAGAGGCTTATCTTTTGGCAGTCGACGCACGCACTGGCTCCTGGGCGCGCGGGCGCCGCAACCCGCGCTTCCGTTTCGTGCCGCTTCTGATCGGTACGCTGTGGGCGCTGCTCGGGTGCGGTGGGTCGCCGGAATCGTTGGATTCTGCCGATGCGGGCTCGGGCGTGCCCGACGGGGTTTTCCCCGACACGCGGGCAACGTCGGTGGAGTTCGTGCCAGGAGGCGAGCTGGCGCTGGTCGCCGGGCAGACGGCGGAGCTGACGGTGCAGGTCTTACCAGCCGGGGTGCACACGGTGCGCTTTGCACTGCTGGGCGACACGGACGACGCCTTTCTGAGCGCGAGCGTGAAGGAGACGGACGCCGACGGCCGGGTGGAGGCGTCGCTGACGGCGCTCGGAGCGGCCACGACGTTCACCGTGCGTGCCGCAGCGGGTCGAGCGAGCGGCACGCTGGAGGTGATCACGCAGGAGGCGAGCCGCGCGACGCTGCTCGTCAATCCGAAGTATCCGGGAACGCGGCCCGTCTCGGAGTGGTCGGCGAGCGTGCACTACGGCACGACGTGCGCCAACCTCACCGGCGTTCCTTTCCCCGACGGCGAGCAGCTGACGACCGGCAGGCGGCCGGTGACCGTCGAGGACGTCACGGCGGGGGTGCCGGTGGCGGTGGTGGTGCGCGCGCGACAGTTCGCGGGGGGCTGTCAGGGGCTGTCGCCGCTGCGGGCCAACGCCGTGCAGCGAGTCGACGTCGACGTGTCGGATCTTCCGATGCAGACGGCCAATCTGTCGCTCGAGGTCGGGTTCGGGGTGGAGGCGACGGAGATGCCGAATCCGGCGCTCGACGAGCTGGCGTTTCGCGCCGTGAGCCCGCTCGCGGGCAGCGCGAGCGACGATCTCGCGGCGCTGCTCGATGCGATGTCGGCGCTGTCGGACGATACCGCCGCGTTCGAAGCGGCGCGTGCTGCACAGACGTGGCGCACGGCGCTCGTCAACGGCCTCGCGCCGAACCTGCCGGGCACGGGCCTGCGTACGCTGGTGCAAAACTGGATGCGCAGCGGCATCGAGCTGCTGGAGGTGCCGGGAGCGCTGCGCGGCACGCTGACGGCGCTCGCACCGGGCGTCGCGGCGTCGTTGCGGCTCGAGTCCGTCATCGGCCTGGCTCCGGAAGAGGCGGGCTTCGCCGCCGAAAACACGGCCTCCGCGGCCGCGGAGACAGACGATTTCCTGCAGCTCG
>Ga0335075_10007744_pt1 | contig 16496 bp, 14 predicted proteins | sample Lox_Sample_24_FD_206723 | JGI IMG/M metagenome (GOLD analysis project Ga0335075, IMG submission 206723) | Soil microbial communities from Loxahatchee National Wildlife Refuge, Florida, United States - Lox_Sample_2.4 | ecosystem: Environmental > Terrestrial > Soil > Wetlands | place: USA... | reverse complement strand
CAGAAAGGACACCGCCATGCTCCGCCTCTTCGGAATCCGTCCCAACCGCCTGCTCATCGCCCTCGCCGGGATCGGCGTGGTCGCGATCGGGCTGGTCGTCCATCGCCCAGACCTGATGGCGCTCGGCGGGCTGCTGGCCGTGTGGTCGGCCGTCATGCTGGTCGCCAGCCGACGGCGGTGAGCTCGATGACCGCGGTCACCACCGTCCGGCCGGAAACCGTGCCACAGGAAACAGGGCCCATGCCGTCTCACGACCCTGGGCCCGACCCGCGGCGGCCAGGCTGGCCGCCGCGGGTGTCCCCGCGGATGCTGCTGTCGCTGCTCCCGAGCGTGCTCGCCAACGTGGTCGCCCCGGCCGTCGCCTATGGCCAGATCCGGCCGCACGTGGCGAGCAGCGCGACCGCCCTGCTCGCCACGATGGCGATCCCGGCCGTGTACACCCTGGCCGTTTTCGCCTGGCGGCGCCGGGTCGACCCGCTCGGGCTGCTCTCGGTGGCCGGGTTCGGGATCGCGCTGGGCGCGTCCTACCTCACCGGCGGCAGCGCCCTGGCGGTCGAGTTGCAGGACCCGGTCGAGACCGGGGCAATCGGCCTCGTCTGCCTCGCGTCGATCGTCGTGCGCAGGCCGCTGTGGCTGATGGTGCTGCGCCTGCTGGCCCGGCACAACGCCCAGGCCGCGCGCATGCTGGCCGACCCCGCCACCCGGCGCACCGCGACGGTGGAGACCGCGATCATCGGGGCGATCTTCCTGGCCCACGCGATCCCCGTCACGATCCTCGCGCTGACAGTCTCGCCGGGCACGTTCGTGGCGCTGTCCCGGCCGCTCGGGCTGCCTCTCATCGCCGTCGGGGTGGCCGGCCTCATCTGGTACCGCCGCCGCAGCCACGCCAGGAGGCGTGATGACCAGCAGTCTTGACGAGCGGGCACCGGGCAGGCCGGCCGAGGGCACGATCAAGGTCCCAGGGGCGCGCTTGTTCTGCAAGGTGCGCGGCGCCGGTCCTTGCCTGATGCTGCTGGGCGGCGGCGCGTCCGACGCCGACGGGCTCGACCGCATCGCCTCCTGCCTCGCCGCCGATTACACCGTCATCACCCATGACCGCCGGGGACTGTCCCGCAGCCTGCTCGATGATCCGCGCAAACAGCCCGCCATCACGATCGCGACGCACAGCGAAGACGTCCACCGCGTCCTGCGCGCGCTCGGTGCCGCTCCGGCCATGGTCTTCGGCAGCAGCATCGGCGCCATGATCGGGCTCGACCTGCTGATCCGCCATCCGGAAGACGTCCGCGTGCTGGTGGCCCACGAGCCGCCCGTGGGCGGGCTGCTGACCGACGACGAGGAACCGCCCGTCAGTCTCGCGGACACCTACGCGGAAACCGGTGACGCCGACGCCACGATGCGGCAGTTCGCCGCCAGCCTCGCGCCGGACAGCCTGCGGCGCCTGGCTCAGAACAGCCGGCTCGGCGGGGCGAAAACCAGGAACAACGAATTCTTCCTCAGGAACGACGGGCCGGCCGTGCACCGGTACGAGCTGGATCTCGGCGCGCTGCACGCGCTGACGTCCCGGCTTGTCGTCGGCGGGGGCCGCGACGGGCGCGAATTCTTTCCCTACATCTGCGCGGCCAGGCTGGCCGGCCGGCTGGGGCTCGCGCTCAGGGAGTTCCCCGGCAATCACGGCGGCTACGGACTCTATCCGGCGGAATTCGCGCGGTCGCTGACTCAGGTGCTCTGGGCCGCAAATCTTAAGGAGTGATGCCGACCTGGTGAGAAGCCCCTCGCCGGGCCGGCATCGCTGGTTAGGGTCGGTGTCGTGGCTGCATCGACGACCACCACTCCAACGACGATCAGGTCAGACGCGGCCGCGCAGCGTGCCGCCGCCGGCCGCGGAGCGTTGTGGGTAGCGGCGCTTTATTACACGGTCGCGGCGGTGTTCGTGACGATGTGGCTGTGGCGGGACCCGGCGTCCCGCATCGTCGCGGCCAACCCGTACGACAGTGACCAGTTCACCTGGTTCCTCCGGTACGACGCGACGGCGGTCGCCCATCTGCACCTGCCCGCGCTGACCACGGCCGCCATGAACGCCCCGCAGGGCATCAACCTGATGTGGAACACCCCGATGCTGCTGCCCGGGGTGCTGCTCGCGCCGCTGACGCTGCTGGCCGGGCCGCAGGCCAGCCTGACCGTGCTGATGACGGCCGGGTTCGCCGGGTCCGCGCTGGCCATGTTCGCGGTGCTCCGCCGGTGGGACGCCAGCGTGCCCGCGGCCGCGGTCGGCGGCCTGGTCTACGGGTTCTCGCCGGCCCTGATCCAGTCCGCGCAGGGGCACTACGACCTGCAGTTCGCCGTGCTTCCGCCGCTGATCGTGAGCGCGATCCTGCGGCTGGCCACCGGGCGCGGCGGGACCGGACGGCGTGCCGCGGCCCGCTGCGGCGCCTGGCTTGGCGTGCTCATGGCGGCCCAGGTGTTCATTACCGAGGAGCTGCTGTTCGACTCGATCCTCGCGGCGCTGATCCTGCTGGCGGTGCTGGCCGCCGCCCGGCCGCGCGCGGTACGAGCGGCGCTGACCGCCCGGGCCCGCGATCTCCTCGCGGGCGCCTGCGCCGCCGTCGCCGTGCTGGCGGTGGTGGCCGGCTACCCGCTGTGGGAGCAGTTCTTCGGCCCGATCCGGCAGCACGGCAGCCCGTTCACCCCGGACTACTACAAGAACGACCTGGCCGGATTCATCCAGCCGTCGTCGTCGATGCTCCTGCACACGCACGCCAGCGCGGCGTTCGCCGCGACCTTCCAGGGGCAGGGACCCGAATACCTGGCCTACCTCGGCTGGCCGATGCTGATCGTGCTCGCGGCGGTGGCCGTCCGGTGGTGGCGGGTGCTGGCGGTCCGCGCCACGGCGGTCACGTTCGCGGTGCTCGAGCTGTTCTCGCTCGGCGGCACGCTGCTCGCCGGCGGGCACGAGCACACATGGCTCAAGCTGCCCTGGTACTGGGTGCAGACGCTGCCGGTGACGGGATCGGTGATCCCGGACCGGTTCTCGATCCTCGCCGACGGTGCGGCGGCGGCGCTGTTCGCGTTCGGCCTTGACCTCGCTCGCGCGCGGTGGTGGACATCACGAGGGCCGGCATCACAGGGGTCGGCATCACAGAGGCCGGCTTCGCGGTGGCCCGTCGCCCGCTGGGCGGTCGCGGCGGCGGCGCTGATCGCGATCGCGCCGATCGTGCCGCGCCCGCTGCCCGCCGGGACGGACGCTGGCGTGCCGGCCGGGTGGACCGCGGCGTTCGCGGGGCTCCGGCTGCCGGCCGGGGCGCACGTGCTCGTGGTGCCGGTCCCTGAGCTGACGTTCACCGAGCCGCTGCGCTGGCAGGCGGACAGCGGCGTGCCGTCCTCGATGTTCGGCGGGTATTTCATGGGACCGGCCCGGGACGGCCAGGCGGCGACCGACGGGGCGGGGCTGCCGGCCGCGGGCGAGTACCTGAACCGGCTGTGGGAGCTGGCAGCGGGCAACCGGGCCGACGTGGCCGCCGCCCGGCGGGCCCGGCCGCCGGACGTGACCATCGGTCAGATGCGGGCGCAGCTCGCGGCATGGCACCCGGCCGCCGTCGTCGCGGTCACCGCCGAGGACTCCGCACTCGGCCGCTACCTGACCGGGCTGCTGGGCCGCCCGATGGTCAGCGCGGGAGGCGTCATCGCCTGGCGTCTTGGCACCCAGTCGGCGCCGTAATCAGCGGGCGCCGTATCAGCGGTCAGAAGTGGAGGGTCTCCCCGAGGACGTAGACGCCGAGGAGCATCATCGTCACCGGGAGGATCCAGTCACCGTAATCCTCGATGACGTCAGCGACCCGCTTGTAGCGGGAGATGTGGTGGCCGATCAGGCACCAGATCGCGATCAACACCGCGAAGGACGCGATGCTGACCAGGATCTCGCCCGTGTGGATCGTGGCGTAGAACGGCGTGTACGCGGCGAAGTCGTCGCCGCCGTCGATGATCGTGATCGCGGCGACGCCGTACATTCCGGCGGTCGCGGAGGGAGCCTTCGGCTCCTCGCCGCGGCGCCGCGAGCGGATCACGTTCACGAGGCCGACGGCGCCGACTCCGAACGGGAGGACGGCGAGCACCCACAGGAAGCGCTCCGGCGCCAGCGCGAGGCTCCGGCCCAGCGCCAGCGACGCGCCGATGAGGACGCCGAAGCCCACGTACTGCCCGGCCCATATCTGCCAGAGCTTCGGCGGCCGGCCCGCCCGCGCGGACGCGCTCAGCAGGGAGATGATGATCATGTCATCGACGTTGGTCCCCGCGAACAGGGCAACTACGGTAGCGACCTGGATCAGCAAGCTCACCGGGCCACCGTAACCAACCTGTCCGGGAACTTTGGGCCGTGTTCTAACCTCGTTAGACTTCGCAGAGTCACGCTGTGCGAGCTCAGCGCTCTTCAGGGTCGGGCGCCAGGGTAATCGGATAGTCCCATCCCGTGGCGGAGTCCTGCACTCCTTCGGCTTTGTAAACCGCTTGTGAGAAGCTTCGCAGGGCACGTCGGCATTCCGCCAGCAAGGCAGCTGACTTATCTCTGCGCTCATTAGGGAAAAAGTCCCGCGCCTGGATCTTCGCCAGCCAGCGCGCCAGTTTTTTCAGGTCCTGCTCACTCTCCTCCATTTCGGCGAACGTGTACTTCTCGGCAGTGGACTCCCGGTTGATTTCATTGAGAAGGGCGCCGCAGCGCTCCGCGAACTCGTCATATTCTCGCGATCGGTCGGACTGGAAAAGCCGCACGATCGATTCATCCGATTCGGGGGATGAGCCCGTGACTCGCAGCACGAACGCGGTCCCGCCCCGCCTGACGACACCCTCGCACGATTGTTCGAAGAAATCATCGTGCGCAGGAGTACGGGGTAGCATCCAGGAGCCGTTCACCACCGCGGTCGCGCCGGCGGCTCGCATGCGCCGCCACAGCGCCACGCGCGCGCTGGACGGCTTGCTCGGAAGCTGAGCCAAGAGCACCAGCCAGCTCGACGGGTACGTCTGCGCGTCCATGGATACGCAACACCTGTTTCATGCGAAGGGCGCTTCTATAGTGAAACACATATTACAACATGCAGCTCATCGCCGGATTGGGATGCATTGCCGTGGGTCTATTATGGCCGATCTCATCTTAAGGTTGTCGTACATCCCACCGGAACTCGTTGACAGCCAATATGAGCTCACTTACGTTCGCCAGGGCGAATCGATGCGGCTGCGGCTTGGAATGTCCACAGCCTGGAGAGGTGCGACATTGGCTATCGACAACCCGGATACTTCTGCGCCCGGAATAGCGCCGGGATCCGCCGGTCCCGCGGTACTCGACACACAGCATGTGGGCGATATCGTCGGCGCGTTCGGCACCCTCAAGCAGAGCGAGACGGGGAAACCGAAGTCGTGGCGGCGAAAGCTCAGGCTGCTGCTGATCATCGTCGGCCCCGGGCTTATCGTCATGGGCGGCGGGAACGACGCGGGCGGCGTGTCGGTCTACGCCCAGATGGGCCAGGACTACGGCATGAGACTGCTCTGGTGCATGGTCCTGCTGTTCCCCATCCTGTACTTCTGCCAGGAGATGGTGGTGCGCCTCGGCGCGGTCTCTGGAGTAGGGCACGGCAAGCTCATCTTCGCCCGGTTCGGCAAGTTCTGGGGAACCTTCTCCGTCGCCGACCTGTTCATCATCAACGCGGTCACCATCGTCGTTGAGTTCATCGGGGTCGAGCAGGGGCTCTCGTACTTCGGCCTGTCCAACACCTGGGCCGTGGTCTCGTCGGCGGTCCTCCTCTTCGCGGTCATGGCGGGCGGGACCTACCGGTACTGGGAGCGGTTCCTGATCTTCCTGGTGATCGCGAACTTCGCTTCGTTCCCGATGGCCTTCCTCGTGCACGGCAGCGCCACATCGACCGTCGCGGGCGTGGTGCCGAGCATGCCCGGCGGGCTGAACGCGACCCTGCTGCTGCTGGTCGTGGCCGTCGTCGGCACTACCGTCGAGCCGTGGCAGATGTTCTTCCAGCAGTCCAACGTGGTCGACAAGCGCATCACCCCGCGCTGGCTGAACTACGAGCGCTGGGACACGGGCATCGGCATCGTCATCGAGGTGATCGGCGCGCTCGCGATCATGGCCGCCTGCGCCTTCGGCCTGGCGCACACCAGTGCGTTCGGCAACTTCAACGACCTGAATGACACGTTCACGGCACTGCAGCAGCACGTCGGCCACGGCGTCGGCGGCCTGATGGCCATCGCGACGATCGACGGCTCGCTGATCGGCGCCAACCTGACGGCGCTGACCACCACCTACACGCTCGGCGACGTGTACCCGAAGATGCGGCACTCGCTGCACTGGAAGATGAAGCAGGCACCGTGGTTCTACGGCCTGTACGCGATCAGCATCGCGGTCGCCGCCGTGGTCACGCTGGCGTGGGCCAACGACCTGGACGTGGTCATCAACGGCGTCGAGGCGCTCAACGGCATCCTGCTGCCGTCGGCCCTGGTCTTCCTGATCCTGCTCGCCAACGACAAACCGGTGCTGGGGCCGTGGAGCAACACCACCGCGCAGAACTGGATCGCCGGCATCATCGCCTGGGTCGTGATCACCTTCTCGCTCGCCCCCCTCGTCACGACGTTCTGGCCCGTCATCACCCTGAAGCAGACGTTCACCGGCGGTGCCGTCTGCCTGGTCCTCGGGGTGATCGCCACGTTCTTGCTCCTGCGGTTCCGGGGTTCGCGGAATGAGCCGTTCGCCGACGGCCCCGGCAACAACAAGCGGCCGCCGGACATGGACCGCGGCACCTGGAAGGAAACCCTCAGGGAGCGTCGCACCGCGTGGCGCACGCCTCGCATCGACACGCTCGAACGGCCCACGCTCAGCATGGCGCGCAGAATCGGCCTGCTCAGCCTGCGCGGCTACATCCTCTTCGCGATCGTCATCATGGTGATCAAGCTCATCCAGTTCACCACGGCACGGTGAGGCGATCAGGAAATCTACCTAGTTACGAAAACCTAACCTGGGATTAGAGCGATGGCATGACAGCCTCCCTTCGGGCGTACTGTCTTGCGCACCGGGCACCGGCGTGGCGGCGCCAGCCTGGCGGAGAGGTGGTTACGTGGCTGGCTTGCTCATTGTCGGGATCGTGTTCGGGACGGTATTCGTAGCCGAATTGCCGGACAATTCGGGCCTGGCGAGCCTCGTGCTGGGCACCCGGTACCGGCCGAGCGCGGTGTTCGCCGGGACGACAGCGGCGTTTACCGTGCACGCGGTGCTGGCGGTTGCCTTCGGTAGCCTCCTCGGCCTGCTCCCGCACAAGATCGTGCAGATCGCTGTCGCCGTGGTGTTCCTGATCGGTGCCGTAGTGGTGCTGCGCACCGATGACGATGACGACGACGAAGCGCGGCTGAAGGCCGATGCCGCGGGGTTCTGGCCCATAGCCGCGACCTGCTTCGGGGTGATCTTGCTGGCGGAGCTGGGGGACTTGTCGGACATCACGGTGGCGAACTTTGCCGCCAGATACCACGACCCGGTGGCGGTGGGCATCGGGAGCGTGCTGGCCTTCTGGCTGGTGGCGGCGCTGGCCGTCACGGGCGGGCGGGGACTGGTCCGGATCCTGCCAATGCGGTGGATCAGCCGCCTCGCCGCCCTGGTAATGGTCGTCATGGCCGGCTTCACCCTGGTCGAGGCTTTCCGGTAACGGCGTGCTGCTGGCGACCGCCGAAGGCCCCAGCGGCGGGATGTACTTGTAGTGGTACAAGTGCGGGATGACGTGAGTGATGATCTCGGGGCCGAGCAGGGCGATGACCGCTAGCCCGACCAGCATGCCGCCCGCTGCCAGCCGGGAGACGGTGGTGATGCGTCCTACGTTGATCCGGCGGCTTCCGGTGCGTGCCTTCCAGCCGAGGAACTGGCCGACGATTATGGCGAGGAACGCCTGGATGACAATGGCGGTGAAGATCTCATGCAAGGGCAGATTGTGGAAGGCGAGCGTGAAGCCTATTACCAGATCATCCACACTGGTGAGAATGCCGAGGCCGATGATGGAAAGACCGGTCGCGGTGACCATTGCCCTCAGCTTGCCTGCCTCGTCATCGTCGTCGTCATCGTCGTCGTCATTGAGGGCCTCGTCCAGGATCCAGATGCCAATGGCGCCGACGACCACCGGGACGAGAATCGGGTCGATATACCGGCCGAAGAAAGAATACTCGACGATGTCGGAAGCGTGGCTGAGGTTGGCCGCGTGAATCTGGACGGCATTGGCGGGGGCGCCGTCGATGAGCAAGTTGGAGGTGACGCCGGTGAAGTGAGTCAGCGACGTCCCCACTGCCATCCCGACCGCTGGCATGCCGATCTCGAACGCCAGGAACAGCAGGGTGATGCGAATCCGCTGCGCCCGAGTAAGGCGCATTTCCCCCAGAACGCCAATTGAGACGGCGAAGACGTCAAGGCACAAAGGCAGGGTAAGGCCCAGCACTGTGAGCCATTGTCGCATGTTCCTCCTTCGTTACCTAAAGCATCGGCCCATTCTTATGTCAATTCAAATTTCTTTTTGTGAGGCCGAATGCCACATCTTCGCAGTTCGAGGGCGTGTCCGGCCATTAGGAGCCGGGACTCCTACTGATATCACGAGATGAAGACGGGCGCAGGCTTGTTATAAATTTGTAATAAGTTGCGCATAAGGCACGTGTTTCCGGCCGCCGGCCACGGTGGGCGTATTTCATGACTGTCACTTCAGTACCACACGTCCCACCTGTAACGTTAGAAGTCTGCAAGATTAGATCTTCCACGTTTTCCGGGTCATGCCAACTGGTTTGTTCTACCCTTTTCACTCCGGGGCAGCACGGCGGGGTGGAGGTGGATTGAGTGGGCAGCGGGAGTGGGTCCGCACGGCGATACCGCTTGCGGGGAAGCAGTTTGGCGCCTGTCGCGGCCCAACTCGCCGTGCCCGTGGCGCTGGGCCTGCTGATCGGCGGGGTGCTCGCGTACCAGGCCGGCTCGAGCAACAACATGATTATCCCGCGGCCGCTGGGCGCGGTGGCGACCCCGACTCCCTCCTTCGGCCAGCCTTCGGCGCCTCATGGCGCTGTGGAGCCCCCGAGTCCGGGCTGGATCAAGCCTTCGCCGTCGGCGACTCCAGCGACGACCACGACGACCAACTTCACCTGTGTCGTCATCGTTCCGGCTAACCCGCCGAACACGCGGCGGACCCTCTCTCAGCTCACGGGCGGGACGACAGCGGTGGGGTCGGGGTGCCCATGAGCAACGCGGTGAGGCAGACGGCGGAAGACGACGCGGACACGCGGGCTGCCGCGAAGCCCGGCCGGGCCGTCCCGGAAGCATGGCGGAACAAGGGCTTCCGGCTCTCCGTGATCGCGACGGCGTTCATCCTCGCGGCGGGGCTCAGTTTCGGCGTCGGCAGGATTCTCGGGCTCGGCAACATAGAGATTCGCTCGGCGATTCCCACGCCGCTGAAGGGCGACGACGTGTTCATCGAGGACCCGGATGGGATCGCTCATGACAACCTGTCGAACGTCACTGAGTTCACGGGTCAGGGCATGGTGCATGTGCTGTCGGGCGGGACTTCGGTCGGGATCGGCCTGGTGCTCACGCAGTCGGGGAAGGTGCTGACCACCTACCGGCCCGCTTCGGGCGCGACGAACCTGGCAGCGAAGTACGTCTTCTCCGGCGATACTTTCAAGACCACGGTGATCGGCGTGGACCCGGCGGCAGGCCTGGCGCTGCTCCAGATGGAAGGCGGCAACGGGAGGCCGTTCTCGACCGTCACGGTCGGGAACTCGGACACGATCGTCTCAAGCGCGGCCGCCATCAGGGAGTCCTCCTACCATGTTCCGGGCGAGGTCATCGACACCGCGGTCAGCACCACGGGCACGGAGGCCGGGGCGTCCCTCGATGTCGGCAAGCTGACCACCCTGAATATGTCCGTCAACATCGACGGGACGACCTGGAGAGGGCTGATGGCATCCACGCTGCCGTCTCCGCTGCCGTGGGTGCTAGGCGACCCGCTGTCGAACCCCAACGGCCACGTGATCGGCATCGTTATCGGGAATTCGAGGAACGGCTTCAACACCGTCGCCTACGCGATCCCGATCAACGCGGCGCTCGCAGTCGCCACGCAGATAGCTGACGGCAACTCCTAGCGGGAACAGTGTGCGCAAGGTCCTGATCGCCACCAGAGGCGAGATAGCGGTCAGGATCGCCCGGTCCTGCCGGGACGCCGGCCTGGCGAGCGTGGCCGTGTACGCGGACCAGGACCGGGCGGCCGTGCACGTAACGGCAGCGGACGAGGCCGTGCCGCTGAACGGCACGACACCCGAAGACACCTACCTGGATGCGGGCACGGTGCTGCGGGCGGCGGCGGACACCGGTGCGGACGCGCTGCATCCCGGGTACGGGTTCCTCGCCGAAAGCGCCGGGTTCGCCCAGGCGGTGCTGGCTGCCGGGCTGACCTGGATCGGGCCGCCGCCAGCGGCGATCCGGCTGCTGGGCGACAAGCTCTCCGCCCGGCGGGCTGCCCGGCAGGCCGGCGTGCCGCTGCTGCCCGGGATGACCGGGCCTGCCTCGGACCCCGCGCAGGTGGTGGCGTTCGCACGCGAGAACGGGCTGCCCATCGTGATCAAGACCGCCTCCGGCGGCGGCGGAAAAGGCGTCGCGGTCGCCCGGTCGGCCGACGAGATCCCGGACGCCTGCGCGAGGGTCATGCGTGCGGCCACCGCCGCGGGCGGCCGGGCGGAGTGCTTCGCCGAGCGCTACCTGGAACACGCGCGGCACGTCGAGGTCCAGTGCCTGGCGGACTCCCGTGGCGGCGTCACGGTGATTTCGACCAGGGACTGCTCGCTCCAGCGCCGTCATCAGAAAGTCGTGGAGGAGGCCCCGGCGCCCTTCCTGCCCGACGATGTGGACGCGCGGGTGCGCGCGGCGTCCACCGCCGTCCTGCGGGCGGCGGGCTGCGCGGGCGCGGCGACGTGCGAGTTCCTGCTCGGCCAGGACGGCACGCTCGCCTTCCTCGAAGCGAACGCCAGGCTGGCGGTCGCGCACCCGGTCAGCGAGCAGATCACCGGACTCGACCTGGTCCGGGAGTCATTCCGGATCGCCGCGGGTGGCCGCCTGGACGACGGTGACCCGAAGGTACGCGGGCATGCGATCCAGTTCCGGATCTACGCCGAGGACCTGGGACGCGGCTTCGCGCCGACGGGCGGTACCGCGCGTTCCTGGCGCCCCCCTTCCGGTCCCGGTCTGCGGCTGGATTCCGGCGTGGAGCAGGGCTCAGTGGTTACTCCGGCGTTCGGCACGCTGCTGGCCAAGCTGATCGTGACCGGGGCCACCAGGGACGAGGCGCTGCGGCGGGCCCGCCGGGCGCTGCACGAGTTCGAGATAGCCGGAATGGCGACGAACTTGCCGCTGCATCGCGCCCTCGTCACGAACGAGGCGTTCGCGCCGCTAGACCCCGGCCAGCCGTTCTCCGTTCACACAGGCTGGATCGAGTCCGATGAAATGCAACAGCTGTTTCGCGCATTGCGTGCCGCCCAATAGAGACGCATATTACGTTAATGGCACTATTGACAGCTGAAATCGAGAGGCACCCGGCTTGACACGCGTCATTCCGACCCGCGAGTTCGCCCTGTATTCCCTGGGCGGCGGAAGTCCGGCCGCGAGCGCTACCTGCCTCCCGCCGTTCAGCCCCGCACGCTACAGCCTCTACAAATACGGCTCGGTTACCGCTACGGAAACCTTCGCCTCGGCACTCGCGGCCGCCTTCTGCGAGCGCCACCCGGAGCTCGCCCTCGCGCCCAGGCTGCTGGTGGCCTCTTCCCCCTACGCTCATGTCCCGGCGGCGGCCACCACGCTCGCCCGCGGCCTGCGGCCCGTGCTGAACGCTGCCAGGACCAGGCACGGGCTGGCGCCGGCGCCGCTGTTGCAGGTGGACAGGATCAGCGCGTCCGCCGGGGACTACGGCACGCTCTCGGCGCGAGCCAGAGACCGGCACATGGCAGGCAATGCCCTCTCGTTCCGCCGGTTCAGGCCAGAGCAGGTCCGCGACGCGCACCTCTTGGTCATCGACGACGTCCGGGTAACCGGCGCGCACCAGCGCTGCCTGATACGCGCGAGCGAGGAGCTACCCCTCGCCGCCAGGACCTTCCTCTACATCGCCGCCTTCCCCGCCTCGCCGGACGGCTCCTTCGACCCCTCTCAGGAAGACGCGCTCAACCACGCCGCCGTCAAGACACTCGATGACCTGGCCGCGATCGTGAAAGCCGGCGATTTCGCCTGGAACGTCCGCGTGTGCAAGTTCGTCCTCAACCCGGCTAACTACGGGGGACTGACGAGGTTCCTGCGCACGATGCCCGGCTGGTTCGTCCGCGACCTGCACCGCAACAGCTGCCGGGACGGCTACGCGCGGATGGCGCCCTACGCCCCGAGCCATGCCCTGGTCGGCGCCGAGCTGAGCAGGCGGGCGGACCGGGCGCTCATAGCCTGCCCGCCCGCGCGCCAGCCCGCCTAGTGGCCGGCCCGCCAGGCGCCGCGCCTCCGCCAGGCGCCTCGCCTCCGAAGGGCGCTAAGGACGCGTCCCTCGACGGCCTGGTCGATGCGCGGCACGCCGGTCCCGTCGCCGCCGCGCTCGTCGCGTCCGGGGCCTTCACCGCCGACCTGCGAATGCCGCGGGACCAGTGGTTCCGCTGGAAGTCCGGGATCCTGGCCCCTTGCGGCTGCAACTGCCGGCGCCTTAACGCGGTCCCGGCCCTCCGGCGCCTCGTCGACGACGCCCTTACGGACGCCACCCGCTCGTCGTTCCCTGATGCCGACTACATCATCGCCGTCGCCCACGCGGGGATCCCGTGGGCGAAGACGGTCGCTGAGCGGCTCGACCTTCCGCTCGCCTACGTGCGCACCGAAGCACGCGAACCCGGCGGCCCGCTCGTCGAGTGCTCGCCTGGCACCGGAGCCCGGGCCGTCATCATCGAGGACGTGGTAGCGGGCGGCAGCAGTGTCGCACGGGCCATCCAGGCGGTCCTGGCCGAGACCGGCATCCGGATCGCGGGCGTCCAGTCCATCGCCAACTGGAACTTCCCGGAGATGCGCGACTTGCTCGCCCGCTGGACCGTCCGCGCGATCACCAGCTACCCGCAGGTCCTGGCCAGCGCGCACGAGGCGGGAATGCTCAGCCAGGCTGACGTCGGCGAGCTCCTGGGCTTCTACGCCGACCCCCGCCGGCATCGCTGGCATTCCGGCCTCGCGGGCAGGACACTCTTATCCGTGGCATTTGCGCGTAACACCTGTTTCAATTCCTGAGAGCGCCGATCGGCATTGAAAAACCCATTCGGCCGACGCTCAGCGCGAACAGAAGAGTAGCGGGGCAATGCCTCGACAGCCTGATCGCGTGTATCGCGGTCGGCCCGATCATGGCGAAGCGGTCGCTGGCGGTGCTCTCGTCGTTCGCCGTTCTCTTCGGCGTCGGTGACGGAGCAGGCTACCTGCTCAGCACCGCCCTCCACTACTCGATGCCGGACAGCCTCAGCAACGATATCGAGTACAGCGTCCTGGCGATCCTGGGCGTCTACTGGATCGGGGTCGCCGTCATCTCGAAGATGGCGGCCAAGGCGGAGGTATCCGAGAAGTCACACTGGGGCGTGTGGGTCCTGCCTTGGGTGCTCTCCGTCGACAACATCACCTACGGCGCCGTCAACGGCGTCCCCGCGCACTTCTCGGTCTGGGCGTCGGCCGGCGAGCAGTTCCTGTCCAGTGCCGTCCAGGCCGGCATCGGCCTCGCGATCGGCATCGGCGTCGTGGCCGCGATCCCGGGGCTGCGCAGGCGCATGCCCCTCGTCAACGGGCTCGCAGGAGTCCTCCTCCTCGCCGGTGCGGGCGTCATGTACGTCACCGGGTGGTGACCGCGGCACTCGGCCGCGGATGACCAGGTAAACCACAGAAAGCCCGGCCTCGCCAATCTCAGGCGAGGCCGGGCTTTCATTACTTGGGCCTAGAGGCGGGCCCGCGGTGCCAGGCTTACATGCCCGACCCGTTCTCCCGGTGGTGCCTTCGGCCGCTGGGGACCCACCTGTCGTAACCGCCGCCGCCCCGGCCGCTGGACGGCATCCCGCCGGGCACGTTGCCATGCTGCTGGCCGGTGTTGTACGTGACCGCGGTGGCGACCCCGTTCCCGTCGGTGGTGACATTCACGGGATTCTGCAGGCCGAAGTTCTGGCAGTTCAGGTTCGTGAACGAGGCCGCCAGCCGGGCGCCCATGAACGTGGCCAGGTTGTCGCCGGTCGCGGGCACCGGCGTCGAGAAGCCCAGCTCCTTGCCCATGTCCATCTGGAGCTTGGCCGGCGCGGCGTTGACCATGTCCTGGCAGTACTGCGCCGCGTTCTGGTCCTTGTTCGTCCACCACGGCAGCGGCGGCTCATCGGTCTCCGCCCGGTAGGCGTTGGTCTTGCCGATGCTGAACTGGCCGTCCACCAGCAACTGCGGGTCGTTGACCGGGAGGAAGGCGACCGTGCCCCGCTGGTCAGACTGCGCGCTGAGCGCGTTGGTCGCCTGCGAGGCGTCCTTGCCGTTCGGGCTGGTGGCATCCGGCACCTGGAACGGGGTGCAGCCGAGCGCCGGATCGACGAAGTGAGCGATCAGCCCGTCGTCGCTGCCGTTCGCGAGCACGGTCGCGCCGTCCATCGCGTTCTTGTTCGCGACCGTGTTCTGCGCGGTCTGGCCGTTGGCGTTCAGCAGGTACTGGGAGACCACGTTGTCGCTCTGGTCCTGGTCGATCAGCGAGAAGCTCTCCGTCGACTCACAGGTCCGCCCATCGGTGGCGCCGCCAAGCCGCGGCACCCGGAGCCTGCCGCGGGCGATCTGGGAGTTCGCGTCGGCGTAGAACGCGCTGTAGTTGCACGCCGAGGTCTGCGCGATGATCGAGTTCCCGAACGCGTCGACGCACCGCCCCTGGTACGCCCCGGCCCCTTCGAGCACCAGGTTGTTGCCGTTGAACCCGACGTCGATGATGACCTGCGATCCCCGCGGGATGCTGGGCGGGGTCGGCGTCACGGCGGCCGTCGTGCCCTGGGTGATCACCAGCGGGTCGTAGATCTTGAGCTGCCCGTTGGGCGCGAGGATCGTCGACTCGACAAACGCTTCCTCGTTCGGGTTCGCCTCGGAGCAGCCGTCGCTCAGCTGCCACGGCGTGGCCAGGCCGGCCGCGCTCAGCGGGTTGTCCGGCACGATCAGCGTGCAGTTCATGGTGTTCGCGGCCTCGGCCGGCGACTGGTTCAGGCTGATCGCGTTGCCGTTGGGGTCGACCGGGTTGGCCTCCGCCAGATCGGGGCGCCCGGCCTCGGGGTTCACCGGCGGGGCGCTCGTCGTCGGAGTCGCCACCACCCCGCTCGAGCATGGCGCGGGCGATGCTGGCGCGCTCGCCGTGCCCGCTGAGGCGGACGGCGAGGCGCAGTTATCGAGCGCCGATTGGCTGACGCTCGCGTTGTTGTTACTGCCGGCGACCGCGATGATGACGCCCACTACCGCGATGAGCACCACCGGGATAGCGACAAGCACGGCGATGCGGGACTCTCGTCCCCTCAGCCGACGACGCCACCGCGCGGACCGATGCCTGGTAGGCATTCAATCCACCTCCACGTCTACAGGAAGTTCCTGGTCGTCGACGCTCCCGGGATCAGACAGTAGACCTAAACGGCAGCCGGAATGAGGAGATTAGAGAAATGTGAACAGATTCTGGGAATGCCTGCTCAGGCGGGGTCGGCATGTTAGCACGGCAGCCGATCCGGCGTGGGCATGGTTGACCAGAAGCCTATGACCGCTTACATAACGTAACGATAAATTGCCGCGAATCAGCGCATGTGACCGGACCGGGACCCGCAGGTCCCGCCGGTCACCGACCGAGGCGACCCGGTCACCCCGTGCGCCGAACCGATGACTACCACGCCCGAGCCGCGGCCTAATTCGCGTGAATTCCGTCCCATTAGCGCAAAGCTGGGAATTTCCTTTCCTTTTCCTTACGGGCAAACAGCGGCGGACTGTGCTGTGGTACTAGCGGCCGCGCCAAGCGGGGCCCCTGAGGACGAGGCACTGACCCCGGGCGCGGATGATGAACACGTGGGAGATGGCGTGATCGAGACGCTCGCGCGGGAGCGCCTGGGCTTCGAGCGGCTCCGCCCCGGACAGTTGCCCGCGGCCGAAGCCCTGGTCAGCGGGCGCGACGTGCTGGCCGTGCTGCCGACCGGCGCGGGGAAATCGGCGATCTACGAGCTGGCGGGACTGCTCCGGGCGGGTCCGACTGTCGTCGTCTCGCCGCTGATCGCGCTTGAGGACGATCAGCTGGCCCACGTGCGTTCGGCCGGCCTGCACGCCATCGTGCTGAACTCGCGCCAGTCGGCGGGCACCCGCGCGGCGGCGCTGCTGGACTCGTGCCGCCCCGACACGTTCGTGTTCCTGTCGCCGGAGCAGCTGGCCAACAAGGAGACCCGGGAGACGCTGAAGCGGG
>Ga0335075_10007742_pt1 | contig 16507 bp, 16 predicted proteins | sample Lox_Sample_24_FD_206723 | JGI IMG/M metagenome (GOLD analysis project Ga0335075, IMG submission 206723) | Soil microbial communities from Loxahatchee National Wildlife Refuge, Florida, United States - Lox_Sample_2.4 | ecosystem: Environmental > Terrestrial > Soil > Wetlands | place: USA... | reverse complement strand
CTATCGAGCGGCTGCTCTGACGAGCAGCGCACGACTTCGCTCGGGACATTTGCGAGCACCTGCTCGTAGGCGTCGATCAGCCGCCGCGCGAAGTCGACGGTGCGCAGGCGCTCATGCATCGTGGTTGCGTGCGTCCGACATCGCTCCGATGCGATCTCTGCGCTCATCGGCAGATAAACGATCACTGTGGGCGCTCGCAGGGGATGCGCTGGGTCCTGCAGGGCACGTTCGATGCGGTCGTTGGACTCCCGGCTTGCCGCGGCCCCGATCCATGGCTTCAGCGCGATCGCGTAGGCCGTCAGCGAGACATGGCAGCGGTCGAGCACGATCGGCCCAGCCTTCGCATCGAGGGCCTTCTGCCATCGCGAGCGGTCGAGACCGAGATACGTCTCGATGCGGGCACGCTGTTCCGCCGATGAGTCAGGCGCGTCGGCGAGCGCGTCTCGTCCCTTGACCGGCAGGAGGTCGTGGTAGTCCGGCAGTAGGAGCGTCTGCGGCCAGCGCTCCGTCAGGAAGCGGCCGCTTGAGCTCTTGCCGGCGAACGGCAGGCCCTCGAGCGCCCCGACGGCTAGCCTGCAGCCCGCCTCGGCCATGGCGATGCGAGCACGTCCGGAATGTCGCTGGGGGAGAGACTCCGCGTGACGAGAAGCCTCGGGCGAATCTTCCCGCCGAGGTCCCAGCCGTAGTCTGTGGTTGAGAGCACGCTGAACAGCTGATGGCGCTCGTTGATGTTCACGACGTCGCGATTGTAGGCGCCATAGGGGAGCACAAACTCGCGTCGTGCGAGCCTGTCGAGTGCGTCACGGGTTTCGGTCAGCTGAAAAAGGACTTCGTTCGCGCTCAACTGTGCCCAATCGGTCACGGTAGGCGCCGCTCGGTAGGTGCCGTCCGCTGGGGTTTGGAGCGCGGCCCCGTCCCGGTAGGCGGCGAGCCGGACGTGCTGGTAGCCGTGGCCGGCGATCTGCACACCCCACGAGCGCATCGCCTTGACGTCGCCCCAGGTCAGATAGCCGGTCTTGCCGATGGCTGTGATCGTCAGCGCGGCGACCACCTCGATCTCGGGGTATCGCTCGCGTAGAAGCTGGGCCGCAACTCGTGCGGAGGCGTAGCCGTCGTCGAAGTAGAAGCGGACGCTCTGCGAGAGACCTGCCAGGTAAAGCTGATCCGCGCTGTTGAGCAGATGCTCGACCGGTACGGCGTAGCGTGACCGCGCCATGTCTGAGACATCGTGGAAGACGAGGTTGACCCTGCCGCCGGCGAGGGTGAGCGGGTGGCTCATGCGGCCCTAGCGAGGAACTCGCCAAAGAAGCGATGGTGGGCGTCACGGAAGCGCGCATTGCGTTGGGACTGCGGCAGGTGCGCCGGCTGGGACTCGACGTGCACGGCAGCGCTCCCCAGCACCGGCACGACCATGCAGCCAGCGGCGATGAGCTTGGCGATCAGCGTGGTCTCGGTGAACCCGTACTGGTCGAAGGACTCCTCGAAGCCGCCGACGCTCATGGCGAGGTCGGTTGGGACCGCGAAGCAGCCACCGAGCACCATGTTCGCAAGGCACCACGGGCCGACCATGCCGCTCCACTCGCGCCAGGCGTGGGTTTCCTCAAGCAGCCTGAACCTCCGCCCGACGAACTCGAGATCCGCCGAACAGCCGATCCACGAGGGCTCAAAGATGCACTCCGAGCGCCAGTCGTTTTCGATGCGGGCCCTGCCGAGAGCCTGCTCCAGGGCTTCCTGCTCCGCGGAGCGCACTGTCATGAAAAAGCTCGCGGCGATCGCGTGGCTCGGTGGTTGCGTCGCGCGCAAGAGGTGCGCAATGTGATCGCCCGGAATGAGGACGTCGGAGTCGACAAACACGGTGACCTCAGCACCCGAGGCGCTCGCGATGCGCAGTCCGGCGTTGCGGGCACGCGAGCGTCCCTGGTTGCTCGCCAGGCGAACTACCTGCAGTTGGATGTCCTGCGGCCGGTTTGGCGCCTGGAAGGGCCGCAGGCGAGATCCGTCCTCCACCACGACCAGCTGACAATCCGGCACCGAGGCGCTCACGCTGTCACGGTAGTTTTGTAGCGACGCGAGCAACATGGCAGCGACCTGTGATGCGAGAGGGCCGGTCTCGTGGTAGGGAATGACGCAGGCCACCGACGGCGCGCGCACCAGCGCGGTGGTGTGGCCGCGTCGAACCCATAGTCGTTCCGGTGGGCGAGAACGGCGGCCCGCAGAGACCGTTGTGGTGTCATCCCGCTGCTTGACGCGCTCTGGTCATCCAGCTTCGCCATGCGTCCGGCCACCCTACTATCCAGGCCATCCAGGAAAGGTTCGTTCTACCGGGGCAGCGGGGTCTGGCACGAGTCGAAGCCGGGCGCCGATCGTACGGCTAGGTCAACGACTGCCCGTCTCCCGCTTCGGCAGCGCCCCCTCCAGCTCCAGCAACCAGCGCTTGCGCTCCAGGCCGCCGCCGTAGCCGCCGAGGTTGCCGCCGCTGCGCAACACGCGATGACACGGCACGACGATCGGGATCGGGTTCGAGCCGAGCGCGTTGCCGGCCGCGCGCGAGCCGCGCGGGCTGCCCGCTTCGGCCGCGACCTCTGCGTAGCTCGAGACGCCGCCGTAGGGGATCTCGTAGGTGGCGCGCAGCACCTTGTGGGCGAACGCGCTCATCAGCGTCCAGTCCTGGGGCAGCTCGAACGCCCGCCTGGCGCCCGCGAAGTACTCGTCGAGCTCGCGCCGCACGCGCTCCAGCGACGCCGGCGCCTCGACGATGCGCGGCGAGATGCGTCGCGCGAGCCCTTCCAGCGTCGTGTCGATGTCCTCCTCGGGGAACGCCAGGCGCACGAGGCCCTTACCGGTCGCCGCCGCCAGCAGCGTCCCGAACGGGGAGTCCACCGGCGCGTACGCGATGTCGGCGAGACCCTCGGTGGCGATTCGGGCGCTCAGGCGCGCGGCGGCTGCGGCGGCCGTCTCGCGCTCCCCCGAGCGCGCGTGCCGGCCACGGCACAGCGCCTGCTCGAGCTCGGCAAATCCACTGTCCGCGCCGGTCGTCATGCGCTCACCGCCTTTCTCAGCTTCGTCAGCCCCTCGTGCAGCGAGCGGCGTGCGGCCTCCTCCGAGCAGCCCATCGCCTCGGCGATGTCCCGGTGCGGGAGGTCGGCCATGTAGCGCAGCGTCACCGCCGAGCGCTGGCGGTCGGGGAGCTCGCGCACCGCTCCCCACAGCGTCTCATCGGGGCCATTGGTGCGCGGGGAAGTGCTGCGGCCGTCCACGGCGGCCACGTCCTCCACCGGGACCGCGCGTCGCGTGCGCGCGCGGTGCGCGTCCATCGCCTTGTTGTGCGCGATCGTCAGCACCCACGCGCGCAGGTTGGAGTCCCTGCGCAGGCGCGGGTAGGCGTGCAGCGCGGCGATGAACGTCTCCTGGAAGCAGTCCTCGGCGTCCGTCGGGCCGACGGCGGACACGAGAAAGCGCCACACGTGGTCGCGGTGGGCGTCCATGAAGCGCTGGAACGGCGGCAGGCCGCCGCGCGCGCCCTTGGTGCGCGGGCCGCTGCGGATCGGGCGGGTGACACCGTAGCTCACGCTCGTAGAACGTGACACGCTCGCCGAACGTGAGGCGGTCAGTCGCCGCCGTCGTGAAAGCCCGGCCCGGCGGTGCCGCCGAGGCGTCCGGCGCGTACCAGGCGGCGCAGCTCGGGGGCGGGACGGTAGCGCTCCTCGCGGTACTCCTCGCACAGCGCGTTCAGCACCGTGAGCACGTGCTCGAGTCCGATCGCGTCGGCCCACTCCAGCGGCCCGCGCGGGTGGCTGAGGCCGAGCACCATGCCGGTGTCGATGTCCTCGGCGCTGCCCACGCCTTCGCCGAGCGAAAACGCCGACTCGTTGATCAGCTGGCAGACGATCCTGCCGAGCACGAGGCCGGGGGCGTCGCCCACCCACTCGACGTGCTTGCCGAGCGCCCCGAAGAAGCGCTCCGCGCGCGCGGCGGCCACCGGCGAGGAGCCCTCGCCGCGCGTCAGCTCCACGAGGCTGGACTTGGCGAGGGGGGGCAGCACGTGGAAGCCCACGGCGCTTCCGCCGGGGTCGAGCGCGCTCAGCGAGCCGCTCGCGCACAGCACCACGTGGGCGCCTCCAGGCGGCTGCGCGCCGGCGCCGCGCCTGTCCGGCTGCGCGCCGGCTGCGCGCCTGTCCGGCTGCGCGCCCGCGGGCGCCTCGGCGCGCCCGGCGGCGGGGGTGCTCTGGCAGTCCACGAACAGCGCCGGCAGCACGCCGCCGCTCGGCTGGTGGGGCGAGCGCACCTCATAGCCGGCCGCGCCCGCCGCCGCGCGCAGCTCGTCGGCGACGACGCCCGCGCCGGCGATCACCACCACGCCCTCGCCGGTGGCGCCGACCCAGTCGTCGCCCGGCGCGCCGCTCTGCAGCGGCTCGGGGTCCGCGGGGCGATGCAGCCCTGGCCCGGCGCCGGCGGCGTAGTCGTAGTAGCCGCGGCCCGTCTTGCGCCCGTACAGCCCGGCGGCGACCTGGCGCGCGGCGATCATCGACGGGCGCCAGCGCGGCTCGCCGAAGGACTGCTCGTAGAAGCTCTTGGAGATCTCGAAGCCGGTCTCCACGCCCACGAGGTCCATGAGCTCGAACGGGCCCATGCGAAAGCCGCCCTCCATACGGCAGACGCGGTCGATCGTCTCGACGTCGGCGATCCGCTCCGCCAGCAGCCGCAGCGCCTCCAGGCCGAACGGGCGGTTGCAGCGGTTGACGATGAAGCCCGGCCCGTCCTTGGCGACGATCACCGTCTTGCCCATCGCCTCGCCGGTGGCGATCGCCAGCGCGAGCGCTTCCTCCGAGGACTCGACGCCCGCCACCACCTCCAGCAGCGCCATCAGCGGCGCGGGGTTGAAGAAGTGCATGCCCACCACCCGCTCGGGATGCGTGGCGCCGGCTGCTATCGCGGTGACGAGCAGCGACGAGGTGTTGGTGGCGAGCACGCAGCGCTCGCCGACGATCTCCGACAGCTTGGCGTACATCTCGTGCTTGAGCTCCAGGCGCTCGGGCGCAGCCTCGATCACGAGCTCGCAGTCGGCGAGCGCCGCCATGTCCTCCACCGGCTCCAGCGCGTCGGCCGCGCGGGCGGCCTGTTCGTCGGAGAGCTTGCCCTTCGCCGCTTCCTTCGCGAGCCCGGCCAGCGCGGCCTCGGTGCCCTTGGCGAGCGCCTCGCGAAACGGGTCATACAGCAGCGTGCGGGCGCCCGAGCGCGCGGCGAGCTGGGCGATGCCGTTGCCCATCGTGCCCGCACCCAGAACGCCGATCACTGCTGCCGGCGCGATCTGGGAACCCCGGCCGGCGGAGCCGGCCTCATAAAGACGTTCGTCGGTCATCGCCTCACGCGGGCACCAGCGCGTTCACGCCGGTCAGCGCGCGCCCGATCAGCAGCTGCTGGATCTGGGAGGTGCCCTCGTAGATGGTGGTCACGCGCGCGTCGCGGAAGTAGCGCTCGACCGGGTGGTCGTCCACGTAGCCCGCGCCGCCGTGCACCTGGATCGCGAGGTTCGCGCATTCCAGCGACGCTTCGGTGGCGTGGAGCTTGGCGATCGAGGTCTCCAGGCTGTTCGGGCGGCCCTGGTCCTTGAGGAAGCCCGCGCGCCAGGCGAGCATCCGCGAGGCGTCGGTTTTGAGCACCATTTCCGCGATCATCGCCTGCACGAGCTGGAAGCTGGCGATCGGTTTGCCGAACTGCTCGCGCTCCTTGGCGTATTTGACGGACTCCTCGACGCAGCCCTGGCAGATGCCGACCGCGCCGCACGCCACCGAGTAGCGCCCGGACTCGAGGTTGGACAGCGCGACTTTGAAGCCGTCGCCGACGTTGCCGAGCATCTGCTCGTCCGTCACCTCCACGTCTTCCAGGGAGATGGAGCCGGTGTCGGAGGCGTGCAGCCCCATCTTGTGCTCGATCGGCTGCGCGCTGTAGCCGGGGTGCTCGGTGTCGACCATGAAGCAGGCGATGCCCTTGTAGCCGAGCGCGGGGTCGGTCTGCGCGAAGATCAGCGCGACCTTCGCGTAGTTGGCCATCGAGATCCACATCTTCGAGCCGTTGAGCACCCATCCGCCGTCGGTCTTCTTCGCGCGCGTCTTCTGGTTGGCGGCGTCCGAGCCCGTGTCGGGCTCCGTCAGGCCGAAGCAGCCGAGCCACTCGCCGGAGCACAGCTTGGGCAGGTAGGTGTGCTTCTGCTCCTCGGTGCCGAACTTGAGGATGCCCGAGCACACGAGCGAGGTCTGCACGGAGATGACCGTGCGGATGGAGGAGTCCGCGCGCCCGATCTCCTCGACGACGAGGCCGTATGACAGATAGTCGAGGCCCGCGCCGCCGTACTGCTCGGGGACGATCGCGCCGAGGTAGCCCTGCGCGGCGACCTTCTCGACCATCGCCATGTCGAAGTGGTGTTTGCGCGCGTTTTCACGCGACTGCACCACGATCTCCTTGTCCGCGAACTCGCGCGCGGTCTGCTTGATCAGGCGCTGCTCGTCGGTCAGGTCGAAGTCCATCGGCGGTTCCCCTCTTGTCGTGCGGGATGTGTGAACGGGGTGGTGAGTCTTTTATCTATTAAAACGATCGTGCGCCATGGTTATACGCCGCGCAGCTTGGGCGTTTGCCAGGGCGCGTGGACCCTACGCTCGATCTCGTCGGCTATGCCCTCGATTGGCAGGCGCTGTTGCGCCAGCGAGTCGCGGTCGCGCAACGTCAGCGTGCCGTCCTCGACGCTCTGGTGGTCAATAGTAAGACAAAACGGTGTCCCGATCTCATCCTGGCGGCGGTAGCGGCGGCCGATCGCGCCGCCGTCGTCGTACTCCGACTGGACCGTCGCGCGCAGCGCGTCGTGCACCGCGCGCGCGAGCTCTGGCTGGCGGTCCTTGTTGACGAGCGGCAGCACCGCCGCCTTCACGGGCGCCAGGCGGGGGTGCAGGCGCAGGACGGTGCGCGTCTCGCCCGCGCCCGTGCCCTCGCGGGCGACCGCTTCCTCGTCGTAGGCGTCTACCAGGAAGGCGAGCGTCGCGCGGTCGGCGCCGGCGGCGGGCTCGATCACGTGCGGGACGTAGCGAACGCCCGAGCCCTGGTCGAAGTACTCGAGCTTCTCGCCCGAATGCTGTGCGTGCTGGGTCAAGTCGAAGTCGCCGCGGTTGGCGATCCCCTCGAGCTCCGACCAGCCGATGGGGAACAGGTACTCGACGTCGCTGGTGGCGGATGAGTAGTGCGAGAGCTCGTCCGGGTCATGGGCGCGCAGGCGCAGGTGGTCGGGGCGCAGGCCGAGCTCGACATACCAGCGCTCGCGCTCTGCGAGCCAGTGCGCGAACCACCGCTGGGCGTCGTCCGGCGGCACGAAGAACTCCATCTCCATCTGCTCGAACTCACGTGTCCTGAAGATGAAGTTGCCGGGGGTGATCTCGTTGCGGAAGGACTTGCCCACCTGGGCGATCCCGAACGGGGGTTTCTTGCGCGAGAACTGCAGCACGTTCTTGAAGTTGATGAAGATCCCCTGGGCGGTCTCCGGGCGCAGGTAGGCGGTGGCGCCCGATTCCTTCACCGGGCCGATGGTCGTCTCGAACATCAGGTTGAAGTCGCGCGCGTCTGTGAGCGAGCACTCGTCGGTTTCGCCGGGGTGCTTCGACGGTTTGCGCCCGCACGCGAGCTCCTGCAGGTGGTCGGCGCGGAAGCGCTGGCCGCACGTGCGGCAGTCCACCAGCGGGTCGGTGAAGCCGGCGAGGTGCCCGGAGGCCTCCCACACCTTGGGGTGCTGCAGGATCGCGGAGTCGATCGCCACGATGTCGTCGCGCTCCTGCAGCATCGCCCGCCACCACTCGCCCTTGACGTTGTTCTTCAGCAGCACGCCGTAGTGGCCGTAATCGTAGGTGGAGCCCACCCCGCCGTAGATCTCTGAGGAGGGGAACACGAAGCCGCGGCGCTTGCACAGCGCGACGATCTTGTCCATCGTCACGACGTCTTCGTCGGTGGGGGAGGGGTCGGTCATCGTAGGGGGTCCGTCGCGCGCGCTCGGGGTCGCTCGTCGGCCGGCAGCGGATGCTAGCCCCTAGCATGCGCCGCCGTGGCGCGTGTGCTGATCGTGGCGGGTGGACGGCGGGGACGGACGCTCGCCGGCGAGCTGATCGGCGAAGGCCACGCGGTGCGCATCAGCACCCGCAGCGAGCAGGGCCGCGCGGCGATCGAGGCGGCGGGCGCCGAGTGCTGGATCGGCACCCCCGACCGGCTGGCGACCCTGCGCGGGGCGCTCGACGGGGTCACAATCCTGTGCTGGCTGCTCGGCGCGTGCACGGGCAGCGAGCGCGAGTTGCGCGAGCTGCACACCGCGCGGCTCGAGTTCTTCCTCACGCAGGCGATCGACACGACCGTGCGCGGCTTCGTGTACGAGGCACGTGGTACGAGCACGCCGGCGGACGTGCTCGCGCAGGGCGAGCACGTGGTGCGCAGGCTGGTGGCGCGCAACAGCATCCCCGTCGCGTTCCTGACCGCGGACCCGCTCGACGTCCCCGCGTGGCTGGCCGACGCGCACGGCGCGATCGCCGGGCTGCTGAGCGGCGGTTGACGCGATGTTTTTCCGGGGTCAAGCTCGCGCAAGTGCCGGTCGATACATGCGCAGGCATGGTTGGTTCTCGCTCCAGATACGGGCTGTTCGTGTCGGCGGTCGGCGCGATCGTGGTGGCCGTGTCGCTGGTCACGCCGTGGTACGGGGTGGCCGTGCAGCACGTCGCGCACGCGGGCGCGGCGGCCGGCCGGGTGGCGGGGACCGTCGATGCGTTCCACGCGCTCCCCGGCATGACGGTCGTGCTGCTGGTGGCGGGGGCGCTGGCGATGCTGGACGTGACCGCGCCGCTGGTGCGTACGCGCGGGCCGTTGCCCGGCGGCGCGGGCGGCTCGCTGGTGCTGCTGGGGGCGATCGCCGCCGGCTTCACGCTGTTTCACATGATCGACCTGCCGACGCTGGCGGGCGGGACGTACGCGCACACGCTGCGCGAGGGCGCGTGGCTCGCGCTGATGGGGTCCGTGACGATGATGCTGGGCGGCATGTGGCCGCGCTACGTCACACCCGGCGAGGCTCGGCAGATGCGGCCGGGCACGCTATCCTGGGGCTAATCTCCCTAAAGCCGATCAGGATTCCGCAGCGGAGTCCAGGAGGCCCGGCTTTCCCGCCGCAAACAGCTCACACGCTCGCGTGTAGAGAAAGGAGCACCACAGATGACGCTGCAGCTTGGCGACACAGCCCCCGACTTCGAGGCCGACACCACGGAGGGCCACATCAAATTCCACGACTGGATCGGCGACTCGTGGGCTGTGCTGTTCTCCCATCCCAAGGACTTCACCCCCGTGTGCACGACCGAGCTGGGCTACATGGCCAACGCGAAGCCCGAGTTCGACGCCCGCGGCGTGAAGATCATCGGCCTGTCGGTGGACCCGCTGGACAAGCACGAGCAGTGGGCGAAGGACATCGAGGAGACGCAGGGCACCGCCCCCAACTACCCGATCATCAGCGACAGCGACTACCACGTGTCGAAGCTGTACGGGATGCTGCCCGCGGACACCGCGGGCGACCCGGCGGCGCGCACGCCGGCGGACAACCAGACCGTGCGCAACGTGTTTGTGATCGGGCCGGACAAGAAGGTGAAGCTGATCCTCGTCTACCCGATGACCACGGGGCGCAACTTCGACGAGGTGCTGCGGGTGATCGACTCGCTGCAGCTGACGGCGAAGCACAAGGTGGCTACGCCGGTGAACTGGAAGCGGGGGGACAAGGTGATCATCTCCGGTTCCGTTTCCAACGATCAGGCCAAGGAAATCTATCCGGACGGATGGGAGGAGCCTAAGCCTTACATTCGGATTGTGGCGGATCCGAGTGGGTGAGGGTTGGGGCCGTGCGCCGGCGACCGATGGCCGTGGGCTGGGTTAGGGCTCGGCGGTGAGGGATAGGCGGCCGCCGGCGGTGGTTGGCTGCAGGCGCTCGAAGAGGTGGGTGAGGATGCGGGCGGTGGCGCCCCAGATGGTGTGGTCGCCTACGACGTAGGCGTCGGTTTGGAAGGTGATGCCGCGGCGTTCGATGGGGACCTTGCGGGCGCCGGCGCGGACGTCGCTGAGGGGGGGCTCTAGGACGGCGTCTACCTCCTTGGGGGATAGCCGCCAGGCCACGCCTGGGGGGATTTGGACGACGAAGGGGTGGATGGTGTAGCGGGTTGCGAACGTGGAGGTTGGGGGGAGCTCGCCCAGCAGCTTGACCTGGGTGCGGGGGAGGCCGATCTCCTCTTCGGCCTCGCGCAGGGCGGTGTCCAGGAGGGTTGCGTCCTCGGCGTCTTGGCGACCGCCGGGGAAGGAGATCTCGCCGGGGTGGCGGCGCAGGTCGGCGCGGCGTTTGGTGAGGACCACGTGGGGGGTGGGGGAGTCGCCGGCGAGGAACAGCGGCACGAGCACGGCCGCGGGGATGTGCTCCCCCTCGGGGGACGGTGCGCCGGCGCTCGCGCCGGACGGGCCGGCGCCGGCGGGGGTGGGGGACTCAGGCGGCCAGGTGAACGCGCTCAATGCGCTCCTGGAACATCACCTCGCCGTCGAGCGCCCGGTGCACGGGGCACTTGGCGGCGATCACGCGCAGGCGCTCGACCTGGTCCTCGGGCAGGTTGTCGGGCAGCCTGAGCACGATCTGGAACTTGGTGGGGCAGCCGCGCTCGGCGGGGGTGTACTCGGCGTCGACCTCCACCGGGCCGATGTCCCAGCCCTTGCGCGCGGCGTACATCTCGAGCGTGATCGCCGTGCACGAGGCGAGGCTGACCGCCAGCAGCTCCTGGGGATCGGGGCCGCTGTCGTCGCCGCCCGCTTCCAGCGGCTCGTCCACCGTCAGCTGGTGGTCGCGCACGTGAACCGTGTGCCTGTACGTGGCGCCGTCACGGCGCACCGAGGCCTTCATCCTTGCGAGCCCTGGCGTGTGGGTCATTTATTTCGATCCCCTCGAATCGGCGGTGTGTGATGCGCTGCTCATGATAGGACCAGCCCCGGCTGGCCAAGCGGGTTGAATAGCAGACCGGTGAGCAGCTTGGGGAAGAAATAGGTCGACTTTGGAGGCATGTTCTCGCCCGCCGCGGCCACGTCGCGCACCTGCTCCACGGGCGTGGGACGCATCAGGAAGGCCGCGTCGTACTCGCCCGAGCGCACCATCGCGAGCGCCTCCGCGGTGTCGCGCGCGTAGAACAGGCCGTTGAAGTGGGCGATGTCGTCGTCGCTGTAGCCAAGCGTGTTCTTGAGGATCAATGTCTCCAGGACGCCGGTGTCGAGCTCGCGGTAGGCGGCCGAGCATCCGGGGAGCGCGGCGTCGGCGATCGCCTGGTCCTTGAGCGTCAAGCGCAGCGGGCGCTCGTCGCGGCCGTCGATGTAGCCGAGCGTCAACCGCCCGCGACCGGGCGCCGGCGCGATCTGCTCGATCGGCACCTCCTCGATGTGGAAGTCGCGCTGCAGCGTCTGCGTGAGCGCCTCGCGTTGCGCCTCGCTGAGGTTGCCGATCAGGCGGTGGGTGGGGAAGACCGTCAGCCCTGGGTCCTCGAGTGCGACGAGGCACATGAGGATGTAGCGGTGATCGCCCTCGCCGCCGACCTCCTCGGCGTACGTGCGCATCGTCTCGTAGCGGTGATGGCCGTCGGCGATCAGCAGCTCGGCGTCGCGCGCGGCGGCCTGCACGGCGGCGATCGCGTCGGGGTTGCCGGTGCGCCACAGGCGGTGGACGGTGCCGTCGGCGTCGGTGATCTGCGCCCACGGCGGCTGCTCGATGGCGGGCGCGAGCGCCTGCCACGCGGCCTGCGCGGGGTCTGAGTACAGCGAGAAGATGGGGGAGATGTTGGCGTGCGTGGCGCGCGTCAAACGCAGGCGGTCCTCCTTGGGGCCGGGGTGCGTGCGCTCGTGTGGGCGCACCCGCCCTGGGCCGTAGTCCTCGATGCGCACGCGGCAGAAGAAGCCGCGGCGCGTGCGCGCCTGGCCGTCGGGGCCGGTGTAGTCCTGGGTGTGCGCCCACAGCGCCGGCTGCGCGTCGCGCACGAGCGCGCCCTGGGTCTGCCAGGTCTCGAACAGCGTTCCGGCCGCCGCGTACGGATCTGGTCCGCCGGGCTCGGCCTTGGGCAGGTCCACGGCCACGACGTTGTAGGGGGAGCGGGCGAGCAGCTCCGCGCGCTGGTTCGCGTCGATCACGTCGTAGGGGGGCGCGACCACGTCGGCGAGCGGGCCGACGACGGCCGGGTCGTAGTGCAGCGCGCGCAGGGGTTGGACGTCGGCCATGCGGTGGCGGAGGCTAGCAGCGCGCGTCGGGCGGGCGGTTCGCGCCGGGCGCGGGACGGTATGGCGCTCGCGGAGTGGATACGGCGGCTCGCGGAGCGGTCGTGGTCTACCCGGCCGTGCTCCTGGCGCCACCGGGTTGACGGTGTGCTCCACCCCAACCGGGGTGTCTGCCTCTACCCTGTGCGTATCGGGGCGTGGCGCAGCCTGGTAGCGCACCTGCTTTGGGAGCAGGGGGTCGTGGGTTCGAATCCCGCCGCCCCGACCATTTCATCGGTAATCGAACCGACGAGGTAGGCCGCGATCGACGCGTGGGTGCCCTGAGCCTCCTGAGTTTCTCGCTCCGTCTGCACGCGAGCGTAGATTCGGACACGAACACAACTACAAAGCTGATGCAATGGTGCTACACTGTGTCGTATGGCAGCTGGTGCTCCTACGCATCCGTTGATCCGCGAGGCGGTCTATCTGCACGAGATCGCGAGGCTGTCGGATGCGGACATCGCTCGGGCAACGGGGGTCGCTCGTAGTACTGCCCGTGCGTGGCTGGCGAATACTCGCTCGCCCACGGGGGAGCGGGCGGAGCGTCTGATCGAGCTCTCGGCGCTGGTGGAGCGACTGGCGCGGGTGATGGAGCCGTCCTACATCGCTGTATGGCTGCGAAAGCCGGTGCCCGCGCTCCAGGACCGCAAGCCGATCGACGTGATCGCGAGCGGCAACTACTTGCAGGTCGCCGAGCTGGTCTCGGCGCTCGAAGAGGCACCCTTCACCTAGCGATCGTGGCCGCCACGGTCGAGCGAGTGTCGGTCGCCGGTTCGTGGTGGCGGCAGACACCACACGGGTCCGATCCGCTGTGGCTTGCCTCGCCGCCGTCGAGCGGCCGTTGGCAGCGCGGTGAAGCTGTCGCCGCGATCTACCTCGCGGACGATGAGGGAACGGCGTGGGCCGAGTGGTATCGGCGCTCGCAGAGATCGCGATGCCGCCAAACCACGGTATGCCCCGGGACCTGTGGCGCTGGACGATCGCAGCAGGGGGATTGCGGACCTCTCGACTCCAGCAAAGCTCGCTCAGCTTGACCTACCAGTGCCCAGGCCCGGCCGACGAACGTGGGCTCCCTTTCTGGCCGCCGGCGAGCGTCTACACGACGACGGCTACCGCGGGATTCTCTACCCGAGCGCCGCACGACCTGACCACAAGGCGCTGTGCCTGTTCCGCGAGGACGTGTTGATCCCCGGTGCCGAGCCTCAACGACCACCGGTGACCCACCGCGATCCCCCGGCCCCTCCGACCGGCATGCGCACCTGAGCTTCGCACCTACGGTCGGCGCGCATCTCGTGATCTGTCCGCTGCGATGACATCCCGGCCTCGCTGTTCGCATGGACCGCAAAGGACCGCAACCTGAACTCGGGGATCCAGAAGCGCTCCTCGATCGGGTCAAGCGGTGTCGGCGCTGGGGCCAGGCCGACGTCGGCGGCCACCGGCAGAACCAAACCGCGGCTCCGCCGCTCCTGCTGTCAGGCGGGCGGTTCACCGTCCGGCCGTTCGTGCCAACGCCGCTCCATCGAGTGGAGCATCTGTGGATAGACGATCAGGTGGCGGAACGGCTTGATCGCTGCCATGTAGGCGTTCCCCAGCAGGCCGTTCGGCTTCACGTAGACCGCCATCTGGCCTCGGTAGTCGCCGCCGCCGTCGTCGTCGGCGACCCACCCGAGGTGCAGGATGCCGTGCATCGTTTGGTTGGCTGTCTCGGCGGCGAACTCGTAGTCGGTCAGATACAGCGAGGTGAATGGGAGACTCGCGAATACCGGGCCGGCCGTGGCGCGCAGATCGTCGGGCAAGCGCTCGCGAAGCGTCGTCACCCTCGACCCGAGTCCCGAGCCCTGCTCGTCCAGGCCGAACAGGTCGCCGAGCTTCCACCGCAGCGACAGCAGTCCCCGCGCTGCGCACGGCATGGTCTGTGCCGGGTCGGCCGCGGCGAAGCCCTCGACGAAGGTCGCGAACTCGTCGGCTCGTCCGGGCGTCGGCAGCGCCCAGACATCCTCGAGCCGAAAGTCGCCGGCGAGTTCGTGGATCCGCCAAGGCCGCGAGGTGTGCGCTGTGTTCGGCAGCTTCATCTCAATCTCCACGTACTGCCAGCTGGAGCAGATAGGGAGCCCCGCCCCGGTGAATGTTGCCGATAAGCGCCCAAACCACAGACGCCGTGCGACGTCTCTTGTACTGGAGGAACGTGGTCATCACAAGTCGGTTGCGGTGCAGCCGCCACACCATGTGGCCGTTCAGCAGCGCCGATCGCGCTTCGAGATGCAGCAGCTCCGGCTCAGACGTCACGATTCGCCAACCGAATACATGGTCGCAAGACGCCCACGGACCGAGCGAGAAGCCAAGGATCCGGCGGTGTATGAGCAGTACCGATCGGCGGGTCATTACGGGCAGGCGCTCGAAGCCATCGCGTGCCCATTGCTCAGCCGGGCGTCGGTCCGTCGGGCTGCCCATTATCTCAAAGGCGTCCGCGTAGTCCGGCGAGGCGGCGGTGGATGGAGGTGCTTCTGACACCACCACACGGTGTGCTCGCTTGCGCACACGTGGCTGTGTGCTCGCCGAGTTCTTCGAGCGCGTTACCAAAGGAAACCCCACCAGGTGCTTATGCCCAAATGTTCATCCATACGGCAGCGTATGGTTGGATGCTAGCATGATCACCGCGCGTGTCAACACCGAGTCGAACGCCATAGGGAGCGATGGCGCCCCCGACCCGAACACCCCGCAGCAGCTGGATCGAGGAGGGCCTGCGCGCACTGGGAGGCGGCGGGCCGGAGGCCGTGAGGATCGAGCCGCTCGCACGCGCCCTCGGCGTCAGCAAGGGCGGGTTCTACTGGCACTTCAGCGACCGGCAGGCGCTGCTCGAAGAGATGCTGGACACCTGGGAGCGCACCTGGGTAGACGAGGTGATCGAGACCGTCGAGGCCGAGGCCGGGGACGCAAGGTCGAGACTGAGGCGGCTGTTCGCGCTGGCTGCCGCCTCAGGCGACGAGCTGTTCAAGACCGAGCTGGCGATCCGCGACTGGGCCCGGCACGAGGAGGCGGTTGCCGAGCGATTGCGGCAGGTCGACAACAGGCGAATGGACTACATGCGCTCCCTGTTCGCAGCCATCTGTGAGGACGCCGATGATGTCGAGGCTCGTTGCCTGCTGGTGTTCGCGCTGTTCATCGGCGGCCACTTCGTCAGGGTCGATCACGGGGAGCGTAGTAGGGCGGAGGTGCTGGAGCTGGCCCTGGAGCGGCTCGTGCGATAAGGGTGTTCACGCGCGCGGCGCGGAGCCGGCCGCTCCGCCTCGTAGTCGTGCGTTCCATCTCTCCTCGACGCGCCCGATCTTCCAGTAGGCGAGGGCGGTTGCCCAGCACATGACAAACATGCCGACGATCACAAAGCCCGCCTTGTTGATGTCGAACACCTCCATGTAGCGCCAGAAGCCACCGTGCAGGTCGCCGAGCTCCATCGGCAGCAGGCCGAGCACCTCGATCGTGCCGATGAAAAAGCAGATCGCCACGGATAGGCCGGTGATCGCGAGGTTGTAGTAGACCTTGCGCACGGGGTTGAAGAACGCCCAGGAGTAGGCGAAGTTCATGAAGATCCCGTCGATCGTGTCCATCAGGCTCATGCCGGCGGTGAACAGGACAGGCAGGCACATGATCGAGTAGAACGGCAGGCGCTGGGAGGCGAGCAGCGCGGTGGTGGCCAGCAGCGCGACCTCGGTCGCTGTGTCGAAGCCCATCCCGAATACGACCCCAACGGGGTACATCTTCCACTCGCTGTCGATCGTCTTCATCCAGCGCCCGAAGAAGCGGAACATCAGCCCGCGGTTGTGCAGCTGGCGCTCGAGCTCGGCCTCGTCGTAGTTGCCTTTGCGCATCGATCGGAACACGCGGAAGATGCCGGCGAGGATGACGATGTTCAGCAGCGCGATCAGGTACAGGAACGACGCCGAGACGACCGTGCCGAAGATCCCGCCGAACTGCTCCAGGGTGGAGTTGTCGTGCGCGACGGAGCCGTACACGGCTTTCTCGGCGACGACGATCCCGACGCCGATCGCGACCACGATCGTCGAGTGTCCGAGCGAGAACCAGTAGCCGACGCTGAGCGGGCGCTTGCCCTCGTTCATCAGCTTCCGCGTCGTGTTGTCGATCGCGGAGATGTGATCGGCGTCGAAGGCGTGGCGCA
>Ga0335075_10007741_pt1 | contig 16507 bp, 9 predicted proteins | sample Lox_Sample_24_FD_206723 | JGI IMG/M metagenome (GOLD analysis project Ga0335075, IMG submission 206723) | Soil microbial communities from Loxahatchee National Wildlife Refuge, Florida, United States - Lox_Sample_2.4 | ecosystem: Environmental > Terrestrial > Soil > Wetlands | place: USA: Florida... | reverse complement strand
GCCGGGCCGACCTGCTCGCGATGGAGCAGCACACGGTCAGCCTGCCGATCGCGTGCGTCGAGGGCTGGTCCACCGACAACCAGCAGTGGACCGGGATCCGGCTGCGCGACCTGGCCGCGATGGCCGGCGTGCCCAACCCGTCGAGCGTCCTGGTGCAGTCGCTGCAGCGCACCGAGGGCTTCAGCCAGGCGGTCCTGTCGGCCGGGCAGATCATGGACCCGGACTCGCTGCTTGCCCTGCGGGTCAACGGCGCCGACCTCACCCTCGACCACGGGTACCCGGCCAGGATCATCGTGCCGGCCTGCCCCGGCGTGCACTGCACCAAGTGGGTCAACCTCATGGCTTTCCGGAGTTAACATGCGCTGGTTCTACCGCTGGTACGGCTCGAACCCGCTGCACCTGCTCACGCTGATCGCCAGCTTCGCGCTCGCGGGTTACGCCGCGGAGAAACTGCTCGCGCGCGACATGGTGGCCATCGTGGTCTGGTTCGCCGGCGCGGTCATCGGCCACGACCTGCTGCTGATGCCGCTGTACACGCTGGCCGACCGGTCCGTGCTCGCGGTCTTCAGGCACGACCGGCGGCCAGATCCGCCGACGGTGTCGTGGATCAACTACCTCCGCGTTCCCGTGGTGCTTTCCGGCCTGCTACTGCTGATCTGGTTCCCGCTGATCCTCCGGCTGCCCAACCGCTTCACCATACTGACGGGCCTGTCGCTCGACCCGTACCTGATGCACTGGCTGGCCGTGACCGGGGCGCTGTTCCTGCTGTCCGCCGTCGCGCTCGCCGTGCGGCTCGGCACGCGCCCGTGGGCGCGGTCGGCGGACTTGGGACCCGACCAGGGCGCGGCCCTCGACGCGACCGGAGCCTTCGGGCCGGAGGGGCTCGTGCGGCGCCCCTTTGAGGAGCCGCCGTCCAGGTACCCGCAGCCGCAGGCCCCGTGGGGAGCCAGCCAGGCCCCGTGGGAGCAGGGCGCGGGTAACTTGCGGCCGAGCCAGGGCGGCTGGTCGCGGAGCGAGGGCGACTCGGGTCAGGACCAGGGCGGCTGGGATCGGGGCCAAGGCGGCTGGGATCGGGGCGGTCAGGATCGGGGTCAGGGCGGCTGGGACCGGGGCCGGGGCGGTTGGGAACCGGGCCAAGGCGGCTGGGATCGGGGCCAAGGGGCTTGGGACCAGGGCGGTCGGGAATCGGGCCAAGGCGGTTGGGACCGGGGCCAAGGCGGTCGGGATCGGGGCCAAGGGGCTTGGGATCGGGGCCAGGGCGGCTGGGGTCAGGACCAAGGCGTCGGCTGGGGGCAGAGCCAGGGCCGCTGGGGCCGGGACGACCGCGGCTGGTCGCCGGAGCAGGTCCGGCCTGGGGCCCAGGATCAGGACCAGTGGGCGCAGCAGCAGGCCCGCTGGGACCAGGAGAGCCCGCCGCCCGACCAGCCGTGGCCGCCCCGCCGGCCACCCGGGCGGCACCGGGACTAACGCAAGGCGGCGCGGCCGCGCCAGAAATCCAACGGAGGGACGGGCTGGAACAACCTCGCTCCTGATTCTTACAATGCCAACAGAAGCCTTGTGTGGCATGGCAGGAGGCACCGAGGGTGACGCGCGGCACACTTCGGCGCAGGGAAGCGCTCTCGTTGCTTGGCGGCGCGGTCGTCCTCGGGGGTGCTTCCGCGTACGTGGGCCTGGCCGCCACCCGTTCGGCGGCACCGAGCGCCATAACCCCGGACGCCTACACGCCCTTCGCGTCGTATACCCCCGACGGCACCGCGGGCAAGACCGCGGCGGTGCCGCGTGCCGACGTCCGCCTGCTCGGCGGCCGGTTCCAGGGCAATCAGCAGCGCGACCTCGCTTACCTGCTGTTCCTCGACCCGGACCGGATGCTGCGCAGCTTCCTGATCAACTACGGGCTCTCCACGTCCGCCCAGCCGATCGGCGGCTGGGAGAGTCCCACCTCGAAGATCCGCGGCCACGTGACCGGCCACCTGATGTCCGCGCTCGCGTGGGCCTACGCGGGTACCGGCAGCGCGAACGGCGCGGCCCAGAGCGCGATTAAAGCCAAGGGCGACTACCTGGTCGCCCAGCTCGCGACGCTGCAAGCCTGGGCGCCACAGGTCGGCTACCACGAGGGGTATCTCTCGGCCTTTCCCGAGCAGTACTTCACCTGGCTGGAGGACGGCCAGTGGAACCGGATCTGGTCGCCGTACTACATGATCCACAAGTACCTGGCCGGCCTGATCGACCAGTACCTGCTGGCGGGGAACGCCCAGGCGCTTGACGTGGCCGCCCGGCTGGCCGACTGGGTCGACCGCCGCACCAGGAACCTGACCTACCAGCACATGCAGGCGATACTCAACGTCGAGTTCGGCGGCCTGCCCGAGGCGCTGGCCAACCTCTACGCGATCACCGGCGACCAGGCGACCCTGCAAACGGCCGAGCGCTTCTACCACGCGCGGTTCCTCGACCCCCTGGCCGCGAACATCGACCACCTCGACGGCTCGCAGTGCAACGTCTCGACGCCCAAGGTCATCGCGTCCCTGCGGCTGGCGGAAGAGACGGGGAACGAGAAGTACTGGAACGCGGCGGTCAACTTCTGGCAGATCGCCACCGCCCACCACGTGTACGCGATCGGCGGCCAGGGCAACTACGAGCACTGGGGACCGCCGGACACGGTCGCGAGCACGCTCTCCAACTACAACTGCGAGGGCTGCGTCAGCTACAACATGCTGAAGCTCACCAGGCTGCTGCACTTCCACGAGCCGGGCAACGCGGCCTACATGGACTACTACGAGCGCACCCTCGTCAACCACCTGCTCGGCACCCAGGACCCGGGGTCGCCGCACGGCTTCGTCGCCTACTACACGGGCCTGTCACCCGGCGCGCACAAGCAGGTGCCTGCGAACTACTTCCCTGGTGCCAACGAGAACGCCTTCGCGACCGACTACGAGACGTTCACCTGCGATACCGCGACCGGCCTGGAGACGCCCACCCGTTTCATCGACACGATCTACAGCAGGGACACCGACGGCGCGCTCCGGGTCAACCTCTTCATCCCCTCGCGGGTCCAGGCCGACGGCCTGACTTTCCGCCAGGCGACGAGCATACCGAACGCCCCGGCGACGACCCTCGCGGTCGAGGCGGGCAGCGGCCCGATGACCCTGCGGGTTCGCGTGCCTGCCTGGACCACGTCGGTGCGGGCGACGCTGAACGGCAGGCCGCTGTCGTTGCCGTCAGGTACCGGGGTCGTGGAGGCCGCGCGCGCGTGGCGGCCGGGCGACGAACTCCAGGTCACCTTCGGCATGGCCCTGTCCACGGAGCAAGCGCCAGACAACCCGCGGGTGACGGCGCTCACCTACGGCCCGGTCGTCCTGGCCGCCCTCACGGGTGGCGCCGCGGGCATGCCGGTCCTCGACGCGTCATCCGTCCAGCAGGTGAGCGGGTCACCGCTGGCCTTCGAAGGCTACGGGTACTCCGCGACCCCGGCCGCGGCCCGGCTCATCACCCTCATCCCGGTCTGTGACGTGGCTCACCAGCGCTACACGACCTACTGGCAGGAGCAGTAGGGATCACGCCAACTGCCAGGGCGGGCGGTGCCGGTGGAATCCAGCCGATGCAAGGCTGGCAGGCTGGGTAGGTAGGGCACCATCTGCCCGGGGCGAAGGGGGACCGCCGGGGCAGCCGAGTAGTCGATTTGTACGGGGGCCACATGACGACGGCCACGATCGTAACCGCCCTGGCGGCCGCGCTGTTCCTCGGGATAGCGTCGGTGGCCGACCAGCGCAGCACCAAGCGGGTCAAGACCGAGCGGGCGCTGTCGCCGACCATCCTGCTTGACCTGGTTCGCCAGCCGCTGTGGCTGATCGCCATCGCGGCGAACGTCGTGGGATTCGCCTTGCAGGTCACGGCGCTGAGCTTCGGCAGCCTGGCCGTCGTGCAGCCGCTGCTTGTCTTCGACCTGGTCTTCGCCGTGCTGATCGCCCGGTCCGTGGGCTGGGACGCGAGCGGCCTCCCACCGGGGACCAGGCGATGGGATCCGGTCGCGCTCGCGGGGGTGGGCGCGGCCACCCTCGGCGTGGCCGGGTTTCTCATCATCGGGCAGCCGTCGGCGGGCCACGCGGAGGCCGGCTTCGCCGTCTTCTGGCCGCTGGTCGCGGGGCTTGTCGTGGTGGTGGGCGGCAGCCTGGCCGTGGCCGCCAAGAGCCCGAACCTGCGGCCGCTCGCGCTGGCGCTTGCCTGCGGCGCCTGTTACGGCGTGGCCGCGTTCTCGATCAAGCTCGTGACGTCCGGGTTCGGCAGCGGGCCGGCCCATGTGTTCACCAACTGGCCGATCTACGTGCTGGCCGTCACCGGCCCGGCCGGGTTCATCCTCAACCAGAACGCCTTTCAGGAGGGCAAGTTCCTTGCGCCGGTGCAGGCCATCATCACCACCGCCGACCCGGTCATCTCCATCGGCGTCAGCCTGGCGTGGCTCGACGCCCACCTGCGCGGCGGCCCGGCCAGCATCTTCGGCGAGGTTCTCTCGCTCCTGGTCATGACCGCCGGGATCGTCGTCACCGCGCACCACTCACCCCAGGTAACCGAGCCGAAGCCGGACGACGAGGCCATGGCCGAGGTGCTCGCCGTGCCCGTTCACCAGGAGGACGGGTCGGCCGACGGGCATCATAGGCAGGCCCGCGAGGAGTCACCGGAAGGCTGAGGAGACCGGCATGCGCGCTAGCGAGACCGTCTTGCTTGCCGCCGCGCAGGCGCCAAGCAACGTGGTGCCTGACCGGGCGCAGATGGCGACCACGCTCGGGTTTCACATCATCCTGGCCTGCTTCGGCATCGCCTTCCCTTCGGTCGTGCTGCTGGCGGAGTTCTTCGGGCTTCGGCGCGAGAACGAGACGGCGATGCGGCTGGCGCGGCGCTGGTCGCAGGCCATGGGGGTGCTGATCGCCGTCGGCGCGGTGACCGGCACGGTGCTGTCGTTCGAGATGGGCCTCCTGTGGCCGGGGCTGATGCACCAGTACGGGTCGGTCCTTGGTGTCCCGTTCGGGGTGGAGGGCCTGTTTTTCTTCCTTGAGGCCATCTTCGCCGGGATCTACCTGTGGGGATGGCGGCGGCTGGCCGGCTGGGCCCACTGGTGGTCCGGCGTGCCGATCGCGGTCAGCGGGATCTTTGGCGCGATGTCGGTGGTCGCGGTCAACTCGTGGATGAACACCCCGGGCGGGTTTACCCAGAGCAATGGCCAGATCACCTCGGTCGACGTCTGGCAGGTGTTCTTCAGCCGCTCGGCGATCTACGAGATGCCGCACATGATCCTGGCCGCGTACATGGTCGTGGGGTTCACGATCGCCGGCGTGTACGCGGTCGGCATCCTGCGCGGCCGCCACGACCGCTACCACTACACCGGGTTCGCGCTCGGGTTCGTCCCGGCCGCGATCCTGACTCCGTTCCAGCTCTTCGTCGGTGACACCGCCGCCCGGGCGATCGCGAGCGACCAGCCGGTGAAGTTCGCGGCGATGGAGTACGTGGCGCAGACCTCCCGTCAGGTACCAGAGTGGATTGCCGGGGTGTACGTCAACGGGAACATCTACGCCGGCATCAAGATCCCCTACCTCGACTCCCTGCTTGTCGGGTTCGGCCCGGGCACCAAGGTCATCGGGTGGGACACCGTGCCGCCGCAGTACCGGCCGCCGGTGGTATGGCTGATCCACCTGTGCTTCGACGCCATGGTCGGGCTCGGGACCCTGCTGTTGCTCGTCGGCCTGTGGGCGGCCTGGATCTGGTGGCGCCGCCGCCGCTGGCCCCGGACGCGGCTGTTCTGGCTGGCCGGGGCGGTGAGCGGGCTGGCCGCGATCGTGGCCATGGAGTGCGGCTGGGTGGTCACCGAGGTCGGCCGCCAGCCCTGGGTGGTGTACGGGCTCCAGACCACCGCCCAGGCGGCGACGGCCAACGGCGGCGTCCTCGCCAGCCTGAGCATCATCATCGTGGTGTACGCGGTGCTCGGCGCCGTCACGATCGCGATCCTGCTGCGGTTGTCGCGCCGCTGGCGCCGCGATGACACCGACGAGGTTCCTGGGCCCTACGGGCCGCCCCGCGTTTCCGCGGACGGGCCCGCCACGCGCCAGGCGGAGTCGTTATGGCCGACGCGGTGGGCGCCATCCTGCTGGCCTCCGTCACCCTGTACGCGGTCCTGGCCGGGGCCGACTTCGGCGCCGGCCTGTGGGACCTGCTGGCGGGCACCACCGCCCGCGGCCGGCGGCCGCGCGGCCTGATCGAAGAGTCGATCACCCCGGTGTGGGAGGCCAACCACGTGTGGCTGGTCTTCGACCTGGTCATCTTCTGGACCGCGTTCCCGCACGCGTTCACCGCGGTGATGAACACGCTCGCGCTGCCGTTGTGGCTGGCGCTCGGCGGGATCGTGCTGCGCGGCGCCGCGTTCGCCTTCCGTCGCGAGTTCACGCGGCTCAGCTACCAGCGCGCGGCGGGCGGGGTGTTCGCACTCTCCTCGCTGCTCACCCCGTTCTTCATGGGCACCGTGGTCGGTGCGATCGCCGCCGGCGCCGTCCCTGCCGACGCCACCCACGCCAGCACGGCCGCCTGGACCAGCCCGACCGCGCTGCTTGCCGGGTTCCTGTTCGTCGCCGCGTGCGGGTACCTGGCCGCCGTCTACCTCGTCGTCGAGGCCGGACGGCGCGGCGACGGGGGCATGCGGCGGTACTTCACCCACCGCGCCCAGGCCGCCGCCGTCGTGGCCGGGGCGCTTTCCCTGGCCGCCATGGTCACGCTGCAGAACTCGGACGCGGCGTTTTACGACCGGCTGACCGGCCGGGCGCTGCCACTGGTGGTCGTGGGCGGCGTCAGCGGCCTGGTGGTCATCGGCCTGCTCACCATCGGCTGGACGCACGGGGCGCGGATCATCGCCGCGCTCGGCGTCGCCGCGGTCATCTGGGGCTGGGGCGTGGCGCAGTACCCGGTGCTGCTGCCGGGCACCACGGTGACCTTGACGACGGCCGGCGCAACCCAGGCCACATACGTCGCGATAGTCGTCGTGGCCATCGCCGCGGTGATCCTTGTCGTGCCCTCCTTCGCGGTGCTGTTCTTTTTGCAGGGCCGCCGCCTGCTCGGCGGGGAGGAAGGGGATCCAGCGCTCGCCGCCGCCGCGCACCCCGCTCACTCCTACCCCGGCCCCGGCCCCGGGCGAGCGCGGACGGCCGATCCGGCCCGGCCGGCCCCGCGCCGGCCAGCACAGAACCAGCAGGCCAGCGGCGCCGTCAGAGCCGCCGTGATCGGCGTGGCCGCGATCACCGCGCTCGCCCGCCGCCTGCTCGGGCACTAACCGCTCAACGCGCCCGGTGGGCCGGGGGACCCTGGTGGGCCGGGGGACCCTGGCCGGCACGGCCACCGTGGGCCCGGGGGACCCTGGTGGGCACGGCCACCGTGGGCCCGGGCCCCGATCAACGCCACGAACCTCCGCACGGCCCGCTGCCTGCCGGAATCCGGCACCGGAATCGGCAAGACAACCCTCACCGGCTGCCGACGCAAGCGGCGGCCGGCATCTTTGTTGGTGAAACGCATCTTTGTTGGTGAACTGCACCCCCAAACCATGGCAAATCAGGCGGGAAAGTGGCCAGTTCACCGACAATGTGGACGTGAGGGCCCGGTGTGACCAGTGGGACCCGACCGGGGCGCCGCGCGACCCGAGTGCGCCCGCCCCCGCCACGCCCAGTCGGCACGGCCACCCCGCTGACGCCGCCGCCCCAGCCGGCGCCGCCCGCCAGAAATCCTTGCCCGCCAGACAAAAACGGATTGCCACTTAACCGGTTTTTGTGGGACATATCTTCCTATGTTGTATCTGGTGTGGGCTTGTTCGTGGGGCAACGAGCGCTCTCGCTGGGCGCGCGGATGACCGCGCCGGCAGCGCACCGCCCGGCGGAGGACGAGTCCGCCGCCGCCCGCCTGCGCGACTGGGGTGCGGCCCGCCGCCGCAGCTGGTGGTCGATCATCCGCATTCTCCCGCAGGCCGGGCGGGCCGTCCCGGTCGCCGCGCTGCTTAACCTCGCCATCGGCCTGCTGCCGCTCGGGTTCGTGATCGCCACCAGCGTGGCCATCGCCCGCGTGCCCGCGCTCGGCCATTCCACGCGCGACGCCTGGGGACCGGTGCTCGCCGCGATGACCCTGGCCATCGTCGCGCTCCTGCTCCAGAGCGCCCTGTCACCGTTCCAGGCCGCGTTCACGGAGCTGATCAGCAGGCGCGTGGACGGCTTCTGCACCAGGCGGCTGATGCGCTGCACGCTGGCCGAGGCGCCGGTCGCACAGCTCGAGCAGGCGCAGGTGCTCGACAAGCTGAGCGATGCCCGCCGCGGCCTGGTCGAGTACTTCGTCACGCCCGGCGCGGCCGCCGCCGGCCTGGTCACGCTGATCGCCCGCTACGCGCAACTGCTCGGCGCGGTGGTGATCGTGGGGGTCGTGCTCGGCCCGCTGGCCGCGCTCCTGATCGCCGCCGCGGCGCTGGTCGCCCGCGTCGGCCAGCGCGGTTCGCTGTCCCGCTGGTCGGTGATCATCGACCGGCTGTCGGCGGCGCGGCGCAAGATGTACTACGTCTTCGACACCGGCAGCGAACTGGCCGCCGCCAAGGAAATCCGCGTGCTCGGCACGCTGCCGTGGTGGCGGGCCCGTGGTGAGCAGGAGTCCGACTCCTACCTGGGGCCGCTGTGGCGCGAGCGGCGTCGCGTCTTCCTCGGCCCGTTCGTCTGGTTCAGCCTGGTCGTGCTGGCCGGGGCCGCCGCGGTCTTCGTCATCCTGAGAAACGCGGCCGACCACGGCGGGTTCAGCGTGCTCGACCTCTCGCTGGCGATCCAGGCGATCCTCATCCCGCTGCGGTTCGGCGTGTTCTTCCCCGAGGCCGACGTGCAGACGCAGTACGGCATGCTCGCCCACGACTCCATCCTTGAGATCGAGCGGAACGCCGCCGCGGGGGCGAGCCTGCTGCGGTCCGGCCAGCGGGACGCGGGCGGCGTGCCGAGCGCGGCCATCAGGTTCGAACGGGTGAGCTTCGCCTATCCGGGCAGCGACCGCCAGGTGCTCGACGGGGTGGACCTCGAGTTCCCCGCGGGCACCTCCACCGCGATCGTCGGGCTGAACGGCGCCGGCAAGACCACCCTGGTCAAGCTGCTGGCCCGGCTCTACGAGCCAACCGGCGGGCGGATCAGCGTGGACGGCGCCGACCTGGCCGAGTTCGACATCAGGTCGTGGCAGCGCCGGCTCGCGGTGATCTACCAGGACTACATCAGGTACGAGTTCGACGCGGCCACGAACATCGGCCTGGGCGCGCCGGAACGCATGCACGACCAGGAAGCGCTCGACCGCGCGGCCGAGTGGGCCGGCGCCACCGAGGTGATCGACAGCCTCCCGCAGGGCCTGCGCACCGTGCTGTCCAGCCGGTACCAGGACGGCACGGACCTGTCCGGCGGCCAGTGGCAGCGCATCGCTCTCGCCCGGGCGCTGTTCGCCACCGGCGCCGGGGCATCCGTGCTGGTCCTCGACGAGCCGACGGCCCAGCTCGACGTGCGCGCCGAGGTCGCCTTCTTCGACCGCTTCCTCGAGCTGACGCAGGGGCTGACGACCGTGGTCATCTCCCACCGCTTCTCCACCGTGCGCCGCGCGCAGCGGATCGTGGTGCTCGATCGCGGCCGGATCACCGAGCAGGGCACCCACGAAGAGCTCATCGCCCGCGGCGGCCGCTACGCCGGGCTATTCGAGCTCCAGGCGCGGCGGTTTAGCGCCGGCGACGAGGTGGAGCCGGAAGACGACCAAGACCAAGAACAAGACCAACACCAGGACCAACACCAGGACCAGGAAGGCGCGCGCCCATGAGGATGCTCCGGGCCGCGCGCTACCTGTTCTCCCTCGGCATCCAGCTGGACCGGGGCCGGCTCTGGCGCGCCGTGGTGCTGATGTTCGCCGGCTACATCGCCGCGCCGCTCGCCGCGCTGGCGCTGCGCAGCCTCACCGACAGCCTGCTGGGCGAGCAGGCGGGCCAGGCGCTGACGTACGGCCTGCTCGCCGCCGCGCTGCTTGTCGCGCAGCTGATGCTGAGCCACTTCGCCCACCTCGACTACTTCGAAGTCGCCGAGCTACAGCAGAACCGGCTCCGCGGCGAGCTGATGTCCCTGGTGAACGGCCCGCCGGGGATCGACCACCTGGACCGGGCGGACTTCGCCGACGGCACCGGCCTGGTGCGCGACGGCTTGTTCGGCTCGACCCGGGCGCTTGAGGCCGTGCTCCAGCTCGGCGGGCTGCTCCTGCAGACGGCGATCACCGCCGGGATCCTCATCGCGCTCAACCCGTTCTTCGCGTTCCTGCCGGTGTGCGCCGTCGTGCCGGTGCTGCTCGAGCGCGTGGCGCAGAACGCGGTCGAGTCGGCCCGCGAGCGGACCGCGGAACGGCTCAGGCTCAACAAGCACCTCATCGAGCTGGCGACGAGCATCGGGTCGGTGCGCGAACTGCGCTTGTTCGGCAGCGAGGACGAGCTGCTCGACCGGCAGCGGAGCACCTGGGACGAGGTGACCGCGGCGATGTGGCGCAGCCAGCTCAGGGGCGCCGCCTACCGCGCCGTCGGCCAGGGCTTCTTCGCGCTCGGCTACGGCGGCGCGATCGTGCTCGAGCTGGCCAGCGCGCTTGGCCGGCACGCGTCGATCGGCGACCTGGTGCTGGTGATCACGCTCGCGGTCCAGGTGAGCGTGCAGGTCTCGGGCGCGCTCGGGCTGCTGTCGCTGCTCCAGACCGCCGGCCGGACCGTCGACCGCATCGAGGAACTGCGGTCGATCGCCGCGAGCGCCCAGGCTTCAGTGAGAGCCGGCCGGCCTGCCCGCGCGAGCGTGCCGGCCCGCCTGGACCGGGGGATCACGCTTGAGGACGTCAGCTTCAGCTACCCGGGCTCGGCCGAGCCCGTGCTTTCCCGCGTCTGCCTCGACATCCCGGCCGGCCACACCCTGGCCCTCGTCGGTGAAAACGGCGCGGGCAAGTCAACGCTGGTCAAGCTGCTCTGCGGGCTGTACGTGCCGACCAGCGGGCGCATCCTGGTCGACGGCGTGGACCTGGCCGACCTCGACCAAGAAGAATGGCGAGCCCGCGTCGCACCGCTCTTCCAGGACTTCACCCGCATCGAGCTGACCCTGGGGGAGAGCATCGGGCACGGCGACGTCGCCAGGATCGCCGACCGCGACGCCGTCGATGCGGCCGTGTCCCAGGCCCGCGCGGAACGCGTGCTCAGGACGGTCGCCGGCGGCCTCGGCGGGTACGTCGGACGCTCCTACGACCACGGCGCGGAGCTGTCCGGCGGCCAGTGGCAGACCGTCGGCCTGGCCCGCTCGCTCATGCGGCAGGCACCGCTGCTGCTGGTGCTCGACGAGCCGGCCGCGGCGCTCGACGCGTCCGCGGAACACGAACTGTTCGAGCGCTACGCCTCCTCGGCCGGGCGCGCCGGCCAGGGCCAGGGCGGCGTCACCGTGCTCGTCTCCCACCGGTTCTCCACGGTCCGCATGGCCGACCGCATCGCGGTGCTCGACCATGGTCGGCTGGCCGAGTTCGGCCCGCACCGGGACCTGATGACCGCGGGCGGCCTTTACGCCGAGTTGTTCGCCCTCCAGGCCCGCGCATACGGCTGAGAAGCATCCGCCCGCCGCCACCCCCGCCCGGGCCGCGGCGACCTCCGCTGCCCCGGCCGCCTCCGCCTCCGCTGCCCCGGCCGCCTCCGCCGCCGCGCGGTCGCGGGCGTGCCGGTGGAGTCATCCCGCCCCCGTTCGGAAAAATCAAAATGATTATCCCGAACGATTGCGGTATGGCTCCCTAATCCACCGGGACTTTGCTCTCGGTGCGTCACTCGCGGGGTCTTGACACCATTCGCCGATGCATTTAGCGTCCGCCGTTAACGTTCACATCCGATTCATCTGCCGAACTGGCAACCAGGTCGTGATCTCGACGATGAGAGGTGAGTCATGCATGTTAGCGATATCAGTCGAAGGCTAATTCTGGTAGTTAGTGCGGTGCTGCTCGTCGCGGGCGGGCTGGCGGGCTCGGCGATTGCGGGCGCGTTCTCCGGCGCGTCGGCCGCATCCGCGTCGGTCGCGTCGGCCACCGCGTCGGCCTCGGCGCGGCCGTGTGACATCTACGCCGCCGGCGGCACCCCGTGCGTGGCCGCCTACAGCACGGTTCGAGCGCTGTACGCGGGCTACCAGGGGCCGCTGTACCGGGTCACCCGCGCCTCCGACGGCACGAGCACCGACATCGGGTTGCGGTCGCCGGGCGGGTACGCGGACGCGGCCAGGCAAGACGCGTTCTGCGCGGGCACCGTGTGCACCATCACCCGGCTGTACGACCAGAGCCCCGAGCGCAACGACCTCGGCATCGAGCCGATCGGCGGCAACGGCTCGGCGGACGTCGGCGCGATCGCCAACGCGCTGCCGGTGGTGGTCGACGGTCACCAGGTCTACGGCCTGTCCGTCCAGGCCGGGGTCGGCTACCGCAACGACGTGACCCGCGGCGTGCCGACCGGGGCGCAGCCGCAGGGCGCCTACATGGTGACCAGCGGGCAGCACACGGACCCGGTGTGCTGCTACGACTTCGGCAACGCCGAGACGTCCAACACCGACACCGGCAACGGGCACATGGACGCGGTGTACTTCGGCAACCTGTGCTGGTTCACGCCCTGCACGGGAACCGGCCCGTGGGTCGAGGCGGACATGGAGAACGGCCTGTTCTCCGGCGGCAACGGCTCCGACACGGGCAATCAGGGCAACGACTCGCCGTTCGTGACCGCGATGCTGAAGAACAACGGCACGACGACGTACGCGCTGAAGGACGGCAATGCCGACTCCGGCGGGCTGACCACCGAATACGAGGGCCCGTTGCCCGACATCGGCGGCTACACGCCCATGCACCAGGAAGGGTCGGTCCTGCTCGGCACCGGCGGTGACGACAGCAACGGCTCCGACGGCTCGTTCTTCGAGGGCGTCATCACCGCCGGCTATCCGTCCACCGCGACCGACAACGCGATCCAGGCGAACATCGTCGCGGCCGGGTACCGTCAGGTGCCGACGTCCTTCCCGGCCACCGGGACGCAGTACACCATCAGCAACGTCAACAGCGGCACGGCCGTTCAGCCCGACAACTGCGCGACCGCCAACGGCACCGGCATGGAACTGTGGACCACCGGGGCGACCGACTGCCAGAAGTGGACGTTCACCAGCGCGGGCAACGGCCACTACATCATCACCAACGTCAACAGTGGCACCGTCCTCGACTCGGTGAACTGCGGGATCCTGGACGGCACGCTGACCGACCTGTGGACCTCGCTCGGCAACGACTGCCAGGAATGGGATGTCACCCGGGTCGGCGGCCACTACACGATCAGCAACGTCGGCAACGGCATGGTCCTCGACGCGCTCGACTGCGAGACGGCGAACGGCACGGTCGTCCGCCAGTGGGCCCAACTCGACAACACCTGCCAGCAGTGGGACATAGCGTCCTGACGCGTACGGCAAACTCTGGATGCGGCCCTTGCCGGCGTCGGCCTCCTCATGGCCCGCGATCTGGACGCGAGGACTCCGCGGTTCAACCCCCAGGCAGGGTCGCGTCCTGCCGGGCCGGCCGACCCCAGCCGGGCGCCGACGCCGCGCTCAGTGGCCCTGAGCCTGGTGCCCGGGCGCGTGGTCCACTCACGGCAGCGTCACTCACTCACGTCATCCGACGCTTGGCGGTTGCCGTGCCAAGTCGCTTGTTACCAGGCAGTACGCATGGCATTGGGGCATTTGCCTCAAGACTCGGCGACACCCGCGAAACGAGCATTTAGCTGCAAAGCGCTCATCAGCGACCCGAGGAGTGAGACACATGCGGGAAATCGAACTGGCTCCGCCCGTGACGATGCACAGGCTGCTCAGCGGGTTCCGGGCGCCGCGGGCGCCGTTCGCGGTCGGCGGCCGCACCCTCCAACGCGTCGTTCCCGGGTCCGGCTCCCATACGGGGTTTTGAGGCAGTCCCGGGCTAACGGGAGGAGTTTCCAACCGCAAAAAGGAGGAGTTGAGTTGAGGACCGTCGGGACCATCGGCGGATCGGCGTCTCTGCTCGGCCGGAGCAGGGAACTCGCGCAGTTGGCGGAGTTCGTGGACCGGGTGCGGGACGACGACGGCGATAGCCTGCTGCTCGCCGGGGAAGCCGGGGTGGGCAAGACCGCCCTGCTCGACGCGGCCGCGCGGCTCGCGGCCGCGTGCGGCTTCCGTGTGCTGCGCGCGGTCGGCACGGAGTTCGAGGCCGGGCTCAGCTACGCGGCGCTCAACCAGGTGCTGCTGCCGCTGCGGGATGAGGTCGGCCACGCGTGCCCGAACTGCCGCGCCGTGCTCGAGGTCGCGCTCGGTTTCGGTACCGGCCCGGCCGCGGACCGGCTGGCGGTGTGCAACGCCACCCTGGAGGTGCTCAACCACGCCACCGAGAGCAGGCCGGTGCTGGTGATCGTGGACGACCTGCAGTGGGTGGACCGGGCGAGCGCGGCGGTGCTCGGCTTCGCCGCGCGCCGCCTGGCCGACAGCACCGTGGGCTTCATCGGCGCCTTCCGGTCGGGAATCGCGAGCTTCTTCGAGCGGGCGGGCCTGCCGGAGCTCGAACTCGGGCCGCTTGACGCCGAGTCGTCAAGCGTGCTGCTCAGTGCCCGGTTTCCGGTGCTCGCGGCGGGGGTCAGGGAGCGGCTGCTGGCGGAGGCGGAGGGCAACCCGCTGGCCCTGCTCGAGCTACCCGACGCGCTGAGCGGCCGGCAGCTTTCCGCCGCGGCGGCGCTGCCGGACGTGCTGCCGCTTGGCCGCAGGCTCCAGGCGCTGTTCGCGGCGCGGGTCAAGGAGCTTCCCGCCCGTACCCGGCAGATCCTGCTGCGGGCCGCGCTCGACGGCACCGGTGACCTGCGGGTCCTGACGAGTTCGGAGTCGCTTGAGGACCTGGCCGAGGCGGAGCGGGCGAGCCTGGTGTCGGTCGGCGGCACCCCTCGGCGGCTGTCGTTCCGTCACCCGCTGACGCGCTCGGCGGTGGTGGACCTGGCGACCGAGGGTGAGCGCCGCGCGGCGCACCGGGAGCTGGCAGAAACCTGGGTGGACCGCCCCGAGCGGCGGGCGTGGCACCTGGCCGAGGCCGCCGTGGGGCCCGATGAGAGGGTCGCGGCCTTGCTTGAGGAGGCCGCGCACCGGGTCTTGCACCGGGGTGACGCGTCCGGCGCGATCGCCGCGCTGACCCGGGCGGCGGAGCTGAGCCCGGAGCCGTCCGCCCGTGGCCGCCGGCTGGCCGAGGCCGCCTACATCGGGGCGGAGGGGGTCGGGGAGCTTGATAACGCCTCGGCGCTGCTGGCCGACGCCCGGCTGTCCGACCCGCGGCAGGGATGCTCCTTGCTGGCCGCTGGCGCCACCGCGTTCCTGCTGCTCAACGGCGACGGTGACCTGCCGACCGCGCACAGCCTGCTGGCCGGCGCGATCGGTAACGACAACCACGGCTTCGACGGTGGGGACAACGACCTGGTCGAGGCGCTGAGCAGCCTGGTGCTCATGAGCTGGCTCGGCGGCCGCCCCGAGCTGTGGGAGCCCGTCTACCAGGCGCTCGACCGGCTCGAGCGAACCCCAGAGGTCCTGTCGGTGACCGCGAAGACCGTTTCCGATCCGGCGCGAACGGGGGCCGCGGCGGTGCGAGACTTCGAAGCGCTCGCCGCGCGGCTTGGCGAGGAGTCCGACCCGGCCACCGTCATCCGGACCAGCATCGCCGGGGTGTTCCTCGACCGCATGAGCGCCGTCCGGCCGGCTACCTGGCAGGTCGTCGCGCAGGGACGGCAGGGAGGCCCGGCCCGCCGCCACATCGCCGGCCTGATGCACCTGTGCGTGGACGACTTCCACACCGGCCAGTGGGACGAGGCGGGACAGCTCGCCGCCGAGGGCCTCGCCGTCTGCTACGAGCACGGCTACCGGTTCTTCGCCTGGTATTTCCAGCACGTCCAGGCCGTCCTGGCGGCGGTCCGCGGCGACCATGCGACCAGCCGGGCGCTGGCCGACCAGGTGATCCGCTGGGCGGTGCCGCGCGGCGTGCACGGCGCCGAGGCGCACGCGCGCCGCTCGCTGGTGCTGTCGGCCATCGGCCGGGGCGACTTCGAGGACGCCTACCGGCAGGCGACCGCGATCAGCCCGGCCGGGCAGCTGGCCTCGCACGTGCCGAGCGCGCTGTGGACGGTGCTCGACCTGGTCGAGGCGGCGACCAGGACCGGCCGCGATGCGCAGGCCAGGGCCCACGTCGCCGCGGTGACCGGCGCCGACCTGGCCGCCATCTCTCCCCGGCTGGCACTGCTGCAGCACGGGGCGACGGCGCTCACCGCGCCCCCTGCTCACGCTGGCCGGATGTTTGAGCGGGCGTTGGCGGTGCCGGGTGGCCGGCGGTGGGCGTTTGATTACGCGCGGGTGCAGTTGCTGTTTGGTGAGCACTTGCGGCGGGGGCGGGCGACGGTGGGGTCGCGGGAGCA
>Ga0335075_10007740_pt1 | contig 16507 bp, 13 predicted proteins | sample Lox_Sample_24_FD_206723 | JGI IMG/M metagenome (GOLD analysis project Ga0335075, IMG submission 206723) | Soil microbial communities from Loxahatchee National Wildlife Refuge, Florida, United States - Lox_Sample_2.4 | ecosystem: Environmental > Terrestrial > Soil > Wetlands | place: USA... | reverse complement strand
GGTCGCGGAAAGCTGTTCGGCGTCGACGCGTGGCGCGATCCCGTACGTGCCCACCGCCGCGTGGCCTATGTCGCGGGCGAGCCGTTTCTGTGGCCGTCGCTGACCGGCGCGGAGACGCTGGAGTTCCTGGGCCGGCTCCACGGTGGCGTAGATGCTGCATATCGGGATCTGCTCGTGGAGCGGTTCCAGCTCGACACTCGGAAGAAGTTGCGCGCGCTGTCGAAGGGCAACCGCCAGAAGGTGCAGCTGGTAGCGGCGCTCGCCACCCGGGCCGATCTGCTGCTGCTCGACGAACCCACGGCCGGCCTCGATCCACTGATGGAGATGGCCTTCCGGCAGTCGATCTCCGAGGCCAAGGATCGGGGGCAGACGGTGCTCCTCTCCTCGCACCTGCTGAGCGAGGTCGAGGCCACGTGCGACCGCGTAGGGATCCTCCGGAAGGGCCGGCTGATTGACCAGGGCACGATGGCGCAGTTGCGACAGTTGGGTGCTCAGACGATCGACGTGACCTTTTCGGGAACGCCACCGCAGCTCCCCGCCCTCCCTGGAGTCCACGTGGCAGGCACCGGAGCAAACACGTTGCGCTTCGAGGTCTCAGGCGAAGTGACGCCCCTGATCAATAGCCTGGCCGGTCAGCCGGTGGTCGGCCTCAGCACTCACCAGCCCTCGCTCGAGGAGATCTTCCTGCATCACTACGACTCCTCCGACGGCCGTGTCCCTGGCTAGCCATACCGTGGCGCGCCGACGCGTTCGTCGGCGCCCACACCCGCCATTGTCGGGACCGGTCATGCTGCTGGCTCGGCGTGCGTTTGCCGACGCGCGGATCCGGACGATCTCGTTCGCGTATCTGTTCGCGGCGGTCGCGTACCTCAATCCGGTCAGCTACCGCCATACCTATGCCACACTCTCGGAGCGCCTGCAGTTCGCGCACAGCTTCGCGAACAACAAGGCGGTCGTCCTCTTCTACGGGAAGGCCTACGACCTGCTCACGGTCGGCGGCTACAGTGCCTGGCGGGTCGGCGGGATCCTCTCGATCCTGGCCGCGGTGTTCGGCCTGCTGGCCGCGGTACGCGCGCTTCGCACGGAGGAGGATTCCGGACGCACGGAGCTCGTGCTCGCGGGAATGGCCTCCCGCGCGGGCCTGTACTCGGCGTCGTTGGCGTCCATCGGGGCCCAGATGGCGGTGCTCTGGGCGGCGGTGGTGCTCGGCTCGCTACTGGCCGGTCTGCCGGCCGCGGGATCGGCTTATCTGGCGCTCGCGATCGCATCGGTCGTACCGGTGTTCGCCGGCGCCGGCGCGGTGGCCAGTCAGTTCGGGGCGACGCGGCGAGTCGCGCTGGAGCTCGGCGGCGCGTTCGTGGCACTCACGTTCGTACTGCGCGTTATCGCCGACACGTCGACGAGCCTGTCCTGGCTTCGCTGGGCGACGCCGCTCGGCTGGGCCGAGGAGCTGCGCCCGTTCACCGGCGCCCGTCCGGTGGTCCTACTGTTGCCGCTTGCCGCCGCGGCCGTACTGGTGGTTCTGGCTGGGCGCCTCCAGGATCGCCGCGATGTCGGCACCGGGTTGCTTGCTGCTGTCGACTCGGCTCCTCCGCGCCAGCGGCTGCTGTCGTCGCCGACCGCTCAGGCGCTGCGCGGTGAGCGCGGCGGGTTGCTCGTGTGGCTGGTCGGCGTGGGGGCGTTTGCGCTGATCATCGGGGTGATCTCGAAGAGCATCTCTTCGGCCGGTATCTCGAGGCAGCTGCGGCACGAATTCGCCAAGCTCGGGACCGGCTCGGTGATCACGCCGAAGGGCTACATCGGCTTCAGCTTTCTCTTCTTCGTGCTTGCCCTCAGTCTGTTCGCGTGCTCCCAGGTGGCCGCCGCGCGACACGAGGAGTCGGACGAGCGACTCGAGACGCTGCTGGCGCTCCCGGTGGGGCGACGGCAGTGGCTCGGCGGCCGGATCGGATTGGCGGCGGGGGCGGCCGTCGCCATCTCGCTGTGCTCCGGTCTGCTCGGCTGGGTGGGCGCGGCATCGCAGGGCGTCGGGATATCCCTGCCGATGATGCTCGAGGCCGGCGCCAACTGCTTGCCGGTCGCGCTGCTGTTTCTCGGGATCGCCGCACTTGCCTACGCGGTGCTCCCACGGGCGAGCGCCGGGATCGGCTACGGCCTGGTCACGGTAGCGTTTCTGTGGCAGCTGTTCGGTTCGCTGTTCGGCGCCCCGGGCTGGCTGGTGCGCGTCACTCCGTTCGCCCACGTCGGGGCCGTCCCGACGCAGCCCTTCCGAATCGTCTCCGCCGCGGTCATGCTCGCGATCGGGATCGTGACTGCCGTGGCGGCGCTGCTCGCGTTCGAGCGACGCGATCTCATGGGCGCCTAACCCATCGGCGCCGGGGTCGGCTCCGCCGTTCCCACGCCGCTGAGTGCGGCTACGGTCGCCGCGACGCTTTCGGCCAACGCGGGGGGGTGATATCCGCCTTCGAGCACTGCGCCGACCGGAGCGCCGACGGCGAGCGCGAGCTCCCGGACCCGACGGGCCATCTGAGCGAACGAGCTCGACTCCAGCTCGCAGCCCCCGAGCGGATCATCCCGGTGGGCGTCGAAGCCGGCCGAGATGAGCACGAGCTGCGGGCCGAACTCGAGCGCCGCGGGCAGGATCACGTGTTCGAGCGCGGACATCCACACCGCCTCACCGGATCCAGGCGGCACGGGCACGTTGATCGTGTAGCCGAGACCGTCGCCGGAGCCTGAGTCGGTGCCGGCCCCCGTCCAGGGGAAGAGCCCGCGCTGGTGGACGCTCGCGAACAGCACGTCGGACCGGTGGCGGAAGATGTGCGCCGTCCCGTTGCCGTGGTGTACGTCCCAGTCGAGGATCAGGACGCGCTGCACGCCCAGCTCGTGGATGGCCAGCTCGGCCGCGATCGCGACGTTGTTGAACAGGCAGAAGCCCATCGCATAGTCACGGCCGGCATGATGGCCGGACGGTCGCAGCGCGCTGAACCCGACGTCATCCTCGCCGCGGACGAGTGCCCGCACCAGCTCGCAGGCGCCTCCGGCGGCATACAGCGCCGCCTCGTAGGAGGACTCTCCGACGTACGTATCGGCGTCGATCTGGCCGCCGCCGACTGCGCACAGATCATGGATCATGATGATCTGAGACCTGGCGTGTACCAGCCCCAGCTCGGGCTCAGTGGCGGCCGGCGCGTCGCGCACTTCACAGCCGAGCCATCCCAGCCTTTCCATCGTCCCCTCGACCGCGCCAATGCGCTCGGGCGTATCCGGATGCTCGGGCGAGAGCAATGCGGGGTCGTGCTCAAGGGAAGATTGGTGGCGGAAATACAGCACGGGGCCTCAGCGAGCAACAGTCAAGCGTCAGCCGCCGCACCATCGCGCGTAGGCACCGCGAGCACAGGGCACGGCGCGATGTGTAACAGCCGCTGGGTAACGCTCCCGAGCAACAACCCGCCCAGAGCGGTGTGCCCGCGGGTGCCGACCACGATCAGGTCCGCCTGCTCCCGGGCGGCTATGTCGGCAATCACGTGCGCTGCGTTGCCGACCTTGCTCGTGTCCATCTCGAACGTGGCGTGCACACCGTCGCCTGACAGCTCTGAGACCTGGCGCTGAATCTTCTGCTCGACCTCGTCCTCGTTGGCGTGAATGGGAAGGCTGCCGCCGCCCTTGCCGGGCAGCGTGAACTCCTCGCAGTAGACGACGACCATCGGTGCCCCGGCCTCGCTGGCCAGCGTCTTGGCCAGGGGCAGGGCGCGATCGGCTGCGTCGGAGCCGTCGGTCGCCCAGATCACCTTCTTGAACATCGCTCTCTCCTCGGTTGGTGGGACTGCTTCCGGTCAGATCGTTTCGGGGACCATCTCGATCGCCCCGCACGGGCATTCCTGCGCGCAGATCCCGCAACCCTTGCAGAAGTCATAGTCAATTTCATAGGCGTAAGAGCCCGTCGGATCGACCTTGATCACCGCGTTATCGGGACAGACGCCATAGCAGTTGTCGCACGCGAAGCAGCTGCCGCACGACATGCAGCGGCGCGCTTCGAACAGCGCGTTGGTCTCGTCGAGGCCGAGCACGACCTCGTCGAAGGTCGACTGGCGGCGGATGCTCTGAAGCCGTGGGCGGATCGTGTGGGGAGCGTCGGCGTAGTACCAAGTGTTCAGGTCGTCGAACCTCGCCGGCGGAAGCTCGGGCGGGGCGATGTAGCTCGCGCCCTGAAGCCACGCGTCGATTTCGCGGGCGGCTCGCTTGCCGTGTCCGACGGCCACCGTGACCGTCCGCTCGGCCGGCACCATGTCGCCTCCGGCGAAGATCCCGGGATGGCCGGTCATCATGTTCGCGTCGACCATCACCACGCCGTCCTCGACATCGATTCCCGGGACGTCGTCGAGCAGCGAGAGGTCGGTTTCCTGGCCCAGCGCCAGGACAAGCGAGTCGGCGGCCAGTTCCTCGAGCTCGCCGGTCGGCTGCGGAAAGCCCGTGTCGTCGAGCTCCATCCGCTCGACCACGAGCTTGCCGGGCTCGGCCCGCTTGATCGTCGAGAGCCACTTCATCAGTACGCCCTCCTCGAGCGCCTCCTCGAGCTCGGACTCGTGCGCGGGCATCCGCTCGCGCGTGCGCCGGTAGACGATGATCGCCTCCTCGGCCCCGAGTCGCTTGGCGGTGCGAGCGGCATCCATGGCGGTGTTGCCCCCGCCGTAGATGACGACGCGGCGTCCGAGCAGCGGACGCTCCTGACCCTCCATGCTGCGCAGCATCGAGACGGCGTCGAGGATGTGAGACGCGCTACCGGCCGGGATGTAGGCCCGTCGGCCGAGCTGCGCGCCCACGGCGAGGAACACGGCGTCGAAGCCGCCCCCCTCCTTGGCCTCGAGCACATTTGACACCTTGCTTTCGAGCTCGAGCTCGACGCCCAGATCGAGGATCCGCTGGACCTCGTACTCGAGGACGTCCCGCGGGAGGCGGTACTTCGGAATTCCGAAACGCATCATCCCGCCCGCAATCGGCCCGGCGTCCCGTATCGTGACTTGATGGCCAGAGCGCGCCAGTTGATAGGCGGCCGAAAGCCCTGAAGGGCCGGCGCCCACCACCAGGACGCGCTTGCCCGATGAGCGCGCCGGCGGCTCCAGGCGCCAGCCTCGCCCGATCGCCTCGTCGCCGAGAAACCGCTCGACCGAGTTGATGCCCACCGCTTCGTCGAGCTGGGCGCGGTTGCACGAGGTCTCGCACGGGTGGTAACAGACACGCCCCATCACGGCCGGGAACGGGTTCTCCTCGACGATCTTCCGCCAGGCCGCCTCGTAGTCGCCCTCCTCGGCGTGGTAGAGCCAGGCCTGTACGTCCTCGCCGGCCGGGCAGGCCTGCCCGCAGGGCGCCTGGCGGTGCACGTATACCGGTCGCTCGGTTCGCCACGAGCCGGTCTTGTTGGCCTTGCTCGAGCCAACGTCGAGCGTGATCGCGAATGGCTTGTCGTTCATGGCAGCAGACCGAACCTCTCGATGTTGCGATCGGCGCGCGCCTGGATCCGCGCGATCACGTCGTCGCGACGGACGGGCGAGAACAGATGGGCGAAGCGACGCTGAAGCTTCAGGTACGCCTCCACGGGCTGCCGGCGGCGGATTTTGGTGACGCTCGTGACGTCGCCGTGCTCGCCTTCGAACACGGGGAAGATGCCGGTCTCGGTGGCCAGCCGCGCGATCTTGATCGAGTCGGCCGAAGCGCTGCCCCATCCGAGCGGACAGGTGACGAGGATGTGGATGTAACGCGGCCCGTGCAGGCTCGTCGCGTGCTCGACCTTCGCCTCGAGGTCGCTCAGATCGGCGATCGTCGCGGTGGCCACATAGGGAATCTCGTGGGCCAGCGCGATCAGCGGCGCGCTCTTGCCCTGCCCCCAGGGCGCTCCGGGCTGATCGCCGACGGCCTGGGTGGTCGCCGTGCGAGCGGCCGGCGGCGTGGCGGCGGAGCGCTGCACGCCGGTGTTCATGTAACCCTCGTTGTCGTAGCAGATGTAGAGCACGTCGTCGCCGCGCTCGAACATTCCCGACAGGCAGGCGAAGCCGATGTCGACGGTGCCGCCGTCGCCGCCCTGGCCGACGACGCGCGTGTGGGCATTGCCCTTGGCCCTTAGCGCGGCGGCGATCCCGCTGGCCACGGCCGGCGCGTTGCCGAACAGCGAGTGGATCCAGGGCAGCTGCCACGAGCTCTCGGGGTAGGGCGTTGAGAACACCTCCAGGCAGCCTGTGGCGTTGGCCGCGATCAGATCCCCTCCGCTGGCGCGAAGCGCCGCGTCGAGCGCGAACCGCGCCCCAAGCGCCTCGCCACACCCCTGGCAGGCCCGGTGCCCGCAGGTGATCGCGTTCGACCGGGCCGTGTCGGCCTGAACAGACCGCTGCTCGGGGTCGAGCAGCCGGTTACCCACCGCGAAGCTGCCCGTCTGGTAGTACTTGACGCGCTGGAAGGGCATGGCATCACACCGGTCCCGCCGCGACCGCGCCGAGGTCGCGCAGCATGTTCTCCGCGTGCGGACCGGAGCGCCGCCCGCTCAGCATTCGGCTGAGCTCGGCGTCGATAAGTTCGCGCCGCAGGTCCACGAACGTCGTGCCTTGGAGCCGATCGGCAAGCGCTTCTGCGAACAGGCGATGCAGCGATGCCTTGGTGATTGGCCGGCCGCCGAGCCCCGCGATCGCCGTGTGGATCCGGCCGTCGCATCCTTCGAGCGCGCTGTGCACGTTCTGGGAGACGATCCCGCCGAGCCCGGTCGACAGCGCCTTCTCGAGCACGACGACGCGCTTGGCATGGCCGACGGCGGCGCGTAGCTCATCGCCGGGCCAGGGCCGGAACGTCTTCAGGCCGATGCAGCCGATCCGGATGCCGTCCTGTCGCATCTCGTCGATCACATCTTCGATCGTCCCCAGGACCGACCCGAGCGCGACCACGATCGTGTCGGCGTCGTGGCTGCGGTAGCGGCGCAGCAGCCCGCCCGACGCCCGTCCGAACCGCTGCTCGAACTCACCGGCGATCTCGGGGATCAGGTCGAGCGCTTGCATCTGCTTGTAGTGGGCCAGATACTTGACCTCGGTGAACGCCTCCGGGCCGACCATCGCGCCGATCGTCATCGGCGCCGCCGGGTCGAGCAACTGCCGGGGCTCAAACGGCGGCAGGAACCAGTCGACCTGCTCCTGCTCGGGCAGCTCGAGGCGCTCGTAGGCGTGGGTGAGGATGAACCCGTCCATGCAGACCATCACCGGCAGCGAGACCTGCTCGGCCAGCTTGAACGCTTGGACGTGGACGTCGACGGCCTCCTGGTTTGACTCCACGTAGAGCTGGATCCACCCTGAGTCACGCTGCGACATCGCGTCGGAGTGGTCGTTCCAGATGTTGATCGGCGCGCCGATGGCGCGATTGGCCACCGTCATCACGATCGGCAGCCCGAGGCCCGCCGCGTTGTATAGCGCCTCGGTCATGTACAGGAGGCCCTGGCTGGCGGTCGCCGTGTAAGCGCGGGCGCCCGCCGCACTCGCGCCGATCGCCACCGACATGGCCGCGAACTCCGACTCGACGTTGACGAACTCGCAGTGCTCGAGCCGCCCCGATTTCACGATTGCCGACAGCCCCTCGACGATGTGGGTCTGCGGCGAGATCGGATAGGCGCAGATCACCTCGGGGCGGCACATCGACACCGTCTCGGCCACCGCCTGCGAGCCCTCCATCTGACTAAGCACCGATCGCCTCCGGGGCGCCGGCGGATAGCGCCGTTGTCGTCACTCCGAGCGCTCTTCGGACGAACGCGAACGCGCGCTCGGCGGCGGCGGCGTTGCCTTCGCCAACGGCTCCGGAAAAGCGCGCGCGGACGGCAGCGGTCACCGACCCGAGCGTGACCGCGCCGGACAGCGCGGCGAAGCCTCCGAGCACGGCGGCGTTAGGGAGGGGGCGGCCGAGCAGCTCGCGCGCCAGCTGCGTCGCCGGCACCGTCTGAGCTCGGCCGGCTCGTAGCTGTCCGGCCAGCTCGTGGAGTCCCAGCTCGCCCAGGCTCCGCGCGGTGTTGATCAGTACGTATCCGTCGGTGCTTAGCCCCGAGAAGACGTCGACCTGGTGCAGCAGCGTGGGGTCGATGATGATCACCGCATCGGGGTCGAGGATCGGGTCGTGCGCGCGGATTGGACTGTCGTCCAAGCGGCAGAACGACACCACGGGCGCGCCGGTGCGCTCGGACCCGAAGCTGGGGAACGCCTGGGCGTGCCGGCCCTCGTCAAACGCGGCCACGGACAGCAGCTCGGCGGCGGTGACCACGCCCTGGCCGCCCCGGCCATGGATGCGAATCTCGAACACGAGCCGTCAGTGCGATTGGGATTGGTCGGCGGCGCCTGACATCGGCGCCTTACGCCTCGCCCCAGGCGAGTGTGCCGATGATGTCCAGCGTCGAGAGGACGCCGATCGGCCGCCGGGTCTCGGGGTCGATCACGATCATGTGGCTGACGGCCTCCTCGAGCATCTTCTCGCAGGCCTGACGGAGCGGCACGGTGGGCCTGATGCCCATGACGGGCTCGTTCGCCAGCTCTCGCGCGGTTTGTTCTGAGCCGCGCATGCCAGCTTCGACCAGGTCGAAGTCGAAGATCAGTCCCCACACGAGCTCTCCGCCATCCACGCCGTGCGAGGGTGCCATCACGGCGATGCAGTGCACGTGGTGAGTGGCCATCAGCCGGGCCACCTCGGTCAGACTCGCGTCGCCGTCGCACGAGAGGATGCCCGGGTGCATCGCGTCGCCGACGGTCGCGTTGTTCAGCGACGGCATCAGATAGCTGCCGTGGATGGTTTGTATGGTCGTGTCGGGCATTCGTGGCTCCTGTTCGATTGGTCTACTCCAACCTAAGCCGAGATCGCCCGGTGGTAATCCGCCTCGGTCCGAACCGCGATTGCGGGTTTTCCACATATCCGTTCGCGGGCGGAGCGCTCGAGATTCAGTCCACCCCGGGAACCGGCACCGCGGTGAGCGTCACACACCGGGCACGGCACCCGCGCGGGGCAGCGGCCCGCGCTATTCGTCCATGGTCTCGGCAGTTACTGCGGAAAAGCCGCAGTGACAAACGGCCCGGACCGAGTTCATTTGACTAGCGACGCCTGGCTCGAGATGTCGATCCCGCCGCTGCGTGGGCCTCGTCCCGGTCGACCAGGTGCCGGGTCTCGGGTGAGACGTCGCTGGCGCCAGGAATGGGAAGCTGGCCCTCCTCGGTGATCACGGTGACTGGTATGCCGAAAGTTCAGTCGCGCGTCAGGAAGCCGCGCGGCCTGTCGCGGCGGCTGTTGGGGCATCCTCCACCCGCTGAGGGAGCCGAGCCCTGACGAGAGTGCCGCCGTCACTCGACTCGAGTTCGACGGTGCCGCCCGCAAGGTACACGCGCTCTCGCATTCCGGCTAGGCCGAACCCGGCGTTTCGCTTAGCCGGGTCGAAGCCGACGCCGTCGTCCTGCACCTCAATCCTTACCTCGCCGTCGATCGCCGCGACGGACACACGGACATGACCGGCGCGGGCGTGCTTGACGACGTTCGTCAACGACTCCTGCACCAGCCGGTAGATCGTCGTCTCGAGTTCGGGGTCGAGCCCGCCGTTGCGCGAGGCCACATCTGCGAGCGTCAGCTCTCCCGCGATCTCGAGCCCGCCGTCGCGGCGCCGGTCGAGCAACGCCTCGATGGCCGGCACCAGACCGAGGTCATCGAGCATGGACGGGCGTAGGTCGGTGATGATCCCCCGCAAATTGGCGATCTCGCCGTCGATGTCCTCGATAGCCTGTCGGATCGCGGTGTCCTTGGTGTCCACGTCGCCTTTGCCCAGCACCGAGGAAAGCGCCACCCGCAGCCCGCCCAGCGATTGAAGGGTTTGATCGTGCAACTCGCGCGCCCACCGGCTGCGCTCGGCGTCCGCGGCGGCGATGGTACTCCGCAGCCGGTCCGCCTCGACGCTTCGGTTCAGCGCGACCGCCTGCGCCGCGGACGAGGCGAACGTACGCAGCAGCTGCTCGTCCTCCTGGCTGAACGCCCCTGCCTCCGGCCCGTGGTCGAACACCGCGAGCACGCCGAGCCCGCTTCCGCGGTGGAGCATCGGGACGAGGAGGGCGGAGTGGGCTCCGGGAACGCCGAGGTCCGCCGGGCCGACCATCAGCTGGGAGGAAGCGTCGGAGATCCTGGCCGGGCGGCCCTGTTCGAGGACCTGGCCGGACGTCGAACCGGCGATCGGCACGCGACGGCCGCGCGCGTGGCCGGCGTGTCCCGCGCTGGCCGCCACGACGAGCTGATCGCCCTCGCGGAGCAGGATAAGGACGGTGCGCGCGTCGACCAGCGCCCGGCCGCGTTTGACGATCAGCTCGAGGACGCGGTCCAGGTCGGAGGCGCCGCTCACGGCGTCGGCGATGTCTCGCGCTGCCTCGAGCGAGCGCACGGCGCGCTCCAGCTGCTGCCGACGTTCCTCGCTGCCCTCGTAAAGGCGGGCGTTGTCGATCGCGGTGGCCGCCCACTGGGCGAGAATCACCGCGGCCTCCTCGTCCTGCTCGGTGAACTCCTCACCCCCTTCCTTCTCGGTCAGGTACAGGTTGCCCCAGCCCTCGCCGCGAACGATGATCGGAACGCCCAGGAACGTTTGCATCTCGGGGTGTCCGAGTGGGAACCCGTAGCTTTCGGGATGCTGGCCGACGTCGCCCAGGCGCAGCGGGCGCGGATCGCGGATCAACACGCCGAGGACGCCACGCCCGCGGGGAAGGTCGCCGATGGCACTGTGCGTAGCGGCGTCGATCCCGATCGTGATGAACCGCTCGAGCTCCTGCCGCGTCTCATCGAGCACGCCCAGCGCGGCGTAGCGCGCCCCCGTGATCTCGCGTGCAGCATCGAGGATGCGATCGAGCACGGCCTGGGTGTCGTGCTCGGCGACCAGCGCCCGGCCGACTTCCAGTAGACGTCGGATCTGCTCGCCTTCACTCGCGCTACTCATCGAGACCCCGCGCGGACTATAGCTCTCGCTCGTCCCGCGAAAGGAACGATTCGGTTTATCGCTCGATCAGTACTCGAAGCCGGGCGATTGCGGGAGATCCCGGATGGCACCACGGAGCGGATGGCCGACGCTGAGTAGGGGATGCCTTGGTTTGATTCGCCGCGACCGGACTCGCCGCCCACCGCCGAATCGCGGCCTCGCTGCGCCGCGTGCGCTGACGTGATCGGTGTCTACGAGCCCCTTGTGCACGTGTTCGGCGATTTCGTCTGGCGGACGTCGCGCGCGGCTGAGCCGGGGGTAACGTCCGCCGAAGGCGAGCTTTACCACGCCGACTGCTACGAGCGGTTCGGTTAGGGCTGATTCAACGGGCCACTCGGCAGTAGAGTCGCGCTGTGCCGGATGGGATCGAGACGGCGTCTGGACAGATCGGAATCGTGCTCGCCGACGATCATCCGCTCATCCGGAGCGGTCTCCGCCGCGTCCTGGATCTCGAGGGCGACTTCAGGGTCGTCGGGGAAGCGGGTGACGTGGACAGCGCCCTCGCCCTGACGAGGGCTCACCAGCCGCAGGTGATAGTGCTCGACCTCAACATGCCCGGTGAGCCGACTCTCCCGGCGATCCCGCAGTTCGTCGCGGCCGCCCCCGGGACGGCTGTGCTGGTACTCACGATGGAGGCAGAACCAGGCTTCGCCCGCAGGGCTTTGAGTACGGGAGCGCGTGGTTACGTTCTCAAGGAGAGGGCCGAAACCGAGCTTGTCTCGGCGGTGCGCGCGGTCATCGCGGGCGGGACCTACCTCGATCCCAGCCTCGGGGCTCGCCTGGCCCAGACCGCGGCCGACCCGGCGGGGCGTCCGCCCGGCCTAGGTCGGGAGGATCCCAAGTTGGCCGTGGGTGCGCAGTTCGCCGGACACCGCATCGACGCAATGGTGGGACGAGGGGGAATGGGGCTTGTGTTCCGTGTCACCGATCTGACGCTCGAGCGAACCGTGGCACTCAAGGTGATCGCACCGGAAGTGGCCGAGAACCCCACTTACCGGGCGCGGTTCGAGCGGGAGTGCCGTCTCGCGGCTGCGCTCGAGCACCCCAACGTCGTCCAGGTATTCCACGCAGGCGAGGAGAACGGGCTGCTGTACCTGACCATGCGCTACGTCGACGGCACCGATCTGCGCAGGATGCTCGATGAGGAAAAGCGGCTCGAGCCCGCACGGGCCGCGTCGATCGCCACCCAGATCGCCGGCGCGCTCGAGGAAGCGCACGGGCACGGACTCGTCCACCGCGACGTCAAGCCCGAAAACGTGCTGATTGCGCCTCGCTCCAATCACGAGCAAGCGTTCCTGACCGACTTTGGCATCACTAGGCACGCGGATCTGGAACCGCTGACGCGAACCGGCGTCGCACTCGGCTCGGTTGACTACATGTCCCCAGAGCAAGCGCACGGGGGTGAGGTGGACGCGCGCGCGGACATCTACTCGCTCGGCTGCGTGCTCTACGAGATGCTTGCCGGGAGAGTGCTATTCCAGCGCGATGGGGATCTCGAGAAGCTGTGGGCGCACGTGCACGACCCACCGCCCCGGCTGATTCAGCCCGAGCTCCCGACGGGGTTACAGAAAGTGCTCGACCGGGCCCTGGCCAAGGATCCGCGCGACCGCCAGCAATCCGCCGCGGAGCTCGCCGCGCAGGTGAGCGCCGCCATCGCCGGTTAGCCGTCACACGGAAACAGCAATCGGTCGAAGACCGACCCTCCCGTAGAAAGCCGCAGCCCGGATGGGGTCCAGACCCGATGGTCCAGCACGCGAGCACGCCTAGGTTTTGACTTATGACTGGCGATCGGAGTGATGAGATGTTCCAGAACGTGGTGGTCGGTGTGGATGGACGGTCGGGAGGTCGTGACGCGGTCGCGCTGGCCACGAAGTTGACCGCGCGCGCGGGGAAGCTGACGCTCGCGCACGTCTACCCCTACCCCGGCGATCCTCCCGTGCGCGGCTACGACGAGGAGGAAGCCGAGCAGATCAGGCGAGCGCGGCCGTTGCTGGAGGCCGCGGCCGGTCATGGGAAAGTTGACGCGCAGCTCCGCTGGATCGGCGCGAGCTCCCCGGGCTGCGGTCTTCGGCAGATCGCCGAGACGGTCGACGCCGACCTGCTCGTGGTTGGCTCGACGCGGCGGGGCCCGCTAGGTCGCGTACTCATCGGCGACGACACGCGCGGGGCGCTGGACGGCGCGCCCTGTGCAGTGGCGATCGCCCCGGCAGGCTACGCCCACGCGGCGCCGGGAATCCGGAAGGTCGGCGTCGGCTACGACGGCTCGCCGGACAGCGAACGCGCGCTGGCTACCGGCCGGTCGCTCGCGGCCCAGCTGGGCGCGCAGCTGGCCGCGCTCGAAGTGGTCTTCTTCCCGTCGCGCACATTCGGGGAGCCGATCGCCGACGACGCGGCGAGGATCGAACACCTCGTCTCTCGGGCACGCGAACGCGTGGCGTCACTCGGGGACGATCTGGAGCCTTACGCGATGGCCGGCGACGCGGCCAAGAAGCTTTCGGTCTGGAGCGCCTCGCTTGACCTGCTGGTCGTGGGGTCGCGGGCGTATGGACCGATCGGACGGCTTGTGCACGGCAGCACGTCCCGCGACCTGACGCGTCACGCGCAATCTTCACTGCTCGTGCTGCCTCGCGTTGCGCAGGCGCGCGATTCAGTCGAAGGCTTCGTTCCAGCCCGAGGAAGCGCGCCGCTAGGGGCCCAGCGATGACCGCCGTCCAAACTCCCGTCCAGCCCAGCTCCAGCGAGAGGCCAGACTCAAAGCGGGCCCACCCGAGAGACCAGGCGATTGCTCGCGCCGTCGAGCGGTGCCGGGCGATTGCGACACGAGAGCTCCCAGCCGGGGGCGGCGACGTTGTCGCTGCGGCGATCGAGGCTTGCGCCTCCGGGACGAGGATTTATACCGCCACCGATGGCGAGGCCATGCTCGCCATGGCGCCGGCGCTATTCCGCGCTTCTCACCTCGGGTTGCCGATCGTCATGACCGTTCTCAGCCCGCCGGGTCGCCGGGACCACGGCCATACCATGGCGTTGCGCGACTGCGGATGGGTCCAGCTGTATCCCACCGATGACCAAGACGCGGTCGACACGCACATCCAGGCCTTCCGGATCGCCGAGGTGCTGTCCCTGCCCGTGATGGTGTGCATGGACACGGCGACGCGAACGCGGCGCGCAGATCCCCTGCAGGTGCCATCGGTTGACGAGATCGACGCGTTCCTGGGGCGCGGTGAGGCCTCAGAGCCGCCGGGCCCGCTGAGCGCGGATCAGGCGCTCGATATGCACATGGAGATGCGCTGCATCGCGCACGCCAAGCAGGGCGTCGCGCTCGGTACCGTTCGCCAGGTAGCAGGTGACTTCCGCGCGCACTTCGGACGCGCCTCGGGTGGGGCTCTGACCACCCATCGGGTCTGCGGCGCGAGATTCGCGCTGCTCGGGCTCGGCTCCGCGTTCGAAGCGATCACCGACGCGGTCGACGGCATCAGCGTGCATGGCACAAGCGTCGGAGCGCTCGGCCTGCGCTTGTTCCGGCCGTTCCCGACCCACGACGTGGCCGCCGCCTTGCTGCACTGCGAGTCCGTCGTGATCGTAGAACGCGCGATCGCGGTCGGGATCGGAGGAATCGTGTCACCCGACGTTCGCTCCGCGCTGGCCAGGCTGCCGGTGAGGACCTACACGGTGATCGCCGGTCTCGGCGACCGGGCAATCTCGCCACATAGTCTCCAGCGGGTGCTCTACCAGGCGGCACACGGAGCCCTGGACGAGCTTTCATTCCTGGATGTCGACCGCGAGTTCGTCCGGTCGCGGAGGTTGGGCTCCAGCCGTGGCAGTGAGGTCCCTAAGTAGAAAGCCGCAGCCCGCAGACGGCGGCGTCCCGATGATGCGCCAGGGCCGGCGCCGTACGTTTGAGCGGTAATCGTTAGGAGGGATCGAAATGTTCAAGAACATCGTGGTTGGTGTTGACGAGGCCGAGGGTGGGCGAGACGCGATCGCGCTGGCCAAAGTGCTGCTGGCCGGTGGTGGCCAGCTCACCCTCGCGCACGTCTTTATCGAGGACTGGCTCGGGTCGCGAGTTTGGACGGAGCCGATTTTGGAATCCAGGAAGGACCGGGCGCGGGAACTGCTCGAGCGGGCGGCCGAGGAGGCCGCAATCCGGCCTCAGATTCGTTGGGTCGGGGCGCCGTCTGTGGGCCGTGGCCTGCACGAGATCGCTGAGGCGACTGCGGCCGATCTGCTGGTCGTCGGCTCCTCAAGGCATGGGCTGCTCGGTCGCGTCCTCGTCGCCGACGACACGCGTGCCGCGCTGAACGGCGCGCCCTGCGCGATTGCCGTCGCGCCCGCCGGCTACGGCGAGGCGCCGCCGACGGTTATGCGCGAGATTGGCGTCGCCTACAACGGCTCGCCGGAGAGCAAACAGGCGCTGGCGCTGGCGCGCGATCTCGCCACCGAGCTCGACGCGGAGCCGTCGGCATTCGAGGTGATCGCGGTTCCCAGCCTGATCGCGCACGGACGGGTCGCCGCCAACGAAATCGTGATCAAGAGGCTCGTCGACGAGATCCGGAAACACATCAAGACACGGTACGGCGTGGAGGGATACGCCTCGTACGGCGAACCGGCCGAGGAGCTGACGCTATACAGCGCTTCGCTAGATCTGCTCGTAGTGGGTTCGCGAGGCTATGGTCCGCTCGGGCGCCTCGTGCACGGCAGCACGTCGCAACGGCTCGCCCGCAGCGCTCGCTGTCCGCTGCTCGTCCTGACCCGGGCGGCTCGCGAGAAAGCGGTTTCGACGGAGTCCGAGGAGCGGCCGGAAGCGGCGTCCCTCGCCCGCTGAATCAGGTGAGTTCGGGCAGGCGCCGGTCGAGCAAGGCCAGCACGTCCCCTACGACCTCCCGCACGTCGCGGTCCGTCCGGACCGCGACGTGGGCGCCGGCCGGCACCTCCTCAAGCGGCTCCCATGCGCGCTGCTCGCGCAGCGCAATTCCCGCATCGGCTGATTCTTAGATGGCCGCGGCATGAGCGGGCTCGAGCAGCGATCGACCCGTCATTGCCTCGGGCTGGTCCATGTTCAGGAGATCCAGGATCGTCGGAGCGACGTCGGCCAGCGTGCCGGTCGGCGCGAGTGTGGCGCCCCGGGCGGTGACGATAAGCGGTACGGGATTGCACGAGTGGGCCGTGTTCGGTCGGCCGTCGGCCTCGGACATGTGCTCGGCGTTGCCGTGGTCGGCCGTGATCACGCACGCTCCGCTCGCCTCGTGCACGGCCGGCACGATCCTCGCGAGGCAGGCGTCGATCGTCTCCACGCCGGTCACCGCGGCCGGGATCACTCCGGTGTGTCCGACCATGTCGGCGTTGGCGAAGTTGATGATCGAGAAGCGAGGGGGCTCGTCGGCGAACGCGTCGAGGAACGCATCGGCGATCTGCGCCGCGCTCATCTCGGGCTTGAGGTCATAGGTCGGGATGTCGCGCTGGGAAGCAACCAACGCTCTGCGCTCTCCCTCGTAGGGAGTC
>Ga0335075_10007738_pt1 | contig 16510 bp, 14 predicted proteins | sample Lox_Sample_24_FD_206723 | JGI IMG/M metagenome (GOLD analysis project Ga0335075, IMG submission 206723) | Soil microbial communities from Loxahatchee National Wildlife Refuge, Florida, United States - Lox_Sample_2.4 | ecosystem: Environmental > Terrestrial > Soil > Wetlands | place: USA... | reverse complement strand
CTGACCGCGCGCCTGCGCACCCTCCGTCGCTTCGGCCTGGACTTGTGCCTCGGACGCATCGTCGGCGCAGACAATTCCGATCCCGTGTACGTCGGCCGGCTTGGCCTGACCGACTCCGCAGGCCGCCGGCTGCTGGTCGACTGGCGCTCGCCCGTTGCCGAGCCGTTCTTCGGAGCCACCCACGCCAACCCGATGGGGTTGGCAAGCCGCCGCAGGTACCGCTGGACCCGCGGCCGGATCAGCGACTACTGGGACGAGGTCTTCACCCGGGAAGGGTTTGAGGGGAACGCCGCACTCGACGACCAGTCCGCCTTCATCGCCAGCCTGGGCGCCGACCGGTCAGACCGGATGCGAGACGTGCTCGGCACCATCCAGGCCGACCAGGACGCCATCATCCGCGCGGGATCCCGCGGCGCTCTCGTGGTCGACGGCGGTCCGGGTACGGGCAAGACCGTTGTCGCCCTGCACCGTTCCGCCTATCTCATCTACTCCGACCCTCGCCTCGATCATCGCCGGGGCGGCGTGCTGTTCATCGGTCCGCACAAGCCCTACCTGGCCTACGTCTCCGACGTGCTCCCCAGCCTTGGCGAGGAAGGCGTGCAGACCTGCACCCTGCGGGATCTTGTTCCCGAGGGGGCGGCAGCGGGGATCGAGGCCGACCCGGACGTGGCCAGCCTGAAATCGGCTGCGGACTTGGTGAAAGCGATCGAGCCGGCCGTCAGGTTCTACGAGCAGCCGCCCGCCGACGGGATGACGGTCGAGACCCACTGGGCCGACATCTGGCTGAGCGCCGACGATTGGGCCGAGGCGTTCGAGGCACCGGATCCGGGTACTCCGCACAACGAAGCGCGAGATCAGATCTTTGACGAGCTGGTCGCGATCCTGATGGATAAGCACGACGGTGACGTTCCGGCTGAGCTGTTCCGCAAGTCGCTGCTGCAGAACAGGGAGCTACTAACGGCCCTCTACCGGGCGTGGCCGCTAATCGAGGCGGCTGACCTCGTCGGCGATCTCTGGTCGGTACCGGCCTACCTGCGCATGTGCGCTCCCTGGCTCAGCCCCGATCAGGTGAAGCAATTGCAGCGCCGTGACGCCCAGGCCTGGACGGTGTCCGACCTGCCGCTCCTTGATGCGGCACGGCACCGGCTCGGCGACCCGGAGGCGTCTCGCCGTAAGCGCCGGCATGACGCTGCCGTCGCCGCTGAGCGGGAGCAGATGGCCAGGGTCGTAGACAACCTCATCGAGGCGGTCAAGCTGGCGGACGACGAGTATGGCGTCGGCCTGGTGACGATGCTAAGGGGCGAGGACTTCCATGACGCCCTGGTAGACGAGTCCGCACTACCCGCCACTGACCCGGACCGGCTCGCTGGCCCGTTCGCGCACATCGTCGTGGACGAGGCTCAGGAACTGACCGACGCAGAGTGGCAGATGTTGTTGCTGCGCTGCCCCTCCCGGAGCCTCACCATCGTGGGAGACCGGGCCCAGGCCAGGCACGGCTTCTTCGAGTCGTGGCAGGAACGGCTCGAGCGCGTCGGGCTCGACCAGATCAGCCTGGCGTCCCTGAGCATCAACTACCGGACGCCGCAAGAGGTCATGGCGGAGGCTGAGCCGGTGATCCGCGCCGTGCTGCCGGATGCGAACGTGCCGACATCCATCCGGAGCACGGGCGTTCCCGTCATGTATCGAGCTGTTTCGGATCTTGGCGTGATCCTCAGCGCATGGCTCGCCGGGCATGCCGAGGGGATTGCCTGCGTCATCGGCGATCCGTCGTTCCTGGCAACGTCCCGCGTCCGGTCGCTGACGCCGGTACTGGCGAAAGGGCTTGAGTTCGACCTGGTCGTCCTCGTCGGCCCGCAGGCGTTCGGCACGGGCATCGAAGGAGCGGTCGATCGCTACGTCGCGATGACCAGGGCGACCCAGCAGCTCGTGATACTCGCAGCCGCCTGATTTCGGCCCGGGCCGCGTGCCCGGCGCGCGACCAGGGCGAGCTCAGCGAACTTCGGTGTACTCGCTGCGGTCCAGCTGGACAACGTCGGTGTAGTCAGTGCTCTTCGGCTCAGCGACGTCGGAGTACTGTGTGCCGTCCAGCGGCACGACCTGGAAGTTGCCCCTGAAGAGCAGCTTGCGCAGGTGCTGCATCCCGGTCATGCCCGCGACCGCGACAGCCACGACCGCGGCGAGGACCGAGCCGCCGAACAGCGCAAGCCCGCCGACGAGGTGTCCCAGAATCATCATGATCACCGCAGCCAGCAGGGCCAGCGGCACCGCCGCCACTAGCAGCAACGCCAGCAGCGTCAGGGCGATCACGGCCCTGCCCGACCTTCCCGGCGTCCGCTGTGCGTACCAACCGGTCATCACGCTCACCTCGCAAGGCCGGAGTCCGTCATTGATTCAGGCCCACCGAAACCAACACGACATGTCGTGTCCTGTTTGGAGAACGCGCCCCTCGATCAGAATGTTCCAGCAACCGTCCATCGCGCCGAACCGCTGCGTCACTTGCTGGCACTCGCATCGGTCACCTGGCGCTCGCGGGACGCCGGGCTCTGGAGGTACCGCAGGCCCCGGAACCCGGCAATCGCACCGAAGGCGAGTATTACGCCAGCCAGAAGCAGTGCAACTTCAAAGCCTTGAAGGAATGAGTTCACCGCCTGATCGAGGGCGGCGTGCCCGGTTACGTGCGCTGCAGCCGCATGCACCTGACCGCCGGCAACGTCGGCCCCGACCTGTGCTGCCCGTCGCTGCCCAGCCGGGGAGAATGAAGCCGCCTGGTGGTGCCAGTGGGCCAGGGTCACGCTGGCGCCGATGGATCCCAGGATGGCCAGTCCCGTGGCGGTGCCGACTTGGCGGCAGGCGTTGAACAGGCCTGACCCGATCCCCGATGATCCCGCCGGCACCTCGGCCATCGCCGCAGTCGAACCTGCCGGGACCATCAGGGCGAAGCCCACTCCTACCAGCACGTAGCAGACGGCTGGCCAGGCAAAGGGCGTCGCTGTCGTCAGCTGGCTCATGCCCAGCATGCCCAGGGCGGCGATGAGGCAGCCCCACCCGACGGCCGAGGCTACCGACAGCCGTCGCCCGACCCACCGGCTGAGCTGGGCTACCGCAAAGTACGGAACGCAGAAGAAGAGCCAGGACAAGCCGGTACGCAGCGCCGACCATCCGTCAACATTCTGAAAGAACAGGGTTACGTAGTAGATGAATCCAGAGAACCCCAGGTAGGCCAGGAGGTACACGGCACACGCCCGGCCGAAGCTCCGGGTTCGGAGCAGTGCCGGGGGCACCATAGGGAACGGGGTCCTGTGCTCCCACACCCAGAAGATCACTAGGACCGCTACCCCGGCCGCGACACAGGCGGCAACTACCGGAGAATGCCAGCTCGCGTCGGAGGAGTCGACGAGCCCGAAAGTCAGGAGAAGGAGACCGGACGCACTCAGCGCGACGCCGCCACTGTCGAAGGGACGGGGCACGGGCTCCTGCGACTCCGCAATCACGACCCGCGAGATCACCAAGGTCACTATGCCGATCGGGACATTAACCCAGAAGATCGATGACCACGGGAAGACGCTGAGCAGCAGGCCTCCAGCCACGCTGCCACCCGCGACGGCAAGGCCACTGACCGCAGCCCAAAGCCCGATCGGGCCGGTCCTGGCCTCCGGCGGATAGGCCTCGGCGATCAGTGAAAGCGTCAAAGACGACATGACGGCACCGCCGACTCCCTGGATCACCCGGAAACCGATCAGCGCTCCACCCGAGTCCGACAGAGCACAGCCGACCGAGGCCAGCGTGAACAGGGCGAGTCCGCTCATGAAAACACGCTTGCGCCCGAAATGATCGCCCAGGGCACCGCCCATGGGGATGAGGGTGGCCAGCGCCAGAGCGTAGCCACTCACGACCCATTCCAGGCCGGCGGGCGATAGGCGAAGCTCGTGCTGCAAGGTGGGAAGCGCGACGCTCACGATCATGACATCGAGCACCATCATGACCTGAGCGGTGCACGCCACCGCGAGAGTAAGCCGCTGCCTGAAGGTTGTCCCTGGAGACATCGGTGAAGCCTTGCCCCGCCTGACCGGCAGGCACACCAACGTGGCTCGGGCGGCCAGCGGCCATACCTGGATGACCTGCACAGGCCCGAGCAGCCGACGCTGCGAAACCGCTGATGCTGGACGTTCGGTGCGTTCCGGTCAGTAGCGTAGGTTCGTGGTTCCTTACCGAGAACCTTGGTGGCAGCCCGCGATTCCGGCCAGGCAAGCCGCCGCCGGGGCGGGCGACCCGGGACCGGCAACTTCGGCTGGAGGGCGCGTTGATGGAGTGCTTCGTCAGGCCGGAAGGCCTGCCGCCGGTCAATGGTTACAGTCACGCGGTCGCGTTCACTGGCCGCATGGTGGTCGTCTCGGGTCAGGTGCCGCTTGATGGTCATGGTCAGCTCGTCGGGCGCGGGGATCCCGCCGCTCAGGTCAGGCAGGTATTCGAGAATCTGGCCGGGGCACTGGCTGCGGCCGGGGCGCGAATGGACCAGGTTGTGAAGCTGACGGTTTACCTCACCGACCTAGCTGACCTGGATGCTTTCCGGCGGGTGCGGGATGAGTACGTCGCGCTGGATACGCCGCCGGCTAGTTCCCTGGTGCAGGTGAGCGGCCTGGTGAACCCGGAGTTCCGGGTCGAGATCGAGGCGCTAGCCGCGATTTAACGTCGAACTCTTGTTGACGCGCCGGCGCGCTGCCAGCCTCAACTGAACCGCTGGTCATTTGTCCGCCCAGCCGCCGAGGTGCGTATAGGAGCGGCGCAGGCAGCTGGGATCGTGGCGGCGCCATTCCTCGTTGCCGTCAGGCCACCGGATGAGTGCAGCCCAGCCGCGTCTGCACCTGCACCAGGCGAGGACAGCGGCAGTTCGCCAGCTCTGGTCGGTGAACAGGACGTCAGCCTCCGGCCATGGAGGCGTTACCCGGTCGATGCCGAGTAGCTCGCCTTGCGGAACGCGTTCAGGTACCGGCTGGACCGCCACCTGGCTGACGATAGCACGTTCGAGCGGTGAGCCGAGGGGTGGTCTTAGAACGAACAAACGAACGATAGCTGGCGCTACCCGGCGGGCTTGGCGGCCTTGATGACGGCCGAGCGCGGGCCGCTCCGGGCGTACCTGCCGGGGCTTGTGCCGAGGAGGTGCGTGAAATGGCGGCTCAGATGCGACTGATCGCAGAAGCCGGCCTCGGCCGCTGTCAGGCCCGGCGGCATTCCGTCGAGCAGGAGTCGTCGCGCTAGCTCGACTCGCCGGCTCGTCATGTACTGATGCGGGCTGATCCCGAATTCTCGGCTGAACATTCGGACCAGGTGGGCCGGATGGGCGTGCAGAGCGCTCGATGCCTCCCGGAGCGTCACCTTCTCGCGGAAACGGGCGTCGATCAGGTCGCGAAGGTCATAGGCCACGCCGGCGTCCGGGCGCTGCAGACCAGGGTCGCCGTGCGGGCTTAGGTGGCAGCGGAGTCGCTCGGTGATGAAAGCCAGGCGGTTCTCCGCCTCGAATGCCTCGCCCGGCTGGCCGAGCACACGATGCAGCTGGTGGATGCGCTGCCGCAGCAGCGGGTCGGGCAGCACGGGCTGGTCGACGGCCTGGCCGATGAGACACGCCGGCAACTGTGAGAGGTCAAGGTAGACGACCCGCTTGCTGAAGCCCGCGGACGTGGCAGCGCGTCCGTTATGCGGGACGTGCGGGGGCAGCAGTGTGACGAGCTGGTCCACCGCACCATGCTCGTGGCGGTGCAGGTCGTAGCGGACCATCCCGTCGTCCACGATCAGCAGCGTCCACGACTCGTGCGCGTGCATCGGGTAGACGTGGCTGGTCATGCGCGCGTGGAAGACCTCCACCACGCCCGGGACCTCCGGCCGCCAGGCACGGACCCGCGTCTGGTCGGTCACGCAAAAATCGTACAAGACTGCCGTCGGGACGACGGAGTTCGATGATTCGTATGGACTCAGACAGCGAGCCGATCCGGTTCGACACCAAGATCGCAGTTCTCCTGCGTGATGACCTGGAAGTGTGGCAGCGGCTTAACGTCACCTCGTTCCTGGTCAGCGGGATCGGGAAGCGGAACCCGGAAGTGATCGGCGAGGCCTACGCGGACGCGGACGGGACGGAGTACCTGCCGATGTTCCGCCAGCCGGTCCTCGTCTTCGAAGGGGGCAAGGAGACCCTGACGAGATCCTACGAGCGCGCCGTTAGCCGGGGCATCGCCCTGGCTGTCTTTACCGCGGATCTCTTCGCGACGGGCAACGACCGGGACAACCGGGCGGCAGTACGCGCGGTGAGCCGGGCGAACCTGGACCTGGTCGGCATGGCCGTATACGGCCCGCGCAGCGCTGTCGACAAGATCGTCAAGGGCGCGCGCATGCACCCGTAGGCAAGGGTGCGCCAGGCCGCTTCGCTGCAGTCCTTGGTGTCGGCGAGTCGCTGACTGCCGAGCCCGGTGCGGGGCCCGGTCCGGGGCCGGGCCGGGTGAGTTACTAGTTGCGGGCGCCGCGGCTGCGCTTAGTGCGGCTCTCGCGGACGCTCACGCCGCCGATGATGGAGAACGAGCGGATGCGCAGCACCGGCGCGTTCGGGGCGAGGGGACTGCCGAGGTTGACGTCCCGGCCGCCGAGGATACAGAAGTTGCTCACCTCGACGCGCATGCCCGGCGGGACGCGGACGCTGACGCCGCCGATGACAGACACCTTGGTGATCATCACCTCCGGCCCAGCCAGTTCCGCCTCGCCGAGGTCGACGTCCACGCCACCCAAGACGCCGATCGCGATTGTGTGCTGCGGCACGCGCCAGCGGCCCCGGTGCCTGATGCCGCCGATCGGCGAGATGTTCCAGTGGGTGTCGTTGCCCTGGCTGCCGCGGCTGACGACGGCGGTGCTGCTGGTGGTGCTGGTGGTGGCGGGCACGGCGTCCCCGCCGTCGGCCGGCAGGTCGCGCAGCAGTGCGTCGAGGTCGCCGCGGGTGCGGGCAGCGTAGGCCAGTTCAAGGCGCTGGCTGAACTCGTCCATGGTCAGCCGGCCCTCGCCGACCGCCTGGTTGAGCCTGCCGACAACGGCGTCGCGCTCGGCGTCCGACGCGCGCACGCCGGAACCTGAACTGTCCTGTTCACTCACGTCTGCGAGGGTAGTGCACAGGCATTATGCCGGTCCGGTGCGGGACGAAACCTGCGCGACGCGAGCCGTCCGCCGTCCGCTCTGCTCCGATTGTCGGGTTTTCCGGTCCGCCTTTGCGTGTGTCAGGTGCCGGAGTTACCGCGCTCCGGCACGGCATGAATCAGCTCACTCACCTCGACATCCTGCCGCGGCGGCGCGAGCGGTCAGCGCACTTCCCGCAGCTCGGCGAACTTCTCCCGGCCTAGCACGCGCAACAGTTCGAGCTTCTCGGCGGTGTCCGTGCCTGGCTGCGCGGTGTAGATAACGAGCGACTGCTCTCCCGTGGAGTCCAGCAGCACCTCGCTGGCTAGCGCGAGCGGGCCGACCTGCGGGTGCAGGATCGTCTTCGTGCAGTTGCGCATGACCGCGACGTCGTGCCGTTCCCACAGCTCGCGGAACTCGTCGCTGGCCTCGAGCAGGTCGCGGATGAGCGCGTTGACCTCCTCGTCGTGCGGACGGCGGGCGTGGGTGGCGCGCAGGTCTGCGACGTGGTTGGCCATGAGGACCGGCTGCAGGTCCTTGGGGATAACCCGCCGCGAACCCCGGTCGGCGAACATCCGCCAGATCGCGTTCCCGGCGCGGCCCGGCAGCACCGGGGCGCCGAACAACGCCTCGGCCATGGCGTTGCGCGCCAGGACCTGGCCGCTGTCGCTGAGCACCTGCGCGGGTGCGTCCACGAGCCGGTCGAGCACGAGCAGCAGGCCCGCGGAGACGCGCCGCGCTGACGTGCGGCGCCCCGACGTCCGGAATCCGGCCAGGCGGTGCAGGTAGTCGCTCTCGTCATCGGTCAGTCGCAGCGCACCCGCCAACGCGCTGATCACCTGCTCGGAGGGCCGGGCGCCGCGCTGCTGCTCCAGGCGAGCGTAGTAATCCACCGAGATCCCGGCCATCTGGGCGACGTCCTCCCGCCGCAGCCCCGGCGTCCGCTTGCGGCCGCGCGGTGGCAGCCCTACCGAGGCCGGCTCGATCCGCTCCCTGCTGCGCCGCAGGAAATCGGCCAGCTCTGCGCGATCGGTACCGTCCATGGCCTTATTCTCACCCGGCCGCTCGGTGCGTAGCCAGGGACAGGGAGTCCGTGGCTAAGCCGGTCTCTGCAATTCCGCCGTGCCGCACGCCAAGGTGGAGAGCGCGAAACGAATGCCCCGCGGGAGTCGCGGGCCGAGACGAGATCGGAGCAGGATTATGGCGAACGAGACGATCCTGGTGACGGGCGCGACCGGGCAGGTCGGCAGGCGGCTGGTGCCGAGGCTGCTGTCCTGGCGCGAGCCCGGCGACGCGGTGAGGGTTCTGGTGCGGACCCGGGAGGCAGCCGAGCGCTTCGAGGCGCTGGGTGCGCAGGCCGTGGTCGGCGACATCACCAAGGCGGCCGACCGCAAGCGCGCGCTGGACGGCGTGGCGCTGGTTGTCAACGCCGCGGCCACGTTCCGCGACCCAGGGGTCGGAGAGTCCGATATGTACGGAGTGAACCGGGACGCCGCCGTGGCCCTGGCGCGAGAGAGCCAGCAGGCCGGGGTGCGACGGTTCGTGCAGGTGAGCACGATCCACGTCTACGGCCCGGGAGTGGGCCGCCCGGTGCGCGAGGACGACGAACTGCGCGCGCCGGACGCCGGCGAGGGCGAGCGGCACCGCGTGTACCCGCACAGCAAGCGGGAGGCTGAGGAGCAGATCAAGGCCCTGTGCGCGGAGACCGGCTTCGACGTGATCACGCTGCGGCTGCCCTTCGTGTACGGCGACGGCGACCCGCACATCGACAATGCCCTGGCGCATTTCAACCTCGGCGACCGGGCGGCGCACGCCCTGATGCCGATGGGGCACCACGCAGACGTGGCCCAGGGCGTCCACCGCGCCCTGCGCACGGCGCGGCCGGAGCGGCCCGGGTACGCCGCGTACAACATCGCCGGCGACGCCCCGTCGACCATGTACGAGCTCTTCGAGCTCGGCGGGCGGGAGTTCGACGTCGCGGCGGCCGTCGGCCGGACCGTCGAGGACCCCTGGCTCGGCGTCCCGGACATCACGCGCGCCTATCGTGAACTGGGCTTCCGGCCGATCTACCCGACCGCGAAGGCCGCCTGGCGCGACGGCGCGCTGTAGCGCGCCGCCGCACGGAAGCAGAGCACGCCCTGCCGCTGACGTCGGCAACGCGCGGTGCCGGGAGACTCCCGCGGGTGGGTCAGCGGCCGGGCAGCGCAGTGGCGGCCCGCGGCTGCTGACAGCGGTGACCGGTAGGGTCGAGCCGTGCTGCGAACTCTCGCGGTGCAGAACTACCGGTCGCTGCGGCGGCTGGTCGTTCCGCTGACCGACCTGAACGTCGTGACCGGGCCAAACGGAAGCGGGAAGTCAAGCCTGTACCGGGCGCTGCGGCTGCTGGCCGACGCCTCGCGCAACGGCGCTGTGGCAGCACTCGCGCGCGAGGGCGGGCTGCCCGCCACGCTATGGGCCGGGCCCGAGAAGATCGGCCGCGCGGTCCGCGAAGGCCGGTACCCGGTGCAGGGCACGGCTCGCACGGAGCCGGTCGCGTTGCGCCTCGGCTTCGGAAGCGACGACTTCGGGTACGCGATCGACCTCGGGCTGCCGCCGCCCGGCGACTCGGCGTTCGGGCTCGACCCGGAAATCAAGCGGGAATGCATCTGGGCCGGGCCGGTGCTCCGGAACTCTGCCGTGCTGTGTGACCGGCTCGGCGGCTTCGTCAAGATCCGCGATGACGACGGCGGCTGGTCCAAGCCATACCCCGTCCGGCCCTATGACAGCATGCTGGCCGAGTTCGCCGACCCGCAACGCGCTCCGGAGGTGCTCGGCCTTCGGGAGACGATCCGATCATGGCGGTTCTATGACCACATAAGGACCGACGCGGACGCGCCGGCACGGCGCAGCAAGATTGGCACCCGGACACTCGTCCTCGACCACGACGGAGCCGACCTCGCCGCGGCGCTGCAGACCATCGTCGAGGTCGGTGACGCCAGTGCCCTGGACGCTGCGATCGACTCAGCTTTCCCCGGCAGCAGGCTGTCCATCGCGCGCGGCGGCACCGGCGTCCTGTCAGTCCAGTTGCACCAGCACGGCTTGCTGCGTCCGCTCGGGGTAGAGGAGCTCTCCGATGGCACGCTGCGCTACCTCCTGTGGGTTGCCGCGCTGCTCAGCCCGCGCCCGGCCAGCCTGCTGGTGCTGAACGAGCCAGAGACCAGCCTGCACAGTGACCTGCTCCCGCCAGCAGCCGACCTGATCGGCCACGCCGCCACTCAGACGCAGGTGATCGCCGTCACGCACTCACCGATCCTGATCGACGCGCTGCGCCGGTCAGCGCAGAACGCCCAGACCGAGCTGGGCACCATCGAGCTGGTCAAGGAATTTGGCGAAACTGTCGTCGCTGGCCGCGAGCTACCGGACCAGCCGCTCTGGCACTGGCCCAAGCGCTAGGCGTTCCCCTCCTGCCGAAGCACCGACGCCCGCGGTCGTCCGGATCTGCCGGCCTCACCGCAGCACGAACCCCGGGACGAGCGGGTCGTGCGGGTCAATCGAGAACAGGTGCTCGCCGGTGCGGTAGGCCATGCCGGTGACCTGGGGAATGATCGCGGGACGTCCGTCGACGTCGATGGTGTCGAGCACGGTCCCGGTGAACGTGCTGCCGACGATGGAGTCGTGCCGTAGCACGGTGCCCGCGGGCGAGCGGCCGTCGGCGACGAGGACCGCGAGCCGGGCGCAGGTGCCCGAGCCGCACGGCGAGCGGTCGACCTCGCCGTCGGCGAAGATCGTCACGTTGCGCTGGTGCACCAGGTGCTCGGCGTCGCCGAGTTCGTCGAACCAGATGGTGCCGTAGATGCCGTTCAGGCGCGGGTCGGCCGGGTGTACGGCGTGCTTGGTGTCGTTGAGTGCCCACTTGATCTCGCGGCCGGCAGCGATGAGGTCATCGAGGTGGTCCGGTGTGACCGTCAGGCCAAGCTGGGCGGCGGGCAAGGTGGCGTAGATCGCCCCGCCGTAGGCCACGGTCACGCGAACTTTGCCGCGGGACGTGGTCACCGGCACATCGGTGGCTACCACCCAGCTGGGGACGTTGACGAAGTCGACGGCGACCACCCGCGCGTCTTCCCGGTGCACCCTTGCGGTTACCCGGCCGGACGGCACGTCGATGACGACGTCGACGCTGCCGGTCTCCGGCGCCGTGACCCGGCCGGTCTCCACGGCCCAGGCCCCTAGCGCGATGGTGCCGTGCCCGCAGGCGGTCGAGAATCCGTCCTTGTGCCAGAACAGCACGCCCAGGTCAGCGCCATCGTCATCGGGCGGCACGATGAATCCGCCGTACATGTCCGCGTGGCCGCGCGGTTCTGAGCACAGCACCGCGCGCAGGCCTTGAACCGCGGGATCACCGAGCGCCCGGGCCCGCCGCTCCGCCACAGTTCGGCCGGGGATCGGCACCGGAGGGTCTGCCACGATCCGGAACGGCTCCCCGCCGGTGTGGTAGTCCGTGGCAGCAATCGTCGAGGGCAGCACGCTGCCAGCGTGCCAGGTGTGTTCGATTTTGTCGCGGGACATCCGCCTCACCTGGCGTACCAGTCAAAGGTGCCTCGGCCAGCCGGAGACACCATTTCGCCGCCGCGTCGCACCACGGCCGCACGCTCTTGCGCCGGAGTGCATCGACGTTCCCGCGGGAACGTCCGGTCATGCTGCGCCTGCCCGGAAGGCAATGGTTGGCCGCAGCTGCCGGGCTGGGCTCGGTTGCCTGGCCTCGCGGCGGCCGTTGAGCCGTGCAGGCGCAGGCACTGGCCGCGCCAGGGGTTCAGCATGCGATGCGGATTGCGGATAGTACGGTGGTTTACCCCATATAACCGATCCAGGCGTCGGGCTGCCGCCCGGCCGCCCGAACACCGGAGCTACTGGCCCTATGACAATTTCAACGGAGTCTGTGCCGGGTGCGTGCCTGCCCGCGCCTGTGCCCGTACTGGTGTACCTGTACGGGCCGCCGGCTAGCGGCAAGCTGACCATCGCCGAGCAGTTCGCGAGGCTCTCCGGCTATCCGCTGTTCCATAACCACCTGACCGTGAACGCGGTCAGGGCCGTCTTCCCATTCGGAAGCCCGCCGTTTACCGACGTGCTGCATCGTGTCCGGCTCGACGTGTTCGAAACCGCGGCGCGGTCGGGCCTCAGCCTGATCTTCACGAACAACTCTGCCTGGAGCGGAGCCGACGGGTACTCGCGCTTTTGCGCTTTCGCCGCCCGGGCCAGGGGTGTCTTCGAGGGTGGCGGGGGGCGGGTGCGGTTCGTGCGCGTCACGGCCCCGCAGGCCATCCTCGAACAGCGACTGGACGAGCAATCGCGGCGCGAGCATGGCAAGCTGCTCGAGATCGACAGGCTGCGTGAGTTGACTGATGGTCTGGACCAGACCTCGCTGTACCCCGACGACCTGGTCATCGATACTTCGCAGATGTCTCCCGAGGACGCCGCGCTGGCCGTGTTCGAGGCACTCACGACGTAGCGTATGTGGACGACACCAAGGGTGACTGGTTCGACGAGGACACCGGGGTGTGCGGGTTCATCAAGACCGCGGCGCCGCGATAGCCGACCTCTACCACCGCATAGCCGCCTCGTTGCCCAGGGCGAGAGGTGCTCTAGATCAACGGCTAGCCGTTCAGGAAACGCCGCACACGCCGCCGACGGTGCGCGCTGTGTGGAGTGGCGATCCTGCCGATGAGCGGATGCGACGTCGGACGCGAACAACGCGGGAGCGGGCCCCGTTGCCGTAGGGGGTGACGGCTCTGGTGAGGGCCGGAGCCGGCGTCGTGAATGATCGATAGGTGAATCCGGCGTTCGTATTGCTGCATAGCCTGTTCCTGGGTCCTCGGACTTGGGCTCCTGCGGCGAAGAGGCTGGCAGCCTCCGGTGCGGTGACGGTGGTGCCGTCGTTGGTCGGCGTGGCCGACGCGGATGACCCGCCGTTCTGGCCGCGCGTCGCCGCCAGGCGGTGACGATCCAGACGCCCGGCCAGGTAAGCCCGCCAAGCGGCGGCCCATCAACATCGGGCGACACCACGACCAGGCCAGCACGATGGCCTGCCTGCCGGGCATCAGCGACAACCATCCCGACCAGCTGTGGCACTTCAACCCGGTTAGCCTCGCCTGGGCCGCTGTGCTCCATGAGCTCCTCCGCAAGACCACGCTCTCGCGTGTCGTGCTGGCAGGTCAACATCCTCAGTTGCCGCGGTCAGAGTGCAACCGCACGCCGGCCACGCTGCCCGCTTATACGTCGATGCCGTTGCGCGCGGCGGCTGCGATGATGGGCTCATGGATCACGCTGCGCCGGCGGCCGTTACGGGACCGATCGGTGGCCTGGGCCAGAAAGCGTGCGCGGTCCGGTAGGAGGCGTTGCCGATGCGTGGGCTGATCATTGGCCGCCGTGGGCTCGCCTTAGGCGTGGCTGCGGCATGGATGTCGGTGACCTTGGTCGGATGCGGCTCACCGTCGCAGCACCGAACGGTCTCGGCGAGCCTGCCGGCGTCGGTGCTCGCGGTCGTCTCAGCGCCGGTGCGAATTGCTCATACCAGGCTGGGCAGGGTCGGCTACAGGGTTGTGGGGACCGGCCCGCCACTGATCCTGATCACGGGCTATACCGCCACCATGGACAGCTGGGACCCGCGGTTCGTCGGCGCGCTGGCCAAGCACTACCGGGTGGTGATCTTCGACAATGCCGGAGTAGGCCGCACCCAGGCGCTGCCGTCGCCGCTCACCATCGATGCCATGGCCAACCAGACCAGTGCGCTCATCGACGCCCTCGGCCTGGACAGGCCAGATGTTCTGGGCTGGTCGATGGGCGGCACTATCGCGCAGGCGCTCGCAGTCCTGCACCCAGCCCAGGTGCGCCGCCTGGTACTGTGCGCCACATTCCCTGGCACCGGCACGCGAGTGCCGCCGTCGCAGGCCGCGGTGCAGGCGCTAACCAGCGGCAACGTGCAGGAAGTGATGGCTGATCTTTTCCCCGCCAACCAGGCCGCGGTGCAGCAGGCGTACCTGGCCGCGACCGCCGCTTATCCGCCGCACGCCCAGGCCCCGGTCGCCGCGATCGCAGCTCAGGGAGACGCCATGAACGTGTGGCTCGGCGGCACCGACCCGGTCGGCCAGAAGACCGCGACGATCTCCGCACCGACGCTCATCGCCGACGGCACTGCCGACCGGCTCGACCCGGTCGCCAACGACTATTCCCTCGCGCAGTTGATCAAGGGCGCGAGGCTCAAGCTCTACCGCGACGCCGGCCATGCGTTCTTGTTCCAGGACGAGAAGGCCTTCGTCCCCCTGATCGAGTCGTTTCTCCAATGACGGCCGCTGCGTAGTTGTACCTGCATGGGAGCGGCGGTAAGAAACGGCTTGTGAATCCTGTCACAAGCAAGAGCCGCGCCCCGGTCGTTTCGTGAGACCATTTGACTGATGTCCAGTGATGGCCCGCCATCATGAGCTGCCGCCGGCCTGAGCGCGGTCAGCCGCAGGGGAGCGGCGAAGTACTGCGCGAGCCGACGTTCGCGAAATACTGGACGGCCTCGACTATCAGCTCACTGGGGACCGCAGCCACCACGGTTGCGTTGCCGGTCCTCGTTGTCCGGGAGCTATCAGCGTCCAACTTTGAGGTCGGGCTGGTCAATGCAGCGCAGCTGCTGCCGTATCTGGTGCTCGGCCTGCTCGCGGGCGTGTACATCGATCGCTGGCGGCGGCGATCGCTGTTGATCTGGACCAGTGCAGGCCGCGCGGTATTGCTGGCTTTGGTGCCGGCGTTCTGGGCGGCCGGCTTGCTGACGCTGCCGCTGCTGATCGTGATCTTGATCGGATTCGGGTGCCTGAATGTCTTTGCGGTTGCCGGGACCCAGTCGTTCCTTCCCGCAGTGGTATCCCAGCCGCAGCTGTTCCGCGCCAATGCGCGGCTTGACCAAAGCGACGCGGCGGCACAGACAATCGGTCCCGCCGCCGGCGGCGCGCTGGTGGCGGCGCTTGGCGCGCCTCTGATCCTGCTGGTCGATGCGGCGAGCTACGTGCTCGACGCGGTCCTCATAAGAAGAATCAAGGTGGCCGAGCCTCCGCGCACCAGAGACCGCAACTCTCCGGGAGTGCGTTCGGAGATCAAAGCCGGCGTGGGGTGGACCTACCGCCACACCACCCTTGCCCCGTTGTCGGTTTCGACCCATGTCTGGTTCTTCGGCAACGCCGTAACGCTGACGGCACTGACGCCGTTCGCGCTGCGCCAGCTCGGCCTGAGTTCCCTCGCCTTCGGTCTGCTGTACACCGTCCTGGGCGCGGCGACCCTGGCCGGGGCGATACTCGCGCCCCGGGCCGGGAACCTGCTGGGAGTCGGGCGCGCTCGGCCAATCGCAGCTGCGCGCTCGTCGGCGCTCTTGTCGGCGGTGCAGTGGCAGGTGCGTGCGGTTTTCAGCCTGCTTTCTTCCTGAGCGCCGTGGTTTTCGGCGCCGCCTTCATCATCGCCGTCGTCACACCGCTTCGGTCCGCCCGCATCGACGCCAGCAGCGAGCCAAGTGACGCTGGCGAGCACGTATCCGCTGCCGGCTGATCCCGGCACCGGCGACTGCACCGCCATTCGCTGCCTACCCTGGACGTTGGGCGTAACGGGCACGACAGTAAGGGACGGCGGCGGAGCATGTTCGAGCGGTTCACTGACCGGGCACGGAGTGTTGTGGTCCAGGCACAGGACGAGGCCCGGAGGCTGGAGCACGACCACATCGGACCGGAGCACATCCTGCTGGGCCTCGTCCATGATGAGGTCGGCGGCGTGGGGGCCAAGGCTCTGGAGGCGCTGGGGATCAGCCTGCAGTCCGTGCGGCAACGGGTGGAGGAGATCATCGGCCGGGGAGAGCAGGCGCCGTCAGGGCACATTCCGTTCACCCCACAGGCGAAGGGAATACTCTCGCTGGCGCTTGAGGAATCCGGCGCCTTCGGCCACCACTACATTGGCACCGAGCATCTCTTGCTCGGCCTCATCCGCGAGGGTGACGACGTGGCCGCGCGCGTGCTGTCGGAACTGGGCGCCGACCTAGACGGGGCGCGTGAGCAGGTGATCCGGCTGCTGGACGAGTACCGCCGCAGCCACGGCACCGGGTGAGGCCGCTAAATTTTCCGCAAGCCATTACAAAGGGAACGCACCCAGGCAAGTCGCGGCCAAACGCATCACACTGGTGTTAAGGAACGCGGGTCGTCGCTCTAGGATTCAGCCATACCCCCTCACTCTCACCAGTCCGGAGCCAATCGAATATGGCCGATGCGCTGTCCGAGTCCGCCGCGCTGGACCCGAAGGTGCCGAACGTAGCCCGAATGTACGACTACATGCTCGGCGGCAAGGAGAACTACGCGAGCGACCG
>Ga0335075_10007736_pt1 | contig 16511 bp, 14 predicted proteins | sample Lox_Sample_24_FD_206723 | JGI IMG/M metagenome (GOLD analysis project Ga0335075, IMG submission 206723) | Soil microbial communities from Loxahatchee National Wildlife Refuge, Florida, United States - Lox_Sample_2.4 | ecosystem: Environmental > Terrestrial > Soil > Wetlands | place: USA... | reverse complement strand
TCGAGACCGAGCGGGCCCTGGCCAAGGCGGGCGACGACCCGAAGAAACGGCGCAAGGTGGTGCGCAAGAAGCCGCCGCCCGGGTTCGTCTCCTGGGGCCAGCCCACGTTCGAGCGGCTGGTCGCCGCCGAGCCCGAGCCGCTGCAGTCGAGCTTCGCGGTCAGCCACGCGATGCTGCTGAACGTCATCGGCCGCCCCGGCGACGCGTTCAAGGCCATGCGCCATCTGCTGACCGACAACGATGAGACTCCCGTGGCGCAGCGCCGTCACATCCGGCGGGCGTTCGCCATCTACCGCGCGCTGCTGGCCGGGGGAGTGGTCGAGCGGCTGGGCGAGCCGGACCCGGAGGGCCGGCGGTGGCGGCTGACCGTGGACCTGCAGGACGACTTCGCCCTCAACCAGCCGCTGTCGCCGCTCGCGCTGGCCGCGATCGAGCTGCTCGACCGGGAGTCCCCGGACTACCCGCTGGACGTGCTGTCGGTCATCGAGTCCACCCTGGATGACCCGCGGCCGGTGCTGTCGGCGCAGCTGTTCAAGGCGCGGGGCGAGGCTGTGGCCCAGATGAAGGCCGACGGCATCGAGTACGAGGAGCGGATGGACCTGCTCGAGTCGGTCACCTACCCCATGCCGCTGGCCGACCTGCTCGAGGGCGCTTACGAGATTTACCGGCGGGGACACCCGTGGGTCGCCGATCACCAGCTGTCGCCCAAGTCGGTGGTGCGGGACATGTTCGAGCGGGCCATGACGTTCACCGAGTACGTCGGCTTCTACGGGCTGGCCCGGTCCGAGGGCGTGGTGCTGCGCTACCTGGCCCAGGCCTACCGGGCGCTGCGTCAGACCGTGCCGGAGGAGGCCAGGACCGAGGAGCTCACCGACCTGATCGAGTGGCTCGGCGAGCTGGTCCGGCAGACCGACTCCAGCCTGATCGACGAGTGGGAGAAACTGCGCGACCCGGCCGAGGCGCAGGCGGCCCCGGTCGACGAGCGGCCGCCGGCGGTGACCGGCAACCCGCGGGCGTTCCGGGTGCTGGTGCGCAACGCGCTGTTCCGCCGGGTGGAACTGGCCGCGCTGCGCCGGTACGAGGACCTGGGCGAGCTGGACGCCGCCTTCGGCTGGGATGCTGCCGCGTGGGCCGGGGCGCTGGAGCCCTACTTCGGCGAGCACGCCGACATCGGGACCGGCCCGGACGCGCGCGGGCCGGCGCTGCTGATCATCGAGCGGGAGCGGAACTACTGGTCGGTGCGCCAGATCTTCGACGACCCGGCCGGCGACCACGACTGGGGCATCAGCGCCGTGGTCGACCTCGACGCCTCGGACGAGGCCGGCACGGCCGTCCTGCGCGTGACCGATGTCGGCCAGCTATAGTCGGTGACCGTTGCGGGCCGGGCGCCCTCACCAGTACCAGGCCGGCAATGACTGAATGTGGGGCCCTATCGTGGAACTGTTGCATTCCGGCAAAGTCCGGGAATTGTACGCCGACGGCGATGACGTCATCATGGTTGCCTCCGACCGGATAAGCGTCTACGACGTCGTACTGCCCACGGCCATCCCGGACAAGGGCAAGATCTTGACCCAGCTCTCGCTGTGGTGGTTCGAGCAGCTTCGCGACGTGGTGCCGAACCACGTTATCTCCGCGACTGATGTGCCCGCCGAGTGGAAAGGGCGGGCGATCCGCTGCCGGCGGCTGAACATGATCAATGTCGAATGCATCGCGCGTGGCTACCTGGCTGGCCTGGGGCTTAGTTCGTACCAGGAGTCGGGAACAGTGTCGGGCGTGCCGTTGCCGCCAGGCCTGGCGGAAGGGTCGCGGCTGCCTGAGCCAATCTTCACACCCACGACAAAGGCCACGGTGGGCCACGACGAATTCATGACCTACGACGACATGGCCGGGCAGCTTGGCGCCGACACCGCCGCTGAGCTGCGGCGGATAACACTGGAAATTTACCGGCGAGGCCACGAGGTGGCCCTTTCCAAGGGCGTCATCATCGCCGACACCAAGCTCGAGTTCGGGTACGGAGCGGACGGGTCGGTGGTGCTCGGCGATGAACTGCTGACCCCGGACTCCTCGCGGTTCTGGGCGTCTGACACCTGGGAACCTGGCCGTCCGCAGCGCTATATGGATAAGCAGTTCGTCCGCGACTGGTCCGCCGCCCTCGACTGGGACCGAACCCCGCCCGGGCCGCCGATCCCCGAGGACATCGCCCAGGCCACGCGAGCGCTCTACGTAGAGGTATACGAGCGGATCACCGGCTCACGCTGGCAGGAGACCTGATTCTGGACGGACCTCCCGGGGTCTAGCGCCGCCGCTCGTCCTCGTCGTGCTGAATGCGGTCCAGGGCCACGGCAATGGCCAGGAACAGCGCGTCGTCCTCCCCGGGCGCCACGTCCACGCCGTAGGTGTCCCGCACGCGGAACCAGGCGCGGGAAATCCGGGCCAGTGTCCGCCCGCCCCCATTGATCTCGAACTCCTTGTCCAGGATGTTGCCGACCGCCTCAAGCTGGCTGCCGTCGGCGAGGTCAATGACGGATCGGTGGTGCAGCGGGGAGATCAGGGCCTTGTGCACGGTGGCGGCCAGCGCGCCGTCGCGCTCGATCTCCATGGTCTCGCGCACGGCCATCAGCTTCTTGCGCACGACCGCGACGACGGTGCCCGAGCCGTCCTTGAGCTCGACGGTCTGCCTCAGCCGCATGACCTTGCCGTCGGCCAGCAAGACCCGGTTTCCCTGCTCATCGGTGATCCAGAAGTCCTCGCCGATCGAGAACATCCGCTCCCGCACCGCGTACCGCATGCCCGTCCCCTCTTCGTCCGGCACTGCCTCGCTTCGTCCGGTGGCACTGCGCGCTGTTCGCCCGGCGGCACTGCCCCATCTCTCTCCCGCGGCACATGCCGGATAAACCGTATAGGGGAAAGCGGCGGCCTACTGCGATGCGACCCGTTACCGGGCCGGCCGCTTAGAGCGGGTAGCCCCAGGGCTGCTGCCGGCCCTGGGTCAGCTGCCAGTAGCGGCGCATCCGCCGCCGGAACCGGGCCGCCGCGAACAGCGCGACCACGCCCGCCAGCAGCGAGAACACCAGGACCACCTGGAACAGCGCGAGGAACACGAACCCGCCGCCCGAGCCCAGCGTCGCCACCAGCAGCAACAGCATCGCCAGCGGCAGCAGCCGGGGACCGCGCCGGACGAAGACCGGGCCGGCTGCGGCTCGCGGCAGCGTCCTGGCCTGCGCCAGGGCCGGCGTGGGCTCGGGCAGGTCGGTCATGAGGACGCGCAGGTCCCCGAAGGTCCTGGCGCTCAGCGCCGCGGTGATCCGCTCGTCCAGCTCGTCGCGCGTGAGCCGGCCCTCGGCGAAGTGATCGCGCAACCGCGCGATGACACGCTCCCGGTCGGCGTCGGAGGCCCGGATCCGGTCATCCCGGTCATTCATCGTCATGCTCGCTTCCATATGGCTCGTCCGCCTCTTCGGCCTCGTCGCCGTCGTCGTCGGCCAGGATCTGGTACAGCCTGCGCCGGGTCTGCTCGAGCAGCCGCTCGGCCGCCTGAACCTGCTCGGGCGTGCCCGCGTGCGCTACCTGCACGATGCCGCCGGCGAGCCGGGCGGCCTCGGCGAACAGGCCGGGCGGCTGCCAGTCCTCCTGCTGGGACTGCGACTCCCATGCGCCGCGGGCCATGTCCGGGTTCTGCTCGACGTAGTCGCGGCCGGCCTCGGTCAGGGTGAACGTACGCCGGCCGCCCGACTCCTCCCCGACGATCAGGCCCTCGTCGGCGAGCGCGGCCAGCGCCGGATAGACCGCGCCCGGGCTGGGGCGCCAGGCACCGCCGCTGCGCGCCTCGATGTCGGACATGATCTGGTAGCCGGTGCGCGGGCCTTCCCGCAGCAGCGCCAGGATCGCGGCCCGCACGTCTCCGCGAGCGGCCTTGCCGCGAGATGCCCCCCAGGGCGGCCCCGGCGGCCCGGGCCACCAGGCACCCCACGACCCGCCAGAACCTCCGCCCCAGTGCCCGAAGCCCTTGGCCCCGGCAAAGCCCCGGCTCCAGGAACGTCCGCCGCTGCCGCCCGGCGCGGACATCCCGCTCACGGCCTCCCGCAGGTGGTCGGCCATCCCACCGGCGCAGCCGTGTGCGCACATCCCCCACAGGGCTTCCCGCAGGTGACCGGCCAGGCCGCCGGCGTAGCTGAACGCTTGGAACAGGCTGGGATCGATGTCCCAGCCCCCCCATCGTGGTTTCGGCATCCCGCACCCCTCGATCGGTTACTAGATACGATCGCGATATATCGACAGCCTATGACGGGAGTGCTCCGATGACAAGATATGACTCAACTAGGGGACGGCGCGGGCGCGCTGGACTCGGCTAGGGTGCGGCTCTCAGGCCGCCGGGCGATCAGCGCTGCTTCGTTGTGGCCGAGAGCGCCTGGAAGGCCTCGATCACGCTCTGCAGGTGCTCGTGCATCGCGCGCCGGGCGGCCGCCGGGTCGCGGGCGGTCACCGCGGCGACGATCGCCTCGTGCTGCGGGAGCGAGACGGCCGGGCGCCCCGGTACCAGGGCCAGGGAGAACTGGTGCCGGACGGTCTGGTCACGGAGCTGCCGGAGCAGGCGCGCCGAGGTCTCGTGCGCGGCGATGTCACGGATCGACGCGTGCAGGTAGGCATTGAGGTCGCGGTAGACCAGCAGCTCCGAATTGGCCACGGCGGCGCGCATGTCCTTCACGATGCCGCGCAGTGCGGCCGCTTCGGCCCGCGTGACGCGCTCCGCGGCCCGGGCCGCCTGCAGCCCCTCGAGCAGCTGGCGCACCTCGGTGATCTCGATGGCCTCGCCTAGCGATATCTCGCGCACCCGCGCGCCCCGGTTGCGCTGGAACTCGACCAGACCCTGGGCGGCGAGTTCCTGCAGGGCGGAGCGCACGATAAACCGGGAGGTGCTGAAGCGCTCGCACAGGTCAGCTTCGATCAGGCGCTGCCTCGGCGCGTACTCGCCTTGCACGATCGCGTTCCGCATCGCCCCGACGGCGGCGAGCTTGGGACTGTCGGGCGCCGGTGTGGCGGGCATGGTCCCCTCCGAGACGCGTGGGGCGTCTGTCCTCGCAGCGGTTAGTGGTGGTCAGAGTAGCTAGGGCCACGCCCGCCGCGCGACCTCGGTGACGAGCTCGAGCTTGCCTTGCTGCTGCAACTCGTCGAGCGGATAGGTGCCGATCGCGGAGGAGAACCCGCACTGTGGCGAGAGCCCGAGCTGGTCGCGCGGATAGTAGCGGGACGCCTCGTCGATCCGGCTCAGCAGCAGCTCGGCGTCCTCGAGTGCGGGCCGTTTCGTGGACACCAGACCGAGGAACACGAAGCGGTCTTTGGGCAGGTCGGCGAGCGGCTCGAAGCCGCCTGAGCGTTCATCGTCGTACTCGAGGAAGAACGTGTCGAAGTGATTCAGGCGCCGGAACACGCACTTCGAGATCGCGCCGTAGCCGCCCGCCGCCATCCAGTGCCCATCCCGGTTGCCGCGGCACAGGTGCAGTGCGTAACGGACCCCCGGCGCCCTGGCCATGTCATTAAGCATGTCCACGCCCTCGCCGAGCAGGCGATCCGGGTCGATGCCGCGTGCGGCAAACCCCGCCCGGACGGACCCGTCGACCAGCGTGGCCAGCTCCGGAGCGTCGATCTGGACGTAGTCACAGCCCAGCGCGGCGAGGTCGGTGATCTCGGCGGACAGCAGCGCGGTCGCGTCGGCGAACATCTCGAACGGGTCGCGGTACGCGGCAGTCGAGTGCTCCTGCGACCAGAACGTCTGCATCATCAGCGGGCTGGGCAGCGTGACCTTCACCGGCGTCATGGCGGACGCCCGCAGGTATACGAACTCCTCCTGAGCCAGCGAACGGGTGCGGCGGAGCTTGCCCGTCACCGCCCGCCGGTGCGCGTAGGTCATCTCGTCTGCTGCCGCCGAGCCGTGCCAGTCGATATTGTCGGCCGGAACCTCGCTGAGGCAGTCCACCACGTCGCACAGCGGGCCGGTGAAGTGCGAGCGGCGCTGCTCGCCGTCCGTCACCACGTCGAGCCCGGCTTCTTCCTGCAGGGAGACCGCGCGGTCGACCTCGGCGTCCTCGATGCGCTTGAAGTCAGCGGGTGCGAGCTTGCCTGCCTCGTGTTCCCGCCGCGCCTCGAGCAGCATCCCAGACCGAAGCAGGGAGCCGACCGGTTCGGCCCGCGTTATCTCTCGCCCGCCCAAGCTGCGCCCTCCAGCCCGCCGGTTCCGCCGTCTCACTCCCACCCGCTCAGCCGGGCCGTCGCGGCGGTTGCCTGCCGCGAAGCTAGACCTTGGCGTAATAATTGTCAACAATACCGTCACCACATACTGTCAACCATCGCCCATGGTCGCGGTAGTGCAGCCACAAACTAGCGGTAACCCGCTCCAGCAACGGGGTGGTGGGACCCTTGCTGTTCCAGCAGCATCAGTAAAGTTCCCATCACCTTCACAGCCCAGGCGGGCAGCCGGTGCTCGGTGTTCGCTGGCCGGGCGAGCGGTTGCTGTTCGGTTGGCCGGGCGATTGGTGCTCGCCGTGCGGGGGTTAGTGCTCGCTGGCCAGAACGGCGCCGATGCGGCGCAGTTGCGCGGTCGCCCCGCCGAGCTCGAACTCGGCCCGCTTGGCCGCGGTGAAGTAGCGGTGCAGCGGATAGTCGGTGTCGATGCCGATTCCGCCGTGGACGTGCACGGCGGTGTGCGCCACCCGGTGACCCGCGTCGGCAGCCCAGAACTTGGCCGTGGCGATCTCGGTCTCGGCCGGCAGGCCAGAGGCCAGCCGCCAGGCGGCCTGCCACATGGTGAGCCGGACCGCCTCGACATCGTTGTAGGCATCGGCGAGACGCTGGGTCACGGCCTGGAAGCTGCCGATCGGCCGTCCGAACTGCACCCGGTTCTTCGCGTGTTCTGAGGTCAGCTCGAGCGCCCGCGCGACCACGCCAAGCTGCCGGGCGCACAGCCCGACGGTGCCGCGGGATACCAGCCAGCCGGTGATCTCGGCCCCGGCCGCCGGGCTCCCGAGCACCCGGTCGTCGGCCAGTTCGACGCCAGTCAGCTCCAGGCGGCCGGCCACGTCACCGTCGACCAGCCGCTGCGGCTGCACGACGACCTCGCCTGGGTCGTCCCGCGCGACCACGAACACCGCGACGCCGGCAGCGGTCGAGGCGGGCACCAGGAACAGGCCGGCCCGCTGGCCCGCGGGCACCGCGGTCTTCGTGCCGGTCAGCAGCCAGCGCCCGGCCACGCGCTCGGCACTGGCCGCTGAGGGATCGCCGGCCGTGGGCCCGGTGCCGGCTGTGGCGGTGGGGGGATTAGCGGGCGCGCGCTCTGCGGTGGCCGTTGGGGTACGCGGGTCGTCGCCGTCCTCCTCGGAGAGCGCGGCGGTGAGGATGAGTTCGCCGCGGCCCGCGGGCGCTGCCCACCGCTCCTGCTGGTCTGGCGTGCCGAACCGGGCGATCGCACCCGCGCCCAGCACGATCGACGCGAGGTAGGGCACCGGGGCCACCGTGCGCCCGATCTCTTCCAGCACCGAGCACTGCTCCAGCAGGCCGAGCCCGGCGCCGCCCAGCGCTTCGGGCAGCGCGGCGGCCAGGATCCCGGCGCGGGCCAGGCCGGCCCAGAGCACGGGATCAAACCGGTCACCGCCTGCCTCCACCTCGCGCTGCCGCTGGGGAGTGGCGTGATCGGCGAGGATCAGCCGGCCCAGGGCGGCGAGTTCCTGCTGCTTATCGTTCAAGAGAAAATCCATGGAGGTGGTCAGGCCCTCCTCAGCGGCGGATGGGGAGGCCGAGCCCGGCCGCGGCGACGATGTCACGCTGTACCTCGTTCGTGCCGCCGCCGAAGGTCAGGATCAGGGCGGCGCGGTGCATCCGCTCGATCCGGCCGGCCAGGACCTCCCCGGCCGATCCCTCGCGGATGTGGGCGTTGGCGCCGAGCACCTCCATGAGCAGCCGGCAGGCCTCGGTGGCGAACTCGGTGCCGAAGACCTTGGTCGCCGAGGCCGCGGCCGGGCCGAGACCGTGGCTGCTCCCGGTCTCTGCGGCCCGGTCGGCCTCGGCTGCGATCCGCCAGTTGACCAGCTTGAGGAACTCGGCCTTGGCGTGCACCCGGGCCAGGTTGAGCTGGACCCATTCCTGGTCGATGACGCGCTGGCCGGTGGCCAGCTTGGTGGCCCTGGCCCAGTCACAGACCTCGCGCAGCGCGGTGAGCACCGGCGCTGACGAGGTGAGCGCGACCCGCTCGTGGTTGAGCTGGTTGGTGATCAGCGGCCAGCCCTTGTTCTCCTCGCCGACCAGGGCCGACGCGGGCACGCGCACGTCGGAGTAGTAGGTCGCGCTGGTGGTCGGCCCGGCCATGGTGTGCACCGGCGTCCACGAGAACCCGGCGGCGTCGGTCGGCACGATGAGGATGGACAGGCCACGGTGCCGGGGCGCCTCGGGATCGGTCCGGCAGGCCAGCCACACGTAGTCCGCGTACTGGATCAGGCTGGTCCACATCTTCTGGCCGTTGATGACGTAACCCCCCCCACCCGCCTCCCCATCCCCCTTCACTCGCACAGCCCGGGTGCGCAGCGCGGCCAGGTCGGTGCCCGCTTCGGGCTCGGAGTAGCCGATCGAGAAGTGGATCTCTCCGGCGGCGATCCGGGGCAGGTAGCGCTCCCGCTGCTCCGGGGTGCCGAATCGCATTATCGTCGGGCCCACGGTGTTGATGGTCAGGAACGGTATCGGCACCCCGGCGATGGCCGCTTCATCCATGAAGATGAGCTGGTCAAGCGTTGATCCGCCGCGCCCGCCGTACTCCTGCGGCCAGCCCAGGACCAGCCAGCCGTCGCGGCCGAGCTGACGGACGATACCGCGGTAGGCCTGGCCGTCGCCGTAGTCGCCTCCGGTCTCGGCCAGGCCGTGGCGAAGTTCGGGGGTCATCAGGCTGGCGAAGTACTCGCGCAGCTGCTGGCGGAGGCGCTCCTGCTCGGGCGTGTAGGCCAGGTGCATCCGCCCTCCGCTGCCGGTATCGGTGGCCTGCCGGTGCTAATAGAACGTGTTCTAGTGAGTGTAACCGAGGGCCGCCGCACCGGGTTGTCCTATGGGACCGAGGACGCCTTGGCCGCCGCCACTGCCGCGTTGTAGTCGGCCTGGGTGAGGAATCCGCTGGCCAGGTCGCTGGCGGCGGCCGCGGTGAACTTGGACACGTAGTCGGCGTGGGTCGGGTACAGCGCCTTCAGCGTGGAGGTGCTGAAGGCCGTGTAGAACCCCTCGAGCAGGCACAGGCCCTCGCTGCGCAGGGTGGGGTTCGTTATCTCGCCGGTCTCCAGTGTCGTGAAGATGCTCTCCAGCAAGCTCAGCAGCTGGGGCCCGGTCAGGCTCTCCTCGCTCGGCACGTAGAAGTTGATCGCGGTGTAGGTCTCGGTCGGCGCCTGGATGTCCGGCAGCCGGATCCCGCCCAGGGCGTTCCCGTACTGGTCGCGCTCGACGATGTCGAACAGCGGCGTGGTCGCGATCGGGTTCCCGTGCGGCGGGGCGACCCCGGATACCAGCCACTTCTGCATGTCGTTCAGGGCCGCGTCCTCGAGTTCGTAGACGCCCATGTTGTCGGGCAGGGTGGCCCCGTTGAACGGGACCCCGAACACGCATTTCGGCGCCGTCAGCGACGGGACCTCGTGCTCGATCGTGGCGCCCTCGTAGAGGCCCTCGTGCAGGTCGATGTGGGCGGCCCCGGCCAGTTCCCAGGTCCGCAGGTAGTTGTTGTCCGGCTGGCGGACCAGCGCCGCCCCTAGCTCCTCGATGTCGCCCTCGGTGTTGAGCTGGATGAACGGCGTGGTGTTGTCGGTGCGGACGTAGGCCGGGGCCGGCGAGAACCCGACCAGGCCGTTGCCGATGGGCGCGGCGAAGACCGACCGGCCGATCGCGATGAAGCCATTGAACGCGTGGCTGATCGGCTGGATCGCGTTGACGTAGGTGTCCAGCCGGAACGCGGACTGCGAGTCGCCCATGCCGATGACCCGGGCCGGCTTGAGTCCACCGAGGATCTTCCCGGTGCCGGCCCGGGCGACCTCGGCGGCCTGGGTGAAGATGTCGTAGGACTGCCCGTCGTTGCTGTCGCCCAGCGCGGCGTAGCGCTTCGAGTCCCAGGCCTTGAGCTCGTTCATGCCGGCCGTCTGCGCCGTGACGCCGACATAGGCGTAACCCTGGGACAGGACCTCCTTGTAGATCTCCGACCACACCGGATCCTGGTCGCCGCCGGTGGTGTCGTTCAGCCACTCCACGACCACGGTCCCGTTGAACTTCGACGGGTTGGTCGGGTAACGGACCAGCAGGCGGGTGGTGTACGGGACGTCGCTCTGCGCCACGGACACATTCCACTGGCCGTTGGAGCCCCAGAAGCCGCTCTCCTGGTAGATGTTGGTCGTGCCCGACATCAGGAACTCGCGCTGTGCGTAACCGTAGGAGGCGAGGTTGATCGTGGGCGCGCCGGCGAAGCTCGGCTTGGTGGGCACCGCGTCGTAGGGGTAGCCATGGATGCCCGGCGGGGGCGTGGTGAGCGTCGGCAGCGGCTCGCTCAGCATCGCGTTGCGCACCGACGTCTGCAGCGATCCGGCCGTGGCAGCCGGGCTCAGGGCCAGGGCCGACGCCACCAGCGCAGCCGCGAGCGTGCCGCCGACGATGCCGCTGACCTTACGAGTCCGATGCGTCATGTCTCCTCCGTGAGCTAGTAACGGCGGAAAATGTAGCACTGCGTCACCTATTTGCCGCGAAAACTGTAGCACTGCCAGACCACTCTGCCTAGGGGTGTGGCGCCCTGGGTGGACCAGCCGGGCGGCCGGTGAAGCGGACCGGGCCGGGAGGTCGATAAAATCGCGTGTGGAACCATCCCGCCGGTACCGAGGCATCACGCCGACGCAGCGCCGGGCTGAGCGCCGGGAGCGGCTGATGGAGGCCGGTCTCGAGCTGTTCGGCACCGTCGGATACGCCCGCACCTCGATCCGCGCCGTCAGCGCCGCCGCGGCGCTCAATTCCCGCTACTTCTACGAGTCGTTCAGCGACCGAGAGGATCTGCTGTACAGCGTTTACCAGCGCATCGTCGTCGACATCTTCACCAAGGCCGCCGAGGCGGTGGCCCGGGAGAACACGATCGAGGCGCAGGCGCGGGCGGGCCTGCGGGCCGGGTGGATGGCCGTCACCGAGGACCGCCGCAAGGCGAGGGTGGTGGCGCTCGAGGTCGTCGGCGTCAGCGAGCGCCTGGAACGGCTGCGCCGCGAGACCAGGCACGCGCTGGCCCAGCTCACCGCCGATCAGGCGCTGCGGCTGGCCGGTGACATCCGGCTGCGGCTCGACCCGGTGCTGGTCGCCCGTTTCCTGATGGGCGGCGTCGTCGAGCTACTGCTCGACTGGATCAACGGGGACCTGGATAAGTCGGCCGACGAGGTGGTTGAGCACTTCACGGCGCTGTTCAGCGCGGCGGCGTACGCCGCGGTGGCCGGCGAGGCCGATCGCCCGCCGCCCGAAGAGCCCGAAGACCAGCCGCTGAGTTCCGCGTGAGCGTCGGCAGTCGCATGCTGCTGGCCGCCCCGCGCCAGCGGACGGAAGCCCCACTGCGGACGCATGTTACTGGCCGCCCCGGCCGCGCCCGGTGTACCCTCCAGGCAAAATAGAACGTGTTCTATTGAGGAGCCCGCGATGGTTGCATCGATCAAGCCGCATCGCGACGAGGTTGGCCTCGCTGACCAGGAGATGCTGATCGACGGGCAGTGGACCGCAGCCCGGGCCGGGCAGACCTGGAACCACCGCCACCCCGCGACCGGGGAAGACGTCGCTTCGTTCCCCATTGCCGCGGCCGAGGACGTGGATCTGGCCGTGCGCGCGGCGCGCCGGGCCTTCGATGAGGGCCCGTGGCCCCGGGCCCGGGCCAGCGAGCGCATCCGTGTGCTGCGCCGGATCGCCGACCTGGTCCGCGAGCATGGCGATGAGCTGCTGAGGCTGCAGGCGCTCGACAACAGCGTGCCGCTCAGCTTCGGCGGCGTATACGGGATGTCGTCGGCGATGGTGGCCGACGTGTTCGACCATCATGCGGGCTGGGTGGACAAGCTGGCGGGCGAGACGCTGCCGCCGTACCAGGGCGGCGACCACCTGGTCATGACGCTGCGCGAGCCGGTCGGCGTGGTCGGCGCGATCGTCCCGTGGAACGCGCCGCTGCTGCTGGCCGCGCAGAAGCTGGCCCCGGCGCTGGCGGCGGGCTGCACGATCGTGGTCAAGCCATCCGAGTACGCGACGTTCGCGGTGCTGCGCCTGGCCCGGCTGATCGAGGAGGCCGGGCTGCCGCCCGGAGTACTCAACGTGGTGACCGGCCCCGGCGACCCGGCCGGCGAGGCGCTCATCACCCACCCGATGGTCAACAAGCTGTCGTTCACCGGCAGCCGCGCGGTCGGCCGCCGGATCGTCGAGGCGTCGGCGGACGGGTTCAAGCGGGTCAGCCTGGAACTCGGCGGCAAGAGCCCGGCCCTGATCTTCGCCGACGCCGACGTGGGTTCGGCCGCCGCGATCACGATGGGAACGGTCACCCTGGGCCTGTCCGGCCAGGTCTGCCTGGCGCAGACCCGCGCGCTGGTACACCGGGACGTGACCGACGAGTTCCTGTCGATGGCCGAGATGATCGGCGGGATGGTCAGCTACGGCAACCCGTTCGACCCGGCGGTCACGTCGTCGCCGCTGATCAATACCAAGCAGATGGAGCGGGTGCTCGGCCTGATTACCCAGGGCCAGGCCGAGGGGGCCCGGCTGGTCTGCGGCGGCAGCCGCAGCGAGGGCGACCTGGCCGCCGGCAACTTCGTCGCGCCGACGCTGTTCACCGACGTGACCAACGACATGAGCATCGCCCGCGAAGAAATCTTCGGCCCGGTGCTCTCGGTCATCCCGTTCGCCGACGAGGACGAGGCGGTCCGGATCGCCAACGACACCGAGTACGGTCTCGCGGCCACGGTCTGGACCAGCGACCTCAAGCGCGCCATGCGGATAACCAAGGCGATCAGGGCGGGCACGGTCGGCATCAACGGCTACCAACTCGAGCCGCACGCCGCCTTCGGCGGGTACCGCCAGTCCGGCCTCGGCCGCGAGGGTGGCCGCCCGGCCATCGAGTCCTACACCGAGCTCAAGACCGTCCTCCTGCCGTTTACCGAGGAAATGATGTAGCACAGCGGTACGCAGGCCAGACCGGAGCCGCGGCTGGGCCGGGCGGGGCCATGGCGATACCCTGGTGACTAATTCACCTGCCTTACCCTCGGCTTTCGCGCTCATGGCGCGCGGGACAGGAGCCGGCCGATGGACGATCATCACGATGCGTCCTGGGCCGATGCCCGGTTGCGGCGGCCCGTGGTCGATCCCGGTATCCCAGCTCGTGACCGCGGGTTGCTGACTGGCCGCGGCACGTCTCTCACCCCGGCCAGCCAGGACCTGCCCGCCCAGCGCCGCTACTACCTGCCCACCGAGCCCGGCAAGCGGCTGGCGACGATCGACGGGGCGGTCACCGGCATCACCGCCGCCGGGGTCATCGCGATCTTCGGCGCGACCCCGCTGGCAGTCGGCGTGCTGGTCTTCCAGGAGGCGGCCGGCTGGGAGGCCGCTTCGAACCGCTATGCGCTGCTTCTCGCGGAGATCATCGTGGTGCTCACCGCGGTGGTCCTCGGTATCCGGATCGTCCGCTTCGGGCAGCCCAGCGGCCAGGTGCCTGCCGCCACGGCCGCGCGCACCTACCACGGCCGCTACCTGACCGACGATGATTTCGACGCCCGGTCGCGGGTGCTGCTGCGGCGGGCCCAGGATGCGATCGACGCGGTCACCTCGTCGGAGGTCGGGCGGGCCGGCCTGCTCGATCAGCCCGCCGCCAGCACGGCCCTGGCCAGCCAGGAATGGGACATCGCCCTGGCCCTGCGCGAGCAGGCCCGGCTCCGCGCCCGGCGGGCAGAGCTGGCCGAGAGTGGTGCGGGCCCGGTAACCGCCGCACTGCTCGACGTCCAGGACCAGGCCGCGCACCTCGCCGACTCCAGCATCGCCGACCGGGTCGAAGCGCTGGAGCGGTACGCCGCCGAGGTCCGCGAGGCAGACGCCGCCTACCGGGACGGGCAGCAGGCCGCGGCCGTGGCCGATCTCGGCCATCGGCACCTGGACATGCTTGCCCGCACCGCCGCCGACGAACACGGCATCGCCGAGATCGAGGCCATGGCCGAGCAGGCCCGCGCGCTGCGCCGCGCGCTCGGCCAGCGGCCCGGCTAGCCAGCCTGCTCCAGCACGGTCGCGACCCGGCAGCCGGGCGGACGACCCCGGCAGCCTGGCGGCCAAAAGTTTGAGCCGGCTTGCGCCTTGACGTGGCGACCTATATCTTTTCGATGTATCGAACCGATACATCTGCGCGATATGACGACGTGGCATAACCTACGCGTCAGCGCGGCATCATCCTGGAGGCTGGAGATTTCGTGGAGACTTCCAAGCACCGCATCGAGCCGGCCGCCGGCAGGCTGGGCGTCCTGACCGTGGGGCTCGGCGCCGTGGCGTCGTCCTTTGTCGCGGGCGTCGAGCTGGTCAGGCGCGGCCTCGCCGAGCCCATCGGTTCGCTCACTCAGATGGGCACCATTCGCCTCGGCAAACGGACTGAGGACCGAGTGCCGCTCATTCGCGACTTCGCGCCTCTGGCCGGCCTTGACCAGCTGGTCTTCGGTGCCTGGGATCCGATCGCGGACACGGCCTACGAAGCCGCGGTGAAGTGCGGCGTGCTCGACCGGCTCGCCCATATCGAGCCGATCGGGGCCGAGCTGAAGGAGATTGAGCCCATGCCGGCCGTCTTCGACCAGGCCTACGTGCGGCGGCTAGACGGCCCCAATGTGAAGTCCAAAGCGAGCAAGCGAGACCTGGCCGAGGCCATCCGGCAGGACATCCGCGATTTCAAGGCGGCGCACTCCTGCGACCGGATGGTGGTGATCTGGTGCGCATCCACCGAGATCTTTCTCGAGCGCGGCCCGGCCCATCAGGACACCGGCGCGCTCGAAGCCGCGATGGATGCGAACGACAAGAGCGTCCCGCCGTCGATGCTGTATGCGTACGCGGCGCTCAAGGAGGGCGTGCCCTTCATCAATGGAGCGCCCAATCTCACCGTCGACGTGCCGGCGATGGTGCAGCTCGCCCACACGGCCGGCCTGCCCATCGCGGGCAAGGACTTCAAGTCAGGGCAGACCCTTGTGAAGACCGCGCTGGCGCCGATGCTGAAGGCCCGCATGCTGGGGCTCCAGGGCTGGTATTCGACCAACATCCTCGGTAACCGCGACGGCGAGGTGCTGGACGACCCCGACAGCTTCCGCACCAAGGAGCAGACCAAGCTCGGCGTGCTCGACTACATCCTGCAGCCGGGGCGCTATCCCCAGCTCTACGGCGACATCCACCACAAGGTGCGGATCAACTACTACCCGCCCCGCGGTGACAGCAAGGAGGGCTGGGACAACATCGACATCTTCGGCTGGCTCGGCTATCCGATGCAGCTCAAGGTCGACTTCCTGTGCCGTGACTCGATCTTGGCCGCGCCGCTGGTACTTGACCTGGTGCTGTTCACGGACCTGGCCCAGCGGGCCGGGCTGAAGGGCGTGCAAGAGTGGCTGTCGTTTTACTTCAAGAGCCCGCAGCACGCTCCCAGCGTCTATCCCGAGCACGACCTGTTCATCCAGCAGACCAAGCTGAAGAACACGCTTCGCTGGCTGATGGGCGAGGAGCAGATCACGCACCTGGGGATGGAGTACTACCAGGACTGAATCCGCCGGGCTAGAGCAGCTTGCTGTGGTCCCAGGAGATCACGCGGGTGGGCTCGACCACGTAGCCGAGGCGCTTGCGCGCGGTCTGCTCGATGTAGTCGCCGGGCAGGCCGTCGTGCGCCCCGGACATGACCGTCGCGATGCGCCGCCCGATCTCGAGCACCCCGGCCGGGTCCTCGACCGGCCTGACGACGCCCTGCACCTGGACGCCGCGCAGGTCGAAGTACTCGTCGCCGGTCTCGACCAGGCAGGTGACCCGCGGATCGCGGCCGAGATTGCGGGCCTTCTGCGATGCCCGGTAGGTCCAGAACGTGATCCGGCCGCCGTCCAGCGCGTAATACATCGTGACCAGATGCGGCGTGCCGTCCCGGTTGATGCTGGCCAGCTGCAGCTTGCGGGAGCCTTCCAGGAAAGCCGTAACCTCCGCCGCGGTCATCCCGACCCGGTCGCGCTGCTTCATTCCGCCGCTCCGTGACGTTCAAGATTCTGGTTGTCAGCCGGGGCCGCTGGTGAGAAGCCGATGGTCCCGGTGGCCAGGGCCAGCGTGTCCTCGCAGGCGAAACCGGCCGATGGCGGGTCGCTGGCCGACATCGGCCCGAGCGCGCTCGCGATGGCCTCGAGCGACCACATGCCGTCGGCGGAGCCGTGCTCGTGGGCCAGGAAGATTTTCCGGATCCGCGGCGGCTCCATCACCGCCGCGACGCCGCCGTGCACCACGAACACCTC
>Ga0335075_10007735_pt1 | contig 16517 bp, 12 predicted proteins | sample Lox_Sample_24_FD_206723 | JGI IMG/M metagenome (GOLD analysis project Ga0335075, IMG submission 206723) | Soil microbial communities from Loxahatchee National Wildlife Refuge, Florida, United States - Lox_Sample_2.4 | ecosystem: Environmental > Terrestrial > Soil > Wetlands | place: USA... | reverse complement strand
GGGCCGAGCCGACTCCACGCGACAAAATCGGGCGAGCAATTACAACCGGATCGCCTACCAATATCCAATCAGCCTTGGAGAGCGAAAAACGACCTGCGTTCCTGTACGCGAGATCGGAATCTGCTTCTACCTGAAAACGGTTGACTGGGGTAAAACACGGAGGGAAACTACAGTGGCGAGCCAGGTCCTGGACATCGATTCGATCCGAGCGCCTCTAATCCTTCGAAACTGGTTGCCTGGAGACGCCTACACGCCCTGCGGCCGAAGCCGGCCAAGGAAGCTCAACCGCATGCTGTTGGCCGCGCGTGTACCAAACGCGGAGCGGAAATGGTGGCCGGTTCTGGTCAGCGCAGGACGCCTAGTTTGGGCTCGGGGGATGTCTGCGGCGCGCGGTTTTTGTGCCAACGAGCACACGGGCCTCGCGCTAGTGATTGAGGAAAAAGCAATTGCGTGAGCGCCCGCGCAGACGAACCGGGCTGTTGCATACGGATGGGTTGTGACAGCATCTAATGTAGTGGCAATGTGGAAGCACCGTTGTTGATGCAGGTCCGATAAGGCTTCGCATGCGGTATGCTGTGTTCTGCGTAAGAGAGGTACGATAAAGACGTGAATTCGACTGTACGAACGATTCTATTTTGGCTGCTAATGATCGTGCTGGCAGTGGTTTTGTGGAAGATGGCTTCCACCGGCGGCCAAGCAGCCCATGAAGACGAGCCGCAATACTCGCAATTTCTGCAAAAGGTGGGCGGCGGAAATGTAAAAGATGTCACAATTTACATTTCCCAAAACAGTTCCGAATTGCAAGGTGAGTATCGCGACGGAGGCAAGTTCCACGACGTCACTTTGGCGAACACGGCGATTCCCGACCTAGTCAAGCAGCTGGATGCGCAGCACGTAGAGTACAACTACAAGGAAGTGAACAGCTCGAACTGGATCAGCTTCATGATCAATTTCGCCCCGCTGATTCTGCTGGTTGCCTTCTGGATCTTCATGATGAAGCAGATGCAGGCAGGCGGAAACAAAGCCCTCAGCTTCGGCAAGTCGCGTGCCAGGCTACTCACCGCGCAGCAGAAGAAGGCAACGTTCAAGGATGTGGCGGGAATCGACGAGGCCAAGGAAGAGCTGTACGAAATCATCGACTTTCTAAAGGACCCACAGAAATTCCAGAAGCTCGGCGGTCGGATTCCGAAAGGCGTTTTGTTGGTTGGCCCGCCGGGGACCGGCAAGACTTTGCTGGCTCGCGCGATTGCAGGAGAGGCGAATGTGCCGTTCTTCTCCATTTCCGGTTCGGATTTTGTGGAGATGTTCGTGGGCGTCGGCGCCAGCCGGGTGCGCGACCTTTTCGAGCAAGGCAAGAAGAATGCGCCTTGCATCATTTTCATCGATGAAATCGACGCCGTTGGGCGCCATCGTGGCGCGGGACTTGGCGGGGGCCATGATGAACGCGAGCAGACGCTCAACGCTTTGCTAGTCGAAATGGACGGATTTGAATCGAACGAAGGAGTGATCCTGATCGCGGCGACGAACCGTCCCGACGTGCTGGATCCTGCTTTGTTGCGGCCGGGCAGATTTGATCGACGTGTGGTTGTTCCGCGCCCGGATGTGAAGGGACGCGAGGAGATCCTGCGGGTTCATACGCGCAAGGTTCCGATCTCGGACGATGTGGACCTGTCAATCATTGCGCGCGGCACTCCAGGTTTTTCGGGTGCAGATCTTGCGAATTTGGTGAATGAGTCCGCTCTGTGGGCTGCACGCCAGAATCGCAAGGTTGTGGCCATGGCCGATTTTGAGATGTCCAAGGACAAAGTCCTGATGGGCGTCGAGCGCAGGTCGATGATTCTTTCCGACGAGGAGAAGAAGAACACCGCGTATCACGAAGCGGGACACGCGCTGGTCGCGGCGATGACTCCGGGCGCTGACCCTCTCCACAAGGTCACAATCATCCCGCGCGGCATGGCATTGGGCTTGACAATGCAGTTGCCGATCGACGATAAGCACACGTACACGAAGGAATTTCTGGAGTCGCAGCTCGCGGTGCTGATGGGTGGAAGGGCGGCGGAAGAGTTGTTTCTCCATCACATAACCACTGGAGCGGGCAACGACATCGAGCGCGCGACCGAAATCGCGCGGCAGATGGTCTGCGAGTGGGGCATGAGTTCGCTCGGTCCGCTGACGTTCGGCAAGAAGGAAGAGACGGTCTTCCTGGGCCGTGAAATTGCGCAACATCGGGACTACTCCGAAGACACCGCGATCAAAATCGACGGCGAAGTACGCGGCATCGTGAGTATGTCGTATTCGCGCGCGCGCAACATCCTTGAGACGTATCGCGACGCCCTGGAGCGTGTTGCGCAGGGTTTGCTCGAGCGCGAGAGCCTCGATGCGACAGAACTTAAACTTCTGATCGAGGGCAAGCCGCTTCCTGAGAAACCCGCGCCGCCCATGCCTCCCGCTCCGCCTGTGCCGAGCAAGGAGCCGGTGACGCTCCGTCCTGACCCGCGCCCAATTCCTGGTATGGCAAAGGGTGAAAAGCCCGCCCCGGCCTGACGAGATGTTGGTGTTTTGGCACCCATCCGTCAGAGTTACGCCTTTTCCTAGTCATTGTCCGATAGGATGGGAAAATCCTGCGGGACTACGGCTTGGGTGAAGCATTGGCCGCGGCTGAGATAGCTCGCAGGGAATCAAATAGAAAATGGCAAAGTCGCTTGTAATCGTCGAATCGCCGGCGAAGGCGAAAACGATAAACAAATACTTGGGCCGGGACTACACGGTCAAAGCGTCGATCGGCCATGTAATGGATCTGCCCAAGAAGACGATCGGGATTCGTTTGCCCGACGAGCAGCCGAAAAAGAGAAAGAAGGCCAAAAGCAAGAAGAACGGCAAGGCTGCCGAGAAAGCGCCGAAGAATCCGATCACGCTCGATGATCCGAAGATCTTCGAACCCACGCTGCTGATCATCCCCGGCAAAGGGAAGGTCGTTAACGACCTGCGAAAATCCGCGAATTCCGCCGAGGCAGTTTATCTCGCCGCTGACCCGGATCGCGAAGGCGAGGCCATTTCCCACCACTTGGCGATGGTGCTCTCCAAGCCCGCTCGCTTTACCGAAGACGAGGTGTCGAACGGTCACAACGGCAACGGGAAGCCCGCGGAAAAGGAAGAAGAAAAGCCTAAGGCGAAGGGCAAGCGGAATCGGGACGAAGTCAGCATCCCGCCGATCGATTCCAAGAAGATATTCCGCGTCAGCTTCAACGAGATCACCCCAAAGGCGATCCGCGCCGCGTTTGAAAAGCCGCGTGCCGTGGATGCCAATCTGGTGGAGGCGCAGCAGGCGCGCCGCGTCCTCGATCGCATTGTCGGCTACAAAGTTTCGCCGCTTCTCTGGAATAAGGTGCGCCGGGGGCTTTCCGCCGGCCGCGTGCAGACGGTCGCGCTGCGGCTGATTGTCGAGCGGGAGCAGGAAATTCGGGCCTTCGTTCCCAAGGAATATTGGACGATCCACGCCATGCTCGACGCGGGCGAGCCGCCCATCTTCGAAGCCAGGCTGAGCAAGTATAAAGGCGAGGATATCGAGGTTTCGAACCAGGAAGCCGCGGACAAGATCGTTGCAGCCGTCAGCAACGAGAAATGGGTTGTTGCGGCGATTTCGCAGAAGGAAAAGAGGCGCAATCCGCCGCCTCCGTTCACTACGTCGAAGCTGCAGCAGGCTGCCTACAATCGCTTGCGCTTTACGGCGAAGCGGACTATGGCGCTGGCGCAGCGGCTGTATGAAGGCGTCGATCTCGGCGAGGAAGGTTCGGTCGCGCTGATCACCTACATGCGCACCGACTCGGTAAACGTGTCGAGCGATGCGATTGCGCAAGTTCGTGAACTGATCCCGCAGGCCTTCGGCAGCAGTTACCTGCCGGAAAAGCCCAATTACTACAAGTCCAAGAAGGACGCGCAGGAAGCGCACGAGGCGATTCGCCCGACAGACGCCTCGCGAACACCCGAAAGCGTTCGCAAATACCTCGACGAGCATCTTTTCAAGTTGTACCAACTCATCTGGCAACGTTTTGTCGCATCGCAGATGGTGCCGGCGATTCTCGATCAGACTACGATCGACATTTCAGTCGGCGATTACACGTTCCGCGCCACGGGATCGGTGCAGAAATTCGACGGTTATTTGCGGGTTTATCAGGCTCCGGTTGCTGGCGCCGATCGTGAAGATGACGAGAAAGCCGAAGAGGGCGAGGGCAAGGCACTCCCGCGCGTCACGGAAAACCAGACGCTTCGGCTCGACCAGATCCGCCCCGAGCAGCACTTCACCGAGCCGCCGCCGCGCTACACGGAAGCAACTCTGGTCAAAGAACTGGAAGAAAAGGGAATCGGAAGGCCCTCCACATACGCGTCGATCATTTCAACAATAGTGGAGCGCGAATACGTGAATAAGCAGCAGGGCCGCTTCACGCCGACGATGCTGGGCGAACGCGTCAGCGCGCTCTTGGTCAAGGCGTTCGATGACGTCTTCGACGTCACCTTCACCGCGCGACTCGAGGAAGAGCTCGACGACATCGAAGAAGGCAAGCTTCCCTGGCGCGATTCCGTCCGCGAATTTTGGGAGAAGTTCACCGTCGATCTGGCGAAGGCCGATGAGGAGATGGTGTCGTACAAGATCGGGATTCCGACGGGGAAAAAGTGCGAGAAGTGCGGGCGGGGAGAACTGCTCGAACGAATCAGCCGGCACGGGTTCTTTCTCGGGTGCTCGCGATACCCCGAATGCGACTTTATACAGGACCTGGCACCCGAGTTGGGCGACGAGGAAGATAGGACGGAATTCTGCGAGAACTGCGGCCGGGAAATGATGCTCAAGCGCGGCCGGTTCGGCGCGTTCCTGGCCTGTAGCGGCTATCCGGACTGCAAGACGACCCGCAGGCTGGTTGAAGGCACGCGCATCGCCCGCCAGCCGGACGTTCCTATCGGCGAGAAATGCCCTGACGATGGCGGCGAACTGCTGAAACGCCACGGGCGGTACGGCGAGTTCATCGGCTGCACGAACTACCCTAAGTGTAAGTACACGCGGCCGATAACGCTCGGGATCAAATGCCCGAAGTGCGGTGAAGGCGAGTTCGTGCGGCGCGGGTCGGGCGGCAAAGGACGGGGTCGCATGCGCGTCTTCTACGGTTGCAGCCGCTATCCGGATTGCGACTTCACTACTCCCTACGAGCCTATCAACGAGCCCTGCCCGAAATGCGGCGCGCCGTTCATCGTCGAAAAGCGGACCAAGCTGGGCCACGTTCGCGCCTGCCTGAACGAGAAATGCGACTGGGAAGCTGCCGTGCCCGAATCCACAGCGGGCGCTCCGTCAGACGGAGCGCCGGAACCCGTTGGCGCAGGTTCTAGTACCCGCCCATAACCGTTTGTCGCGGATACGACCAGATTCTGCCCATTTGTGCCAAACGCAGACCGCAAAATCGTCAAAAAACAGGACGCTAAGTAGGTCAAGTAACTTGACCCATTAGGCGGGCTTATCGGGCGCGTTTTGACAAGGATTCGCGCGACACGGGCTACTCGAAGGCCCTTCGCTTCACGGCAACCTGTTCGTGGTAAATTCCCCGTGCCGCCCGTCCGCGCATGAAAGTTCGGGCGGGCGGACGGTAGTCAGTATCAGCACGCGCCGGGCGATTCGGATGGCAAATTAAGACCGGGCGAACGTGAGCATCCGACTGTAGCTCCGATGCGAGCAATTCGGTTGGAAACCCGGATACACCCGACACCGGAGACCGCATTGACAAGAATCGAGTCGAAGATTCGATACGGCGTCGCTTTGGCAATTGGACTGGCATTTATTGCATCTGGCGCGCGGGCGCAGGACGAACTAAAACGGCAAGCTGCCGCCGCAAGTGCGTCGATCCGCGCAACGATTCGGGCCGACGGGAGCTATCAAATTGCGCTTCGCGGCGTCGATTGGCGCCTCGAGGGAAAACTTCCCGCGGCGGCTGCAACGATTCGCAGGAGTCGCGGCAAAGACCAGGTCGGCGAGTATCAGAGCATTTCGGCAGCGTATCTGAATGGCGGGCGCAACGCGGAAATCCGCGTGTACCAGAACGTTCCCGGAGTGCTGCTGGAAGATATGTACGTCAGCGCAGGCGCGAACGAGAACCCGTTTCCAACATTCGCAGCGTTGCCGCCAGACTTGATGAAGTTCTCGTACCAGCGAAAGGAGTTCGGAGATTATGAATTTGGCGCGCTCGGTACTGAGGGGCCGTGGTCCTTATTCGACAAAGACGGCCACGTATTGCTGATATCACCTGCCGACCATTTTCAGGTTTCGCACATGGACGAATCGGACGAGGGAACCGCCGAGAGCCGGATCGTGCCGTCGATTCAGACGCTGCCCGGGGGCTTCAGCCATGGAACGCTGATCGTTTGGGGAACCGGAATGAATCGCACTTTCGAAACCTGGGGCAACGCGCTGCTCGCGCTGGGAGGAAAAGAGCGGCCGGCGAATGACGCGAACGTCCTGCTCGCGAAATTCGGATATTGGACGGACCGCGGTGCGTTCTATTACTACCATTTCGACGAGCGATTGGGCTACGCCGGAACGCTGCTCGCGCTGCGCGATGAGTTTCAAAAACTCGGCCTGCCGCTTGGATACATGCAGCTCGATAGCTGGTGGTATCCGAAAGGCGACGATGACCGCTGGAATTCAGGGGGTTCAACGCTTGCGTACGGCGAGGACACATATCGCGCGGACAAGGAATTATTTCCGAATGGGCTTGCCGCGTTTCATCAGGCGCTCGGGCTGCCAATGGTGACGCACGCGCGGTGGGTTTCGACATCGAGCCCATATCGCAAGCAGTACAAGATGTCGGGCAATGTAGTGATCGATCCGGCGTTTTGGAACTCGACAGCGGATTATCTGGCGGATGCGGGCGTGGTCACGTACGAACAGGACTGGCTAAATGAAAACGCGCAGCCGGAAATGAATTTAAGCGATCCGCAGGCATTTCTCGGCGACATGTCAGAGGCGATGGGCGACAAGAACATCACGATTCAATACTGCATGCCGCTGCCGAGCGATTACATGGCGAGCACGCTTTATCGAAACGTGCAGACAACGCGTGTGAGCGATGACCGGTTCGAGCGCGAGAGATGGGATTCGTTTCTGTACGATTCGAGGCTGGCGAGCGCCGTCGGGCTGTGGCCCTGGACGGATGTTTTTTTCAGCGGCGAGCTTCCCAATCTGATCATTTCCACGCTGTCGGCAGGGCCGGTTGGAGTGGGGGACGCGCTGGGCGGCACGAACGCGCGGAACATCGCAGCAGTCGTTCGACGCGACATGGTGATTGTGAAGCCCGACACGCCGTTGCTGCCGATCGACGCGATGTATGCCGCCGATGCGACGGATCCCGGCAAGCCCATGGTGGCGATGGCCACGACTGCGTTCGGCAGCGATACGGTGCGCTACGTCTTCGCATATCCGCGTCACAGGGAGGATCAGACTGTGACTGTGCCGTTGAGCGAGCTCAGCGTTTCGGGGCCGGTGTTTGCGTACGACTGGATGAAACACGCGGGCACACTCGTTCCCTCCGGTGGAAACCTCGCGATGAAATTCGACCACGGTTGGGACTATCAGATTCTTTCTCCTGTGAATCGCAAAGGGCTGGCACTGGTGGGCGACACGGCAAACTTCGTTGCCATGGGGAAAAAGCGGATCGCGGCAGTGGACGACCGGGGCACGCTTACTGCCACGATTCGATTTGCGCCCGGGGAAGACACGGTCCCCATCTCGGGTTACGCGGCGGATCGCCCGAAAGTGAAGACCGCCAAGGGCAGCGCAAATAATTTTGCGTACGATTCGCAGACGCGGATGTTCGAGCTGAATGTCTCGCCGGGCAAATCCGGCGAAGCTGTCCTGCGAATCAGTGCGCGGTGACTGTGGGGACCCTTACTTTGCTTTCTGTCCTGCAGAGGACGCCTTTGCGGCGCCACGTTTATTCCAGCCGTGGAAGCGCGACAAGTCGCCTGCGTTCCATGCCTCACGGAGTCCAGGTGCGCTCAAGTCCCAGTCGGGGCGGATTTGGCTGGTCACGGCGCGCAGATCGTGCCAAAGATCGGTCACGGATGGACGCCCCCAGAACCAGTAGCCGTTATAGATGCTGTAAATCACGAGCCCCGGCTTGAGCACGAGCGTATGCGGGATCATTGGATTATTCTCGGGATCGGTGTACTCCTGGATGTCGAGATCCTTCTGAACCTTTCGCTCAGGGTCGGAGAGGAAGGGCCACTGGGCTCCGACTGACGCGCGGAATTCCTGGAGAGTATGGTGATTGTCGGTCGAGATCGTGGCGATCTGGGTGTACGCCACGGTTATCTTCGGATAGAACGCGGCGAGTTCCAAATGCTGCTGGTGTTCTTTCGGGCAGTAATGGCCGCGCGCGAGGGTGAGAATCAGCGGGTCGTCGCCCTGCAGTTCGCTGAGCTTGCGTAGCGTCTCCGTGTGATCGGGCAGCTCGTAGTCGGGGAAAATGCCACCAGGAACAATGTCAGAACGCATGATTGGATTCCTCCTGTTTACTTCACACCGCTTATCTCAAAGATGCAGACTGACGGTGACTGTTCAACGCAAGATTGGCAGAAGCGTGAGGACGAGGCACAGACGACGAGACGCAGAGCCGCCATCCTTATCCGCGCAAAGCATTAACCGTACGTGAGGGTGGTGCTTTGTCCGACCTCGATAATGTAACCGTCGGGATCGCGAATGTAGCAGCGAATCTCGCCGTACTTGGGTATCGGCTCCGTGATGAACTCGGCTCCTCGACTTTTCCATAACTCATAGCACGCGTGAATATCGGCAACGCGGAAATTCATAAAGCTGTTGATGTGATTCGGATCGGGGACGCTGAGCGTTACCGTCGGCTTATCCGGGGTCGGCCCACCCCCAACGTTCAGGATCAACCAGATATTCGCAAGCTGAAGGTAGGGAGGCGCGTTGCCGTCACCCATGGTCAGAATGCGAGCGCCGAAGACCTTTTCGTAGTAGCGGGCCGACCGCTCGACGTCGGCGACGGTGAGAAAATGCGCGATGCTGATCCCTTCGCGTGGGGGCATCTCATAGCTTTTCTGTTCGACTTGCACCGCAGTCACTGACGGTTGCTTTTGTACGCTGTTCATTGACGGCTCCTTTCGATACGTTGCTCATCACTAATACGGTGTCGTGCGTCCCAATCCATTCATAAGAACGGATCGACGCCGGCTAACGCAGCAGCGACTCCCAATTGGCCGGCACCCTTTCAGCAGGCCCAGGTGCGGGCTGATCCTCCGGATGCGAATGCGGCGGAAGCAATTCGACACCCTTGATCATCCCCCGCTTCTCGTAATCGTAGAACCAATCTTCACCCGGCTCGAAGCTAGCAATGATCGGATGCCCTGTTGCTGCGGCATGCTTTGACGCGTGCTGACTCGGAGAACTGTCACAGCATCCGATGTGCCCACACTCCGCACACCGGCGGAGATGAAACCACCAGCCTTTCGGCGACGCGAGACATTCCACACATCCATCGCCAGTTGGTCTGGAAGCTAGATTGATTCCACGATGATCTTTCTTCATTTCGATTTTTCCTTTGGACGTTGCATGTCCTTCAACGAATTTAAGCCACCAGCAAGATCTTCCCGCCGCCCTTTTCTGCCGCTGCTTGAGCCTTGGCCGCTTCACTGAGCGGCAGTTTCTGGCCGATCGGGATTACCAGCTTGCCGTCTCGCGCCGCTTCGGCCATGAACTCGAGCGTTTTCCTGTCGAATTTCGAAAATACGTGGACGACTTTTACAGATGGGTAGTTTGCGGCGTTCTGCGGCGGCTCGACAACCGATGCATACACTCCTCCCGGCTTGACCTTGGCGATCAGTTTCTCGGCGGTTTTTCCGCCGACCGCATCCGCAACCGCATCGACCGGCGGAAGATTCGCAATGGAGGTGTCGTCGTCGGTTGCGACCACCTGATCCGCCGCGACTGTCTTTGCTTCATTCGTCTGCCTCTTCAAAACGCCGGCGATCACAGTCGCTCCACGATCCTTCGCAGTGAATGCAGCGGAACGCCCGACGCTTCCCGCAGCACCTACGACCATAACTGTCTGTCCCCGTTTGATTCCCGTCGCTGAAAGGAGCTGGTTGCCCGTGATCGTCACCAGCGGCAGCGCCGCCGCCTGGATTAAATCAAGCCCCTTGGGAACCCTTGCCAGAACTGCTGCATTTACGACACAAAGTTCTGCGTAAGTATTATCTGCCATAGCGAAGACCTGGTCCCCGACGGAAAAGTCTTCCACTCCCGGACCGAGCTTCACCACGGTGCCCGCAACGTCGACTCCTATCAGAGCTGGGAAAGCGAGGGGATAGAAGTCTTTTGTTAATCCGGCACGCCGCTTGTAGTCGATCGGATTTACGCTTGCGGCGGCGACCCTGACGAGCACTTCGCCCGGACCCGGAACCGGGTCAGGGAAGTCCTCGAACTTCAGTACTTCGGGACCGCCGTACTGGTGGACAACGATCGCTTTCATGTTCATCTCCTTGCACGAACGTCGGCGGACGCCTCGCGCACGATGGCAGCTGCCGCACGCGAGGCGAGGTCCGGCTGGGGGAGAAACTTACCGCGAATCTCAAGCGGCTCCCGCTGCTGCTCTTCGCCTGTTGAGTGCCGGCAGAAGAAGTTTCAGAAGCCCTTCGTCCGAGAACGGATTCTGACCTGAGATCAACTCGCGATCTTGAAGGACATAGCTCTTCCACGGAGCGAGCACACTTACGTCACCGCCAGCGGTGCGCAAGGCGAAGTCCGGATAGAAGAGAACCTTGCCACCAATCTCAAGCGGTTCCCGCTGCTGCTCTTCTGCCGTCGAAAAGATCGTCATCTTATATCCGGAATAAATCCATCCTTGAGCCTTGGCGCTCGCCCCGGCGGCGTCGCCCGCCGCCAGCGCTCCGACCACCTCCGTTGAATTCGGAAGAGCCGAGAGAAGTGAAATCGGGCCATGGCAGAGCACCGCTGTAGGCTTGGATATCTTGTGAAAATGTCTCATCACGGTGCCGGCGTCGGGATCATCGAGAAGATCCATCATCGGGCCATGGCCGCCGGGGACGAAAACAGCGTCGTATTGATCCAGGCCGGATGCGATGACATCCGCGATACGAGTTGGATTTTTCAAGTCTGTCAGGGTATCGCGGAATTTCAGATAGTCCTGAAGCCTAGCCTCGTCCCCGCCGAAGAAATCGGGGACAGCTGAATGGACATCCATTTGCGGCGTGTTGCCTTTGGGGTTGGCAAAAGTGATTTCATAGCCTTCGTTCATCAGGGCGCGAACCGGAACCGTCAGCTCGTTGAGATAGTAGCCGGCGCCGGTGTAAACCTTGCCGTCTTTCAATGGCAAGCCGTGACCGCTGGAGACTAGCACCAAGACTTTTCCTTTTGCTTTCATTTCTGTTCTCCTCTCTGACATCAAATCTGTTTCGCGGAATCCTGGTTAATCCGGCGCCCGCTTGCAGTCGATCGGATTCACGCTTGCAGCGACCCTGACCAGCACGACGCCCGAACCCGGAACAGGGGTCAGGGAAGTTCTCGACTTTCAGTGCTTCCGGACCGCGGTATTGTGGACAACAATTGCTCTCATGTTTGATCTCCTTGCACGACCGCGTGCGCGCCTTATCGGCGAATGTTGATCGGCAATGCAGAGGATCAACTGCGTAGCGTGCCGGCAAGCCAATAATCGAGGCTGAACCTTCCCGGGCCAGAGAAGATCAACCAGATAAAGAAGAGGACATATAGGACTTCCGGAAGATAGAGGAAATCGTCGAGCCAGTTAAGAGGCGAAAGTCCCTTGGGCAGGGTGGAAAGTTTGGTGGTCAGGATGGCGACAACCATATCGCCTAACAAGGCAAGGCAGTCCAGGATCGAAAGAAAGCCCGCGACCAGGAAGAAGCCGCCGGCGAATTCGACAGCCGACACGAAATAAGTCGTCAGGCGGGGAAACGGAACTTTGGCCGCGACAAGCGTTTCGTACATCGTTTGCCTCGCGCGGGCGACAAATAATTTGTTTGCGCCGGAGATGGCGAAGAACAGCCCGAGCGAGACGCGGACCAGCAGGATCCCATATTGTTCCAAATTCCTGCTGCCCAGCAGGCCAAACTCGACCAACCGTTTCCAGTCCATTTTTTTGGTCCCTCCATAGGAGGAAGTGCCGCAACAGACGCCCGGTGCCTGGAGATTATGCGTCCATCCGTTCGACCCACCGAGCGCGGAATGCCGGAGCCACGAATGGATCTGCAAAGTACTGTCTTTCCCGCGCAACTTTGTCGCCCTTGAACTCCATGATACTCACCGTGTACGACGGCTTACCGTCATATGTGAGGATCAATTCGGTGACCCAAAGATCACCGCCGCCGATGATTCCGAGTATCGCGTCGTCGTGATAGATCAGGTGCTCCGTTTCAAAATCATTGGCGTTGGATGCCGCCCAATGCCGGTCGAGCGCCGAGCGAATCTCTTGATCCCGCGTCTCTTGGTCTCGCACTCCAGAACACTGGTTCTTCGCTTGTTGATCGTTCATCGTCAGCCTTCCATTTGAAAGGAGCTGAAAGCGGAGTCTGGCTCGTCAGTCGCTTCCAGCTATGGCTGCACTCTGTCTACTCAGAAAGCCTCGAACGAGCTGCGCGATTTCATCGGCTGCGGTATCCAGCGCGAAGTGGCCGCCATCGACGATGTGCACCTCTGCACCGGGCACATCCCGGCGATAAGCTTCCGGCTCTGAGGAGTCGAACGAGAGTTCATACTTGCCCCAGATGACCAGAAGGCGCGGCTGGTTCTGTCGCATCCATGCCTGCCATTTGGGATAGGCCTCCACGTTTGTGCGGTAATCGTAGAAAAGGTCGCTTTGAATTTCGGCTTGGCCGGGTTGGTTGAGAAAGTAAAATTCATCGATCCAGAGATCCGGATCGTAGCGCTCGACATTGGGGTCGTTGCCCAGGTGGCGCGTCCGAGTCGTCGCCAGTGAAAGAAGATTCGTGCGAAGCGCGCTTTCGTTGGCCGCGCTGTCGGCCCAGAACGCCCGCCGTGTGGCCCAATTCGTTCCAAGGCCTTCGTTGTGCGCTACTGCGTCCTGGACGATCAGAGCTTCGATGCGGTCCGGATGGGCCAATGCCATGCGAAAACCAACGGGGCCGCCATAATCCTGCATGTAAAGCGTGTAGCGCGACAGATCGAGCGCTTGGGTGAAGTGGTTGAGGATCTCGGCGAAACGATCGAAGGTATACGCGAATGCTTTCGGATCCGGCCAGTCGCTGTGTCCGAATCCAGGGTAATCGGGCGCAACGAGGCGATAGCGGTCGGAAAGGCGCGCGAAGAGGGGCTCAAACATCCGCGAGGACGACGGAAGCCCATGGAGCAAGAGGAGCGTTGGTGCGTCTTTCGGACCGGCCTCTCTGTAAAAGATGGAGAGTCCATCGACCTGCGTCGTGCGATACAAAGTCGGATGTTCCATTTGGCGTTCCTTTCTCCCCCGCGTTGAAGTTGGATTAAGAGTTGCTGTTTCGCGGATCGTCTTTGGCGTTGAGGTACTCGAGTCCCAGCGGGCCAATCGCTGTTACTTGCGTGACGTATTCGCCGGATTTCGCCCAGTGGAAGTGGGGCGTGTTGCCCGGAAGAACGATCACGGCACCTGGCGGATAGGCTTCCAACTTACTCGCGTCGAATTCGTCACCGACTCCGATATAAAAGACGCCGGAGATCACGGTATAAACTCGATCTTCTGGGTGCTTGTGAGGCATCAGCTTCACGCTGTGGGGCACTTTGACCCTGATCGTGTAAGGGCCGGGCTCCGAAGGCCGGCCCACCACAACAGCGAGGCGCGCCGCCGGCGGAAATGCCGGGAATGGCTTCCAATCCACGTCCTCAGACAAAATCGCTCTGAATTCGGCTTGGCCGGGTTGGTGGGACTGCGTCGTATCGTCCTTTTTTCTCCGAACAGCTCCGCTCTCGCTTCCTGACATGTGTACCTCCGCTGATTTCATCCCTGCTCTGTGCGCCGAGGGTGGCGGCAGTCCTCGGATAGCCCGCCATTGGGTGGTACGCCTCAAGAGGCTGCGGCGCCCAGTATGTTGACGGTCGATGTAGAGAGGACCACGGGGTCCGTGGCTAGGTTGGTTTCAGTTTGCTAGGAGTTGGCGGTTGCTTGGGCGATTGAAGTGGGGCTACAGCCGAATCGGCGCCTGGCGGAATTGCCCGCTCAGACCGAATATCCGCGATTCTAACCAAAGACGATAGCGGGAGTCCAGTTTATACCGGACGTCGTTTTTGCCCGCAAGTGTTGCCGCTGAACCGACGGGTGAAAGCTTCACATCTTGAAGAAAGCCAAGCGCCCGTAGGCCGGGCGCCCGTCGGCGCACTTGAACGGCTCTTCAGGCGGAGGCGAGCCGTTCCGCGACTAGAGCCCCGCGAAGGAGCCACTTTTCGCGGCGCACAAGACGCGCTTGCTCCCCCGCATCAATGCGGGGGCTCCCACCGGAAATGAGCGGTTGCTAGCGGGTGAGCCAGGAGCGAGCGCGGACGGTGACGACGGCGTAGGGGAAGATCCAGAACATGGTGAAGAAGGAAAAGTAGCTGAAGATGACGGCGAAGAGGAACTCGAGCGAGCGTTCACTCCGCAGGAAATAGAGAGAATAGAAGATTCCAACGATTCCGACGGCGAGCAGGAATCGTCCGAACATGTAGGGATGCTCCCAACTGAGCGCGGCGAGCAGTACGAGGCTCGCATAGCTGACGGGATAGCGCAGGTTGGTGACGAAGCGGTCCCAAAGCGCGAGCGAAGCCGAAAGCGGCGGCCGCTTCCAAACGATCTTCATGAAGCGGATTTCCTCGCGCACGTAGCTGCGGTCCCAGCGCAGGAACATCTTGCACATGCTGCCGTAGCGCGTCGGAACCATCGTGTCGACAACCGCGGACCGTTGATAGACCGTCGAATAGCCGCGTGCGAGAATCCAGTTCGTGAGGGCGCGATCCTCGCCGTATGTACACTCAGCCCCGAGGAAGGTCTGCTTGAGCCACGGTTCGAGCACTTCATTCACTACGCTGGCGCGATAAGCGGTCAGTGCGCCGGGACAGCAGTAGACGGTGCCGTAAGACGATTCGACGGCGCGCAGCACGTCGAATGAGAGAATGTAGCGGACATGCAGCATGCGCGGCAGCAATCCCTCGCGCCGGTTGTAGGCGCCAACCTTGCCGGCCACGGCTCCCACTTTCGGGTCGCGGAACGGCCCGGCAATCGCGAGCAGCGCGCCAGGCTCGAGCGCGCTATCAGAATCAATGGTGACGACGAGCTCTCCTTTCGCCGCTTTGAACCCTGCCGCCAACGCCGCGCGCTTGCCCTGGTTTTTGTCGAAGCGAATCGGGCGCACCACCTCCGGCCATTGCTTCGCTGCCTGCTCGATGTATGTCCAGGTGTCATCTCGGCTGCCATCGTCGACGACGAAGAGTTCCAGGCGGTCGCGGGGGTAATCGGCGTTTACGACGGACTCGATGGACTTCAGCACCATCGGACCTTCGTTGTATGCGGGGATGATTACGGTTATGGGTGGGGCAGTTTCGTACTTGGCAGAAGGAAACGGGTGGTACGCGATCCATACGAGGGTGCGGAAAACGAGCAGCAGCATGCCCATGGTGATCCACAACATGCTGGGAAAGATCAGGAAGCGCGCCCAACGATGGTGTTCCGCAGCCTGGACCAGCGGCCGCAGGAAGACGCCGTGAATGTGCGCGCTGATGAGCGCCGTGATTCCGGCAAGGATCGCCAGGTAAACGAGCCAGTACCAGGGATCACGGAGAGCTTTAGCCCGCGAAGGGTGCGATTCATCGGCGACGATGGGGCGGCGTAGTTCGGTTCCGGTGGAAGACACAGTTGTTCTGACCGTCCAGGTCTCTTCGGTGTTCCTGAGTTGAAGCTCAATTCTAAGTGTTTGGTGCACGGGAAGGCAAAATGGTTTCCAGAATGGTCCGAAGCTGTTTCTAACCAAGGAAGAAGTGCTCACGGCCTGCGTGAACAGGCCGACATTGGACCCTTTGGTTTTGCAGCCTCCCGCTGCACTGCGAATTCAACGCTCGACCGGCGTATTCCGCTTTTCTTGCTAGCGTCACCACGAAAATCACATCAAACGTCAAATCCAGAGATGGAATCAAAGCCGCCTGTACTCGCCACTCGCCACTGCTTTATTCGTGACGCAGAGCGGCAATGGGGTCGACGCGCATCGCATGCCGCGCAGGGAGGTAGCTCGCCACAAAAACGACCAGGAGTAGAAGACCGCACGCGCACGCCATGCTCAGTGGATCGTAGATTTTGACCGCGTAGAGCATTCCCGTATGCTCGTGGGGCACGAGGTAGAGGGTCTGTCCCAGCAAACGGCCGATGATCAAGGCGGCCGCCATGCCCACTGCCAGCCCCGCGAATCCGATGCGGAGAGATTGCGAGATAGCAAGACGCAAAATCCGCGCCGGCATGGCTCCCAGC
>Ga0335075_10007734_pt1 | contig 16518 bp, 16 predicted proteins | sample Lox_Sample_24_FD_206723 | JGI IMG/M metagenome (GOLD analysis project Ga0335075, IMG submission 206723) | Soil microbial communities from Loxahatchee National Wildlife Refuge, Florida, United States - Lox_Sample_2.4 | ecosystem: Environmental > Terrestrial > Soil > Wetlands | place: USA... | reverse complement strand
GCCGCCGTGCTGGAGGATGCCGCTCTGCAGTCGTGGCTGGCGGCCTCCAAGGCGGAGCCCTGGACGCTCGAATCGAGCGAAATCGGCTGAGCGCGATCCACTATCCGTAGGTGGCCCGCCACTCGGCCCGGTAAGACATCCCCAGCGACATCAACCGCTCGAGCAGCTCAGGGTAGGCGATGCCGGCCGCGCGCGCGGACTCGGCGAAGTCCTCTGCCGCTTCCAGATTCGGGTTCGCATTGGCTTCGAGCGCGTAGACCTCGCCGGCGGCGGTGGCTCTGAAGTCCATCCGGGCGCACCCCGACAGTCCGAGCGCCCGATAAATGCGCCGCGAGAGCTTGTCGAGGCGCGCGAGCACGGACGGCGCCAGGTCTTCAGCGGCGCGCGTGGTGATGCCGTACTTGGTCTGATACCGCTTGTCCCATTTCACCTTGCGGGTGGCGATGGCGGCCAGGGAGTCGGGCATGGAGCCGAACACCATTTCCCACACCGGCAGGCGCGTCAGCCGGTCGTTGCCCATCACGCCGACATAGAGCTCGCGACCCTCGATGTATTCCTCGACCAGCGCGTCCGATCCGATCTGCTCGTGCACGAACTCGATCCGCTCCTTCAGCCGCGCGGCATCCTCGACGACGGAAGCCTGCGCGATGCCCAGGGAGGCATCCTCGACGGTGGACTTCACGAACAGCGGGAAGCGGAGCTTGCGCGGCACGTGGATGCGCGCACCCCGCTGGAAGACCGCGAACTGCGGTGTTGGAATGCGATGAAAGGCCAGAAGCTGTTTGCACAGCGGCTTGTCGCGCGAGAGCAGCAGGCCCCGCGGGTTGCAGCCGGTGTAAGGCTGGCGCATCAGCTCGAGGAAGGCGACCACGTGCTGATCGTACGTGACGATGCCGTTGAATTCCTCGAGCAGGTTGAAGACGATGTCGGGCTGCCAGTCCGCGATGCTACTGCGCATCTCCGTCAGGCTGTCGAGGACTCCGATGCAGCGCACATCGTGCCCCTGCGCACGCAGGGTGCTCGTGACGTCGTATTCGGTGCGCCACTCCTCGATGTCTTTGTCGCTATGGCCTTCGAGAGATTCCGGTGGCATCAGGCTCGCGTGCACGACGACGAGCGTGCGCAGTTTTCTCATAGGCGCAGGTGCGGGGTCTCGCCTTGTGCGTAAAGGCTCGCGAGCCGCTCGAGGAGCCACCGGGCACTGCGGACGGCATCACGGCGGTTGCCGCGGACGTAGAGTTTCAAGGTGTCACTGCGTTCGATGAGCATCCGGACGATCTGCTGCACACTATAACGCTCAAGGCCCAGCTCGCGCGACACCGAGTCGATCAGTGACTTGCGGTTGGCACGCAGAAGCGTCGCTGCGCGAGGCGCTCCGCGACGTGCCGCATGAGGCGAGAACAACCTGTGCAGATATTCGTCGGCCAGCCCGCGCCGATATAGACGCTGACGTGCCAGCTTGCGGCGATAGTGCTGAGCGAGCGTGCGGGTATTCGTCTCGATCGGCTCTATGCGAATCCGGTTGCGCACCGGCGCGCGGCGTCCCCGGACTTCGGCCATCAGCTCGTCGACGACGTGCAGCTTCTGGACCGCCGGCCATTCCGCGTAGCTCTTGCGCCAGCCGGACCTCGGCTTCAGCCAGACGGCGAACGTCTCGGCGAAGTCCTCGGTGGGATGCGACTGCGCGTACCACTCCCCCAGATGGTGCACGTAGCGGCGGCTGCCGGGGCGAGCCTTGTAGCGCGCGGGATACTGCAACGAAGCCGGACCAAATACCTCACGCCAGCGCTTGCGGCGGCGCAGCCGGTACGCGTTGTCGAGCGCGTGGCCGGCCTCGTGGCGCAGAATCCGCATGAACCAGCGCGTATTGCCGCCCTCCGCTTCCCGCATGATCCGGCGCTCGAGGCGTTCCAGACGCGCGTGCGCAAGATAGAACGGGATCGCGAGACCCGGGACGCCGTCCGGGGAGAACCACTCCTCCGACAGCCATACGTGCGGACGGAAGCGGACGCCCCGGGCCTCCAGCTCCGCATAGAGCCGCCGGACGCGCGGTTGGAGTCGCGAGCCCTCGACCCGCAGGCCGAGATCGCAGAAGCGCATGGCGAGAAGCTTCTCGTCGGAGAGACGAGTCCATTCCAGCTTCTGCTTATCTGCTTTGGGCCGCACGCCGCCGCAAGCCTACCCCATCCTGAGCAGAGCGTGCTGCAGAAGCCGATCGGCGTAAGTCTCGATCAGCGCGCGTTGCGCGAGACAGTCGCGCCAGGCAGCGGGGATCGCCGCCGCACCGTAGTAGGCGCCGGCGAGCTGGCCGCAGGCGGCAGCCGCGACGTCCGAATTACCGCCATGGTTGGCGGCATCGAGCACCGCATCACGGAAGTTGTCGGTCGCGGCGAACGCCTCCAGCGCTATGGCGAGCGCTTCCGTCACCGTTCCCTTCCCGGCCGTCCGAGCCTGGGCCGCGCCCGAGGTCTCGGCGAGTATCTGCGCCTTCGGCCGGCCGGAGAGCGCCAGGAAAACGGCATGCGCCAGATCGCGGCAGGCGGCGAGAACGGCGGGCGCCTGGCACGTGGTGCGCGCGGCATCCGCGGCGAGCTGCACCGCCTCCTCCTGGACGGCAAAGAAGAACATCACCATCGGAGCGACGCGCGAGAGCGGCTCCGGGTCGAGCTGTGCGGGCGCGTGGGAGCCGGAGAAGAGCTGGCGCCGCCACTGCGCCCTGGCCAGCGCGCGGGCGGTGCTCGCGGTGATACCGACGCACGTACCGGTCGAGGAAAGATAGCCTTCGCGCTGCCAGCGCCGGTAGCGCTCCACTTGATCCCTGGCATCGAAGCCCTGGGTCTCCAGCAGGCTGTCGGCGAGGCAGAGAGCCATGGCCGTATCGTCGCTCCAGGCGCCACGCGGCAGCGAGAACGGGCCCCCGCCGATCATGTCGCCTATCGGCGTGAACGAGCCCGGGCGGCGATACTGCGTCGCCGCGGCGACGGCATCACCCGTCGCCAGCCCGACCAAGGCGCCGAGGAAGCGCTCGCGCAGGCTGCGCGCCGCAGCGAGCGTCGCGGGCTCCAACAGCGGATCGGCTGCTGCATCCGCGACCGGCCGGGCGTCGGCGGCCGGTGCGCCCGCCAGGCCCTGCAGTGCCGTACGGCGCGGGCCGGGCGACCAGCGACGGACATAGTCGGTCTGCGCGTCGGTCTCCGGCACGCGCGGCCAGGACTTGGAGCGCTGGCATTGCTGCCAGAGTCTCGCCAGCTCTTCCAGTGCCTCGTCGCCGCTTAGGCCCCGCTCCACGAGCAGGCAGCCGACGACCATGCCCGTGCGCCCGATGCCTGCTCGACAGTGCACATACGCCGGCCTCGCCGTGCGCAGCGTATCGTGCAAACAATCGAGGATCTCCATCATGTGCTCGCGCTTCTCGGGCAGGCTGTGATCGCGGATGGGCTTGCGCAGGTACTCGACCTGAAAGGGAAGCGCCTGGTCGTAGGGCTCGATCTCGGTCGGGTGGGTGAGATCGAGGAAGCACTCGATGCCGGCCGCGAGGAGAGTGCCCAGCCGTTGACGGGTGACCTCGGGAGTGGGCCCGGAGGGGTGCTCGCCGGCGAGGAGCAGCCCGGGGAGAGCCCAGTATGTATTGGGAAGCGGCGGAACGACTTCCATGGCCAATCAGGAATTCGCGGCCGCAGCCTCTAGCAGCCTGTCCTCTTCCTCCAGGGTCATCGCGGCGCCGACCCGCTGCAGGTCGAGAGCGGCGAAGTCGAAATGCCGTGGATCCGCCAGGTGTCCGAGCTCGACGTGACACAGGGCGGAGAAGATGCTCTCGGTGCGGCCGGGGTGGCTGCGCTCCCAGTCGGCGAGCATTCTTTTGATGGCGACGCGCTGCATGTTGTCCTGCGAGCCGCAAAGCTTACAGGGGATGATGGGGAATTGCCGGCCGCGAGCGTAGCGCTCGATGTCGCGCTCGGCGACGTAGGCGAGTGGCCGGATGACGATGTGGCGCCCGTCCTCCGAGAGCAGCTTCGGCGCCATGGCTTTCAGCCGGCCGCCGAAGAAAAGATTCAGGAACAGCGTCTCGACGATATCGTCGCGGTGGTGGCCGAGCGCGATCTTGGTGATGCCGTTCTCGGCCGCGAACCGGTACAGCGCCCCACGGCGCAGGCGCGAGCAGAGGCCGCAGAGGGTGCGGCCCTCCGGGATGACGCGTTTGACGACGCTGTAGGTGTCCTGCACGATGATATGGAACGGGACGCCGAGCGCGGTCAGGTATTGCGGCAGGACGTGCTCGGGAAACCCGGGCTGCTTCTGGTCGAGATTGACGGCGAGGAGCTCGAAGTCGACGGGCGCGCTGCGCTTCAGCGACAGGAGGATATCGAGCAGCGTGTAGGAGTCCTTGCCTCCCGAGAGACACACCATCACCCGATCGCCCGCGGCGATCATGCCGAAGTCCGCAATCGCTTTACCGACGGCGCCGCGCAGCCGCGCCTGCAGGCGCGCCAGGGTCCGCGAGGGTCTGCTCTGCGCCGCCATCTAGGCGGCGGCCTCACTGGGCGTCGCTTCCAGGTATTTGGACTCGATGTAACGGATGAACGCCGAGGCGCCCAGGGGCTTGCCCGTGGCACCGCGCAGCAGATCCTGCACCGGTACCTTGGCGCCGAGGCCATGGACGTGGGTCCGGAGCCAGCCGAGCAGGCCCGAGAACTCGCCATGCGCGAGCTGCTCGTCGAGCGCCGGCACATCATTGCGCAGGCTCTCGTAGAGCTGACTGGCCATGACGGCTCCCAGAGCGTACGACGGGAAATACCCGAAGGAGCCGACCGCCCAATGGACATCCTGGAGGCAGCCTTCGCTGTCGTTGGCCGGGCGAATGCCCAGCCGATCCTCCATGCCTTTGTTCCAGGCCTCCGGCAGGTCCCGCACCGCGAGCGAGCCGGTCAACAGCTGCTTCTCGAGCTCATAGCGAAGCATGATGTGCAAAGGATACGTCAGCTCGTCGGCGTCCACGCGAATGAGGCCGCGTCGGACCCGCGTCAGATGGGCATAGATGTTTTCGATGTCCCACTCCGGGCCACCGACACCGAAGTGCTTCACGATCAGCGGCTGCACGTAGCGCACGAACGGGCGGCTGCGGCAGATGATCATCTCCATCAGCAGGGACTGACTCTCCTCGAGAGCCATGCCGCGGTCGCGGCCGACGGGCTGATCGCGCCAGTCCTGCGGCAGGCCGAGGTCGTACATCGCATGGCCGGTCTCGTGCAGCGCCCCGAGCAGACCGGAGAAGAGATCGTTCGGATCGAGCCGGGTGGTCACGCGGATATCGCCGGGGACTCCTTCGGTGAACGGGTGCTCACTCTCATCCAAACGCCCGCGATCGAAGGAGAAGCCGATCTGCTTCATCACCTCGACGATCAGCGCCCGCTGCTTGCCGGCCGGGAACTTGCCGCTGAGGGGCGCCGGCGGACGGCTCTCCTGGAATGCGATCGCCTCGCGGATGAGCGAGGGCAGACGGCGCGACAGGCCCTTGAACATCGCGTCGATGTCAGCCGTGGTGATGCCAGGGCTGAACTCGTCCACGAGCGCGTCATAGGGCGCGAGGTTGAGCGCCTGTCCGAGCAGGGCTGCCTTGTCCCGGACCAGGTGCACGACCTCCTCGAGGTGCGGCGCGAAGAGCTCGAACTTGCCCTGCTGGCGAGCCTCGAGCCAGCGGACTTCCGCCCGCGACGTCGCCCGCGCGAGGCGGGAGATGAGGGATACCGGGGTCGCGATGGCGTGATCGCGCTGGCGGCGCATTTCGCGGAGGTTCGCGACCTGCCAGTCCTGCAGGCCTTGAGTATTGGCCTGGGCGCGGTCGAGCAGCCGTGTGATGCGCGGCGCCGTGAGCAGCGCGTGGTGCTCCGTCTCCAGGGCGGCAAGCTGCTCGCCACGGATATCCGCGCTGCCCCGCGGCATCATCACGGCGGCGTCCCAGCGAAGGAGCGACAAGGCTCCGCGAAAAGCGTGGAGTCGCTTGAACTCCTGCTCTAGTTGTTTGTATGGCGAGGCTGACATGATCTCTTCTCGTCCGTCCGCTCCGTTCCCGGCCCAGCGGCCGGAAGGTGGCCTGGACGGGCGCATCGCCCCCCGGATGGGGGTGGCCGGAAGCGGGAGAATGGGCATAGTCTACCAGTGAGCGGCGTCCGGGCCGGGCGCAAAAGGGATAGACACCTTAAAAATCAAAGACTTATGTCTGAGCCCGGCCGATTGACACTCGGAATGGGGGGTCAGCGGTCCGGACCGGCCGGCAGAGAGCGTGGCGACGGCCTAGAAGACGAAATGCCGCCACTCCGGCAAGCGGGCCACGGCAATGCCAATGGCGATCGAGACGATGAGCAGCAGTGTGAGCGTGAGTCCTATGAGAAAGCGTTGCATTGAGGAAAGGGCGAGCCTTGAGGGTGCGAGCGCCATGATAGCCCCGCGGAGGCCCGTATGAATTTGAGCGTCTGTCTGCTCTCCGCCGAGGTGGCGCCCCTGTCCAAGACCGGCGGGCTCGCCGACGTATCCGGCGCCCTGGCGAAGTACCTGGCCGCCGCGGGTCATGATGTCCGCCTCTTCACGCCGCTGTACTCGTCCATCGATCGCTCGAAGTTCGCGGTCCAGCCGGTCGATGGGCTGCAGAACGTGCCGCTGCAGATCGGTCCACATCATTATGTCTACTCGCTCGCCACGACCCGGCTTCCGGGGTCGGACGCCCCGGTGTACCTGATCGACTGCCCGGTGTTGTTCGCGCGGCCGGTGATCTACACCACCGACCCGGACGAGCACTTGCGATTCCTCGCCTTCACCCGGGCCGCGCTGACCGCGTGTCAGCGTATGCAATGGTCGCCGCAGATCCTGCATTGCAACGACTGGCACACGGCTTTCGGCCCGCTGTTCCTCAAGGCGCTGCTCGACCATGAGCCGCTCTTCGCGCGCACGCGCTCGGTGCTGACCATCCACAACATCGGGTATCAGGGCGTATTCAGCTCGGCCGCCCTCGCGGACCTGGAGCTCGGGGCCAAGAGCTATCTGCTTCACCAGGACGACCTGCGCGCGGGCAGGATCAACCCGCTGCGCCACGGCATCCTGTACGCGGACGCGATCACCACGGTCAGCCCCACGCACGCGCATGAGATCTGCACGGACCAGTATGGAATGGGGCTGCAGGACTCGCTGCGCATGCGCGCGGACGTGCTCACGGGCATCCTCAACGGCGTCGATTACCAGGTCTGGGATCCGCGCAATGACCCTTACCTGCCGCAGCATTACGGCCCCGACTCTCTCACGATCAAGGCGGGACTGAAGAGCGCCTTTCTGGCGCGGCTGCGCCTGAGCGTGCCCGTGACGACACCGCTCGCCGGAATGGTGAGCCGGCTCGCCGCACAGAAGGGCATCGAGCTGATGTTCGAATCGCTGCCGCAGGTGTTGGAATGGCGGGATCTCGGCTTCGTCGCCCTGGGCAGCGGCGAGCCGCAGTACGAGCGCTTCCTCACCGAGCTCGAGCGCCGCTTCCCGGGGCGGGTCGCCTTCCGGCAGGGCTACGACGATGAGCTGTCGCATTGGATCGAGGGCGCCTGCGACATGTTCCTCATGCCGTCGCTCTATGAGCCCTGCGGACTCAACCAGATGTACAGCTTGCGCTATGGCACCGTGCCGATCGTCCGCCGCACGGGCGGCCTGGCGGACTCGGTGCAGCAGTACGACCCGGATGTGGGCGAAGGTACCGGCATCGTCTTCGACGACTTCACGTCCGAAGGCCTCGAATGGGCGCTGAACACCGCGCTCGATCTGCACTTGCAACCGGAGCACTGGCAGCGGATGGTGCGCAACGGCATGGCGAAGGACTTCTCATGGGAGAGGCAGGGGGGCAAGTACGTCGAGATCTACCGCCGGCTGTCGGGGTAGGCCCGGCCTGCCGAAGAGCTGCCGCAGGCGCTGCCGCCACGAGCGCGCCTGGCGAAAATCGCGCCCCATGCGCAGCCACTCGTGGAAGGCGATGGTGAGCGGGTTGCGGCTGCCGAGGGGCTGTACGAGGCCATACACCGGCGGAGCTTCGGCGCGCTCCGCGGCAAACGTCCCGAAGAGGCGATCCCAGATGATCAGGATGCCGCCGTAGTTGCGGTCGAGATACTCGCCGTTCGAGGCGTGGTGCACGCGATGATGCGCGGGAGTGTTGCAGATCCACTCCAGCGGTCCGAGCCGGCCGACGATGTCGGTGTGCAGCCAGAACTGATAGAAGAGGTTGAGGCCGAGCATCGCGCCGACGGCGATCGGGTTGAGTCCGAGCAGGTACAGCGGAAAATAGAACAGCCAGTTGCCGGAGAGGAGCTCCGTCGCACCGAGCCGGAAGGCGCTCGCGAGGTGGATCTGCTCGGGCGTGTGGTGGACGACGTGCGAGGCCCAGAGCCAGCGCACCTCGTGCGAGCAGCGGTGCATCCAGTAGTAGGCGATCTCCACGCCGAAGAACAGCGCCGCCCATCCCCAGGCCGTGTCGAGCGGAACCGTCATGAGGCGGTGTGACCAGGCGAGGAACGCGAGCGGCAGCACCAACAGCGGCCGCAGCAGCCGCTCCGGCAGTCGCAGGCAATAGACGCCGACGCTCGCCAACATCTCGCGCCACGGATAGGCGCGATGACGGACGAGCAGATACCACCCGACCTCGAGCGCGATCGCGCCCAGGACGAGCGGCAGTGCTCGCGGGAAGAGATGGCGGTGGAGGTGGTACATGCTCGATGAGTCTCCTTTGGGCCGGCAGGCGCGCCGGGTGCCTGCCCGTGATACGCAGGCCTCACCGGTCTCCCCCGGGGCGGGGGAATTCGGCCTCGCGAACGTATCTCCCGGAGTGCTCACGCAACAGCGAGGTTGGCTTCCATGGCACTGCCCGAACAGTTCGTTACGCCCCCCCGCCACTCCCCCGTCACCGGGCGGGTGGACCGCACGGCGCGCCGGCTGCGTACAGCCGGCGCGCTGGCGCTGCTGAGCGGCATTCTCGCCGCGCCTGCCATCGCCGCGGCTCAGGGCTCAGCCGCCCTCTCGGGCAAGTGGCAGCTGTCGTGCTCGGGTCGCAGGGGCCAGGTCCGACAGCTCACACTGCAGATCGCGCAGCACGGCTCGGACCTCAGCGGCAGCTTCAGCGGCCCGCGCCGCTCCGGGGAATAGAGCGGCACGATACGGGGCGATCAGGTATCGCTGCGGATCGGAGCGGGCGGCAGATCGATCACGCTGACCGGCACGAGCGACGGCAAGTCGATGACGGTTCTCGGCCGCAAGGGGAGCACCTGCTCGGGCTCTCGCCAATAACCTGAGCCCACGACCGTGGATGGGATGGCCTTCGTTCAGGGGCGGACGTTTCTCATGGGCTCGAACCGGCACTATCCCGAGGAGGCGCCCGCCCACCGGGTGGCCGTCGACGGATTCTGGATCGATTGCGAGCCGGTGACGAACGCGCAATTCGCGCGCTTCGTCGGCGCGACCCACTATGTGACCGCCGCCGAGCGGCCGTTGGATCCGGCGCATTACCCCGGAGCTCCGCGCCGGATGTTGCTTCCAGGCTCACTCGTCTTCCGCGCGCCCGCGCGTGCAGTCTGCCTCGAGGACTGGCGCAACTGGTGGCGGCTGGAGCCCGGCGTGTGTTGGCGCAGCCCCTGCGGGGCGGGAAGCTCCTGGCGCAGGCTCGAGAGCCACCCGGTCGTCCATATCGCCTACGCGGACGCGCTCGCCTATGCCAGATGGGCCGGCAAGGACCTGCCGACCGAGGCGGAGTGGGAGTTGGCGGCGCGGGGCGGCCTGGAGGATGCGGATTACGCCTGGGGTGACGTATTCATGCCGCAAGAGCGTGTCATGGCCAACACCTGGCACGGCAGGTTCCCGTACGAGAGGACGGCGATCGGCGGCTTCGAGCGCACCTCCCCCGTGCGCAGCTTTCCGCCCAACGGCCATGGCCTCTACGACATGATCGGCAATGTCTGGGAGTGGACGTGCGACTTCTACGCCCCACATGCCGCAAACCCGATCGAGGCATGTTGCGTTCCGCACAACCCGCGCAATCTGCGCAGCGAGATGAGCTTCGATCCTCTGCTGCCGCAGTTGCGTATTCCCCGCCGGGTCATCAAGGGCGGCTCTTACCTCTGTGCACCTGACTACTGCAGACGCTTTCGCCCGGCCGCGCGCCAGGGCCAGGCAGTTGACAGTCCGACAGCGCACATCGGATTCAGGTGCGTCGTGCGCGGGCAATGTGCGCCGCCGAGCGCTGACCCTTGCTCAGGGCGGTGACTGGGGCGCGTCGCTGCGCTCGCGTTCCAACCGTCCACGCCTGGCATCGATCAAACGGCGCCGCCCCTCGGGCGAGATCGCGGCCAGGGCGTCTACCAGCGGGCCGCTGAAGTCGCTGATGAAGCGGCCCCAGCTCGTGCGCCACGCCGCGAGCGCCTGGCTCGTGGCGTGCGGGTCGAACGGCTCGGTGAGGATCTGCCGCATGAGTACGCGGCGCGCGGCGGCCACCTGCTCGGCCGATTGTCCGTAGCGGGGCCGGTCCCGATCGAGAGCGGCACGGAAAGCGGCCGCATCCGCCGGGCCGAGAGCTGCCTCGGCACGCTCGACGGCACCCGCCATGGGCGTGAGGGAAAGCTCGCGTGGGGCGCCGCGTCCCAGCACATGCCCCGCGATCACGCCGAGGAGGAAGAGATTGAGCAGGGTCGAGAGCGACAGCGCAACCCATATCCGGGCGGGCTGCGCGGGAGTGTCGGTGAGCATTTTCATCTCAGTCATCGAGCAGTTGGATGGGCCCGGGTTGCAGCAGCGTCAGGAAATCCTGGTGGGTGGCCGCTGGCGTGTACATCATTCCCAGCGCGATGCCGGCGAGGATCGCCACGCTCGCCGCGGTAGCCAGACTGACCCACCGCACGCGCCAGAGTGTGCCGCGCGCGCTGCGCCGGGAACGCTGCTTCGCCGCGACCGCCGCTACCGCCGCGGGAGCGCCGGCCGGGCCGATTCGCGCCGCCACGCTGTTGCGCAGACGCACGAGTGCCTCTTCGGGATGATCGCCGGCCCAGAGGCTCTCGCTGCGCGCGCTCGCGGCAGCCGCGATCGCCTCATCGAGCTCTCTTGCCCTGGCGATGATCTCCTGGGCTTGCGCCGAGCATTCGAGCAGAGCACGGCCTTGCGGCCGCAGTCGCTCGGGCCAGCGCCGCAGGTCGGCGCCATAGCTGTCGGTGAGCTTTCGGAACCGCTTCAGCGTCATCATGTGCCGTCCTCCGACTGCCGACTGCCGGCCAGCAGAAGCTCCCGTAACCGGGCGCGAGCGCGGGCAAGCAGGCGCTCCACCGCCTTGGCGGAGATCCCGAGCACCTGCGCGGCCTCGGCGCCCGAAAGGCCTTCGTCATAGACCAACATCAACGCCGCGCGTTGCCCGGAGGACAGCTCATCCATCGCTCTGAGCAGCGCTGCGCGGCGTTCGTCGGCCTCCAGGTTGTCGGCTGCGGCTGCCGCCGCGTCGATGGTGTCGAAATCCTCGGGAAGCGGCGCGGGCCGCGGCCGGCGGCGTAAATCTATGCACAAGTTGACCACGATGCGATAGAGCCAGGTGGTAAAACGGGCACGGCGGACATCAAACTCATTCGCGCGCCGCCAGATCCGCAGCATCGCCTCCTGGGCGATATCCTCCGCCGACTGCCGGTCGGGCGCCATCCGGACCGCGAGGCGCAGCGCCACCGGCCCGTACCGGGTGACGATCTCATCGAATGCGCGCCGATCGCCGCTCGCCGTTCGGGCGAGCAGGCCGGCGGCGTCATCGAGGTCTTCGCTGTGCGTCTCCAACCCATGGATCTCTTCCTCCCGGACCATCTCGATAGCCTACGCCCCACGCACACTCGCGTCTCAAAAGTGATAAGCGATGCCCGCGCCGATCGCGACCTGGGTCCGCCGCTCGACGATGGGGCTGCGCCCGGCATCGCCGGTGATGTTGCTGAGTCTGGCGAACAGGCGCAGGAGAATGTGCTGCGAGGCACGGTGAGTCAGGCCTGCGTGAAGTCCTATCCTGTCGATGCCGGCTCGGGGCGTATAGACGGCGAGCCCCGATGCAGCCGATTGCATCGCTGAAATGCCGAACCATGTGCGTTGGAAATCTCCGTCGCCGAACTCGAGGTCGGGACCGGCGGAGAGGTACGTTCGAGCCGCGACGAATACGTGCCGGGCATCTACCCGCAGCAAGCCCGAAAGTCCGTTGCCCGAATGCGTGACGGCCTGACGAGCCGTAATCGAGACCGCGAGCGGACCTCTGGCGTAGTCCGCGAAGAATCCGGCGGTGACACTCGCCGAGATGTCGCCGAGCCCGGCGAGGCGCGCATCGTCACTCTCGCGGCGACCGCCCTCGAGTCCGAGCACAGGGCCCGCGCGAAGCCCATTCCAGCGCACCGCCGCGACGCCGATGCCGAGCGGTCCGATGAAGACCCGATCGCCGCAGTCGATGGCGATCAGGGGAACCAGGCGAGCGCGCTCGGTGCTCGCGCCGGGGTACCTCGGAACCGCCGCAAGCCCCGCTCCGACAGCGCCGCTCCACCCCGCCTGCGCCTGAGTCAGGCCTTGCTGCTCCAGCGCCTGGTCTTCGAGAGATTGCTGCTGCGGCCAGCCTGCAGTCGGCGCCAGAGCCGCACACAGGAGCAGGAGAAGCCAGCGGCCGCGACGCCGCGCTGAGTTCATCGTATTTGCCTCGGGCACCGAAGGAGCTCCCCGTCGACGGGACGTTGTGTCTGATACGCAGACCACCGGGCATTCCCCCTTCACGGCGGCGCCAGGCGGGCCGACCGGGCCTCCTACCGCGGCGAAGCGGAGGCGATCCGCAAGGGATGTGAGTCCGCGGGGGAAGGAAGCCCGTCATACGTATCTTCCTGCGATGCCGACTTCAATGAGACCGCCCTGTGGACACCGTCAAGCGAGCGATCCTGATACTCGTATGCGCCGGCATGGGGCTCGGCTCCGGGCCGGATGTGCCGCGCGCCCACGCGGCGGCGGTGTTGCCCGCCGCGCCGGATTCCCGACGGGCAGGCGCCGCGCAGCCGAACATCATCCTGATCCTCGCCGACGACCTCGGATATGCGGATGTCTCCGCGTACCCGGGCGGACGCTTCCCCACTCCCAACATCGAGCGGATTGCGAGGTCCGGCGCGCTGTTCACCGACGGTTATGCCACCGCGCCGGTGTGCGGACCGTCGCGAGCGGGACTTCTCACCGGCAGGTATCAGCAGCGCTTCGGCTTCGAATACAACAATGGGCCGGCCGAGCGCGACGTTCATGACGGGCTCGGGCTCGCAACCGGAGAGCTCACGCTCGCGCAGCTGCTGCGTGGGGCGGGTTACTACACCGGCATGATCGGCAAGTGGCACCTGGGGAGCAGGCCACAGTTCTATCCGCTGCGCCGCGGGTTCGACCAGTTCGTCGGCTTCCTGCCGGGGGAGACCAGCTACATCGATCCGCGCCTGCCCGGCGTGCACATGTCGTTCGGTCCGCTCGGGGACGCGACCATTCGCGAAGCTCTCGAGCGCGCGTCCGCGAACCGCGAGATCGACACATCGGGCGACGGCGACTTCGGCAGGAAGAGCGCCCGGCTCGCCAGGTATTTCTCACGGGGGCCGCTCAATCAGATCGTCGCGGGGCCGCAGCGGCAGGTCGTACACAACGACGACGAGTACCTGACCGATTACTTCGGCGACCGTGCGGTGAATTTCATCGATGCGCACTCCAGGCGACGGCAGCCGTACTTCCTCTATCTTGCATTCAACGCGCCGCATGCGCCGCACATGGTGACGGCGAAATACTACGACCGCTTGCCGCAGATCAAGGATCACCAGGAGCGCGTCTACGCGGCGATGATCGCCGCGCTCGACGACAATATCGGCAGGGTACTGGACGCGGTGCGGGCCTCGGGCCAGGCGGGCCGCACTCTGATCATATTCGCCTCGGACAACGGCTGCGCCGCGTACTTCCCCGGCCTGTGCAGCTGCTGGCCGCTGCGTGGCGGTAAGCTCTCCTATTACGAAGGCGGCATCCGTGTGCCGTTCATGATGAGCTGGCCGGGCCACATCCCCGCGGGCGAAGTCTACGGCCGGATGGTCTCTCTTCTCGACGTGCTGCCGACAGCGCTGGCCGCCGCCGGCGGCGTTCCACCGGCCGACCGCGTCCATGACGGAGTCGATCTGATGCCCTACCTCACCGGACGCAAGGCCGGTGATCCGCATGAGATGCTCGCGTGGCGCGCGCTGCCGCTCGAAGCGATCCGCGAGGGCGACTGGAAGCTGTGGGAATCAACCGGCGGTGAGGATGGTCGGTACGGCAGATATCGGCTGCTGTTCGACCTCGGAACCGATTTGAACGAGGCGCACGACCTGTCAGCCAGCCAGACGCAACAGGCGCGGCGTCTGGCCGCCGAGCTCAGCCACTGGTCCGGCGAAATGATGGCGCCGAAGTGGCCGACGAAACACCCCGCCACCTATGATGTGTGCGGCAGGACGTTCAAGCTGCCGATCTGAGGGTCAGCCTCCGGCGAGGATTGAGCCGCTCGCATCAGCGCAGGGTGAACGTCCCGCTTTGCTCGAACGGGATCGAGCGCAGCCAGCCGTGACTGAGCTCCACCCTGCCCTTCATGTGATAGTCGATGCCTTGGCCGCCAGGCCTGCTGAGTATGGCAAAGAGCGCGCCGGCGGCGTTGGCGGTGACGTCCATGTTGAAATCGGCCGTGCCTAGCGCGGGGACGATGAAGCTCGCATCGGAAACGCCGGTGGCGAATTCCTGGCCGCCGAGATACAGGGTGTAGGAGAGGCCCTGGATCGGCAGGCTGCGGTCGTTCGGATTCTGCACGCTCATGCGCACGCGCAGCTGCTGCTCCATCAGGTTGGCCCTGAGCACCTGGACCTCGACGATGGCGAGCCTGGGAGTCTCGAGCTTCGGCACGAGAAGAGCGCAGCCGGAGAGCGCGGCAGCCAGGAGCAGGAGCGACATGGAGCGCATGGACGGAATTTTACCGAACATCACGCGCGCCCGTACATGCCGTTCAGTGCCGCGAAATGCCGCGCCAGCTCCGGTGTCAGCGCGCCCGCGGGCAGGCGCCACCGCCAGTTGCCATCGACCGTTCCGGGAGTGTTCAGCCGCGCCTCCGAGCCGAGTCCGAGCAGGTCCTGCGCCGGAATGATGGCGAGCTGGCCGACCGACCCCAGCGCCGCGCGGATCAGGGCTTCGGGCATGGAGCCGGAGCTGACAGGCAGCATGGAGTCGACTCGATGCCGGCTCGCATCGTCCAGGCTTCGATACCACCCGAGCGTGGTGTCATTGTCGTGCGTGCCGGTATAGACGACGCTGTCGTGCTCATGCATGTGGGGCAGGTGCGGATTGTCGCTGTCGCCGCCGAACGCGAACTGCAGCACTCGCATGCCCGGAAGCCCGAACCCCTTGCGCAACGCAACGACGTCGTCGGTGATGACGCCGAGATCCTCGGCGACGATGGGCAGATCGCCGAGCTCGTCCATCAGCAGCCGCAGCAGGTCATCGCCGGGTGTCAGATGCCATGCGCCGGAGCGCGCATCCGGAGCGTCGGCCGGAACGGCCCAGTGTGCCGCGAGCGCGCGGAAGTGATCGATGCGCAGCAGGTCGACACGCTGCAGCTGTTCGAGCACGCGCGCGCGCCAGTAGCCGAAGTTGTCGCGGCGCATCACCTGCCAGTCGTAGAGCGGGTTGCCCCAGAGCTGGCCTGTCTGCGAGAAATAATCGGGAGGCACGCCCGCGACCGCGGCCGGCCGGCCCTGCGGATCCAGCTGGAACTGGTCGCGATGCGCCCAGGTCGCGACGGAGTGGGGTCCGACGTAGAACGGCAGATCGCCCAGGATGCGCACGCCCCGCGAGCGCGCGTGCTCGCGCATCCGACGCCATTGCATGAAGAAGGCGAACTGCTCGCGCCGGACGCGCTCCAGCTCCGCGGCGAGGTCGCGCGCCACACGATGCAGCGCCGCCGGTTGCCGCTCGCGAAGCTCCGCCGGCCAGGTCCACCATGCAGCCCCTGCGTGCGCCGTGCTCAGAACCTCGAAGAGCGCATAGTCATCCAGCCAGTCCTCGCTCTCATGGAGAAACGCCGCGTACTCTCCTGCTTCCCCCGAGGGCATCTCCGCAGGATCCAGAAACGCCGGATTGCCCGCAAAATCCGACCGCACCCAATACGGCGACCCGTCCGCCCCCGTGGGCCCCGCGGGCAGTATCTGCCAAACGCTGAAGCCCGCATCCGCTACCCAATCGATGAACGCGCGGCCGCTCCTTCCGAGCGCCCCTTCGAGCGACCCCAGATGCAACAGCACTCCGGCACGACGCCGATCGAGCACGGGCAACCGCATGTTATAAACTCCTTTGCATGCATGGACACTCGGCACTCAGGCACATGGATGTGCCCCGCCGCCGCAGGTGGCGGAGGTTGCAGGCAAAAACCGCGCTTTTGCCCGCAACCGCGCTGGGCGGCGCAGGAGGCGCCGATCCAGC
>Ga0335075_10007733_pt1 | contig 16518 bp, 16 predicted proteins | sample Lox_Sample_24_FD_206723 | JGI IMG/M metagenome (GOLD analysis project Ga0335075, IMG submission 206723) | Soil microbial communities from Loxahatchee National Wildlife Refuge, Florida, United States - Lox_Sample_2.4 | ecosystem: Environmental > Terrestrial > Soil > Wetlands | place: USA... | reverse complement strand
GGGCCATCGTGCTGATCAGACGACCCGGTTCACGTGCCAGGAGAACGCGTTAGCCCCTCAGTTCAGTCACCGGCAACGGCCCGCCAGAGCCGAGCGGCGCAGGCAGCCCACTACAAACGCCGGCGGCATCTGAACCTGAGGCTGCAGCTATGACACTGCCCAGCCCGGCGCCCTCAGTGCTCGCGGCCGGCGCCGGACTGCTCCGAGACCTCCTGCGCGCAAGATCCTTCGAAGACTTCGGTGATCCGCTGGCATTGAGTCTTGACCAGGCAGCTTTGCGGCGGGCGCATCGGCGGCAAGAAGGCTGGGGGGCGCCGACTGGCGCCCCCAGCCCTTCCAGGCCTACGGCCCGGGGCCGGTTACGATCCGGCTGGTTCGCCCATCCCTGAGCCGCGGCCGAGCAACATCACACCCTGGCGGGATGGCGGCGGGGCGGGTAGGGCGGTGGAGCAGGCGTAAGAACTCGTGTCGATGAGCTCGATCTCGGTGTCCGTAATGGTTGAGGAATACGGGAAGATGCCGAAGCTCAGCTCGGTGCCAGCGGGCATGGCTGCAGGGTTGATCGTGACGGTCGGCGGCGCCGGGGGCGTGCCTCTTGGCCCGGACATGACCTGTGCGAAGCCGGGCGGGATGGGATCCGAGGAGCAGAAGCTCCTGGTAGTCACGAGCGCCGGGATGCCGTCTTGCCGCAGGTCGTTCTGCAGGGTGCCAGCCTGCAGCAGCACCTTCGGGTTGATGGTCAGCGTCGCCGTGCCGTTGGCGTGCTTGGTGAGCGTGAAGGCCACGGTCCGGATCGTGGCAGTGCCGCGGGGATGGGCCAAGCCGAAGCCTCCGGACAGGCCCACGCCCAGCACCACTGCCGCCGCGGCCGTGGCCGCGATGATGCCTGCGGCCAGCCGCCGGTGACCGCGACGGCGGGCAGGTGGAGTGCTAATCACGGTCGTCAGCCGGGCGCGGCCGCGAGTAACGGCTTGCTCGGCGGGCGGCGGCTCGGTCAGCAGGTCGGCGATCATTTTCAGCTCATCCATGGCGTGTCCTCCATTTCGCCTTCAGCGCCGAGCGCTTCCCGTACTTTGCTGCGCGCTCGGCTGAGCCGGGACGCGACCGTCCCGGCGGGGATGTCCAGGGCGGCCGCGATCTCCTGGTAGCCGAGTTGGGCCACCGCCGCCAGCAGCAGAACGTCACGGTCACCAGCGGCCAGCCCGCGCAGCGCCGCCGTCAGGCGGCCCGCCAAGCGCTGGGCGCTGACCCTAGCCAGGATGCTGTCCTCCTGACTGGCGTCTTGCTCGTGCTGAGGGAGGAGCGGCATGCGGGACAGCGCTGCATACCGGCGGGCTTCGTCCCGGCGGTGTTTCGCCACCAGGTTGGTGGCGATCCCGAACAGCCACGGCCTGACCTGGCCGCGCACCGGGTCGAACGCGGCGCGCTTGCGGTACGCGACCAGGAACGTTTCGGCCGCCAGGTCGTCGGCGGCCGCCAAGCCAAGACGAGCCGCTACATACCTGTGGATTTGTCTGAAATATGCGTCATAGACCGCGGCGAAACACTCAGGATCGCCCTGGAAATTCGCCAGCACCGTCTCGTCATCCACCGGACGGCCGCCACGGCTTAGCGCAGCACTCACACCGAACACCCGATCATGCCCAGCCCTTCACGAATACATCTCACCTGCTATCTCCCGAACCATGCGATCCTCTTCGGCCTGGCTCCGCCCGAGCCGGGCCCGCCGCCTGGATCGAGGACTACAACACCGGCTGCACCCTCGCTGGGCATGCTCTCGCCCGACGCCTACGAGCGGGCCTTCGCGACCGCGAACGCAGCCTGACATGTCCGCGCGTCTCCGCATCCCACGATCCGCCGGTGCTCGGACCGTCGAGATCGTTCCTTCTCGGTCGGAGGGCCCTGCGGAGGCTCCGCTTAGACAGGATCTGAGCTCCGGCGCTTACCTGGCAGCCAGGAAGAAGCGCAGACCAGCAAGATCAGTCAAATCAGAGTGTCCGCGCTTTTCAGGGGAAGCCGGTCGAAGATCACATGGTGCGGCTGTAGTACTCGATCGGCGCGGCGTTCGATCAATAGCTCGTCGATCACGGGCATGACGTCGGAACGATCGTCCGCGTCCGCTAAGCAATCATCCGCTCTGCGCAGAGAGGGATCAGATGGCATGGGCCGATCTGGTGAGGGCTGCCTGAATGGCTCAATCCGGGGGCGCCCGTCGATCATCCCGAGCGCAACCAGCGGCTAGATGCGGGGCTCCTAGCCTGGGTAGTTTGCGCTGTGCTCTCACCGCATGGAAAAGGCCTGGCGCTCGCGGTCCCAGTCGCTAGTTGTAGATCCTCGCAGCGGGACGCTGGTCGACGGCATGTGAACCGGTGCCCCGCATGAAACGTCAAGCATTAAACCCTGCCCCGCAGACAGGACTACCCGAGCAATGACCAAGATTGCGAGCGGCAGGACGCGGCCGGACGTTGTGGCCGCCGCGCTCGGCGCGTGGATCGAGCGCCTCGAAGCGGCGCTGGCGCCGTTAGCTGCCGGCGAGGGGAGCGACGTCGCCTCGATCGACCACCTGGCCCGGACCGTGAGGCAGGGCTGGGTCATCTACGAGCGGCTGCCTGAGGATCCACGCGGCGAGCAACTCATGATGCTCCTGCGACGGGCAAACGAGGTCATGGACGCGGTGAAGGACGTCCTGGACAGCCTGCTCCCGGTGACCAGATGAGTGACGAGAACCTTGCCGAGTTCCACGGGGCACCTGATGGCGAAGGTGCGGCAGATCGCCAGGCTGAGACGTTGGGCGAGCGGACTCTTGCCGAGGGGTCAGCGGCGGGAGCCTGGCGCCCGGCGAGCAGCTCCGGTATCCCGCACGGAGGTCAGCTGGATGCGAGTCAGCTCGTAAACCTTTGGGGTAAGCGGGCGAGGCGCAGCGAGGCAGCTCATTACGGGATAGCGGCGAGCTACCTACGGCGCAACCAGTTCCTGTCCTTCACCGTCATCGCGCTGTCGGCGATCACCGGCTCGGGAATCTTCGCCACGCTGTCTACCACCGAGCCGAAACCAACGCGGTTTGCCTTCGGCGTGATCGGCATTCTGACTGCGGTCCTCGCTGGCATGAACCGCTCCCTGCGTTATGGCGAGCGTGCAGAGGAGAACCGGCAGGCGGGCGCTAGGTGGGCTCCAGTCGTCAATAGCGCCGAGAAACTCCTGACCAGGCTAGCCGTCGATCCCTCCGACGAGGTTGCGAAGCAAATCGACATATTGAAAGGACAGATCGACGACGTCAGCCAGCGCTCGCCCTCGATTCCTCAGGCATTCATTAAGAAGAACGGCATCATGGATGCCTACCTCTGGCAGCCCCAGCGGACGGCTCGAGGGTTCCGTCGGCGCGGTCAGCGGAGCGCCGCAGCTCCGAGGCCCGAGCAGCCGGTGCCCGCTCGGCGGTAAGAAGCGGCCGGGCTACGACCAGGGGGACCGACGGCGCGACGCCTGCCTACTGCACCGGGTGGAGATAGGGGACCGGCAACGGGCTGTATGCGAGAGTCAATCGCGTGTATGCCGATTTCGGCTTAGATTTTTCCTAAGCTGACGACTTACCCGCATGATGGGGGACCAGCGCACCCCGCGCGGACACGGCTGGCCCGTCATCCCGAAAGGCGAGAATGACCCCGCTCACACGCCCCCTCGTGCTAGTCGCTGCGCTGCTGTTGGCCGGCGGCATCCTGGCCGCGAGCCTGCCTGCCGCCAGTTCCGAGGCGGCCAAGTCCACGAAGCTGTGCCACTCGCAGACCGCTTCCGTCAGCGGCGGCGCCTACAGGATCGACAACAACGAATGGGGCTCCAGCGCCCCGGAGTGCATCACCACTGACGGCAAGGCCGAGTTCAGGGTGGCGAACTCCTCGATCGCGAACGGCGGAGAGGGCACGCCCGGCGGCTACCCTGACATCTACAAGGGCTGCTTCTACGGCGCGTGCACGTCCCGCAGCGGCTTGCCGATCCGCGTTTCTGCGATCCGCGCCGGTACGGTGATTACTAGCTGGAGAACCGGCCAGCCCGGCGGCGGCAACATCTATAACGCTGCCTACGACATCTGGTTCAACAAGACCCGCACCACCAGGCACGGGGCTAACGGCGCCGAGCTGATGATCTGGCTGAACCACCACGGCCCCAAGCATCCGTACGGCTCCGAGGTCGCCAGCAACGTCAGCATCGGTGGCCGCAGCTACAACGTGTGGTTCGGCGGGCGGGCCGGCAGCTACGGCACCGTCACCTACACGATGACCTCCCGCGCACGTTCGGTCAGCCACCTGGACCTCCGGCCATTGGAGGCCAACGCGGTGAGCCGCGGCTACCTGAGCACGTCGTGGTACCTGATCACTGTGCAGGCTGGGTTCGAGGTGTGGAAGGGTGGCACGGGCCTGGTGACCAGGTCGTTCTCCGTCAACGTAACCCGCCATCGTCGGGCTACGTCGGGGTAGCCGCGCTGGCACGTGCTCCACCTCGTTCACGCCGCGCGATCCTCGAGTCCAGGCCAAGCGGCGCCAGAACGGGTCATGAACGAGTCGGTCTGCGTGCCGGGGCACAGGCTTCTCTGATGTGCATGTCATGCAAAGACGCCAGTGATGCGCCAGAGAATCTGTGTGATTTGTCGTTAACGGATCGTTTTCGCATCGAGCCGAATTTTCACGAAACATTAACAAGCACGGCTATATCCTCCCTATCGTTGCGAAGCTCGCCTTCTGGTCGGAGGGAGCCTCAGCCGAGAACGCACCTGAACTGCTGCGCAGGCATCGGAGGCCGTTCATGAAGCTCGTCGCGATCGCTCGCACTCGCCCGTTACGCAGAATGGCCGCTCTCAAGGTCGGCCTCGCCATGGTTGTGCCGCTCGCGCTGGCTGTAGCCGCAGCGACCGCACCTGCCGCCAGCGCGACATCCGCAGCCGCGGACAGCTCGTCTTGCCCGTGGCTTAACCAGTCGCTGTCGGTGAGCCAGCGCGTCCACATGCTGCTGTCGCAGATGACACTCGCCGACAAGATCAACATGGTGACCGGTGCCGGGTTCAGCGAGCCATACGTGTTCTACATCTCGGCGATCCCGAGCCTGTGCGTCCCGGCCATCGGCGAGGAGGACGGCCCGGTCGGCGTCGGCGACGGGCTGACTGGCGTGACCCAGATGCCGGCAGCTGTGTCCCTAGCGGCCACATTCGACCCGTCGCTCGCGCGGGCGTACGGACAGGTCGTTGGGTCGGAGGAACGCAGCAAGGGCGCCATGGTTAACCTCGGCCCAACTGTGAACATCGACCGCGACCCACGCTGGGGCCGCTCGTTCGAGGCCTACACCGAGGATCCGTACCTTAACGCCGCGATCGCAACCGCCGACATCGAGGGCGTGCAGAGCCAGGGCGAGATGTCTCAGGTCAAGCACCTAGCCGTGTACAACCAGGAGACCAACCGAAATACCCCGGCCGACGATGCGATCGTCAGCACGCGCGCGCTGCACGAGATCTACCTGCCGGCCTTCTGGGCAGCGACGAACATCGCCAAGGCGTCGTCGGTGATGTGCGCCTACAGCACAATCAACGGGCAGGCCGCCTGCCAGAACCAGTACCTCATGAAGACCACGCTCGACCAGCGGTGGGGATTCCCTGGCTTCGTGACATCGGACTACCAGGCCGCTCACTCGACCGTGCAGTCCGCGGACGCGGGCATGGACCAGGAAATGCCTGCGCCCCAGTACTACGGCTCGGCGCTGCAATCAGCGGTCCAGGACGGCCAAGTCAGCATGGGCACCCTGAACCAGATGGTGACGCGGATCCTGACCGAGATGTTCAGGTTCAACGAGTTCAACAATCCGCCAACCGGCTCGACCAGCGCGACGGTGACCACTACGGGCCACCAGGCGGTGTCGGCCGAAGTGGCCGAGGACGGCACGGTCCTGCTGAAGAACACCGGCGGCACTCTGCCGCTACATGCAACTGGCGGCGGCATCGCGGTGATCGGCCCGGCAGCTTCGGCCGATCCGACCGACACAGGGGGTGGCAGCGCCTACGTGACATCCACCTTTAATGTCACCCCGCTGCAGGGCATCGAGGCCGCGGCCGGATCGGGCACGACGGTGCAGTACGTACAGGGCCTGCCCACCGACACCTCGCTCTCACCGATCCCGGGTTCCGACCTGAGCCCGGCATATAGCAGCACAGGGTATGGAGGGACTTACACCGGCACGCTCACGGCACCGGAAACCGGGACCTACGTGCTGGCGTTCCAGAACCCTGGCTCCTACACCGCAACGAACCTGTACCTCAACGGCAAGGAGATCCTCTCCAACCCAGGCACGCCGCCGGTGTCTACCTATTCCGTCGGAGTCAACCTGCAGGCCGGGCAGACCTATACGCTCCAGCTTTCCGGCGGAGGCCCGTCCGCGAACCTGAGCTGGGCAACGCCATCAGACCTCGCACCCGACATCGCGCAAGCGGTCGCGGCCGCCAAGTCCGCCGCAACGGCGGTTGTAGTGGTGTCCGATGACACCGAATCCGAGGCGGCCGACCGCGCCAGCCTCAACCTCCCGTCCGCGCAGAACGAGCTGATCTCGGCGGTAGCCGCCGCCAACCCCCACACGGTCGTCGTCATCGACGCGGGCGCGCCGGTGGTCATGCCATGGCTGAGCCAGGTCGCCTCGGTGGTCGATGCGTGGTACCCAGGCGAGAGCAACGGCGCCGCGCTGGCCGCCGTCCTCTTCGGCCAGGTCGACCCGAGCGGTCACCTGCCCGTAACGTTCCCGACGGACCTCTCGCAGGTGCCCGCCTCCAGCCCGAGCGAGTTCCCTGGCGTGGATGGCCAGGTACTGTACTCCGAGGGCATCGACGTCGGTTACCGGTACTACGACGCCACCAACGAGACACCCTTGTTCCCGTTCGGGTACGGCCTGTCGTACACGAGTTTCCGCTATAGCCAGCTCCGCATTAGCCCGCAGCAGGTCCAGAACGCCACCTCCGACCCCGGCGCGACGAGCTGCCGCTGCAACGGCCAGGGGAACGACCTGGTGACGGTCTCCGCGACGGTCACTAACACCGGCAAGGTGGCCGGGTCCGATGTTGCCCAGCTGTACCTGGGCGATCCGGCCGCGGCCGGCGAGCCGCCCCGCCAGCTGAAGGGATTCCAGAAGGTCACGTTGCAGCCAGGGCAGTCCACCACCGTGCGATTCAGCCTCTCCGGCCACGACCTGTCGTACTGGAACGACACAGCGGGCGGCTGGGTCGTGCCCGATGGCCAGTTCCAGGTCTACGTCGGTGACTCGTCGGGGACGGCCAACCTGCCGCTGCAGGGCAGCTTCACCGTCAACCGCACGCTTGGCGCCCGGTACGCCTCCGTGCAGGCACCGTCGGTCATCCCGGCCGGGTCCACTGCGACCGTCACGGCCACGCTCGTGAACAACGGCGACTACGCCATGCCACAGGCGCAGTTCGCGCTGGCAGTCCCGCGCGGCTGGACGGTTGCGCCCGCAGGCCCGGTCCCCGGTGCAGTTGCCCCTCGGCAGACCGTGACGGCCCGGTTCCGCGTGAGCGTGCCGGCCCGCGCCAAGGCTGGCAGCCGGACGCTGGCCGCCAGGATCACCTACCAGCAGCCGGCGCGGGGCGGCCCGAGCCCTGGTCTGGTGACGGCCTCGGCCACCGCGACGGTCCCGTACGCCTCGCTTGCCGCTGCTTACAACAACACCGGGATCAGCGACAACTCCGACGAGGCTGCCGCCAATTACGACGGCGTCGGCGACAGCTTCTCCGCCCAGGCGCTAGCTGCTGCCACCCCGACGGCTCTATCGCCGGGAACGACAGTCACCACTGGCGGGACCACCTTCACCTGGCCGTCTGCCGCGGCTGGAAGCCCGGACAACGTTGTCGCCGCCGGCCAGACAGTGCAGCTGTCTGGCACAGGCAGCGACCTCGGCTTCCTGGGCTCTAGCCAGAACGGCACCGCGACAGGTACCGTCACCGTTAACTACGCCGACGGCACGAGCCAGTCGTTCAACCTGAACGTGGCGGACTGGTATGCCAACAGCCCGGCGGTCGGCGACCAGCTGCTCACCACTACCTCGAGCTGGAACTTCCAGAGCAATTCCCTTGGCCCGCACCCAGTGAGCGTGTACTTCGCGTCGGTGCCGCTACTACCCGGCAAACAGGTCACCTCGGTCACCCTGCCCACAGTGACAGGGGTCGCCGGCACTACCGCGATGCACATCTTCGCGATGGCAACAGGAAACGGTACCCCGACAACCGGCGCGCCCTACTCATCCCTCGCGGCTGCCTACGACAACGCCGGGATCAGCGACAACTCCAACCCGAGCGCTGCCAACTTCGACGGCACAGGAGAAAGCTTCTCGGCGCAGGCGCTGGCCGCGGGAACGCCGACACCGCTCAATGCAGGCGGGCAGGCGACGATCGGCGGGACCACATTCACCTGGCCCGCCACGGTCGGTGCGCCCGATAACGTGATCGCGGACGGCCAGACCATCGATCTCTCCGGCACAGGAACCGATCTTGGTTTCCTCGGGGCGGGGGCGTTCGGCGCGGCCAGCGGGACCGGCACCATTACTTACACCGACGGCAGCACCCAGTCGTTCGGTCTGGTCATGGCGGACTGGTACAACAACGCCGCCGTCGCCGGCGACGAGGTTGCCACTACAACCTCGAGCTGGAATTTTGCCAGCAGCACGCAAGTCCCCCATCCGGTCAGCATCTACTTCGCCTCGGTGTCGCTGGAGCCAGGTAAAACCGTGGCGTCGGTGACCCTGCCAACGGTGAGCAGCGGCGTAGGTAACGGCGTCAACGCCATGCACATCTTTGCCATGGCGATCGGCTCGGGTACGCCGACCAGCGGCTAGTCCCGGACGGGCCGGCTAGGGCCGAGCCCGGCAGTCCCGTGCGTCGCGCCCGGCAGGCGCGGCGCGCGGGCCTGCTCTGGATCGTCGCGCTGCCGGCCATCACCGGTCTCACCGGCGCGGTCAGTCCAAGCGGGAGTCCTCCGAAGGAGGCAGCCAGTCCCGGCGGGAGCCGGTCAGCATTCCGTGCCGGCCGGAGAGCACCCCGCCCCGGCCGGGGGGCTGACGCCGGCCCAGTCGTCGGATGACGATCAGCGCGATCGGGACGACCACCCAGATGTCCAGGCCGTGATGATCGGTACGGACACCGACTACGAGCGCCACGACGACCAGCACCGCCAGCACGGCAGCGATCACCGCGAGAGCGTGTCTACGACGCTGTGGACTGGCGTCCGGGGCCGCCGTGGCTTGCTGCCGAGCAGGAAGGTCGGTCGTTAGCACGTCAAGCTCGCCCAGAGTCCGGGCTGACAGGGCACGCCCCGTCCGGTCCTCAAGCTCCTCTGTGGTCAGCCGGCCTGCCTGGAAATGCTCGCTCAGCGCGGCGACGACCTCGTCACGGTCGGCATCGGAGGCTTTCATCTGCGGGGGCCGCTGTCTGCCCTGCGCCGTCGTCATGAGCTACCTGCCGTTCTCCGCCTGCCGCGATGGCCTTGCCTGCCGTATTGGCGCCGACAGCGCGTGGTCGGGGCATTCCCTTGTGCCTGTAACCAGTCTCCCTTCTGCCGGGCCGCAACTGTGCCCCCGGATGTCATGACCTGAGGATGACGTCTGTCATGAATATAAGAAGCGACGGCGGCATGCCTGCTCTGCTGACGCCAGAAACCTATTAGCATCTACTCAACCTCTGCTGGAGCCGCGATGCGCTTCCGTACTCGCACGGCCGCCGCTGCCGTCATCGGCGCGACCCTGCTGGCGACGGCTGGCGTGACGGCCACCGCCGCTACCGCCGCCCCGGCCAGCGCCCGGACGTGGCGCATTGCGTACCGGGCTGCGCGTCGACCGGGCAGAACAGCTAACTGACGCGCTCGATAACGCGTTCGCCCACGACGGACCCGCGGTGGTCGATATCGCGACCGTGTGCCATGAGCTCGCCCTGCCGCCGAAGGTCAGCTACGGGCAGCTCAAGGGCTTCACCTTGTACGCAACCAGGACGATCCTGTCCGGCGGCGGCGAGGAACTGGTCGAGCTGGCCAAGGCGAACCTGCGGCAAGTCGAGGCGGAGTAACCGAGGGAACGCCGGCTTGCTGACCGGCAGCTAGGCGCAGCGCTCGCAGTACCTGGCCTCGGGCTCCGCGAGCAGCCGAGCTTGCGGAATGTCAGCAGCGCAGTCCTCGCACCGGCCGAACTCGCCGGTCGCAAGCCTGTGCAGCGCCTTGTCAGTCTCGGCCAGCGCATAGCGCGCCACGACGGCCCGGCGCGAGAGCAGGCGCTGCGATTCGTGTGCGCTGGTTCCCGGCACCGGGGCGGCCGCATCGTGGTAAGCGACGCTCACGTCGGTGAGCTCCGCCAGCCGGTCCCGCCACCGGGATTCGAGCAGAGCCCGCCAGCGGGACCCGCTAGTCCTGCCTCGCCGCGGCGCCGGGACGACGCCGACGGGCACGACCTGTGTTGCTGTCATATCAACGTCTCCTTGCCCTGCTGCCTAGCGCGGAGCCTCAGGCGGGGTCGGGCGCCCTGCGCGGGCGGGGAACGTAGCTTGCCAGGGACTGGCCTGCGGCACTGCGCTGCAGAGGCACCGCGACCTGCGCTTCGGAATCGCGCGAATGCGCGCCGACGCCGCTGCCCGACTCAGCCGCCAGCGCCCGGATGATCCGGTTCGCGACGTCCGCAGGCAGTGGTGGCAGGTGCCGGCTCAGGCGGTGACCTTGCTGTCCAGAGTCCATTACCTCGGTCCTTTCAGGCGGTGCCGCCCGTCGCGTCCTCGCCTCGGGGCGGCCCGGAGGTTCGCGACGGCGGATGACCCGCCGTTCCGTTCGCTTACCTAAGGCAACGCCCTGAGCGTGCAGACGCAGAACACACGGTGTGAAGTTCGGATGAAGAGCCAGGCCCTGCCGTTCGCGGGGACATGCGGCCGGGCTTTGCTGCCGCACTGGCCGACAACCGGCTCCGGCTAGGCCTAAAGTGAACTCTCTATGAACGTGCGGGATCTGGTGCATGATGATCCCCGCATGAACCGGACTTTCTGGGCAGGCGCACGGCATGGCTGTGACCGTAACCGAGACTGAGACCAAGTACGAGGCCGGGCCGGACACGGCGCTGCCGCGGCTCGACTCGCTCCCGCACGTCGCCGGGGTCAGCGGGCCCGACGAGCAGCAACTGGTAGCCGAGTACTACGACACCGCGGATCTGCGCCTGCTCGATGCCGGGATCACGCTCAGACGCCGGACGGGCGGAGGCGACGCGGGCTGGCACCTCAAACTGCCCGCCGCTCCAGGCAGCAGACAAGAGATCCAGCTGCCGCCAGGCCGGGCCGGCCGCGTCCCGGCTGAGCTGGCTGACCTGGTGCGGGCGCGGACCCGCGGCGCACCCCTAGTACCCGTGGCAGCGATCACCACGCACCGGCGGGTGACAACCCTGGTCGGGCAACACGGCGAGTCACTCGCGGAGGTCGCCGATGACAATGTCCGCGCAGTGCGGCTACTTACTAATCCGCCAGCGATTGGTGCGGTGTCACCGGACGATGCACGGCCATCTGCAGACGGACGGCGGGCTGAGCCTGACGCGCGCGCGACCGAGTGGCGCGAGATCGAAGTTGAGCTGACAGGCGGCGACGGACCGTTGCTCGCCGCTGCTGATGGTCTGCTGCGAAATAGCGGGCTACAACGGTCCGCGCGGTCCGCGAAGCTTGAGCGCGTGCTGGGCGAACGACCGCGACGCCCGGCCCCCCGAGCCAAGCTGACGTCCTCGGCCAGCGCCGGCCAAGTCGTCGGGGCCTACCTCCGCAGCCAGGCCGAGCGCCTGAAGTCGCTCGACCCCAAGGTGCGCCGCGCTGAGCCGGACTCGGTGCATCAGATGCGAGTCGCGTCCCGTCGCCTGCGTAGCGCGCTCCAGTCCTTCGGCGCAGTTGTCTGCCGGCCAGAAACCGATCATCTTGCCGCCGAGCTGAGATGGCTCAGCGGCGTACTCGGCGAAGCGCGGGATGCAGAGGTCCAGGCGGAACGGCTGGACGAGCAAGTGCGCCAGACTGACGTCGAGGAGCTTCTCGGGCCGGTGCAGGCACGCATTCAAGCGCATAACGCTAAGGCGAGAGCCGGCAGTCTGAAGGCCGTTTCCGCAGCTCTGAAGTCGGCGCGATATTACGCGCTGCTTGACGAGCTGGATCAGCTGACCGCAGACGTCCCCTCCGGCCCGGCCGCCAGCGCGTCGGCGCGGCAGGCGCTGCCAGCCGCAGTGGCACGGTGCTACCGCAAGACCCGCCGCCGGATGCGCACGGCGCTCAAGGCGCCCGAGGGCAAGCCCCGGGAGGTGGCGCTGCATGACGTCCGCAAAGCGGCGAAGCAGGCGAGGTACGCCGCCGAGGCGGTAGCTCCCGTTCTCGGCGGGGACGCGGCCCGGTTCGGCAACCGCATGAAGAAGCTTCAAACGGTGCTCGGCGATCACCAGGACACTGTCGTCGGCCGCCAGCTGGCGCGGCGGCTCGGCATTTCGGCACAGCTAGCGGGCGAGAGCGCGTTCAGTTACGGCCTGTTTTACGGTCGCGACGCCTGTGCAGGTGCCCAGCTGCAGGCAAAGGCCACGAAGGCCTGGCGGGAGGCGTCCCGCGGGCGCTACCGGCACTGGTTGCCTTGAGACCGTGATACTCCTGGCTTATGCCGAAGTACCTGGCGCTGCTCCGCGGGATCAACGTTGGTGGCCGCAACAAGGTCGCCATGGCGGATCTGCGCGGCGTCGCGGCCGCTCTGGGGCTTGCCGGCGCGACGACCCACATACAGAGCGGCAACTTGCTGTTCAGCTGCGCTGAGGCTGATACCGCCGAACTGGCTGACCTGCTGGAGAGTGAGATCGCTAGCCGGCTAGATGTCCGGCCGGCTGTCGTCGTGCTTGCTCGCGGCGAGCTCAAGCAGGTGATCGCAGATAACCCGTACCCGGACGAGTCGAACCCCAGGTGCCTGCACGCGGTGTTCCATCGCGACCAGGTTGGCCCGGACCGCGTCGCCGCCGTCGCCGCGGCCGTGCAGCGCGTCAGGGACACCGGCAGCAGGGACGATGCGGCGGTAGTCGGGCGAACGTTGTTCCTGCGCACGCCGGACGGCTACGGCCGCAGCGAGCTGGCCGTGCAGCTCGCCCGGTCCAGCGCTGCGATCGCTGGCACGGCGCGCAACTGGTCGACGGTCACTAAGCTCATGGCGATGCTGGATGCCTAGTTAGCGGCGGACGCGAGCCTGGAATGATGAATCAATGAGCCCTGTATCGCGAGGTTTCCACGGCCGCCGGCGGGAAGCTGATGTCGACGCGAAGCGCGTACCGCCTGGCCAGTACGTGACGACCGATTTTCCCGTCCTGTCCGCAGGCCCAACCCCGCATACGCCGCTGGAGAACTGGACATTCAGCATCAAGCTGGGCGGCGAGACTGCCAAGTCGTGGAGCTGGCAGGAGGTCCGGGACATGCCAGCCGAAGACGTTACCGCGGACATCCACTGCGTTACCAAGTGGACCAAGCTGGATACCCGCTGGCAGGCGGTGTCGCTGGACACGCTGCTCGCGCAGGTGGAGCGGGAGGCGCGGTACGTGCTCGCGTTCTGCGACGGCGGCTACACCACGAATCTGCCGCTGGCCGACGTTACCGGCGGCCGGGCCTGGCTCGCTTACGGCTACGACGGCGCACCACTGCAGCCTGAGCACGGCGGGCCAGCCCGGCTGCTTGTGCCGCACCTGTATTTCTGGAAGAGCGCGAAATGGGTGCGCGGCCTGGAGTTGCTCGATGCCGACGAGCCCGGATTCTGGGAGCGCTACGGCTACAACAACTACGGAGATCCATGGCGGGAACAGCGGTACGCGGGCGACTGACCTGGCAGGTCGCCACGGTCACGGCAGTGCGGCCAGAGACCGCGTCCGTTCGCACGATCGAGTTCGACATCCCGCACTGGGCCGGCCACGAAGCAGGCCAGCACGTCGACATCCGGCTGACGGCTGACGACGGCTACGTCGCGGAGCGGTCCTACTCGATCGCGTCGGCGCCCGGCGAACCGCTCGAACTCACCGTGGAGCGGCTGGACGACGGCGAGGTCTCGCCCTACCTGACCGAGGAACTGCGGGCCGGTGACGAGATCGAGCTACGCGGCCCTATCGGCGGATACTTCGTCTGGGACGGCGACGATGCCGGCACGCCGTTGCTCCTGGTGGCTGGCGGGTCAGGCGTGGTCCCGTTCCGGTCGATGCTGCGTCACCGCGCCCGGATCGGCAGCACCGTGCCGCTCCGGCTGCTGTACTCGGCCCGGTCACTGCCGGACGTGATCTACCGCACGGAACTCGACATGCCCTGCGACGGCGCGGAAGTCGTCTACACGCTGACGCGCAACCAGCCGCCGGGCTGGGCCGGCCATTCCGGCCGGATTGACGCGGAACTGCTGACCGAAGTGGCCTGGCCTGGCGACCACCGAGCGCTGGCATACGTGTGCGGGCCGACGGCGTTCGTCGAGATCGTCGCGGGTGAACTTGTCAGCCTCGGCTACCCGCCTGATCGGGTGAAGACCGAGCGGTACGGGGGAGTGGCGGCACCATGACGGAACGACTGTACGGGCCCGACGACAGCGCACTTGACGGCAACGCGATCGGCGGCCTGCTGCATCAGATCTTCGGCACCGAGATGACCACGGCCGAAGCGACGTGCGCCCATTGCGGCAAAAGCGCCCAGGTAGCAGAAGCCGTCGTGTACCTCAGCGCCCTCGGCGCGGTGATGCGCTGCCGCGCCTGCACCTCAATTCTGGCAGTCATCGTACGTAAGCAGGAAATGAACTGCGTCGACATGAGCGGCCTGGCCGCTCTGCAGACCGGCTAGCCCGCTGAACCGCGTGCGCCGGGCCGCCGGATGGCGAGTACCAGCGCGACCGCCAGCAGCATGACACCGGCCCCGATCGCCGCGGCATAAGCCGCCAGCAGCGCCGTCGAGTGGTGAACGGCGCTGATCACCGCAACCGGCGTGACCCCGAACCGGGCGCTCGGGCTGACCACGCCCGGCCCGGGCGCTGCAGTCGTGCCGAGCTGCAGCAAGCGAGCGGCGTCGTGCAGCGCGCCCGCGGGGTTGATGAGCCCGAACCCGACTGTGGTGTCGTAGCCGCCTGCCGGGTGATAACTGGCCGACTCTGCCAGGGCACGGGCCACCTGCGCCGGGGTGATACGCGGATAGGCCGACTTGATCAGCGCGACCGTTCCGGCGACCCAGGCGATCTCGCTGTAGTCGCCCCACGCGGTGTAGGGATGGCTGCCCGGTCCCGTCGTCGGCAGCCCGTTGTCCGGGACAGTGAGCAGGACCGAGCTGTTCGCCGGCGTGCTGACCGGCTTGCTCGGCTGCGGCAGCCCGCTCAGCGACTGGCCGGTGAAGTTGATCACGCCTGGTGAGCTGTCCGGGTATTCCGGCGGAGTCGGTTTGCCGCGCCCGGCGGCCCCGGTTCCGAGAACCACCACGTCCCGGGAGATCGCGTAGGCGACCGCCGACTCCAGCGCGGCGGAGTCTGCAATGCCGGACTCGAAGGTCACGATGACGCCCGCGCCGTGGTTGACGGCGTAGCGGATGGCCCTGGCCATGATGGCCTGCCAGGTCCCGGCCTTCTGGTACCTGGTGCCGCCGCTGCTGTTGTAGTCGACGATCTGCTCGGCAAGTATGCGAGCATCGGGCGCGCGGCCGATCGAGCCGAACGGGCTCGTACCGGCCTCTCCGTGGCCCGCGATGAGAGAGGCCAGCACCGTCCCGTCGACAGCCGACGCGCCTGCCACCGGCGCATAGTCCGGGCCGACGGTCAGCCTGCTGGTCAGGCCCTTGACGGAATCGACAGCAGTGCTGAGTACCGCGACCGTAACGCCCCGGCCCCGGCTGATGCGCCAGGCCTGGCGCATCTCTGCTGCCAGGCGGCTCTCGGCGGACGCCGGAAACCTGTCGCTGGCCGCCCTGGCAGCGTGCATCCGCCCGGCGGCCGACTGCTGCGCCGCGCGCGCGGCCGGGTCCGCCGTCAGCAGGCCAGTTCCGGTAAGAAGCAAAGCTCCGGCGAGAAACACGGTTCCGGCCAGCAGGGCTCGCGGCCCGGCACGGGCGCGCGTCAGCACGAAATGTCCCGCATCGAGCAGGGCGGGCCGTGACTGGTCAAGGTCTTTTCCGCCGCGCTGAGGAGGCCGGCGCCAAGTGCGCCAAACTCACCGCTGTCGCCCGCCGCTATGGCGCTGCCAGGCTGACCGTCGGTATATCCGGCGGTGAAGAGGAAAAGGTACGGCCCGGCGAACTGGACTCCCGCGGCGGCGCGCGCCGCGTTGGTGAAAGAACTGGCCATCGTTCCGGCGTATGGCAGTGCGTACAGGCCTGAGCCGGGCTGCAGCGTCAGTTCACTCTGGGCCTTCCCGGCTGCGGCCGCTGACGGCAGCACGCCGATACCGACGGTGGCGGCAATCGAGCCGCCTGCGCTCAGATACGTCGCGCGGAGCATCGCCCCGCAATGCAGGGAG
>Ga0335075_10007732_pt1 | contig 16519 bp, 14 predicted proteins | sample Lox_Sample_24_FD_206723 | JGI IMG/M metagenome (GOLD analysis project Ga0335075, IMG submission 206723) | Soil microbial communities from Loxahatchee National Wildlife Refuge, Florida, United States - Lox_Sample_2.4 | ecosystem: Environmental > Terrestrial > Soil > Wetlands | place: USA... | reverse complement strand
ATCTCATCGGCACGTTCAACATGATCCGGCTTGCGGCTGCGGCGATGGCGGCTAGCTCGCCGCAACCGAGCGGCGAGCGCGGCGTAATCATCAATACGGCATCGATCGCCGCGTACGAAGGGCAGATCGGACAGGCGGCGTACTCGGCCTCGAAAGCCGGCATCGTGGGCATGACCCTGCCGATCGCGCGCGAGCTTGCGCGAAGTGCGATTCGCGTCGTGACGATTGCGCCCGGATTGTTTGCGACGCCGATGATGCAATCGTTGCCGACCGAGGTACAGGAAGCATTGGGTAAGGCGACGCCCTTTCCGTCCCGACTGGGGCAGCCGGAAGAGTACGCAGCACTGGCACAGCACATCGTCGAGAATGAAATGCTGAATGGCGCGACGATTCGCCTCGATGGCGCGGTGCGTCTGGCAGCGCGCTAGTCTCGCGAGAGTACAGTGCCCGAATGATGCGCCAGCCGAATGAGTTGTTTGCCATTCCGGCGATCGAGACGATGCGCCGGGCCGATGGCACCCTGATTCTGCGCTCGCGGTCCGAGCTTGGTGCATACCCTGCGAGCATGGGCACATACCTCGAGCAGTGGGCGAGCTCAGACCCCGACCGCGTCTTTCTCGTGGAACGGGATCAGCACGCCGCCTGGCAGGTCCTGACCTACGCGCGGGCTCGAGAGCGGGTGCGCCGCGTTGCGACGGCGCTGCTGAGGAGAGAACTGTCGGTCAGCCGGCCGGTCATGGTCTTATCGGATAACGGCATAGAGCACGCCATCCTCATGCTGGCCGCCATGCACGTCGGGGTTCCGAGCGTATCGGTCTCACCAGCGTATTCTCTGCTTTCCGGGGACTTCGCCAAGCTTCGCAACATAGTCTCCCTGGTCGAGCCCGGGCTGATTTACGCCGACAGTCCTGAGCGTTACCGGCCGGCGCTCGAGGCCGTGCGTGACCTGCACGCGGCTCTTCTAGTGTGCAGACAAGGTCAAAGCGGAGCTGGAGCGACCGGATTCGAAAGTTTGGAGGCCGAGGAGGACGCGCCTGCAGTCGCAGACGCGCTCGCTCGGGTAGGACCGGATACGGTCGCGAAACTGCTCTTTACTTCCGGGTCGACCGGTGAGCCAAAGGGCGTCATCAATACGCAACGGATGCTCGTGAGCAGCCAGCAGGCCAAAGCCCAATGCTGGCCGTTCCTGGAGCGGGAAGCGCCGATCCTGGTGGATTGGTTGCCGTGGTCCCACACTTTTGGGGCCAACCACAACTTCAATCTCGTCCTGCGGTTCGGCGGCACGATGTACATCGATGCCGGACGTCCGAGCGCCGACCAGTTCACCGTGTCCCTCAACAACCTGAAAGACATCGCGCCGACGATTTACCTCAACGTACCGCGCGGATATGAAATGCTGGTGGCGGCCCTGAAGACGGACGCCGCGCTCCGGCACACCTTCTTCAGCCGCCTACGGGTGATCTTCTATGCCGCCGCAGCGCTGCCGCAGCATCTGTGGGAGGCGTTGCTGGAACTGGCGGATCGCACCACAGGGGCACGGGTGCCGCTCGTATCGGCCTGGGGTGCGACCGAAACGGCACCGCTGGTCACGGACTGTCACTTCCAGGCGGCTTGCAGCGGATGTATCGGAGTGCCAGTCCCCGGTGCCCTACTCAAGCTCCTGCCGAGCGGCGACAAGCTCGAGGTGCGCGTAAAGGGGCCGAACGTCACGCCGGGTTACTTCAAACGACCCGACCTGACCGCGCAAAACTTCGACGAGGAGGGATTCTACAGAATCGGGGACGCCGTGCGATTCGTAGACGAGGACCATCCGGACCGCGGACTCCTGTTCGATGGCCGAATAGCCGAGGATTTCAAGCTGGACTCCGGAACGTGGGTCAATGTCACAGCGCTCCGTCTGCGAGCGATCAGCGCATTGGCGCCGGTCGCTCAAGACGTGGTGATCGCAGGTCATGATCACCCTTATCTCGCAATCCTGATCTTCCCCAACCTCCGGGCTTGCGCGTCCCTTTGCGATGATCTTCTACCCGGCGCCCCGACCGACGCGGCGCTTTCTCACCGGAATGTCCGCGCTCACGTTGCGTCGGCGCTCGAGAAGCTGCGAGCCGAATGCGCCGGGTCATCGATGCACGCGAAGGCTGCTCTGCTGATGCGCGAGCCACCCTCCATTGATGCAGGCGAGATCACCGACAAGGGCTATATCAACCAGCGCGCCGTGCTCCGCAGGCGCGGCGATCTGGTCGCACGACTCTATGCAGAGGAGTCGCCCGAAGTGATCAGCCTGGCCCATGACTGAGAGTCATCTGATGCAGTGTCGATTTGATGATGTGGAAATTCCCTACGGCGCGTACTGGTCGACGCCGTTTGCCCGATGGCAGGGGACCCTGCAACATTTGCACAGCCTCGAGCTCGCGGCGCACGTCGCGAAGGCTGAGCTCGCCAAGCGGCGCATCGAGCCCGGGACGTTCGACTATGGCGCGCTCGGTTTCACGGTCGCTCAATACCAATCTTTCTTTGGGGCGCCATGGCCGCTGCACCGGATTGGTCTCGAGACCGTAGCCGGGCCCGCAATCTCCCAAGCCTGCGCCACCGGGCCACGTGCGCTCCTCGCTGCAGCGGCGGAAGTCCAGCTTGGTATGGCGACGTGCGCGTTGGCGCTGTGCACGGACCGGATATCAAATGGGCCTCATCTTTACTATCCGGCCCCCGGCGCGACGGGTGGAACGGGCACATCCGAGGACCAGGTGCTGCTCAGCTTCTCGAGCGATCCGGTCGGAAAGCACACCATGCTTCAGACGGCCGAAAACGTCGCCGCCAGGCATGGCATCTCGACCCAAGAGCAGCACGAGGTGGTATTGCGCCGGTATGCTCAGTACCAGGACGCGCTCCGGGACAATCGGGCCTTCCAGAGGCGCTACATGACATTGCCGTTTCCGGTCCCAAAGCCAAACTTCAAGGGCACCGCAGGGACGCTGGAAGGCGATGAGGGCATCTTTCCCACGACCGCAGAGGCGTTGGCTCGCCTCAATCCGGTACTGCCCGGCGGCACGGTCACATTCGGCGGCCAGACCCACCCCGCAGACGGGAGCTGCGGGCTGATCGTAACCACACCGGCCAAGGCCGCTTCCCTCAGCAGCAATCCCCACGTCCGCATTCGCGTGCATGCATTCGGCCAGGCCCGCGCGGAGCTCGGTTACATGCCTGAGGCGCCCATAGCGGCGACCGTCCGCGCTCTCGAGAATGCTGGTGTTGGTACTGAGCAGATCAAGGCCGTGAAGTCGCACAATCCCTTCGCCGTGAATGACATCGTATTCGCACGAGCGACAGGGTATCCACTCGAGAAGATGAACAATTACGGATGCTCCTTGATCTGGGGCCACCCGCATGCGGCAACCGGACTGCGCGCAATCATCGAGCTGATCGAGGAGTTGACGCTCGTCGGTGGCGGCCTGGGGCTCTTCCAAGGGTGCGCCGCCGGCGACTCGTCTCTCGCCGCCGTCATCGAGGTCACCGACCGCTGAGTCCGCGCGCCTGCAAACACCACCGGATTTGACAAATCATGAGCATCAGCTCCGCGCTTTTGGACTCGACACACGGCTGCGTGGCCGTCATCCACATGTACGCACCGCCGGTAAACAGTCTCGGCCTCGCGCTGCGCCAGTCGATCGTAGACCGCCTGCGCCAGGCTCTCGAGACAGCCAGCATCGGTGCGATCGTGCTCATCGGCGGCGAACGCGCCTTCTCAGGAGGTGCGGACGTTCGGGAGTTGGGGACCCCGCTCCTCACGCAGGAGCCGAGCCTTCGCACCGTCACACGCATCGTCGAGGAATGCACGAAGCCAGTCATCGCGGCAATTGGTGGCGCGTGCATGGGCGGCGGCTTCGAGCTTGCCCTGGCCTGTCATTTCCGGGTGGCCAGACATGACGCCTCCATGGCATTGCCGGAAGTGAGGCTGGGAATAATGCCCGGCGCGGGCGGAACGCAGCGTCTGCCGCGGGCTGTCGGCCTGGAGATCGCCCTGGACATGATCCTCTCCGGCAGGACCGTCCGTGCCGACGAGCTCCGCGGCACTGGCGTGTTCGATGAAATCGTGAGCGGAGATCTCCGTACGGCCGCCATCGCGTTTGCCGAGAGACTCGTTACCGAGCGTCGGCCCCTTAAGCGTCTGCGGGATGTGAGGGTTGAACATCCCCACGCTGCGGCAGTCCTGGCTGCCGCGGAGAAGAAAGTCGGGCAGACTTCGAAGGGACAGCCAGCGCCCCTCGAGTGCCTGCAGGCTGTTGCCTCGACGCTCGGAACTTCATTCGAAGAGGGCCTCAAACTCGAGAGTCGACTCTGCGACCAGCTGATTGCAACCCCCGAGTCGAAAGCGCTGCGACATGTGTTTGCGGCAGAACGCGCTGCGGGCAAGATGGCGAGCGTGTCGGCTGAACCATCCACACGGACCGTGAGACATGTGGGAATAATCGGGGCCCGACCGGCGGCTTGCAGTATCGCGATCTGCTGCCTCGATGCCAGCTTGCCTGTCGTCATGATGGAAAGCGACCGACAGACTCTTGAGCGAGGAATGAGGGCCATTCTAGGCGACTATGAGAGGTCCGTGGCCAAAGGTACTATGGCGCGAGCGGACCTGGACCGGCGCCTCGCAGCGCTACGGACGACATCGGACGGCGCCGAGATCAGGGATTGTGATCTGATAATTGCAGGCGCAATGGACCCGACACATGGCAGGCAAAGCGGAATTGAAGACCTTGCGCGGCGAGCCAGGCCAGGCGCCATTCTGGCCAGCAGTGACTCCTACGCCGATCTGGAGGGGATCGCCAAGGCCACTGGCAGGCCACAGGATGTGGTCGGCCTCCATTTCTTTGATCCTGCGCGATCGATGCGCGTCATCGAAGTGGCTCAATGCGCCGAGACGGGAGCCGATGCTCTGGCGACGTGCCTCGCGTTCGCGAAGCGGCTGAATAAGATCGCGGTGCTCTGCCGCATGTCCGCCGGACTGATTGGCGAGCGGATGTTCCGCCACTATCTGGCGGTGGCAGAGAGCCTGGTTGAGCGCGGCACGAGCTCGCGGCAAGTCAACCGGGCTCTCATGGAGTTCGGCATGGGCGCTGGCCCTTTCGGAACTGCAGAGGTGATCGGCGGCTCCTCCGCCCGATCGGCCGGCAAAGGAGCACCCGACAGGTTAGGGCTCGATGACGGGGAGATCGTCGAGCGCTGTCTCTATGCACTGGCGAACGAAGGAGCACGTATCCTGGAGGAAGGCATCGCCCTGCGATCGTCGGATGTTGATCTGATTTCCATCCATGCGTGCGGCTTTCCCGCGTACCGCGGCGGTCCCATGCACTACGCGAACGAAGCGGGCCTCGAAACAGTCGCGGCGGCATTGAACAGGTTTGCCGCAGACGCGGGTCCGGGGGAGCCATTTTGGCGCGTCTCTCCCCGGCTCGCACGGCTTGCAGCTGCGAAAGACGTATTTTCGTAATAAGATCTGCCCGAGGGGTGAAGAAAGAGCAATGCCTCGCACAATACACAAGGCAGCGCGATCCGAAACCGCGACGCTCGACAAGCGAGCCTGGACGAATGCAGCTCTGAACGCACTCGCACAGAACGGCATTGACGGCGTTCGGATCGACATTCTGGCTCGAGAGCTGGGCGTAACGAAGGGAAGCTTTTACTGGCACTTCAGCGATCGCGATGAGCTGCTCAACGCCGTCCTGCAGGAGTGGCGGCGGCGCGCGACGCTATCGATCATCGACCGACTCGAGAGCGGTCACGAACCCCCCGAGCAACGACTGCGTCGGCTTCTGCGCCTGCAGTTCGAATCGCGACGTGCGGAATTCGGCAGCGACGTCGAGCTCTCGATCCGCCTATGGGGTCGTCGGGACGCCGGCGCGCTGTCGGTCCTGCGCGAAGTCGACGAGCTTCGACTGCGATACATTCGCGGCCTCATGGAAGAGTTGGGGATCGACAAAACGGAAGCGGCTGCTCGTGCCATCCTGGCCTATTCCTATATGCGAGTGTCGCGCTCGCTGATCCCTTTGGACAATATGGCCGCCGCCGAGGCCTGCGAGCGAGTACTCTTCGGACGAAGCTAGATCGAGCTCACTCCGCTGTCCCGGTCAGCTCGAACAGGCTCGTCGCTTCCAGATCGAGCACGGTCAGATCCTCTTGATTCAGCAGTCTCCAGCGCCAGCGGAGAACGCCCAAGTGGCCCTTTCGTGACGGCCTTGCTTCCAGGACTTCCGCCTCGAGCCGAAGCTCATCGCCCGGTCTCACGGGAGCGGGCCACGCCAGACGGGCGATCCCAGGGGAGCCGATGGATTCTGAATCGCGGAGCGGCCCTTCACACATCAAACGCATCGCGATAGCGCACGTGTACCAGCCGCTTGCGATGATCCCCTGCCAGCGGCTCGAACGAGCGCGCTCGGGGTCGGTGTGGAACCACTGGGGGTCATAGGCCTTGGCGAAGGCGATAATGTCAGAAAGCTCGACCCGAATCGGGCCCGAGCGCAACACCTGTCCTGGGTGAAATTCACTGAATCGCACGACTCACCGATAGCTGGCCTGATCCGGGATCGCGGCCTCAGTTGAAGCGCACGTACTGGCACTCCACGACCTGCCCGTTGATCCCCGACGAGGGCGGCGCGATCCAGTTGGCGAACTTGCCGGGCTCCACCACCCGTCCCATGAGCGACTGCACGAACATGCGGTCCTCAGCCGTGGGCAGCCACGCGCGAACGCCGCGAGCCCACTGCTCATCACTGACGAGCTCGCCGGCGGGCGAGAATTTGCAGGCCGCGAGCGGACCGATCTGCCGGTTGAACGCCTTGTGCGGCAGCTCGAACCTGAAGTCGATACCCCGCTTCTGCAGGAGCGTATTCCAGCCGTTGATTCCGGCGATCGAGTCCTGCATGAAATCATCCCGCAGCCGCTCGTTGAGCGCATTGAGCGCGGGCGCCTCCCTGGTCGCCAACGCGCCGTTCGCCACCTCGAGCACTGGGTACGTCGCCTCTTTGAGCACATGATCGTCCTGTATGACCTGCTCGCGGAAGCGGCCCTTGAGCCCGGTCGTATAGAAAGTCGCGGCGTTCGACGACAGGTCGGACCCGAAGAGGTCGACCGTCACGCTGGAGTGGAAATTGACGTAGCGTTGGATTGTCGGCAAATCGATCACACCGAGCGTGCGCAACCGCATCGGGTCGTCCGTCTTCGCCTCCTTCATCACCTCCGCAGTGCGCTCGATGATCCGCCGGATGCCGTTGCGACCGACGAACATATGATGGCCCTCCTCAGTGAGCATGAACTTGGTCGTTCTGGAGAGCGGATCGAAGGCGGACTCCGCGAGCGCCGAGAGCTGGAACTTGCCGTCGCGATCGGTAAAGAAGGTGAACATGAAGAGGGACAACCAGTCGGGTGTCCTCTCGTTGAAGGCGCCCAGGATACGCGGATTGTCTGCATCCCCGGAGCGTCGCCCGAGCAGCGCTTCCGCCTCCTCGCGGCCATCGCGTCCGAAGTAGCGGTGCAGGAGGTACACCATGGCCCAGAGGTGCCTGCCCTCCTCCACGTTGACCTGGAAGAGGTTCCGCAGGTCATAGAGCGAGGGGCAGGTGAGCCCCAGATGACGCTGCTGCTCCACGGAGGCCGGCTCGGTGTCCCCCTGGGTGACGATGATCCGACGCAGATTGCTGCGGTACTCCCCGGGCACCTCTTGCCAGGCCGGTTGGCCCTTGTGATCGCCGAAGGCGATGGCGCGATCGGATTCGGCGGGGTTCAAAAAGATGCCCCAACGGTATTCGGGCATCCGGACATAGCCGAATTGCGCCCATCCTTCCGGATCCACGCTGGTCGCGGTGCGCAAGTACACCTCGTAGCCGCTCGTGCCCTCGGGCCCCACCTCGCCCCACCAGCGCAGGAATGCAGGCTGCCAGTGCTCGAGCGCCCGCTGTAGCGTCTTGTCGCTCGCCAGATTGACGTTGTTTGGAATCGTCTGCTCGTAGTCGATGCTCATGGTGGTCTCGAGAAAGGGTTGGTTAGACGCGCTGCCAGTTGAAGCGGGCTTTGTTGCCGGTGCCGAAGACCTTCAGCGCCCCGCTCTCACCGACGGCATTGGGGCGGATGAAAATCCAGTTCTGCCAAGCCGAGAGCCGCCCGAAAACGCGCGTTTCCAGAGTCTCCGAGCCCCCTCGCCTCCATTCCCGTCAGGGCATCGGGCGAGAGGCTGGTGCGCTCTTCGACGGCCAGCCGGATCTCGTCATTCCAATCGAGCGCGTCGGGCGCCATCGTGATGAGCCCGAGCTCGAGCGCCTCCTGCGCGCTCAGAGCGCGGCCGACGCTCGCGCGCGCACGCGCAATCGGCTCCGGCTCACCATAGAAACGAGACTCGATACGGCTCGACCGCGCCACCGTTTCGTAAGGACCGAAGTTCATCGCAGAGAGCGCTACCCGTGGGGTAGCGGGGCCATTCCCAACCGCCAGCATGTAGCTGCGATCTGCCGCTAACGCCAGCTCGAGCAATGTACCGGCGAAGCAAGAGCCCTCGTCGACGATCGCGAACAGCGACCGAGCGCTCACTTCGAGGCGGGCCAGGGTGCGACGGAGCATTCCCACGGTCTCCCGCACGAGCCAGTGTCCGGCGTGCCGGGCAAGCGCCTCATCTACAGCGAGGACCCGATTGGCCTCGCCCCGGGTCTTGAGCACCCAGGTGCCGATATCGAGATCATTGGTCCGCAGCATCAAAATCGCGTCGTCGAGCTCTCGGGCCATTGCCAGTGGCCACCAGCGCTCACCAAGGGCAACGATCTCCGCAATGCTGTCGGGTGCATCCGACACGGGCGCATGAACCGTCAACGTCGCGGTGCGCATCTTCGTGTCGATCTGCACGTCAACTGTCGAGTAGTGATAGCCCACCTGGTCGACCCTGCGCGCTAACGGGGAAAGGCAGATGCCCGTCGCATCCTGGGGACGGTCGCTTTCCGCCGCGAGCTCGAGCGCGCGCCGCCGGACCAGCTCCTGAAATTGCTGCGGTTTGGCGTAGTCATCAATCAGGCGCCATTCTTTGGCGCGAGGCGCCCGCACGCCCTCAACGAGGGTACAGAAGATATCCGCGTGGTCGCGCCGGACCTTGCGCTTGTCCGTGAGGCGGGTCAGTCCTCCCGTTCCGGGCAGCACGCCGAGCAGGGGCACTTCCGGCAGGCTCACGGCGGCCGAGCGGTCATCGATCAGCAGGATCTCATCGCACGCGAGCGCGAGCTCATAACCGCCGCCTGCTGTCGTGCCGTTGCAGGCCGCGAGAAACCTCAATCCCGAGTGCCGACTCGAATCCTCCATCCCGTTGCGCGTCTCATTGGTGAACTTGCAGAAGTTGACCTTCCACGCGTGCGAGGACAGGCCCAGCATGAAGATGTTGGCGCCCGAGCAGAAAATCCGCTCCTTGGCACTCATGAGCACGACGGTCCGCACTTCGGGGTGCTCGAACCGGATGCGTTGCAACGCGTCGTGCAGCTCGATGTCGACGCCAAGATCGTAGGAATTGAGCTTCAGTGTGTAGCCGGGCTTGAGGGCCGCAGTCTCATCGACGTCCAGGGTGACCCTCGCGATGGGCCCCTCGAACGACAGCTTCCAATGCCGGTACTGCTCGGGGTGGGTATCGAAAGTAACGCACTCGCGCGCCTGGGAGTCGATTGACGCAGCAGGTTCAGCCATTCTCGTGTGCCTCTTGGGGTCGATGCCTGGACCGGTCAGCCCGCTTGGGCTACCTGCCGCAGGGCCTGCAGGCTCTTCTCGACAGGGGCTCCCGATGTATCCACGACGGCATCCGCTTTGGCGTAGAGCGCCTCGCGGGAAGTCAGAATATTGCGCAAGTCCTCCATCGCCTCCGCGTGGCCGGCCATCGGACGCATGTCGCCCTGCGCGACTACGCGCGCCATGTGCTCCTCCGGAGCGGCCTTGATCCATACCGTGAAGCAATTGAGCATCAGGAGGTTGTAGTTGTCGGGCTCTGAGACGATGCCGCCGCCGACGGTGAGCACCACATCTTCCTGGCTGTTGATGATGCGCTCGAGGCAGCGGCGCTCGATCCGTCTAAAGCCGGGCTGCCCGTAAAGCAGGAAGACCTCCGACAGCGCCATGCCTGCCTCGCGCTCTATCTCGCGATCGAGCTCGATGAGCGGGCGTCGCAATTCCCTGGCCAGGGCACCTCCGAGCGTGGACTTTCCCGCGCCGCGCAGCCCGATGAGGGTGATGCGCTTGCGCCGCACGGACTCATCCTGTCCGAACTCCTGCATGAGCCGATGCAACGCCTCGTCCGCACGCTTCGGCGGGAGACTCTCGACAAAACGCCGCAGCTGCCGGTGCTCCGGATGCGACTCGCCTGCATCCAGAAGGTCCGTCAGGGGCACTCCCAGGGCCGCCGCGACGCGACGCAGCAGAATGACGGAGGCATTGCCTTCTCCAGCCTCGAGTGCAGTCAGATATCGCTCGGAGACATCCGCGGTTCGCGCCAGGAGCTTGCGCGCCATGCCGCGCTGCTCGCGGACTTCCCGGACTCTCCTCCCGAGACTACCCAGGAACTCCGGGTCCGCCTTGGTCAAGGCAATCGGAGCGGCGGCCGCCGAGGCGCCGGAACCTTGGGCCGCCGTGGGATTTCGAGCCTTGGACACAGTCGCCATGTGGGAACTATATCACCACATATCATCCATGTTAAGCATTATATAGCCCATTACAAGAGGCTCTAGGACTCGATTCGGTGGCCGTTGCCGGCCTTCCGCTGCTTTACAGGCACGGTGGCATGCATTAAATTGCCTGACAGTCTGAGAATACGCCATGACCATCTCTGCAAGTCCAGTGACGCCCGATAGCTTCGGGCAGCTCCTCGCAAGCGTGACCGGCACGCTCGTCAGCAGGCCCCTGGACCGACAGCTGGAACAGGCGCTCAATCGAGACTTCCCGGCCGCGGGGCCGGACTACCAGGCGATCTTTCACTCCTGCCAGGCGGCGATCACGGCCGGATGGATGTGCAATCGCGAAGCCGGCGGCATCAAATTCGGTCGTGTGATCAAGCCAGGGCCGGCGACGCACGGATTCAGCATTGATGTGGTAGACATGCAGCCCATGGCTGGGCCTCACCACGCTCATCCAAACGGCGAGATCGACCTGATCATGCCGCTGGAGCCAGGCGCAGCATTCGACGGCCGCGGCGCAGGCTGGCTCGTCTACGGCCCCGGGAGCGCCCACAGTCCCACAGTCACCGGAGGGCGCGCGCGGGTGCTGTACCTGCTTCCGGGAGGCGCGATAGAGTTCACTCGCGGCTGACCTGCGCGGCGCGCAAGAGGGGACACCATGATCAGCCTGAGCTCAGTGGATCAGAGCCGCAGTCCGCCGGCCATCCACGTACCGCGCGAATACAACGCAGCGCACGATCTCCTCGAGCGCAATCTGCTCGCGGGCAGAGGCTCGAAGCTCGCCTACATCGACGACAACGGCAGCTATTCCTATCAGGAGCTCGCGTCGCGAGTCAATCGCTTCGCGAATGCAATTTTGCGGCTCGGGGTTCGAATGGAGCAGCGCGTACTGCTCTGTCTGAACGATAGCATCGATTTTCCGGTGAGCTTTCTCGGTTGTATCAAGGCGGGCGTAGTGCCGGTCGCCGTCAACACACTGCTCACCGAATCGGATCTCGAGTACATCCTCAACGACAGCCGCGCGGTGGTCGGCGTCGTCTCGGACCCCCTCCTCCCGAGGTTGCAGTCCATGAGGGGCAGACTGCCGCATCTTTGCCACGTGATCGCCTCCGGATCTGCCGATCACGGTCACTTCTCGCTGCGCGACTTGATGGAAGAAGCTCCCGGGGCCCATGAGACCGCACCGACTACCTGCGACGACACCTGCTTTTGGCTGTATTCCTCCGGCTCCACGGGAGCACCCAAGGGAACGGTCCACGCTCACGGTAGTCTGATCCAGACCGCCGAGCTCTATGCCAGACCCATCGCAGGCTACCGGGAAGAGGATCTGATCTTTTCGGTCTCGAAGCTCTCCTTTGCGTATGGGCTCGGCAACTCATTGATCTTCCCGCTGGCGGTCGGCGCAACGGCAATCCTGATGTCCGAGCGTCCCACGCCACGCGCCATCATGGACCGCCTGCGCCGATATCGGCCAACGGTCTTCTGCGCCGTCCCCACAGCCTTCGCGAGCTTGCTCGCACAGCCCGATCTGCCGGGGAGCGATGAGATGCATCTACGCATCTGCACGTCCGCCGGCGAAGCGCTGCCTGAGGATGTCGGTAAACGATGGTACCAGCGCTTCGGCGTGCACATTCTCGACGGTATCGGATCTACGGAGATGCTGCACATTTACCTCTCAAATCGTCCCGACTGCGTCTGCTATGGCACCACGGGCAGCCCCGTGCCGGGCTACGACGTACGCATCGTCGACGACGATGGCCGGGTCGTACCGCCAGGTGAAACAGGGGAGTTGCATGTGCGCGGACCGAGCCGCGCCCTTTTCTACTGGAACAATCGCGCCCGGACTTCGAGCACCTTTCTCGGCGAGTGGATGCATACGGGCGACAAGTACCGCCAGCGCGAGGACGGCTGCTACGTCTACGAGGGACGTTGCGATGATGTGTTCAAGGTGAGCGGGCTCTACGTATCGCCGGTCGAAGTCGAATCCGTGCTGGTGGAGCATGATGCCGTACTCGAAGCGGCGGTCGTGGCCAAGGCGGACGCGGAGGGCCTCGTCAAGCCGTGCGCGTATCTCGTACTCAAACCTGGGCGCAGCGCCAGCCTGCGGGAGTTGCAGGAGCACGTGAAGAGCCGACTCGCCCCTCACAAGTACCCTCGTTGGGTGGAATTCGTACAGGACCTTCCCAGGACCGCGACGGGGAAGATCCAGCGCTTCAAGCTCCGAGAGATGGCTGTGGAGAGCCGATCAGGGGAGAAGATCGACCGGTGAGTCCGACGCAATGGATTCCCATACAGGGCCGTCGGATCGAGTATCGATGGTTTGATCCCGAGACGCCGATCCCGGGACGCCCCAGCATCGTGATGCTCCACGAGGGTCTCGGATCGGTTTCCATGTGGAAGGACTTTCCCCGGAAGCTGGCAGAAGCCACCGGCACGCGAGTGCTCGCCTATTCACGCTTCGGGTACGGTGGTTCCGACGCACCGGCCCGACAGCCCGTTGCAACGCGGATGCATGAAGAGGAAGCGCTCGACGTCCTTCCCGAAGTGCTGCGAGCATTGGATGTCCATCAACCGGTATTATTCGGTCACAGCGACGGAGCGTCGATCGCCCTGATTTACTCGGGCGCCCGCCCCGATGAGGTCAGCGGAGTCATCGCCATGGCGCCGCACGTCTTCGTCGAGGATATGTGCATCGCGAGCATCGAGAGCACCCGGCAGACTTACCTGCAGACCGAATTGCCTCAACGGCTCGCACGCCATCATCGCGATCCGGATGGCGCCTTCTGGCTTTGGAATCAGGTCTGGCTCGACCCGCTATTTCGCGACTGGAACATCGAGCATTATCTGCAATCAATCCGCTGCCCGCTGCTTCTCATCCAGGGCTACGAGGACGAATATGGCACCATGGAGCAGCTCGATCGGATCGTGCGTAGCGCGAAACCGACCGATACCCTCAAACTCGCTCGCTGCCGTCACTCGCCGCATCGAGATCAACCCGGCGCGGTGCTCGCGGCGGCTCGTCGCTTCATGGAAGAGCGCGTGCACCCGTGATCATCCGCCGAAGCCGCCCTCCAGGGCGTCCCACATTTCCTGATCGCGCTCGGCGGTCCAGATCCGCGGGTCAGGGTACTGTGTAGCGAGATCGTAGGCCCGGGAGACGTCAAAAGGCAGACAGTGATCGAAAATGACCCAATGACCATATCGGGGCTTCAGACGCTCGTATGTCTCGCGGTAAATCACCCGCAGCGGCTTGCCGGAGCTGACCCCTTCTTTCACGCTCGCATACAAGTCGCTCACGAACGTCCGCGTACCCATGAGCGCACGGCGCACCTCTGCGGAGGTCGATAGCGCCGGGCCTCGGCCTGGCAGAAGCTTCTCCGGGTTGAGCGCCGCAATCGCATCGAGGGTCGCCGGCCAGTCCTCGTAGTAGGCGTCTCCCGCATAGGGAGTGGCCTCGCACTCCACCAGATCTCCAGAGAAAAGCACCTTCTGTTGCGGCAGCCACACGACCGTGTCACCTCTGGTATGACCTCGGCCGAGCTGCAGCAATTGCACTTCCAGCGATCCGAACCTGAGGCTGAGCTTCCCTACGAATGTAATCGTCGGCCACGTCAGTCCCGGCGGCACGCTATCCACATCGCTAAAAAGCCGCGGGAAACGTCCGATCTCGCTCGCCTTATCCGCCTCGCCCCGCTCGACTATCAAGTCGTAGGTGTCTTGACTCGAGAGAATCTCCTGCGGCCGATACGCGGCGGCGCCGAGCACGCGCACCGCATGGTAGTGCGTGAGTACCACGTATTTGATCGACTTGTCCGTAATCTGCCTGATGTGGCGGATGACGTCCTGAGCCATCGCCGGAGTCGCCTGGGTATCGACAACGATCACGGCATCCTCACCGATGATCACGCCCGTATTCGGATCACCTTCGGCGGTGTAGGCCCAGGCATGCTCCGACAGCCGGGCGAACGTGACCTTCTTCTCCTCCAGGTCCCCGGCCGATGCAAATTGCTTGCCCATACTCTTGATTCCGTCGCATTCCGGAGTGATACGAAACACTAGCGCCAGGCCGAGGGCAATTCAGTATCGCACGATACCGCCGTGGCGCGTGCAACGACCTAGAATCGCCCCAGCACTGAGTACCGGGGACGTGACCGCTGGCGAAGTCGGCCGCCGCGAAACGCACGTATTCAACTGATAGCCGCGGACTGCAGCGCGGCAGCCGCGCCCGGTTTGACAAACCGCTTGGAGATTTCAATGTGAGCAAGATTCAGCGTCTTCGCCTTCCGGAGAGCGATCCGACCTTCGGCAGCAACAAGGTGTTCGATCTCTTCAAGTACTCCCCTGCCGTCACTGCGGGCGGCTTGACCTTCATTGCCGGGCAGGTGGGTATCCGTGCCGACGGCACCGTACCCGATTCTGCCGAAGAGCAGATTCGCCTGGCATTCATACGAATGGGCGCCATATTGAAGCACCAGGGATTGCGCTTCGAGGACCTGGTGGAACTGGTTTCCTACCACGTAAGGATCGACGAACAGTTGACTCTGTTCCGAGAGATAAAGGATCAATTCATTACGACTGACTTTCCCACGTGGACGATCCTCGGGGTGGCTTCCTTGGCCAGGCCGAACCTCTTGATCGAAATCAAGGCAGTGGCCGCAGCGAAATAGGCCCCTCAGATCGCGGTTACCCACTGGCACGCCCGGCAGGTCTAGAAAGATGGCATCGCAAACAGACGGTTTCGCATTCGTCGAGTTCACGACACCAGACCTCAACGCTCTGGAGAGTATTTTTGCACGCCTCGGTTTCGTCAGGACCTGGCGGCACGCCTCGCTCGAGATGAGCGCGGTTTCGCAGGGCGATTGCCTCTTTTTCATCAATGCCGAGCCCAACCGGTTCCTCGAAAATCACGGCTCGAGCGCGCGCGCGATCGGTCTGCATGTCATCAACCGGGCTGCAGCCCAGAATCGATCGGATGTCGTGAGCGTCGAGCGTAATGCCGATGAGCCCTTTGTCGTTGATGTACCTGCCATTCGCGGCATCGGGGAGAGCCTGGTCTATCTGGTGGATGAGACGCCAGTGCGATTCGCCAGGGAGTACCTCGGCCAAGCAGGACCCAGAGCGGCTGCCATTCGCCGTATCGACCATACCTCAAACATCGTGAAGCCCGAGAATCTCGATCATTGGGCGGACTTCTACACACGGAACTTCGGCTTCTACCAAAAGCAGTACCTCGATGTTAAGGGGAAGGCCTCAGGCCAGCGCGCCCGCTCAATGGTAGGTCGATGTGGACGTGTATCGATCCCGATCGCCGCCTCCGCACACACCGAGAGCGGCGTTTTGAATCAGAACGATGAATTCATCCGTGACTACGGCGGCGAAGGCATCCAGCACATCGCCTTGCTCAGCGACGACATTGTCAAGACCGTCGATTTCCTCCAGGGCAAGGGCATCGAATTCATGGCGGCGCCTCCGGATACCTACTACGACGCTCTCGACGAGCGCTTGCCGGGTCACGGGCTTGATGTAGCCGAGATTCGCCGCCGGGGCATCATGGTTGACGGCCGCGAGGAAGGCCGCATCCTTTTGCAGATTTTCACGCGCCGACAAATCGGCCCGATCTTCTTCGAGATCATCGAGCGCCGCGGCGAGGATGGCTTTGGTGCCGGAAACTTCCGTGCGCTCTTCGAGGCGCAGGAAAAAGACCAGATGCGCCGTGGCTCCCTCAGGCTTGCTCCACAATCTCCACTCGTGAAGTCGCGACAGCGCTCTTGAACGAGTGACCCTAGTACTACCCTAGACATCATGTCCTGACCCGCGGTTTGGGGTCAGGCTGACTT
>Ga0335075_10007730_pt1 | contig 16522 bp, 15 predicted proteins | sample Lox_Sample_24_FD_206723 | JGI IMG/M metagenome (GOLD analysis project Ga0335075, IMG submission 206723) | Soil microbial communities from Loxahatchee National Wildlife Refuge, Florida, United States - Lox_Sample_2.4 | ecosystem: Environmental > Terrestrial > Soil > Wetlands | place: USA... | reverse complement strand
CATCCACAGCGATGATTTTCTAAAGCTTCCTGAATCATCCTACCTAAACCCCCATGCAGTCCTAGAACGCCGGCCCATCCAATGCCCATGCAATCATACTATATACAACCACAAGAACCCTCGTCTTTCTCAGCCAAGTCCACCCCATACCCCTCGAATCCTCCTCGCAAGCTGTATATCTTTCGCCATAATCGTCACCCGCTTCGCATGAATAGCACAGAGATTCGTGTCTTCGAACAGATGGACCAGGAATGCTTCTGCGGCTTCTTGTAATGCTTGGATAGCCTGTGACTGCCACCGAAACTCTTCATTCCTAGGACGAAGCGTGATCGCAATCTCTCTTACCTACGATCGAGTACGTAGTTAGTACAGACGCTTTAGTCTATGTGTATTATTGGCAGAAAACTTACAAGACGAGAGAAAGGTAATTTCATCAGCAGTAAGTCCGTTGAGCGTTGATATTTCCGTATCTCCTGTAGTGCGACGGTTCCAGGTTTATATCTTCTCTTTTTCTTAGACTGCGGTATAGGGTCGCCAGCTGTATTAGATGTGTTAGTCCTGATGGCAGATATGTGACTTTTTTGGGCCAGGTTTGGACCGAACTCACGTTGAACACCACTACTTCTCCCGGGTATTGTTTTCCCTGCATAACTTACAGGCCCTTTCCCGCCTGTGCTCTTTCTTATGCCACCAGACACGTGGAAGTTTGCTTGAGAGTACATGCTATGAGAAGTATGTCTCTGGGTTTGTGACATATTTGACCCCTCTTCTGTTGAGCACGGCAGCACGGCCTACTCGAACAGCACGATGGAGTAAAATTCGTCGTTCGAATTAGAATATAACTCTGTTTCCAAGATGATATCCTGAACCAGTTCAGACAGTGCCGGGTGAATGGGTTGAAGGGTATCGGACGCGTGGACGCGTTGATGCTGCAGTCTAGCAATTTGTCCGATTTGCAAAGGGCTGTTGGAGAACAGAGAAGATATCCCAAATTCCGACTGGATAAAAATCGTTTGCGCAGTGGAATTGCTACTTTCAATGTTACCAGAGCTGTTGTTGTGCTTGTTTACTTCACTCCGTACTACCTTGTCTTACAGGCGCGAGGCTGCGACGGCCGGACCGGTGGATCCCCTTGGCCACTCGCAAGCGCCGCCACCATTAAATGCCACCTTGAACATTATACCATTGGACTTTCTCCATAGAAATATCCCACTACTGTTCCTCAGCAAAAAAGTAATGCTAGCCTGAGATCTTCATTCATTGATACTCCAACCCGACTACTAAACTTACTCGTATCATACATATCGACCGCTATCAACATGGATCAAATGATGGGCGGTGGGGACGGCGGCATAGGCGGCCAAGCTGGCCTCCCATTAGAACAATGGTTCTGGGAGATGCCCGTGTGCACAAGGTTATGGACAACAGCAACTGTGATAACAAGCGCCATGGTACAATGCCAAATCATCACTCCCTTCCAGCTCTTCTACAGCTTCCGCGCCGTCTTCGTCAAGTACCAGGTGAGATGAGAGCTGCAGTCCCCTCTCTACCCTATTCCTGCGCTCACAGGTGCATAGTACTGGCGACTCATAACCACATTCCTCTATTTCGGCCCTCTGTCGTTGGACCTCGTCTTCCACGTCTTCTTCCTCCAACGTTATTCCCGCCTCCTTGAAGAATCCTCCGGGCGCTCGCCGGCTCATTTCTCGTGGCTCCTCCTCTACGCAACCGTTTGCCTCATCTGTCTCTCCCCATTGGTATCGATGCCCTTCCTCGGCCATCCGCTCTCTTCAACATTAGTCTACATCTGGTCTCGACGTAACCCTGATACGCGGCTCAGTTTCTTGGGGCTGTTGGTCTTTACGGCGCCGTATTTGCCTTGGGTGTTGATGGGCTTTAGTCTCATTCTGCATGGCACAGTGCCGAAGGATGAGATTATGGGTGTCATGATTGGCCACGTATGGTACTTCTTTTGTGATGTCTATCCGCCGTTACATAATGGGTCGAAGCCGTTTGATCCCCCTGCTTGGTGGACGAGGATATTTGAGGGACGCCCAAGGGATGAGACGGCGGATGCTATTAATAATGAGATTGCCGTTACGGCAGCGCCGGACGTTAGGTAAAGAAGATTCTATGTGTTTGATTATGGGAGGGAGTTTATTTAGCTTTTGCATAGGAAGGCGTAGGATAAGGGACAGCAGTCCATCAGCATTGTGACTCTCTTCTTACTCACATCAAAGACAATAAAAATCATAGAAGCGATGTTTTTGCTAAAAATACAAATCTATCCATTATTGTCGTCTCGTTCCATCTCTTCGGCCTCCTCATTCTCGTCCTTGATTCCCTTATCTTCATCTGTCGACGTGTCAGGTACTACAGGAAAATGTAAATGCTTCCAGTCCTCTAGCTCCTCAATCACAGACTTTAGCCGGTCGCGGATACTCTCAATAGCATAACTCCCCAGCAGCAGACGCAGAGGCGGATAGGAACAATGGGCTAACTGCCATACCAGTTCTGCGCACTTCACGGCACTAGTGGGTTGCCTATCTCCCAGCCATTGCACCATCCTCTTAGCATGTAGAGCCGGGCTCGTCGCCTGCGAGTACGGCTCACTGGATGGCTTTATCCAGAAATGTCCCCATGTAGGCAATGGATTAGTCGCCCAGTCGGGCTCGTCCCTGCGTACGAGACCCGGCTCCACCAGGGTGGCTTTAATATTAAACGAGTCAATCTCATAGAGCATAGCCTCGATGAGAGCCTCTACAGCATATTTGGTGGCACAATAAGGTCCTAAACCTGGGACGCCTAACGCTCCTGCCGTCGAACTAAAGATCAAATACCTACCCGCGCCGACCTCCCTGAAATACGGCAGGCTGAGCTGGATGATGTTCAGCGTGCCCATGAAGTTTGTCTCAAACTGGTTGCGGATTTCGTGCTCGTCTTGGTCCTCACAGGCGGCGATAATGCCATAGCCAGAGCAGTTGGCAATGACATCGATGCGTCCGTAGTGTATGATGGTCTCCTGGATCACGTGGTTGACGGACTCGCGTGTACGCACATCGCACAGCAGGCCGTGACAGTTAGGGTGCCAGCCTTGCATCGATGCAAGTGTGTTCTCGTAGATGCGGCCGACGGCAGTGACTAGATCGCCTTGGGAGGAGGCGTTGCGCACGAGGGAGCGGCCCATGTGGCCTGTAGCCCCGAAGACCTAAGAAGATCAGACGTGAAGATGTAAATTTTATAGGGGCTCTTATAGTATCATAAATGTTTATGAAACAACGCTGAATAACTAATTAGGTAGAATATATGAACAGATGGTTGATTTCAAGATGCTCAGCTAGAGGTAAGTGAAACAATGTTAAAGAAACGAGGCGTATAGTAATGTTACATTAGAACGGAAAACGGCAGCATCATTTACTTACAATCCATACAAGCTGTTTAGGGGGGTTATTGGGGCCCGGTGGATCACAACTCATAGGCAGCTGGAGCCTATTATGATTCTTGTCCATAGGCGGAGATAATTCGGAATTCTGGCCTTCATCGTACCTGTCCATGATGCCGGCTATATACTGTTTTTGGACAGTTGCGGAACCTGGACCGTCATTGGCCTTGACCCAGATCCAGCCGTGTCGGTCAGTGATGTGTGAGATTGCTAGTGTCGCCGCCTCTAATATCGAATTTGCGGGGAAATTGCATTTGCGGGGTCCGATCTGTGGAACATCTCGCAGACTACATGTATGGAAGGGATCAGATGACTTTAGACAGGCCGTAGATTAATGTGCTTTCCAGCTTGGGAGTCTGACACATACGATGTCACTGATTAGGGGGTCGCTTTCTGATCCAACGGTGTGGTCACTAGTCCCCCGGATCGCGGTTGCTCCCGTTCCTAGCGAAGCGAATCCGCTAAATTGTCGTAACCTACAGTACTGTATCGCAACAAAGTATCAAAACTTGGACACATGAACACAGATCGGTCTCAAATCTCATAATCATTCTAAAGTAGAGATCGCATTATTTCACCAGCATTCCTCTAGCTTGCAGATATTCTCGTCGGTAAGGGTTAGCGTCAACCTCAGGCCCTCGGTTTAGAGGTGTCCACTTCGGCTCATCCTTGAAGAGTCTCATAGCCTTAATATACTACAACCGTTAGCAAATGCTTTATCACATAGCTTTTGAAATAACTTACATTCTTCTCGTCAGTTGTGAATCTATGGTATATGCCTGGAGGTAGCACGATCCCGTCGAATTTTTCAAGACTGATTCGAATCCATTGATCTCCCTCCGAGCGTACATCGAAAAAGCCATTTCCCTCGAGGATATATCTGATTTCCTCATCCTCGTGCAAGTGCTCATTAAAGAACATCTTGACCTTATCTTCGTACACATCGCCCATGGCTTGTGGTGAGACGGTTATCACATCACGGTTCTTGTAGTGGCGCTCTGATGCCAGCTCGTCGACCCCCTCAATTTCTGGGTATCGAAAAGAGAGGACGCCTAACTTGGACAGCTCGTCCACAGAAACATCACGGCCCGAATCGTGAGCCTCTCGCTGGTCGCCCTGGAGACTGTCAGCAATTTTAATCTTGGGGATGCATGGGTTGTATGGATTAGCGTACCGGCTTGTTGTCATACCAGTAAGCTCTCATGTTTGATAAAATCTCAATCAGTGCGGCCGGTGGCTGAGTATTCAGGTGTAGGGTGTAGAGCATGGCAACGTCGAAAAAAGAGCCGAAGTCGCTAAATATCTACTGTACAGTAACTTCACGCCTTATCACGCCATCTGACTCAGACCCTAAAGTTGAAACTGCATACACGAAAAGTAACACAACTTGTTATCCCTATGCCTGGCTCAATTGAAGCATATCGCATTTCTATCTCTTATATCTCTCTCTCCCTCTCTCTCTATCCCCCCCCACAAATACCCAAGGGATCAAACGAGCAATTAGATTGTAGCATGTCGCCAAGACACAGCCACAGACATGTACAGTATTGGATCTACTTTTAGTCTACGAACAAAGTACTGTAAGATACTTCATCACAAGATTCCAGCCCTCACTAGGTGACCCCGACGTCCAATCCCAAGTTGGCACATCACCAGCCAAAATGGACCCCAATAGCGCCTGGAGCTGGCAGCCGCATTGGCGACTGCGGCAAGCCCGGCCCACAGGGTGCTGCACCAGCCGCTTCATTGGAAAATGTGGAGTGGTGGCTGCCACTGCCCCATGCATGGTCAATGCCTTTGCTTACCGGTTAGTGCTTCAAGTGCCGACCTGATTACCCCAATCTGGGACGCACGCAAGCCACAAAATCTCTTTCAGCGACAACACAGTGCCTCAAAAAGAGATCCCCTGCAAGAATCGTGGCATTGGCATTTGCTGTTGTCTGCCTAGACATTATCGGAGACTTTTGACTAGCGGATCTACGGTGCGTCTTGAGAAGTTACGACCACAAGGAAATGATGGTAATCCGCCTTTTTGATAAAGGCTCGTCCAAAAATACATCTCAGAAATATGCTCTCTGGACGATTCAACGATTAACTTTAGAGATGACTTCATGGATAGGCGCCGTGTCAACAAGTGCACTCTTGTTCGGGTCAAAAATATCATATCAAAATCTCATGTTTAAGTGCAGATTGGTGTGCGGCAAAGGCCGAGTTCAGTGGTAGCTGCGATCTGCTTGTTGTGCAACTCCGGTGCTGCGCCATCCCCGCTTCGGTCAACCCAAAGGAATCGCCTTAATGCCATGCCGAAAGTGATATTACTTCCATACAGAGGGAATCTCTGCCGCTAATTGCCCACATCTAATCATCTCCCGATTCAAACTAATCCATTCAGTCCTGTGATGGCTGAATAGCTAAATGGCTGACTGAGCCCAGCGCTGATGCCGAAGCCCAGCTATGAAGCGAAACAGCTTACTGAAATGGCATCGAATGAGTCTATCTCATTCATTCAACATTAAGCGGTAAGAAGATTTGCTTACTTCTTTAATTTCTATAAAGACTCTTCTGCTTCCCCGAGATGGAGCCCATCAGAAAGACATCTTACAGGCACGCATCCTATCACTTCCTCAACCCTTCAAACCTACCACTTGCTTCTAAAGTCTCGTACTTTATATCAAACATCCTCATTACGACAATCTCCCACTCCTTCCATACCAAGAAATTCTAGTGCCTACATCACAAGTCCTCCCTCACTTTTACAATGGCCACTTACAACAAAACCGCCAACTACTCCACCAAAACACTTCTCCAACAAGACAACGATAGCTGTGAAAGCCTGCTAAAACAAGAGGTCGACTGCAAACCGGCTTATGCATCTTCCACTCTCTCCATTGCCTCCACGGTCGACGTCACCCCAAGCCGCCTTGAGAAGCTCAAAGCCCGCCTAGCATCCATCAAGGAAGCACGAGATCGCCGAACAGCCCTCTACGAAGTCTGGGAGAGAAAGTTGCCAACCTACTACGCCAAGCAGACCTATCCAACCGTAGAGAGCTATCCTCCTCACAGGGTTGAATATGCCCGCCAGATGCGCCACCAGAGCTGGTACCCTCACTACAAACCCAGCGAGTCAACTGCAAACTTCGATGCCGAGCCCGACGCTTCGAAACTTGAGGACTTGAAGAAGGAGAGACGCCACCAGAGCTGGTACCCCCACTACAAGATCAAGTGCTGAATGATCAGCTCCGGTGACTTTTGGAACGTTTGGGTGTTTGGCAGTTGGTGTACAGGAGTTTTTTTTTTTTTTTGGAGAGTTGGAAATTTAGCGTTTGGGATAGCTCTGGAGCTTGGTTTCAGGAGGTCTTTTGTTTTTATTTGGAGTATGGGACACACGATATGATACCATGGGGCAGAGAGGAGCGCCTCACGCTTTCAAGCTTTTATGCTTCTATGTTTTGATTAATTACTACTGTTTACTTATATCTGTTTCCCTTCCTGTAATGCTTGATTATGATGGTGATACATTATTAGACTTCCGAGAAGCGGGACTGGGTGAAGTATTCGCTCTGAAGATGTGGATGTCATACTCGCTTTGAGAATATGATACTTGCTTGCATCTGAAGAGGAGGTCAAGGAGTTTGACATTGACATGCATGGTGCCTCTCCCCCCTCCTTCTGTCTTCATCGGTCATTTCATCCTCCTTCCTCTCCAGAAACTCCCATTCAGATACACTTTAAGTAATCTGCCAGTTAGCCAACTTGCTCCTGATGGGTGAAAAGTTACCCGAAATGGACGTTCTCATATAGCATTTTCACATGTGCAATGTGTTCTGAAACTAGAGATGTACTCATTTTGATTTGGCTAGCCAGGCCTTCGCGGTCCTTTTCTTGACTAAATTAATTACATCCACAGTGGATATCTAACCTTAAACTAGGTTCCGAGTCCATCTCTCCATCTCCCATCTCCTTAATTACAAATGAAATGACGCAGAATGTGCAGTCGTTTGGTTGCAGATGTCTTGAGAAAACGTCCATGGTTATCATAAAGAGCGTAGAAGGAAAGGGTATTCGATACACAAATCTCCGGCATCATTCATACCCGAACAAGTCATACAGAGCCACTTAATATGCAATGCATGTCTCGTGTAAGATCAGCCGAAAAGAAAAGGCCCTGAATCAGCACGCCGCCTGCGGTACTGTCAAGAACTTCCGGAACGCCAGCCCGCTCTACCTTTCTGTCATGCTAATCAAGAACCCATAACGCCGTTTTGCATTCCACTCATTGGAGGAGCCCGAGCGCCAACATAGTTGGGAACTGAGGCGGCCACCTCTGGCATCCTACTGATGCCGGTAGCTTGAACATTGGTATCCTTCGCTGGCTCGAGCTTCAGTATGCGTCTTAGACTATCCTCCATCTCCTTGAAATTTGTGCTACTACCTCCAGAAGGGATAGCCGGCTGGGAAACTGCGGTATACGAAGTTGAACGCGCTGTATCAGAACCACCACTTGATGTGCGAGAAACAGATTGAAAATCTTGTCTAGGAGGCCGGGAAGGACTTGGAGGGGTCGGATATGGTCCAGCTGCCTGCTCAGAGACTTGAAATAGTGTAGTTGTGGGCGTTACTTCCTGGCGGAGACCGGAAGACCGAGACCCTCCTCGGGGAGAGTGCCGTGAAGAAGCAGTATCATTAATATAAGGAAAGCTATTTTGCAGTGGTCTAGATGGCGGCCCAACACTGCATTGTGCACCGTAAGTATTGGTGGCATTACAAGAAGCGTTACCGGATGTGGCCTGGTCCGTAGGTGAACCCATTAGATTTGAGAAATCATCGGACCGCGTCGCAGGAGGACTACGAGTTTGTGTTGAGAAAAGATATGCCTTCAAGGCCTCAGATCTTTCTGTCGATTGCTGATGCACTTGAGACTTTTGTAATTGCGAATGCAAAGAAGGTGCTGAAGATCGAGCAGCATTGATTCGCTCATTGTACGTTGTTGAGAAGGCAGGTCCATACGGTTTTCCGGGACTATTGGTTCCATCCAATTCCATTGCAAACAATGCGCTCTTAGAGCCGCCCGAAAAGTGTTTACCACGAGCTCGGATTTGGCTGCCATTTGACGGACTGTCATACTCATTTAGAGGTGAGTCAGACGGTGGTGGGAAAGGCCCGGACCCTGAAGGAGTTCCGTAGAAGGAACTGGCGCTTCGTGCTCTTGCTTTCTCCTCCCGGTCAGCCTTGAAGAGAGGTTCCAGTGGTGACTCTTCACGCTGTGGCTGTATAGTCGCAACCTTGGCTGGTGGCGGCGTGGGCGAGTCAACGCCGCTTGAAGATGCCCCGTCTTTCTCCGTCTGGAGACCTTTGACACCCGGGGAATCAGGGACCGACTTGGAGTAGAAACTAGGTATTGGAAGAGCGGATGGTGCAGGTGAAGCATGAAATGTTGGGCCTGCATAAGCTGCAGCGGACGGTGTCGATATTGGTCTTGTTGTTGCTGACATGGCCCCAGATTGCATAGCCGTCAGTGGTGGTGTTCTGCGGTCGTTTTTAGACGTTGCAGGGGATGATGTAGCATTCTTCAGACGGTTCTTGCCCTTTGATCGGGGCTTTGAGGCGCTATCAGACTCAGGAAGTTGAGAACCAGACTGTGTAAATGCGCCATATTCGGACTTTTGTGGTGTTCTTGGTGGAGTTGCTGGCTGGGGAGATTGAACCATGCCGAGTTGTGAACTGCTTTCTTGTGATTGCAAGTTAAGGTGATGGGGATTTTGAGGGTTCTGTGACGCGGCTGCAGGAGTAGGCAAAGCTGCGCTGCGAGTATGGCGATGGGAGCGATGCGTGGGGATGGGAGGCGTCTGTGAAGACATCCTTGGCCTAATAAATAAGCGGCCCTTAAAGTAACAAAGAGGTAATGCCTCGAAACTATAAATATAAGAAGCAATAAGAAAGTCGTTATTGAGTGCCTGGAGAACGAATCAAACGGCAGGGCTCAGCGATTCTTCAATGGCAATGGTGTGTGGGTTGATTGCCAGGGTGCTCTGGTGGGGCGTGTTGTAGATTTCAAGACTTCGAAGGTAGAGTTGGCTTGTGACAGTATTCTTGTCATGTCTTCTGAATTTTGTGAGATCTGGTTTTGGGAGTGTTGGAAGGATGTAGAGTAGAGGAGGAGGTTGGTTGTGAAGAAGGCTGCGCTAAACCGTTCGCGTCGATCAGGCAGTCAGTTTCGATATTAACCCATTCACGACTAACATTTCTCACACATTGTGAGGGAAACTCTTGTGAAATTGAAGGAACTTTAGTGTGGGCAGGTCAGCCTTTCACCCTCCAGAGGCACTTGTCTTGGATCGTCTTCACGGATCCTTCGTTTCCAAATACCAAGGCTGCGATCAGCCCCACCACAATCTTACAATTCTACAACGTCGAACTCCGACGAAAGACATCATGGCAGACATAGACATGACTGATGCTCCCTCTGGTTCTGGCTCAGCCCAGTCCAAGAAATCTCTTGGTAAATCTAAGGCTACGTCCGGAGAAGGTGCTTCAGATGGCAAGAAACGATTTGAAGTGAAAAAGGTGGGGCAACATCAGCTTTTGGTGCTTCTATAAGGGGCTTGAATGTTTACACAAATGTATAGTGGAATGCCGTAGCTCTATGGGCATGGGATATCGTTGTCGACAACTGTGCTATCTGCAGAAACCATATTATGGACCTTTGTGAGTTCAGCTTCTAGTTAAGCCATGTTCAGGAAATTAGCTGACCTCCCGTAGGCATCGAGTGTCAAGCAAACCAAGCCTCAGCCACCAGTGAAGAGTGTACGGTTGCCTGGGGCATTTGCAATGTGGGTTATTCCCCTGCTCAAACGGTATATTTGGCTGATGAAGACGTAACTTTAGCATGCATTTCATTTTCACTGCATCTCGCGCTGGTTGAAGACTCGGCATGTTTGCCCACTGGATAACAGAGACTGGGAATTCCAGAAGTACGGCCGGTAATATTGATGGCATAGTTTGGACACGAATAATGGACAGAAAAGGGTTCATGAATATGGAGAGCTGATGGGATGAAGACAGAAGCATAGGGATAGGTCCGGCACAGACGAGCCCGCAACGCAATGAACGTAAAGCTGTCCACGACCTGGTTGCATGAAATGGTATTACTCAGAGCATGACAGCTGAAAAGATATGGAGTCATCCTCGACTTTGTTTCTGAGGTCCACGTCCCAAAATTGATAAAATATTGGCAACTTCAAATACCTCCAAGTGATATCCCAACCTCCAGCATTAGGCAACAATTTTCCCATCAACCGTTATGCCCTGTGAAGCTAATCCACTCCCGGCTACTGGCAACCATTTCACAGGATGTGTGTTATAGAATGGCCACGGTGGTACAATGATAATGAAGACGAGCGCTGTTCCGCCGAGACTGATGTAAAGAGCAAGCGTGATATCTTGGAGGATGTAGCCAACAATAAACGCAATAGCCTGCAGCAAACATGAGCTTAAATTCTTGAGGATTTCAAAAGACATAATCGCACCCCGATGGCAGCAAGTAAAGCTGTCGCCAAAAGTTCTGATAGCTTCTGCCCCTCGAAGTCCTGTAGACAGAACAATTAGCTGAATTGCAGCAACAATATTTAAGGCAATACTAACTATCTGTCCCTCAGCTAATTCCCTAACTTGTTCGAGCAGTTGATCTGTCATAATGGAGTAGATTGTTGACAGGCTCCCAAGGTTTACCAGGCTACTTGGCTTCTACGGAAACGAGGCTTGACACGTGATCGACAAACCTGCACGGACCTACATAGAAAAATGACGCATGCGGGGCATCCGAGTTGTTGGGATGTACATGAGTACATGACAAGAGCTACTCAGGCGGAAGTCACCGGCAGACATTTTCCTACACTTCGATTATTTTCTTCAAGTCACCTGTTGTGGCAAATTCTAGAAAGGCTGAGGCTGTTTCATTGAAAAAGTAGCAACAAGGGTAGAGTCGTAGCCTTAAATCAAGGAACACCGCGCTAAATTTTTCCGAAGAAAAGCGGTGGAAGATCGTCCCTCACACCCTTCCCTTCTGTACTTTTTCACCACCACCACCATCACCAACGCTCCTCATCGAGACTGTCTCGACGTCTCCCAGAAAGGGTTCAGTAGCCTCATAGACAATTGCGGTTTTCAACTACTATTTAAGGCGAGTAATACGATATACAAAGATTCAATCGACCACCGAAATTCCACAATTCTCAGCGCAAAGTCGATTTTATAGGCCCTTAGTTTGTTCTCGAAAACCCCAAAATATACTTTCGCCTTCCCGAGGACATATATATCCCTCAAATTCCACTAGCTCGAGTATTGCCCTAAAATTCTGTCCTCAATAAGCTGAGTATATCAGAGAGTGGCAGGACAGTATATATCGCCTCAGCGGCCTTTGATCCAAGAAATCAACAAGTTGGCGGGACCTGTGCTTCACAAGTTTTCTTTCATCCGTCCCCTCCTCGGTCCAAGGTACTGCGGAGGCGACAAGAAACCCCCATAACTGGTCTTTAAGGGAGGATCAATCATCAAAGCTCAATTGGAAACCAGATATAATCTCAGAATTTGACTCTGCCAGGTGGAGAGGGACGGAATTTGGCCTTAAACTATATTATATCTGTACAGGGAAGACCTGTGCACAATAAGGATCACGTTGACGCCCGAACGCGGCGGGCGCTTGAGCGACCCGCCTTCCCAAGGGTCCTAGGAGATATAGAATCTAAGATATAGGTAAGCTGTGCAGTTGCGGATTATTCAACCCTGTATTGACTTCGGCGTGAGAGGCATCTAGGAATACAACAGCTGCATCCTTTACTCGACCATCAACCGGCCATCATGTCCGACCACGAGGAGGTTTTTGATACCCCTCGGGATGACACCCGTTACAGTACTCCCGTTCCCGAGTTCGACGACCACAGACTTCAGTTTGCGTCTGTTCCAAGACCAGACCGCTCCAGGCGCGGTACCGTCGATACACTCTATGGCTCTACAGCGAATAACCTAATGGCGGCCGACTCGACTGAGGTCAACGAAGGGTTTCTGCTTCCCAACGCCCGCGATTTTGAGTACGCCGTCCTTGACTGTGATTCTGGCGCTGATTCCCCCATCCCTGATAGAAGTCGGCGGCCCACAATCTCAAGCATCGATCGTGATGTATCACCTCCCAACTCTATGAAGGCATTCGCCCAAGCAAGACGTCGGGACCGTGAATCATCTGCGGCCAATCCAAACTCTGCCAAATCATTTTTAGAGGGTTCAGTACACAGGACTTTGTCCGCCAACAGCTGCCACAGTCGTCGCAGCCTCAGGAGCCGGCGTTATACAAATGATAACGATGCCGCTAGCTTGGATCCTTCAACTCCGTCGGTTGAGGAGGATGTATGCTTTCCTCAACAGGTCCCAGATGCAAAGCGCGACAAAAGGAAGCTCTACATCGACTTCGATTATTTAGAGAGGTTCATTGCGGAGGAAGAACATAATCGCACTCCCCTCAAAAATCAGCCTCAACCACGTGTTTTTAACGACCTTCGCAGTCAACAACAGAAAACAAATTCTGACAGTGAAATCTCCAGGGAGCTGCCTGGAGATTTATCTCTTAATGAGAAGGAGGTCTATCCCGTCCTAGATGAGAAATTTCAGACGCAGCAACACGCCGATCTTAATAGATTCAGCTTCTTCTCCTCTGCCTGGGAATCTACGATACATGCTGCCGAATTCAAAGATCTCATCATGCCAGGCGAAAGCATTCGTGGACTTTTCACTTTCCCAGAAAATGAAACAGATGGTGTGTGGTGGTTGAACATGGTCAACCTTACTGAGGAGGAGATCCGCCCAATTTGCAAGGCGTTCGGCATTCATCCCCTTACCATCGAGGACATACAGACGCAGGAAACTCGCGAGAAGATTGAGCTTTTTCCATCGTATTATTTTGCCTGCTTCAGGTCCTTTCACACCATGGATGTTGATGGTCATACCGAGCTGGAGCCATATAATGTTTACGTCATTGTCTTCAGAGAGGGCATTCTAACTTTTAGCTTTGCTCCGAATCCACATGCGGCACACGTACGTAAGAGGATCGCCTCGCTACAGGACTATCTTGTTCTTAACAGTGACTGGATCTGCTATGCATTGATGTAAGTTAAAATATGCATACCGAATTCTACTAGTCTCTAACAGTGCTACAGTGATCATATTGTGGACTCCTTTGCTCCAGAGATTACTAAAGTTGAAAAGGAAACGGATAGCATTGAAGACGAGGTATTTATAACCAGGAGCGAAGACATGCAAGGCTTTCTGCGACGTATTGGTGAAATCCGGAAGAAAGTCATGGGACTGATGAAGCTCCTGGGCGGAAAAGCCGATGTCCTCAAAGGATTCGCCAAGCGTTGCAATGAAAACTATGGTGTTGCTCCACCTGTGGACATCGGTCTCTACCTCGGTGATGTCCAAGATCACGCTGTCACAATGATGTCCAATCTTGCTCACTTTGAGAAAATGCTATCCCGGTCTCACAGCAATTATCTGGCTCAGCTCCAAATCGACAATCTCACTCAAGGAAACAGAGTCAACAAGGTGCTAGGCAAGGTTACATTACTAGCGTCGATTCTTGTGCCGCTTAATTTGGTCTGCGGACTCTTTGGCATGAATGTCGCTGTCCCATTTCGAGAAGTTAATAATCTAATACCTTTTTTTGTAATTGTGGCTGCTCTAGTTTCTTTTTCTGTCGTTTTTGTTGTTTGGGCGAGAAGGATGAGGTATATCTAGATAGAGGTAGCTTTGAATATATTGGTTGCACTAAATTAGCCTGCTAACATTGCTTCATGCCCTCCTGAATTCTCTGGTTGTAGTGCGGCAGGTTGTATCTTGTATTGGTGTATATTCAGTGTTGGATAACAGACAACTTAATGAGTTTGAGTAGGAAGGATCTGTAGATTCAGTTGTATAGTAGCGACGGTAGACTTGGCTTAGATTAATTGAACCATTGTAAATACCCACTACTAGAGCTTGTGAAGACGATTTACAACAGGAATTATTTATGAAAGAGTTATTGGACGAGACTGTCGAAATGCCCAGCACCACAAACTGCAGCCTCAGGCTGAATCTAGAAATATAAATGAATTTCTTTGCACGAACGTCTCTCATCATAGCCGCTCAAGCTCCATCAATTCATACTAATAAGAGTCCTTCGCGCATAACAACATCATGGACTCAGGCTCGGGTATTGGCACTGCCAATATTGATCTCAGCAAGTTGACGGACCGTGACAAGCAAGAGCTGCAAGCGTTCATTACCAATGAGACCCAAGTAAGTCTTTCCGCCACTGCCTTGCAGACTAGTAGACTGATTCTCTATTCAGAAAGCAAGAATCCAACAATGTTAGTACTGAGCTGCTCCTCTTGTCTCCCAGTGTCTCGAATACTACTCTATCCTGGCGCATTCAATTTTGCACTGCGCAAGGAAGCACAGCCTCTTCCGCATCATGGGACTCTGATATTTGAGAACGTATGGAGATAGTTTGCTGACAAGCGAATCGCGCAGCCGTCCACAATTTGACCGATATCTGCTGGAAGAAGTGCATTACGGGGTCGATTCGAAGTGGGAAACTGGAAAGGGGAGAGGAGACTTGCGCGCAGAATTGTGTCGATCGGTTTCTGGATGGGAACTTGACTGTTATTAAACATTTGGAGGCGATGCGGAACCAATCTTAGGGCTGGGGAGGTGAGATTGGGGCACTTGCTCTGTGAATAGAGGACGGTGGTGAGATGGGAGGCAGCAGGATTTGCTACGTGTATTATAAGGGTGGCTAGATCGGGGCATTGGGTGATTGGGACCTTTCCACTTCACAAGACAATGGTTTTTGCGTTAGAGGGAGTCATCATGGTCACATAAAGCATGGAAGAGAGTGCCACAAGAGCATCAACTCATGACGGTCGCGGATGTATGCCCATCATACTCCAATTCAATGCTAGTGTCGCAAAGCAAATCTCGTAGCCACGAGATACATGTAACCCATGAACTAAACCATAACCAGATCTTTAGACGATTGCCAGCTTAGTAGCCGCGATATCAAGAGCATCAACATCAGGAGTCAGACGAGCGAAAGCCTTCTTAGTTCCATCAGGGCTATAACCATGACATTAGCAGTGGCTTCTTGGGCTGAACTGAAGGAGAGGCGTGACCGAAGTACATACCGAATCAGAGTGTTGATCTTCACCGTGTCAATATCATACAGTTTCTTCAAAGCCTCCTTAATCTGTGCCTTGTTGGCACGGATGTCGCAGATGAATACGAGAGTGTTGTTCTCCTCAATCTTCTTCATAGCGCTCTCTGTGTTGAGGGGGTGAATGATGACTTTGAATTCATCAAGACGGGGCTCGCTGGGGATCGACTTGCGAGGGTATTTCGGTTGTCGAGAAAGCTGTAGAGTCTTGGGCTGGTGAAAGGTCGTTGATTGCCGGATTTTTCGGACTTTGTGGGAGTGAACCTGGAATACGTCAGCAAGTTACACATAGCAGGAGTGAGGAAGAGGACTCACGCCCTTCAGGGTTGCTTTGGCAGCTTCATTGGCTTTTTGGTTACCCTTGCCTTTGGAAGCCGCGCCTGTAAGTTATACGCATCAGCAATCGCTCTCAATGAACTCGCAATAGCTGCTGCTGCTTGTGCGTATTGCCTTCATCATCGCATAACCCCCCACATATTGCTCAGTGTTCGAAAGCTCAAACAGTCTCGGAGCTCATGGATTGAATCGAATCGAGGTTGTTTTCAAATTCGAAGAAGAGGATAATGATTGAGCGCTGAGATTGCTGCTAATGATTCACAAGGTCAGGCACATTGCATACCTTTTTTATCATTTGGAGCCATCTTGAAGTTCTATGGTGGCTTTGATAATGCAGTTATAGACTTTGAAAAATTAAAGAGTTTTAGCAGTAATTGTTTGTGCCGCACAAAGATTAGGGTAAGCTAGCGCACTAGCGGCCGAGTATGATGCATGATGCACGTGACGATAATTGTTTTACTCGACGACTACATTGAACATCAAAAGTTTCGAGGCAAACACTT
>Ga0335075_10007729_pt1 | contig 16525 bp, 8 predicted proteins | sample Lox_Sample_24_FD_206723 | JGI IMG/M metagenome (GOLD analysis project Ga0335075, IMG submission 206723) | Soil microbial communities from Loxahatchee National Wildlife Refuge, Florida, United States - Lox_Sample_2.4 | ecosystem: Environmental > Terrestrial > Soil > Wetlands | place: USA: Florida... | reverse complement strand
CGCATCCGCACCGGCAAGATCCCGGACCCGAAGCTGATCCGGGAACTTGAGGCAGCCGCCGCGGAAGCCCGCGCGCTGGCCATCCTCGACCCGAACAGCCCCAAGGCCATCACAGCTGGCCCAGCGATCACCGACATCGGCCTCGGCATCACGCAGGCCGACAACTGGAACAGGCCCTGGGAGATCGAGCCCGAGGACGACCCGGAACTCGACGCGTACAACGCGTACCTCGCCCGGCTGGCCATAAACGACATTAACAAGAGGAGACCCCCGACATGAAGACGGCCGTGCCCCGGAATTAGCGCTTTCAGGAGCTAGCTGGTGAGATCGTCGATAGCCAGGCTGAGCCCGATGCCCGCCAGCCATATGTTCTTGGCGAGCTGGGTCCCTTCTTGGGTGGGCAGTAGGGTGCCTGGCCCGTGGCTTCACTAGTAGCCGCACGTTGCTCTCTCCGTACTTTCGGTTACATCGAGTATCATTCTTCACCAGGGTTGCCGGGCGGCCCGACGCGGGGGGTCACGGCTCGAGCCGCTAGGGCGGCTTGGCGGCGGCCGGGCGTAAACCTTGACGCGGTAAGACCGCTGGGAAGTCGCTCTATGCGGTGCCGGGGATTAGCGATAGCCCTCGGCTTGGAGGGTGAATAGTTCTGCGTAGCGGCCGACGGCGGACATCAGGGTTTCGTGGGTGCCGACTTCCGCGGCCCGGCCTTCTTCCAGGTAGACGATCAGGTCGGCCATCCGGACGGTGGAGAAGCGGTGCGAGACGAGCAGGGTGATCGTGCCGACCTCTCCCGCGAGCGATTCCGCGGCGGCGGCGTAGCGCTCAAAGAGCGCGTGTTCTGCGTGCGCGTCCAAGGAGGCGGTCGGCTCGTCGAGGACCACGAGCAGCGGGGCGGGCGTACGCATGGCACGGCCGAGGGCGAGTTTCTGCCACTGGCCGCCAGACAGGTTGTGGCCACCGGTATAGGGGCCGCCGACGTATGTCGCCAGGCCGTCCGGCAGCTGCGCGGCCAGGTCGACGGCGCCGGCCCGGTCGAGCGCGGCGGCCGCCAAGGGCTCGGAAGTCAGGTCGGGCAGGTCCGCCACGCCGACCGACTCCACGGCGGGCAGGGCGAGCCGGGAGAAGTCCTGGAACGCGCCGGTGCAGCGCTCCTGCCAGGAGGCAGACGCGATCGACGATAGCGGCGCGCCGTCGACGAGGATCGATCCGGCGGACGGCTCATACATGCCGAGGAGCAGCTTCACGAGCGTCGTCTTGCCCGAGCCGTTCTCGCCCACCACGGCGACGGTAGCGCCGGCGGGAAGAAAGAGACTGAGGCGAGACAGCACCGTCCGTTCCGTACCTGGATAGGAGAAGGACAGACCGCGGACAGTTATCCCGGACCGCAACCGGGTGGGGGCCGGCTCTTCTCCCCCGGCGGCCGCGGCCGCCGCCTGGTGGTCTTCGAGCCACAGCAGCCTGTCGGCGGTCGCCAGGGTGTTGATCATCGCGCCGGATCCAGAGGCGGCCGACGCCAGCTGGGCGCGAGAACGGCGGATCAGCGAGACGGTCATCAGCACTGTGCCCAGGGAGAGCGCGCCGTCGGTCGCGCGGATGACGGTGAACCCGATCGCGGCCATCAGGCCGGCCGCGTACAGCAGCCAGCCGGTCGCCTGGACGGCGAGCACGCGGCGGGCCTCGGTACCGGCGGAGCGGTCGAGTGCCTGGCTGAGCGACTTGTGCAGGGTTGCGAGGTGCAAAGCCAGGCCGTAGGAGCGCAGCTCACCGGCGGTCTGGGCGTTCGCGGACAGGTCGAAGATGAGGCCGGCGAGCCGGCGGTCGCCGGCCATGTCGTTCTCGGCGTTCCGAGTGATGCGCTTGGCGAGCCGGTCGGCGAGCAGCGGCGGGGCAGCCGCGGCCGGGAGCAGCAGCAGCCACGGGGACACCGAGCCGAGCAGCACGAGAAGGGCGATGATCCGGACGGCGGATGAGGCATTCGAAAGGATCTGCCGCGGGGCGGAGGCGAGCTGGCGGCGGCCGGCGGTAAGCTGCTCGACTTCGGCTAGGTAGTCCGGGCGTTCCAAGTGCTCGAGGCCGGGTACGCCGCCGATCAGCTCGATCAGCTTGCGGGTGCGGTAGACGGCGATCCGGTCGCTCAGCGCGATCGACTCGATCGAGCCGATCGCGGAGAGCAGCCAAGCGAGGCCGAGCATCCCGGCGACGACCGCGATGCCCTCCGCAGCCTGCGCGGCGTTGCCGCCGAGCGCGCCGTCCACGAGCAGCCGGTAGCCGAGCGGGTAGCAGGTGCCGGCGACAGAGCCGAGGAGGAGCAGGGTAGTGACGACGGCCATCCAGCCGGGGGCGGCGCGGAAGCCGTCGAAGAAAAGGATCGCCGCGAGACGGGCGAGACGGCGAGGCGACGGGCGAGGTTCTTGGGGTTTGGGGAGCTCGCGAGGTTCTTCGGACGCCGGCCGGGCCATCGTCGCGTCAGGCACCGGTGCCATGGCTGGCCCGGCACCGCCGCCGCCCGCCATGCCCGTGTCGTTCGCGTCGTTCATGTGCCGAACCTCGCGGCCTGGACCCGGTACATCGTCGCGTAGGTGCCGCCCGCGGCGAGCAGTTCATCGTGGCTGCCGCGTTCGGTGATCACGCCGCCGTCGAGAACGTAGATGCGGGAAGCGCGGCGGACGGTGGCGAACCGGTGCGAGATCACCAGCGTGGTGAGACCGGCTGTGATCTCGTGAAAGCGGGCATAGAAGCGGGCTTCGGCGCGCACGTCGAGCGCGGACGTGGGCTCGTCGAGGACCAGCACCCGGGCGCCGTGGAACGTGGCGAACAGGGCGCGGGCCAGGGCCAGGCGCTGCCACTGGCCGCCGGACAGGCCGGCGCCGCCGGGGAGTTCGCGGCTCAGCACGGTGTCCCAGCCGTTCGGCAGCTCGTCCACGACGGCGGCGAAGCCGGCGAGGCGGGCGGCGTGCTGGACGCCTTCCCTGTCGCTTGCGTGCTCGATCGCACCGAACGCCACGTTGTGGAACGCCGACAGCGGGTACCGCACCGGGTCCTGTGGCATCAGCGCGATCATCCGCTGCCAGCGGGCCGGGTCGAGCTCGCGGACGTCTCCGCCGTCTACGGTGATCCGGCCGGCGGTCGGGTCACGGAGCCGTGCGAGGAGGCTGACCAGGGTGGACTTGCCCGCGCCGTTGACGCCGACCAAGGCGGTGGAGGTTCCCGCGGCGAGTTCCAGGTCAACGCCCTTCAGGACGTCACTGGCGGATGAGGGGTAGCGGAAGCGCACACCCTCGAAACGCACGGCTTCGCACGGCAGGCCGGCGTCGGCTTCGCACGGCAGGCCGGCGGCGGCTGCGGCCACGTCGGGCTCCGCCGCTCCTTCCGACCGTGGCGGGCCCGCCAGCTTCGACGGAACTGCCAGGTCCCGCTCGAGGCGGTCGGCGTCGGGCAGCCCTGCCAGGGTCCTGGCGAGCGTGATGTCGTCGAACGAGACGTTGCCCGCGGCCGCGGTCACCGCGAGCATCGGCAGCATGATCGCCATCGAGCGCAGCCCGATCTGATGCATGCGGACCGCGTCGGTGATCGTGTACAGCGCGAGCCCGTACCCGGCGGCGACCACCGCGAGGCAGGCGGCGGCGCGCTGGTGCATCCCGCGCAGGCCGGCCTGTCCGCCGCGGATTGCCTCGCTGTATTCCCGCACGTGCCTGGCGGCGAGGAACCGGGCGAGGCCGAAGACCCGGACCTCCTTGGCGTCCCGCGCCCTGGACCCGACGGTGAAGAAGTACCGGCCGCGGCGCATCGCGGTCGTCTGCAGGCGCAGGTCGGTCGCCTGCCGGATCACCGCCCCGAGCACGATGCGCCGCACCGCCAGCCACATGAGCAGCAGCAGCACGCCCAGCCACCAGAAGTACACGGCGATCACCGCGCAGCCGATCACCCCGGAGAGCCGGCCGGCCACCGCCCCGACCCAGGTGACCGGCGCGTCGCCCGCGAAATACCCGGTCAGCGAGCCCTCGGCACTGGCCAGCCGGTCGAGGGTCTCTGGGTCTTCCAGGTGGGCGATGCCGATCGGGGCGGTCACCGCACTGAGCAGCCGGGCCTGGAGCTGCCCGGTGATCCGCTGCCGGACAGCGGTGCCTAGCGCGTCGCCGATCGGGTCAAGCACAAGCGATGCGGCGTAGACGAGCGCCGCGATGACCAGCGCCGCGATCAGCCGACGTCCGGCATGAGACGCCATGCCGTCGCTTATGGCGTCCGGGATCGCGGCGACGACGGCGCCAAGCGCCGCCACGACGAGCGGCCCGTCGATCGCGTCGAGCGCGGCCCACGCCAGCACGCCGACGGACAACGGCCTGCCCGCCGCCCACAGCATCCGCCACGCCTGCCGCCCGCCCGGCCGTTGGCTGCTGGCGAGCCGCCGGGCTACCTGGGCTACCGCCACGACAGGCACAATACGACGCCACCCAGAAGGAACCCAAAGCATTTACGGTCCCGGTTACGCGATCGAGACCGCCGATCCCGAGGACCGCTGGCGTCGTTACGAGGCTGATGCGACTACGAAGGGGGGTTGTTGCCTGGCAGGCCCATGAACTGCTCGGTGCTGGTGGGAGGGTTCGAGTCGTAGTTGCCGCGTCGGTGTAGCTCGCGGCGATCGCACAGGTGCCGTCGCGGGTGCAGGCTAAATCGCACGGGCTCAGCTCATCATCTTTTCGAGCTCGGCCTGCACCATCGCCTCGTGCTCGGCCTCGTCGCGGCGGGCGTTGCGCGGGCTCCAGCGGCCGCGCACCAGCGGGATGCAGAGCAAGAAGAAGATGATGCCGCCGAAGCACGCCCAGTACCACCGTTTCCACTGGGCAGGTGCGGCCGCGAGGGCGTTCTGCACCGCCGTGGCGTGGGCCTTCATGTAGGGCACGACGTAGGACGGCATCTTGGACAGCGCGGTGAGCTGCGAGGAGTACGGCGCGAGCTGCTGGAGTTGCGGCGCCACCGCGACCACCGAGTTGATCGCCGCCTCGTTGGCGGAGATCGTCTCCAGGATGCTCAGCCCGGTGGTGCCGCCGCCGGCCGCGGCGACCGCCTGGCTAATCAGCTTGGGCGGGGTCGAGGCGGTGCTGGGATAGGTGGCGAGCTTGGTGAACAGCGCCTGGTTGTTCTGGATGACGGTCAGCTCGGGCTTGAACTTCTGCGCGAGGGCGAGCTGGGCGCTGTCCTTCTGCGCCAGCGCCACGATCTGCGGGTGCGTCTGGCCGAACTTCAGCTCGCTCCCGTACGTGGTCGCATACGTCTGGACGGTTGTTCCGTAGTCAACTACCGGGCTCACCGTGGTGACCACCACCGGGAGAATGAAGAACGAGATGGCCACCACGATCCTGAGGATCAAGCCCCAGATCGCCAGGCCGGTCGCGGTGAGGGCCGGGTTGCGGGCCTCGACGGTCTCGGTGAAGCTGGCCATCCACGGGGTGTAGGCCACGCCCAGCCCGAACGCGAGGATCGCCAGCATGATCGCCACCGTGTAGTAGCCGGGATGGTGACCTGCCTGTTCGAGGTACACCACGACCATGGCCGCGCCGACGAGGCCGCCGATGACCATGAACGGCTTGCGCACCCGGAACCGGTCGGAGATGAGCCCGATCACGATCACGCCGATGGCGTTGAACCCCCAGTTCCAGTTGCCGAGCCCGTTGGCGTTCTTCACCGAGAAGCCGAACACGGTGGTCAAGTAGATCAGGCTGCCGACGACGGCCGTGTAGTAGAACAGCAGCATCGCCGACACCGCGACGGCCGAGACGATCACGTCGATCTTCACCAGCTGGCGGAACGGGTGCCTGAGCGCGGCCGCGATGTCGCTCTCGGACATGCCCTTGGCCTTCGCCTCGATCAGCACGCGGTCGCGCGTGGTCACCATCAGCTGGTCGCGCAACGCCGGGGACAGCTCGCGCAGTCCGAGGAACGCGATGACGAACACGATCATGCCGGCGGCGCCGCAGATGTAGTACTCATGCGTCCAGAACCTGGTGTCGGTCACCACGTTCGGGATGGTGTTGCTCCCGACCACCGAGACGATCAGGCTGCCGAGCACCGGGCCGCTGGTCCAGAACCCCATCGCGGTGGCGCGGCCGACCTGCGGCGAGAAGTCGCGGATCAGCGCGGGCGTCGCGACCAGGCAGATGCCCTCGACCAGCCCCACCGCGAACGACTCACCGGCAAACCACCACTTGGTGTTCGCCGTGGGCAGCACGAAAAACGTCATGTAACCGGTAACGAACAGCCCGCACACCACCATAGTGGCGCGTCCCCACCGGTCACCCAGCCCGGCGAACAGCGAGCCGAACGCGCCGATCAGGTTACCGACGGCCAGCGTGGTTATGTAGAACTTGAAGCTCACATTCAAGTTAGCCAGCAGCAGCGTGGAAACAGAGCCGCCGACATACAGCTCGTAATACAGCATCACCGTGCTCAGCACGGTGATCGACAGGTACGTGATCCTCGCCGCCGTGCCGGGGTAGACAAGAAGCTGACGGGAAGACAGGCGGCGGGGACGGCCGTAGGCCGCTTGCGGGGCTATTGCTCCTGACATGCGGTCAAACCCCTTTACTATGCGACGGCGCTGGCGCGGGCGTGGGTCCGGTAAAAGTAACTCATGAGTAGGTAACAGATCAATGATCTATTTAAGGACTTTCCGGCCGCCATGGCATGCCCGCGCGGCGAATCCGCATTAGCGTCAAGATCACGCCCGTCGCGGGCAATCGTGGTGTCGGTGCCGGGTGAAACCACCGTCCGTTCGGGATGATGGTGTTTGCGGGTACTTCAGCTACTCCCGTTGCTATCGTCGGACTGGTCCGGCCAGACGCCGATGTGGTCGGACTCCTCCTGCAATTCGACCCGGTTCCGCATGCGCAGGTGCCTGATCATCTCGCGCGGGAGCTGAACCCGGCCCGCCCGGTCCAGCGTCGCGTACTCGCGTGCGTGCACCGTGGTCTCGCCCCGCTCGTCGGTGGCCGCATGTCGTATCGTCTCGCTGCTCGTCTTGCCGTCCCTGATCGCGATCGTCCGGCGGACCTGCGACGACACGGCGGAGTCGTGCGTGACCACGAGCACCGTGGCTCCGAGCTCGGTGTTGGCGGTCTGCAAGGCGGAGAACACGTCCCGGGCGGTCGCGGAGTCCAGTTCGCCGGTGGGCTCGTCGGCCAGCAGCACCTTCGGCTCGTTCGCCAGCGCCGTGGCGATGGCGGCGCGCTGCTGCTCACCGCCGGACATGCGGTCCGGAGTCCGGTCGGTGCAGTGCGCGATACCGAGGGTGCCGAGCAGGAGACCGGCGCGCTGCATCCGCTCCCGGCGGCTGAGCGAGCTCAGCCGCATCGGCAGCAGCACGTTCTGCCGGGCGGTCATGTAGGGCAGCAGGTTCCGCGACGTCTGCTGCCAGATGAAGCCGGTGACGCTCCTCCGGTACGCCAGCCGCTCTTTGGCGGTCATCGCGCCCAGGTTCTGGCCGGCCACCCACACCGATCCCGCCGTCGGCGTATCCAGCCCGGAGAGGATGTTCATCAGCGTGGATTTGCCGCTGCCCGCGGCGCCGATCAGCGCGGTCAGCTCCCCCTCGGCGATCAGCAGGTCCAGCCCTTGCAGGGCCTGCACCTCGATGCCATCTCCGGAGTAGATCCGGACCAGCCGGTCACAGACGATCATCCCGTCCGCACCGGTGGGGAGCTGGTCCTGCGGTACTGGTGAGGTCATCTGCCCGGGCCTCCTTCAGTCGGCGATCCGCAGCGCCCTGGCGCTGCCGCGATGGTAGGTGATTGCGGCCTCAACCGCCAGGACGAGCAGCGCGGCCAGCACCAGCCCGGCCGCGGAAGCGACCAACAGCAGGACGGGAGTCACCACGGCGGCCGACCCGGTCCCGGCGAACGCCGCTACGTTCAGCGACGGCCCGATAAGCGGCGCGAGCAGCAAGGCGCACCCGACGCCGCCGACGGCGGCGGCCACGACCGGGGGAAGCGTCTCGGCCACAAGCAGCAGCTGGGCCTGCCAGCGCCGCAGCCCCATCGTCGCCATCCGCGCCAGCGTCATCTCGCGGGTCCGGGCGGTGAGCAGCAGCGACAGCAGCAGGACGAGCGCGCCGAATCCGGCCGCGGCGGCCATTCCCTGCGTGAGTGCGGTCTGCGCCGCCTGCGGCACCGGCGCGGTGGTCAGCGCGGCGAGAGCCGTGGAGCGCAACGTCACCGACGCGCCCGGCAGCGCGCGGCGGACGGCCGCGTTCAGCCGCGCCGCGTCCAGCCCGGGCCCGGCGACCAGCATGAGACTCGGCCCGGGCGGGTTAGGTCCGAGCGCCGCCAGCGGTAGCACTACGACGTCGTTGTTGGGCACGCCGGGGACGCCGCCGATCTGCCCGGCCAGCCGGATCGGGATGGGACTGGTCCCCACGATGAGGTCGGTCGGTGTCCTGCCGACAAGCTGGGCGGCGGCGCCGGTGGCGACCGCGGGGAAGATCGCCGCCGCCTGGCTGCTCCCGCCACCCTCCGGCAGCACGGCGCCTGGCCGCGCGGCCCCCGACAGCGCGGCCAGCGGGAATCGCGGGCCGGGCGCCTGCCCGGCCACGGCCGCGTACCGGGCCGGGTCGACGAATACCACGGACAGCACGGACCCGGCGGGGCTCGTCCCGGATTCGACCACCGCGGTAGCGGCGGAAACGACGCCCGGCACCGACGACACCTGGCGCTGCAGGGCCGGACTGATCATCTGCCCGGACGGGGCCTGGATGATCGCGTCGGCGCCCACCTGCTGCCAGGACGCGGCCAGCTGGCTGTTGGCCACCGAAGTGCTGACCATGTCCGGGAACGCCACCATGGCCAGCACCAGCACCAGGGCGAACGCCGGCAAGACGGTGCCGGGCGGGGTACGGGTGGCCCGCGCCAGGCCGACGAACGCGACTACACCGCGGGAGCGGCCCGCGATCCGGGCTAGCTCCCTGACGAGGGGCGGGTAGCAGCGCAGCACGACGACGGCCGCGGGGATCGCGACGAGCACCGGCGCCGCGCTCGGGTACCAGCCGCTGCCGGAGGAGGAAAGGCCCTCGTGCCGGAGCGCGACAAGCCCGCCGACGGACGCGGCGACCAGCACCGCCTCGATGACGATCCGCCGGGCCGCGGGCCTGCGGCCGCCCGCCCGGCGCACTGTCCTGCCGGTGACAGGCGCCGCCACGCGCTGCGGGATCACGCTGATCGCCACCGGCCCGGCCAGCGTCACGGCGATCGTGATGCCAGCCAGCCACCAGGCCACCGCGCTGCCGTCGCCGGGCGTCAGGCCGATGGCGAGCGCCGCGGCCGCCGCGCCGGCGACCGCGGCGATGATCACGCTGGTGCGGAGCACCAGCCAGCCGAGTTGATACAGCGCGGCGCCCCGGGCTCGCATGAGCGTGAACTCGTCGGTGCGGCGCTGCGCCACCAGCCGAGCGCCGAGCAGCACTACCACCGCGCCCAGCACGGCCAGGCTGACATACAGCAGCTCGAGCACGGGGGCGGCGGCGTCTTCTGCCGTGGTAAACGTCGAGAGGATCAAGGGAATCGGGGAGGTGACCGTCGCTGTGACCGGGCCATCGGGGGTGCTCACCGCTATCCCGGAGGAGGCCATGCCGCCGAGACCTTGCTCAAGCCCGCCCGCCTGGCCCGCGGTGAGCCGGCCGAGCGCGGCCGGATACCACCAGGTCGCGTTCATGACGGAATTAAGACTGGATCCGATCAGCGGGAGCGCCCCTGAGCCAACGAAGAGCGCTCCGGTCCAGTACGACGGCTCGGGCGACGCGCCAGGCAGCAGCGCGGGTCTGGCCGTCGCGGGAATCGCGGTCCAGAAGCCGGAGGCCGGCAGCACAGGCTGGATGATCCCCGTGACCATCAACTGCAGCGGCCCCGCGTTCAGCCGGGAGCCGACCCGCAGACCGAACCTGGCCGCGGTGGCGGTCGTCACCGCGACCTCCGCCACCCCGCTCGCTGAACCGCCAGCCGGGCGGCTGCCGGCCGGCGGAGCGCTACCCGGAAGCCGCCCGGCCACGATGTGGCTGTAGCGGGCCAGCGCCGTGCGGTAGGTCAGCTGGAACTGCGGCTGCCCGTACCCGGCGTGGGCCGCTCCGGTGACCTGTATGTAGCCGGTGGCCAGGCCTGACCATGCGGGCGGGCTGCTGGCTATCGCCATCCCGTCCGCGGCCAGCCGTGACCGCAGGGAGGCGTCGGGCGCGGCAAGATCAGAGGCCTGGACCTGCAAGGGTTCGTCGCTCACGGGGTCTGTCATGACCGCCGTCGCGGCGACGGTCAGTTCGCCGGGCTGCGAAGCCGCGATCACGCGCTGCAGCGCCGCGTTGCGCAACCCCGCGCTCTCGCGCGGGATCGCCAGGCTGGCCAGCAGGGAGGCGAACACCAGCAAGCCGAAGGCGACACTGGCGGCGGCCCCGGTGCCGGTCAGCGTGACCCAGGCCGCGCGCAGCCGCGTCCACGGGGTTCTCATATGGCCTCCGCTCGCAACTGCGCCGCCGGGTCGGGTCTGCGCGCGACCGTCAGGGCAGCGGCGGCGGCCGGCACGGCCGCGGTGACGAGGGCCAGGGCGACGGCGGGGCCGAGCGGCACTATCGCCAGGGCCGACGGCACCGGCGCCGCCGCATTCGTGGTCAGGGTGATCGCGGGCACGATCAGCTGGGCCAGGCCGATCCCGGCCAACAGCCCCACGGCCGCGGCCGGAAGGCTGAGCGCGCACTGCTCCAGGCACAGCAGCCCGGCCTGGGCGTTTTTCCCCACGCCCAGCGCGGCGAACACCGCGCTTAGCGTCCGCCGCGACCGGACGCTCGCCGCGATGCCCACCGAGAACCCGAGCATGCCGAGCAGCACGGCCGCTAGCCCGATGGCCAGCATGGCCTGCCGGGGAGCCTTCAGTAGCGGGTCGCCGAGCAGAGCCGCCTGCTGGCCGGCGCGGTCGGTGACGGACAGGCCGAGACCGGCGGGCAGGCGCGGCAGGCGGCCGCCAGCGGTGCTCAGCCACACGCGGGTCACCGGCAAGGACGGCGCGTTGTTGGCGGTGAGCACGTTGTCGATCTCCGGGAGATCGGCGATCAGCGCCCGGTTCTGGCCGAAGACGGTCGGGAACCTGGCCACCGAAGCCACGATCTGGACCGTAACCGGGTACCCGTTGAGCGAAATCGGGGTAGTCGACCCGATGCCGAGGTGGTTGGCCGCAAGGTAACCGGCGGTGGCGATGACCGGGACGATCGGGGACGGCGGTTGCGCCGTGAGCGCTATCTGTCCTGTGGCCGCGCCGGGAGTGAGGCCGACGTCCTGCATGACCTGCGCCGACGGAGCCTGTCCGGTGCTCAGCGTGAACTGCTCCGCGCCACCGGGGGCGCTATCCGCGCTCAGGAACGATGGCGGTGCCCCGCCCGCTGGCGGCGTCCCCCCGTAAGGGCCGGGCGGCCCTGTCGGCACGTACGGCGAGGATCCCCTGCCCTGCCACGCCATGGCGGTGCCGTCGGAGAACGGCCTGTCGAACGGGCCGCTGGCCGTGGCGGCGACCGCGAGGGACCGGATGATGAGGCTGGCGACCGGACCCGTCGGAGTCGCCGGGTCGAACGGGGGCAGGGTGTAGTTCAGCTCGAGCCCGAGCAGCCGCAGCGGGTAGATGTCCTGCTCTGGACCTGGCAGCGTGAAGACCAGGGAGTGCGGCCTGCCGTCGAAGGGCAGGGATCCCTCGGCGGGTACCCCGAAGGTGTTACCGTCGGCATCCTGGACCTCGGCGGTGATGGCGACCGGGCTGAAACCGGCGCTGCCGTGCCGGGCTGTCCCGGGGGTCGCGAGGGTCGCCAGGATCTCCAGCCGGTCCGGCTGGCCGGGCAGTGTCAGCCCGGGCAAGTGCCGCGGGGTGATGCTCTGCCACAGCGTGCTCAGCGGAAGCGTCGACAGGTCAGAGCGCAGCAGGATCGTCTTGCCCGCCGTGCCCGCGTCCAGGGCGATCATCTGGCCGATGCTGATGCTGGCCCCGCTGGACGGCGGGGCGGTGAGACTTGGCCGGGCGGCCGCCTGGCTCGCGCTGCTGATGCTGAGCACGCTGGCCGGCGTGGCCGCGGTGACACCTGGTGCCTGGGTGATCGCCGTGGCCGCACCCGAGGACAGCACGGTCGAGGAGTCCACCTGCACATCCGAGCCGACCGCGAAGGCGGCCTGGTCCGCAGCCGACCGCTGCCAGGTCGCGTAGCCGGCCAGCGCGAGTGTGCTTGCCGCCGTCGCGACGACGACGAGCAGGACCGGGCCCGCCTGGCGGATCGGCCGCCTGGCGATCTGCCAGCTCACCATGGCGGCGGCCAGCCGCCGTTCGCGGTCGGTCGCCTTGTCGGCGAGCCTGGCCAGCAGCGGCAGCCCGCGCAGCGGGATGAGGGCCACCCCGGCCAGCGCGAGTGCGGGGGCGACGGCGACCACGGGATCGATCCCGAGCGACCCTGTCGTCGGATGCGCGACCGCCGAATAGCCGTGCAGCTCCCAGACCGCTACCGCGGCGAGCGCCACCACGGCCAGATCGCCGCCCGCCCACGCGATCCCGGCGAGCCAGGCCTGCCGGCCCCGGCGGCGCCTGGCCGCTCCAGGGCTCAGGGCGCGCAGTGCGGGCCAGGTCATCACCGCGGCGCACAGCACCAGAACGACGAGAGCCGACAGCCAGGCAAGCGGGGTGACGCCCGAATAGCTCTCCAGGCTCATGCCGCCCAGCCTGGCCAGCGCGCCGGTCAGGCTGGTGCCGAGCAGCACGCCCGCCAGGCCGGCCACGGCACCGAGCACCACCGCCTCGGCCAGCACGGGCCGCGCCACCTGCCACCTGGTGGCGCCACGCGCCCGGAGCAGCGCTGACTCCTCCTCACGCAGGCTGGCCAGCAGCCGCGCGGCCAGTACCAGTCCGGCCCCGGCCACAAGCAGCAGCTCCAGTGCGCCGATCGCGAACAGCGACCGGGCCAGGACGATGGTGCCGGCGATGCCGGCCAGGAGCCCCGGCAGGTCCGAGGTCATCTTCAGCCCCTCGGGGAGGGTCAGAGACAGCTGCGAAACCACCTGGCTGGTGTTCGCGGCGAACGCGCCGACGTTCCCGCTGGCCATCGCCGGCGCCTGCGGCAGCACCGTCCACGTGGCCTGGCCCGCGGTGAGCGCGCCGCCGAACGCGGCCGGGTTCACCACCGCGGGGCCATAGCTGACCGACGTAACCGCGGAAGTGCCGCCTATGGAGGTTACGTTCGCGCTCTGCGCGCTGAACCCCGAGGCGGGCAGCAGGTCTAGCCTCCAGTACAACGACGCAGGGTTCTTCGGCTGGAACAGGCCAGTGACCTGCAGCGAGATTGCCGGCCCGCCGGTCGTGGGGGTGCCCTTCAGCACCGAGCCCAGTTTCAGGTGCAGCCGGCTGGCCCCGGCGGCCGGCAGCGCGACGGGCACCGGACCGCCATCGCGCGGCGGACCTGGCCATTTCCCGGCGGTCAGCGTCACCTGGGCGCTGAAGTCCTCCAGCGACGCGACCTGTACCTGCGTGGTGGTCAGGGTGCTGGTGCAGCCGGGGAAGGGCGTCGCAGACGAGGGATTCGAGCATTTCGTCGGCTGCCCGCTCACCGACGAGAGCTGGACCGGGAGCGCCCACAGCGCGCTCTCCATCTGGAAACCGACCCCCGGCCAGGCCTTGCGCAGCGTGGTGCTGATCATCCGCGAGTCGGCGGCGGCTTCTTGCGCGTCGGCCACGCCGGACAGTTCGATCACCCGGCCCTGCGGGGCGCTGAGGATGCTCAGCGCCCCCGGCGGGATCACCGTGACGGCGAAAGTCCAGAGCACGGCCGTGAGCCCCGTGGCGAGCAGGACCGTGACCGCGACACAGGACAGGAGCAACCACGAGGACCTGGCCCGGCGGACGAGAAAGGACAGCCCGAGACCACCCACAGACCGCTCCTATCCGCCCTCGGTGCCGACGACTCCGCCGTCGGTGCTGGCGACTCTGCCCTCGATGCTGGCGACGGACCCGTCTTCCAGCGCGATGACCTTGTCGGCCAGGTCGATCAGCGCCTCGTCGTGGGTGGCGACCAGGGCGGTGATCCCCTCCGAACGCACCAGGCTGAGGAGCAGCTCCATGATCTGCCGGCCGTTCTCCAGATCGAGCTGGCTGGTCGGCTCGTCAGCGATCAGCAGGCCCGGCCGGCCGGCCAGCGCGCGGGCGATGGCGACCCGCTGCTGCTGGCCGCCGGAAAGCTCATCCGGGCGGTGCGCGGCATGGCTGGCCACCCCGGTCAGCGCCAGCATGGCCGCGACCCGCTCCCTGCGCTCGCTGGGCCGCAGCCCCGCGATACGCAGCGGAATCCCGACGTTCTCCGCCGCGGACAGCATCGGCACGAGTCCGAAGGACTGGAAGATGAAGGCGACCCGGTCCCGCCGCAGCGCCAGCCGCTCCCGCTCGCTCATCCTGTTGACCTCGCGGCCGTCTACCCACACCCGGCCCGCCGTCGGGTCATCCAGGCCGCCGATGATGTTCAGCAGCGTGGTCTTGCCGGACCCGGATCGCCCGCGCAAGGCAACGAGCTGGCCACGGTCTACCGTGAACGAGACCTCGCGAAGAGCGTGAACGGCCGTATGACCGCTGCCGAAGGTCCGGCTGATATCGTCCGCCTCCACCATGGCCTGTGGCCGCTGGGCGGCGTTATCTGTGCCGTGGGCCGAGTATGCCTGGAAGGAGCTCATCCCAATCCCTTATCACCGCGCCTCGCGTGCCCGTACCTGTCCCCGGGCCTACGCTGACCAAGGGCTGGGACTATGTTTATGCCCTGCATAGCGACAATGCAAGAACGGACACCAGATCGTTACCCGTTTCTAAGCGAGGGTGCGATAGCGCGCCTTGATTTGACGCTTAAATTGTCAGGCGAGTTGGGATTCGCTGGCGGTTGAGTGTCAAGCCATTCTAAGGCGTTAAAGGCCTTTCATAGGGCCGCAATAACACTTTCCGGAACGCCTGCCCATACGCGGCGGAGAACTGCTCGTTATGCTCACAAAGCGGCGAGAAAATCGCGGAGAGCGCCACCTATATCGTCAGGCGAGTCCTCCTGGAGGTAGTGGATCCCGCGGACGGTCGTCTCGCGCTGGTTGGGCCAGCTGCGGCAGAATCCGCTGGTCTGCTCGGTCAAGATGGAGCCCGGCTCGCCCTTGATGAAAAGCTTCGGGAGCGGTGATTCGGACAGCCAGCTCCCGTACTGCCCGACGATGCCCGCGACGTCGCCCGGCTCTCCTTCGATGGGGATCTCACGTGGCCACACGAGCGTCGGCGTGCGCGCCGCGGGATCGCGGAACGGCGCGCGGTAGGCCTCCATCTCCTGCTCATCGAGCGACCGGATAATGCTCTTCGGCACGACGGTCTCGACGAAGAAGTTCTCCTCGAACACGAGCCGGTCTCCTTCCGGCGACCGAAGACGCTGGAAGAGCCCGCGCCGGTCCGGTGGGAACTCCTCCCAGGTCCTGTCTTGCACGATCGCCTCCATGTAGGCGATCGCCGCGACTTGCTCTTGATGGCGGAAGGCCCACCAGAAGCCGAGCGCCGAGCCCCAGTCGTGCAGGACAAGGACGACCCGCTGACCTGGCAAGACGGCGTCGAACCAGGTGTCCAGGTACCTGGCGTGGTCGACGAAGCGGTATCCCCCGTCGGGGGCGGGGCCGGATTGGCCCATCCCGACGAGATCGGGTGCCAGGCATCGCCGCTGGCCGGCGAGGTAGGGGATGACGTTGCGCCACAGATAGGACCACGACGGGTTGCCGTGCAAGAAGACCACGGGCGCGCCCGCACCGACGTCGACGTAGCTCATGTCGGTGCCAGCTACGCGGACGCGTTCACGATGGTGCTGGTCAAACGCGCGAGCCCGCATAGCTACCCTCCACGTCCTGTCCCCGGTCACGTTCGGCGAACGACCCGCCCGGCAGGCGTACGCCGCGCCACCGTCGGCGCCGCCTACCCTGCTCTCGGCGGAAATAACCGGACCCGTGTTGGTCGCGGCCGCGGCGGCGGCCACGGCGGCCACCAGCGGCGGCGCGAAGAGCATCGCCGGCGAGACGGCAACTGACAGCCAGCTTCGCTTCCCCCTCCGGCACCGGAACTACAACCGGATACTTCACGGTGGGCGGGGAACCCCGATCTATCGGGGACCGAGCCGGCTCGAGGAAGGACCGTAGATGTCTGCGTTCCCATCATTCTCACGGCAGGCGGGCCAGCTGTCCGATGTGCTCCAAGGCGAGGTGGTGCTGCCACGCCAGCGTGGCTTCGAGGAGGCGCGGCGGGCGTTCAACCTCGCCGCTGACCAGGAGCCGGCCGCAGTGGTCTTCGCTGCGTCCGCGCAAGACGTGGCGGCCGCCGTGGCGCTCGCCGCGGAACACGGCCAGCGGGTCGCGCCGCAGTGCACTGGCCACAACCCGATGCCGCTCGGGCCGCTGACGAACAGCGTTCTGCTCAAGACCGGGCGGATGCGCGGCATCCAGATCGACCCGGCGGCACGGACCGCCCGTAT